>WBZP01001361.1_pt1 | contig 28033 bp, 29 predicted proteins | sample 5204301 | NCBI WGS metagenome assembly WBZP01 (sample SAMN12412401, study PRJNA552823) | activated sludge metagenome | isolation source: activated sludge from nitrification reactor of wastewater treatment plant... | place: USA: Pennsylvania | collected 2017 | reverse complement strand
GTTGGTGAATTTGGCATCGTATATGTATGAGTGATCGGCCATGATAACCGAGCAAGACAGCCCCAAGAAATCGTACACTTGACCCATCCAACCAGCGTGCAACTGTGCCAGGTAGTCGTTTACGGTCACCAGGTGAGCACCCTTGCCTGTCAGGCCGTTTAGGTATAGCGGTAAGGTTGCGACAAGAGTTTTACCTTCACCAGTTTTCATTTCGGCGATGTTGCCTTCGTGGAGCACCATACCACCAATAAGCTGTACTTCGAAGTGGCGCTGGCCGAGAGTACGGGTAGCGGCCTCACGCATAACTGCAAAGGCGTCGGGCAAAATAGCGTCGAGCGACTTTTTCTTCAGCTGTGTTTTAAGCACGTCGGTCTGTTCACGCAACTGCTTGTCGGTCATCTTGGCGTATTTTGGACCGAGCTCGTTAATGAGTTTTACTTTTTTGCGCAAACGCTTGATAGTTGCTGCTTGCGGGTCGCCCAATACCCTCTTTAGAACTTTATGCATAGCCTGCCTATATCCTCCATCGACAAAGTTAGATTAAGTCAGAGACTATTGTACCCTTTTTGTCCTCGTTTGGCGAGAAGGGTTTTAGGACTTTTTCGGAAGTTTCCGTTTGGCGCGGGCGATGCGGTGGCGAATGCTTTTGGGTTCGTGTTTTTCCTTGTACGACCTTAGTCGGCGCTTGACCTCTACCATTATGACGTCGAGCGACGCATAGGCGTGGGTGGTTGCCTCTTTGATGACGATCTTTTCATGAGGCAAAACAAGGATGAATTCTACCTCTTTCTCGTCATGCCCAACAGACCGCTCGACCTGCTCAACGGCAGAGCCACTGACACTGTCGAGCTCTTCGACGTCAGCACGTTTTTCGTCTCCAGGGCTCACTCTCTGTACCGCCTGTACAGCTTCGTTCACGCTTCGACGAGAAAACGCACTGCCATTCGAAGTCTGATGAGCATGATTCTTTTTGATCAAACGAAAATGAATATCGAGTGTCATAGCTTCTTGCGCTGACTTTGGCACGTATTTTTCGAGTGGTTTAACCTTTTTTTCGATGTATTTTTCGAGCTTGTCTGTCAGCTCTATACCGTCTGCGCTCAGTGTGTAATGAAGCATGCTTCTCCTCGGGTGTGGCAGGTCGGACCTGTCACAGTTTTACATTCTTTAGATTTTTTCTCGGCCACCCATGTATGGTCGAAGGACTTCGGGGACTATAACATCACCGTCAGCCGTCTGAAAGTTTTCGATAATCGCAATGAGCGGTCGTTCCGAAAAGGCAGTAGCATCGTTCGTGTGAACTAGTTCGACTGTACCGTCGGCTCGTCGCACGCGCGTTTTCATTGGTCGCGCCTGATAGTCCGTAATGTAATCGGCGGTGTGCGTTTCGCGGTACTGCCCTTGCCCCGGAAGCCAGACATTTAGGTCAACGCCTTTGGCATTTGGGCGACCAATGTCGGCAGTACATTTTTCGAGTACCTGATGATGGAGACCCAGGCTCTGCATGAGATGCTCTTGAATAGCAACCAAGAAAAGGTGTTCGTCTAGCGAAGCTTCGGCCGTGGTGAAACACTCCATTTCAAGCTTGTTAAATTGGTGTAGGCGCAAAAAGCCCTCGGTATCTTTGCCGTATGTGCCTGCTTCGCGTCGAAAGGCCGTGGTGTAGCCAACAAGGCGAATTGGCAGCTCCGCTTCGGGCAAGATTTCGTCGATATACATGGGTGACAGCGTGTGTTCGGCGCTGGCGTTGAGCCAAAGGTCTTCGTCTTCGATTTTGTAGGTCTGCTCTTCCTTGTTGAGGCGCCCAGTAGCCTGAAAAACTTCAGTGCGAGCTACTGCCGGAGGCAAAACTGGCGTAAACGGCTTGTTTGGTACGTTCTGTAGGCCTGCCTTGTCAATGATGGCCTGCAATGTTTCTGGGTTGGTGAGTGTGTTTAGGCCGTGTTGCCAGAGGGCAAATTCGAGTAGCACCAGGTCGCCCTTGAGGTACACGAACCGATTACCAGCGATCTTGGCTGCGCGCTCTTTGTCGAGCCAGCCCTTGGCGTTGGCGATTTCCCAGTGGTTCTTGGGAGTAAAGTCAAACTGTGGCTTCTCGCCAAATGCTCGTACTACGACGTTATCGTCCTCGCTAGCACCAACAGGCACCATGTCGAGTGAGACGTTTGGCACGGCCTTGAGCGCAGGCCAAAACTGTTCGTCGAGTTCACGGAGCTTGGCTTCACCTTCTGTGACCTTTTCGCGAAGTTGTTTGCCCTGCTCTATCTGTTCTGGGCTAGGCTTTTGGCCCTTCATTTCGACCGTCAGTGCGTTGCGCTGGGCACGCAGGTCTTCGACCACAGTCAGTAGCTCACGTCGTTGCTCGTCGAGCTTCAACAGCTCGGCAATACTAATGTCCTTGTAGCCTTTTTCTTCGGTTTTTCTCTGTACAAGTTCGGGGTTGTCCCGGATAAATTGAATGTCTAACATACTGTAATTGTACCTAGTTGTGCTATTTCTTGCTAGTTTTGTTGTTTTGGAGGGCTTCGAGGGTGAGCGTGGTGCGGGCGCGAGCATAAGCGCAGTGTTCGCATTCGCCACCCATGGCCGCTTTGCCGACCGGTGGCATAGTGGCGCTTTCCATGCACGCCTTCATGTCGTTAATCGTGCCCTCGACCCAACCTGTGTTGCCGTGGTGTGGGAAAACGTGCGTTTCAAACTCGACCACGCCGTCGAAGGTGTCCTTTCCCGGATTGCCAGTGGCATACACAAAGTAGCCGGTGTCGCTGACCGTAAAGCCGTTTTGTTTCAGGAGCCACTGATAGACCTCCATTTGGCGACGATACATGTCGTGCCAGGTGCCTTCTGCCCCAAGGGCTTTGACCGGCTGGGCTTTGGCGGTGGCTTTATAGTCTACGACGATTAGCTCACCCGCCGGGTTGACCCAAATGTCGTCTACAGCACCAAAAATGTGCAAGTTTGTCGGCTCGTGCAGTGTAGTCACGCCCGTGAAGTTGTGGCGCCAAGTTTCGAGATCTTTGTGCTGGAATGGTACTGCGTCGACGCCAAATTTTTCCATGAGCGGGTGAGCCTTGCCATCCTTGCGGTATAAATCGAACTCCTTTTTGAATAGTTCGTCGATGGCTTTGTTTATGTTGAATGGCGGGCTACTCGGTCGGGTAATTTTGTGTCGTACATCCAGCCAAAAACAGCGAGGACACTGCATAAAAAGCTCGATTTTGCTTCGGCTGAGTTTGTACGGTGCCTTTTGCCCTGGCTGGTACGGTTTTGACCGTTCGTATGCGTACGCCATTTAGTCTTTGGCCTTTTCGGGCAGAAGAATTTCGACAATGTCTCGGGCGTGACTGACTAGATGTTCGGGCTTTTTATGCATGAGTGCCTCGCGGCTGTTGTAGCCCCAGGTTACAGCGATGATCCGCGCACTGATCTTATGTGCCGAGCGAATATCGACGCGTTCGTCACCGATACACCAGACGTCCTTAGCTTCGAGTTCTTCCTCTTCGAGGAGCTTTCGGTAGGTGCCCGCTTTGTTAAAAATGAAAGCGCTACCTACAACTCTCGTAAAGTACTGCTCGAGGTCGTACTTGCGCAGGAAGGCACGGACGTTTTCCTCCCTGTTTGAGCTAACGACATAAATAGGCACTTTGGCTTTATGTAAGGTCTTAATAACCTCGTCCATGCCCTTGTGGATTTTCACACTGCCGACATGGTGACGAAAAATAGCTCGGCCCCACAAAATAAAATATGGGATCTTGTACCAGGGCATGCCCATGGCTAATGCGACGTCGAGGAGGCCTCTGTTTTGCAGTGATTTTTCGACTTCCGGCGTAAGCGGTTCGTAGTTGTTGTTGATTTGCTGGATAACCTTAATAACGGCCGTTAAGCTGTCGGCAATCGTGCCATCAAAATCAAATATCACACCCTTCATCCCCTATATTGTACCAGTCTTTGTCTCCCAGAACACACCCCCAGCACCTCTTTACTGACTAATTTTCTATACAACCTATGCTTCACTTTTGGTACGACCGTAACAAAAGTGACGTATTTTAGGTTATTGCTCGAGTTCATGGATTTTGGCATGGTCAAGGCCGTAATAGTGCGCGACCTCATGCCAAAGTGTGTGGTGAATTTCGGTGTAAAGCTCTTCGATAGTTTCCGCCTGGGCCAGAAGTGGTAGCTTGAAAAGCGTAATGACATCCGGCAAAAGCATTTCCCTGCCCTGGCGCTGTGGCAAAGGCGTTCCCTGGTATAGCCCCAGCAGTGTTTGGTTGCAATGCAAACGTAATTCCCTTCGTTGCTCATCGCTCGGCTCATCAGCCACAATGATCGCCACGTTTTGCACCCCACTACGGTGAGGTTCCGGCAAAGCGTCAAACGCCCGGTCAATCAACTCCTGAAACTGCTTGTCCGTTACTTCCATGCACAGCCCAATCTTGGCATATTATGAAAACAACTCTGGGTAGATGGCTTTGGTTGTGGCGTCGACTTCGTTGCGGAGTTGCGGGAATGGCACACCCTCACGTGCCGTGATGCCTTCGAGGCTCCAAAAAATCCGTTCGCTAAAGCCCAGACCACAAGCCGGTGGCATGCCGTATTCGAGCGCTTCGATGAAGTCGATGTCGAGCATTTGTGCTTCGTCGTCTCCGGCGTCGCGCATTTTTTGCTGTTCGACCATGCGACCGAGTTGGTCGAGTGGGTCGTTTAGCTCACTGAATGCCTTGCACATTTCGCTCCCGCCGAAGACGAGGTTGAATTGTTCGGTCAGGCGGGTGTCTTTGGCGTTTGTCTTGGCCAGTGGCTGCATGAAGACCGGGATGTCGACTAGGAAAAGCGGGCCGGCGAGCGTCTTGCGGTATTTCTTCCACAATTTGTCGAGGCTACGTATGCGATTGTCGGCCTTTTCGACCTCCAGCCCGTGCTCTTTCAGCTTGGCCTGAATGTCAGCCATGGGCGTTTCGAACACATCGACACCATATTGCTCCTGCAAAACATTTACAAAGCTAATGCGTTCAAAATGCGTGCCGTCGGCACCGAAATCGACTGTTTGGCCGTTTTTTAGCGTAAACGTGCGCGTGCCCCAGGTTTGGTCGCACAGAAAACGGATCATCCGCTCGGTAAGTTCCATGCCCATTTCCCAGTCGGCATATGCCCAATACCACTCCATGGCATTGTGCTCCGGCAGGTGTTCTTCGGTGTAGTTTTCGTTGCGGAAACGAGCGCCCATATCAAAAACCTTTTCGAAGCCGGCTACCAAGAGTCGTTTGAGCGGTAGCTCGTGTGCAATCCGTAGGTAAAAATCTTGGTCCAGAGCATCCATGTGCGTCACAAACGGGTTGGCATCGCCACCACCAGCGGTTGCTTCGAGCACAGTGTTGTTCAGCTCAACGAAGCCTTCTTGTTGCATAAAGTCGCGCGTGGCCTGCCAGAATTTGCTCCGACGCACAAAACGGTCACGAACATCAAGGTTTACATTCATGTCGACGTATCGTCGCCTAAAACGCTCCTCTTTGTTGGTAAAGCCGTCTTGTTTGCTCGGCATAGGGCGAAGCGCTTTGGTTAGCAGAATGAGTTCGTGTGTTTCTACCGAGATTTCGCCAGTTTTAGTACGTATAACTGTGCCGTTCGCCTGGATGAAGTCACCCGAGTCGAGTAGCGGCAATTCGGCCATACCGAGCGTGCCTTTGCTGGTGTCCAGCGGTTGCGTGACTGCTCCCGATAAAAAGAGCTGGATTTCACCCGACATATCGCGGAGCACCACGAAGGCAATCTTCCCAAATTTGCGGATGTTCATAACACGCCCCACTACACTCACGCTTTGACCCTCAAGCGAGTCGAAGTTACTTACTATTTCAGCCGTTTGATGCGTACGCTTCGAGGTGGCTGGGTATGGATTGACCCCCAGAGCCTGTAGTTCCTGCAGTTTACGTAGCCGTTCATCACGAAAGTCTTGTAGTGTTGCCATGCTAGCTATTCTAACAGTTAGCCCCGTGTCGGCAAAGCAGACAGACGCTAATGTAGGCCCACGGGATCTAATTTAGTAACTAATCACTTTTCGGCATTATACATCTAGTAGCACAATGTGCAACTTTATGTTACATTATATTTCATGAGTGTATTTGGGACGCTTACTGGTGAGCACAGTCGCCCTTTAGATAGGGAGAACGAATGGGACGGTGTTCCTTGCGGCGAAATGAACTTTTTCCAAAAGGTTGCAGGCAGGACGGATGGCTGGCTTACTCCAGGAAACCTGCTGAGTGTGGGTGGCGCGGCCCTGACTGTCAGTGGCTTGCTCGACTACAATGCAGGTCATAGAATCAAGGGTGTCGTGAAAGTTTTTGGTGGTCGATTATGCGACATCGGTGATGGATGGGCCGCAAAAAGAACTAAGACGAGAAGTGCTAAAGGCGCAGTCCTGGACGCTGGCTTTGACAAATACAGTACCGTTGCAGCGACCATTGCGTTGCACAACGATGGCATAACGCCTCGTGAATCAATCGGTATGACCGCCCTGCAGATCGACATTGTGCGCTCAAGCATAGCCATCGACGCTGAAGGTGGACGTCCTGACCCAAATGCAATTGGCAAGATTGGCATGTTTGCAACTTGGTGCTGGATCGGAAGCACAATGGCACAAACCGCGTCTCAAGAGGCAAGCGCCGAGAAACTCAATAGCGTTTTCACAGACTTAAGGAGGGCTTTTCAGCCCGTGGCATTTGGTCTTACCGCCCACACAAGCCTCGACTACCATAGACGCCTATCCCAGGTGCGAAAAAGCTGATCATACGGGGAAGTTCCGTAAAAACCTAGCGGATGTAGTACGTTACCTGGATGGAATATGGCAGGTCGTTTTGGCCGGGCTGTAGGCCGAGCGCCGGCTGTGAGCCCACAGAGCCAACACTCTTCATGTCCGTATCACTTTCACTCATAGCAAGTATAGGCCCTCCGTAGATACTACCGTCAACGATGCTTTTGACCTTACCAACTTTGAAGCCAATGTTTGTAGCCATCTGATCAGCCTTCTTTCGAGCATCCGCGCTAGCCTCAACGCGTGCCTTGGCCTCTAGCTCCTTTTGTTTAGCTTGGCTAAACTGTGCCTGAGGGCTTACCTGGCCACTCGGGTTTGTTGCAAGCAATACATCTTGGATTTTCTGAGCTTCAGTCATAGTATCTGACGTAACCTGAATCGTCAGCGTGTAGACATATTCTTTGCTATCGTTCTGGTAAAAGCTACCTCGATATCCGTTACTATCTGCCTTGATCTCCTTGTCTTTCACTCCAGCATTTTTTAAGGCCTCTACAACTTCTTTTTGCTTCACGGCAACCTCGTCGAGAGCCTGTTTCTTATCAATGTTTTTGAATTCATAGGACGGATAAAACATAAACTTATCCGGTGCAGCGGTCACAGTCGTGGTGCCGGTAACGCTTATTTCACGCTGGCCAGTGCGACCAGACCCTTGCCAAGGTCGCCACATAGCTACGCAAACTAAAAGTGCCAAAAGTAACGCTAGTGAAACCCACCGAAAATTAACCCGAAACGAGATTGTTTCTGAACCATTTTGTGCCATACACCCTCCTTAGTACTGGCTATTGTGCACCTGTCATACCAACTTGTAAATACCTACCCCGGCTCAGACGACTCACGCCAAATACCTTGGAACATCGCCACGAACATCTTAACCTGTGCAGGATTTGTAAGCACCAGACTCAGACGGTTTTCAGTATCTATAGGGTCACTAAAGCTTACTATTACTATGCTTTCGTCAAAAATCATCAAATGTAAACCTCGTTTTGATGGCAAGTGCCGGACATCAACACCGAGGCGTTGCCAAGTACGCACAATGTGGAGGTTACGTAACATAATCTCTTGTACTACATGTCGAACACGCACTCCCCTAGCCAGAACTTTGCGTTGAGTGGTCATCAAATCTTTAGAATACGCTACACCAATTGCAAAAACATCGATTGTACTCAACGCTTGTTCCGCATAGCGGATATATGCGCTATACAGTGCGTCTTTACCATACAGAACGTCAGTGTTACTAGCTGATATTTCGAGTCCTTGCGTCTGAGCATAGCGTTCTTCTATAAGGGACTTTTTGTGCGCAAGTGCGTGCTGAAACGCTCTTTCCGGCTCGATGGCAAGCCACGCGCGAGGTCGTCCACTTTTTCTAAACACCAAACCAAACTCTTCGAGAGCATAAAATAGTCTGTACTGTGCCGATGGGTACCTCACCACGTCGTCAGCCACTGCAGATGCTGTCGTCGGGCCATTTTGGAGGGTCCTTTCGTAAACCTCTATGGCGTTCTTGCTCAGCCCAAGCTCACGCAAGAAGCCTCTCTGCTCTGCGCAGAGTACCTTGGCCTTCTGTTGTGATTGTAAGCTATTGCTTCGCATTTCATGCTTTCTTTGAATCATAGCCACTCGTGTCTACCGTTCCGCTCATTGTTTACTTCGGCAAAAGTCATTCGACATTTTTAACATTTTTTTATTAAAACTTATTATAAACTATCTACGCAAAGTTTGTAAAGAGCGATCGTACTAACTCACCACCTTTGCAACATAAAAGCAGGCTCCGTAAGCTGTAGTTACACAACTAATTACAGAAAGGAGCCTGCTATGGCTTATTCTACCAACCCTAATCTCCCTAAAGCGAGAGCAATCGCTATGCAATTGCTTGTTCGTGAGCGACTACCCCTGCAAACAGTTGCTAATCGGTGTGGTGTACACCGTAGTACTATCTACCGTTGGAAGCGCAGGTGGGATGTACTCAACCAATACGTTCAGATGGATAATCCAAACCGTCCAAACAGAGCGTATAGTCGTATGAACCATTTTGCCCGTTGTAGCTGGCGTATCCCAACACTTGAGAGCATCCCGAAGACTAGTCCGCATGCCATCGCCGAATACATTGTGAGACGAGTACTCGAAATCCGGGAAAAACTGAAACGCTGTGCTGAGGTTATTTGGCAGTATGTCACCACGAAAGACGGGTTATCTGTGAGTCTTTCGAGTGTCCGGCGTATCCTGAAGCGTCACCACTGCTTTGATGGTGCACGGAAGAAACGGGTTCGTTCAGACAACCCAGATCGTCCTTGGGTTAGGGCACCGGGTGATCTTGTGCAGACCGATACCATTCACCATGTGGATCCACGCTCAGGCCGTAAACTGTATTACTACACAGTCATAGATCTCTACACTCGCATGACGCATACGACTGTCTCTACCCGCCTGCAACAAGGCCTCGCGGCGCGTACTGTGCTAGAGGCGAGCAACAAGTTTGGGTTTCTGTTTCGCGTTGTCCAAAGTGACAATGGTCCGGAGTACTCACGGTACTTTGAGAGTCAATTGAGGCGAGCAAACATAACACCACGGCACAGCCGACTTGGCAGGCCCAACGACAATGCCCACATTGAACGGTTCAACCGCACCATCCAAACAGAATGCATAGGGTATTACTGGAATAGAAAACAAAAGCTCAAAGACCGACAAGATAGGCTAACCGCCTATCTTGTGTATTACAACCATGAACGAGTACACTTAGGACTACAGCTTAGGACACCTTGCTCAATGTTGCAAAGGTCGTGAGTTCTTTACGGAGCGATATTATGTTCATACACACCGGCTTTGGTGTGAGAAAGGATTTACTCCTATGACATTTACTCCGACAGAACAAGGTAGAAACCAATCGCCTGCAGAGCCAGCAGCCGTAGCAGGCACTCCCGGCCTACCTGTAATTTTTGACACACCTCTCGAGGCTACCGTTTTGGGAGGTAAAACGTTCTACGTTAAACGCGAGCTTGATAACCCTTCTGGTTCGCACTACGACCGAGCGTATGTGGCCCATATCCAGGCGCTCCAAGATCTAGGACTTATTGCACCTGGTGATGAGCTACGAGACATAAGCTCGGGTAGTGCGGGTATTTCTTTGGCTTGGGTTGGTAAAACCTTTGGCTATCCTGTACGCGTCATTGCGCCAAGCGAACTCCCGGAAGCACGCATACAACCCATGCGAGAAAACGGCGCCACCGTGGAACGAAGCACGGGTGATTACATACTTGGCGCAAGCCAAATGCAACGTAATGAGATCCTAAGGCATGTCAAAGATCAAGATTGGCGCCGGATACTCGTACCAAAGGAACTTTCAAGTGCAATCATTTTCGAGCATAAGACCGAGAAAATGCCTCGCGTTTGCTTCCTGAATCATTCAGAGTCACCGATTACTGTGCAGGCGTTCTCCGAAATCGGCCACGAAATTGTACGCAGTCTCACCTCTCGCGGTGTAGTGCCTGCGGTCGCTGCACTGGCCATTGGTAACTGGACAACGATTGCAGGAATTGCACCTGTTTTGCGTCAAGCATTCCCGGATATCAACGTTATCGGTTACCAAAGCGCACCTGGCGGATACTTCCGCAACTTTGGCACAAACATGTCTGGTGCCTCTGGCACGGAAGTACCTATGTCGTTCCGTGATGAATCACTTGTCAATCGCATCGTGTCGGTAGAGAATTCGAATATCAGCCGGCTGGACAAAAAATTCCAAGGACATGTGGACATAGCCAATCGCGTCGGCAGAAGTTCAATCATGGGTCTTGTAGTTGCAAGGGATTTCCTTACAAAGGCAGGGTCTGATCACGCTGTCACCATCGCCTATGATTCTGCAACCCGCTACTAAAGCAAAGTCTCTTAGTTAACTGCGGTGACCTTGTAGGTGGTTCTTGAAGCGGGGGTGACGATTTCCACATTGTCACCAACTTGCTTGCCCAAGAGTGCCTGGCCAATTGGTGATTCGTCGGAAATTTTCTGGTTGGCGGGGTCAGCTTCCATAGTGCCAACAACCTGGACCACAACTTCTTTGGCGCCAGCTTTCAGCGTAACTTTGGAGCCAAGACCAACTTTCTTGCTCTTAGAAGCCTTGATAACCTCCACATTTGCCAAAATGTAGGTAATTTCGTCGATTCGACTGTCGGTTTTTTCCTGTTCGGCCCGAGCGGATTGGTATTCGGCATTTTCGCTCAGGTCACCGAGTTCGCGAGCCACCTTAATGGCTTCCGCGGTTTCGACACGCTTAACAAGCAAAGCTTCCTTCTCTGCTTCTAACTCTTTCACACCCTCTTTAGTCAAATGAAACTGTTTCTTCATAGCTTTCTCCTTGGCAATTACTGTATGTTGCTCCCTCTCTGTAGTCTGCGATATGATACGCGCTAGTTAACGTTTGGTCAATAGCTCCAGTAGTGATTCGAGCGTCTCGAGACTAGACTCTTGGTTACTACGCTGTTTGTACTCATATTTATGCGCGTCGAGCGTTTTCGCACTAACGACAACCCGATGTGGAATGCCTAGCAGGTCGGCGTCGGCAAACTTTTCGCCCGGACGTGCGTCACGATCATCATACAACACAGACACGCCCTGCGCCTGTAATTTTTCGCACAGTTCCTCACACGCCTTCGTCACTGGTTCGTCTGTGCCGATAGCCACCAGATACACCCGATATGGCGCCACTGTTTCCGGCCAGACTAGGCCCTTTTCGTCCGAGAAGTGCTCGGCGAGCACACCGACCAGCCGGCTAACCCCAATCCCATAGCACCCCATAATAATCTGCTGTCGCTCGCCCTTTTCGTCCACATATGACACGTCGAGCGCGTCGGTAAATTTGGTTTCGAGCGGAAAGATGTTGCCCACTTCCACAGCTCTCGCGATCTCGTAGACTTTGCCGGATTCTGGGTGAATGTCACCGAGCTTGGCTTCCTTGATGTCATGGAAAGTCGCAGGCTTTTCCAGGTCACGACCCCAGTTTACGTTGACGTTGTGGTAGTTGGTCCGATTTGCGCCTAGTTCAAAGTTGGCCAGCGGTTCAATGGCATCGTCCACGACCACCTGCACGTCTTCTGGCAGACCCAGTAGCCCCGCGTAGCCTATCTCTGCGTTGGTAACTCGCTTGACGGTTTCTTCACTAGCCAAGGCAACCTGTTTAGCACCAAGTACCTTTCGAAGTTTCAGCTCGTTTACAGAATAATCACCGCGTACTGCGGCGGCCACAACGCCCTTGTCCGTTTCGTACAACATAGTTTTTACGGTGCGTTCGACCGGCACGCCAAGCACCTGCGCTAGTTGCTCTACACCCACGACGCCAATCGTTTCCCGCTCTTCCATCGGCAACTGTTCGGTTGGCATGTCTTTGACCGCAGGCGCCCTGCTTGGGGCAACTTCGCCGTTATAATATTCGTCTGTGCCAGGCACATGATACAGGGTGTCCTCGCCAACCTCGCTGAGGGTTTGATATTCGTCGCTATATCGTTCGGTAAATATACCCCCATCCGCCTTAACACGGAACGTCTTGTCGCCAATTCCTAGACGTGCGTACACCCTGGTGTAGGCCTCGGCCATTCGCTCGTATTCTACTTCGTGCTCCGCCTGGTCACGAGCAAAGGTATAGGCATCCTTCATAATGAACTCTCGGCCCCGCAAGATCCCCGACTTTGCACGCTTTTCATTGCGGAACTTCGACCCAATTTGGTACACGCTCTTTGGCAGATCTTTGTACGAGCTAATGTATGGACGCGCCGCGTCCACAATGGGCTCTTCGTGTGTCAACCCAACACCAAGCTCTGTGCCGTTAAAAAGGTGTGTTTTAAACCAGTTATCGACTTTCTTATCGTCCCAACGGCCAGTTTTTTCCCAGATGTCACGAGACTGAAGTGACGACATGAGCAACTCTTCGCTACCTATGGCATTCATTTCCTCGCGTACGACCTGTTTGATGTTTTCTACGACCTTCCAGCCAAGTGGCAGGTATGAATAGACACCCGATAGTTCCTTGCGAATATAGCCGGCCCGTAGGAGTAATTGCGCGTTTTTTGCCACCTCGTCGGCTGGCGTTTCTTTGAGTGTTTTGGTGAACATTCTCGAGACTTTCATAGTTTCTTCCCCTGATTACTAGTTAAAAAATGAGTTATAAAATAATTACCGCCTGGGCGGAATGACGAGGTAAATCGGTAGGAAAGTATTTTTACACATAAAATTTCTACGCCTATTGTAGCCTAGTGCACCAGATAAAGAAACACGAAAGCCAAAGCGTTTTTGGCGCCGTGCATGTATATCGCCGGCCACAGTGACTTGGAATACTCACGCGCAACGCACAGTGCTACCGAAAGTAACCCGGTGTCGAGCGCCGCCACCCATACCGGCGCGCTGTCGCCGAGTGAGGTAAGGTGCACCGCACCAAAGACAAGGCTGGTTAGCGCGGTGGCAAGCCAAAAAGGCATTTTCTTGCGAAAACCGCGAAACAAGAAACCTCGGAACATGATCTCTTCGACGATGGGCGTTATAACAACCAATAACACAAACACGACGCTCATTTGTACCACCCCACGCAAATCATTGAACCCGATGTCTCGCTCTTGCTCGACATCAAATCCCGGCACAAGCGCCGAAACCACCGAGATCACCAGCAAATACACCAGTATGTAAGCCAGAAAGAAGACTGTCGCGAGCCCAAGCTGTCGCCAAGCTACTTTGCCAAGCCCCAACCCACTCAATGTCGAACGTTTTTTGTACACTATCAAACCAACGATCGCCAGGATGACCAAGTCAGTCAGAGCGACATACCAAGTGTTTCCTGCGGTCGTAGTAATCCAACCCGTAAACGCGTCGTAAGTTCCCGCACCCCCAGAAGCCATGTGCACTGCATAGGCAAACGGAAAGACCACAAATTCCGGTGCAATAAATAGAAGTAGCAAAAATCCAACTCCGAGCAGTGGCCCCCACCACGCCCTGTCGTTCCGAGGCGCACTTTGTGCTATCTGGTCGGACGACTGGACGGTTCCTTCGCTAGAACTACGTTGCTTCCTCTTCACACCGATCATGTCTGTCCTAGAAAAACCTTTTTATGTCTACAAACGTTATTAGTACAATCAGCACTAGCAGTAGCACAAAACTCCAGCCCACTATACTCTCTTCAGCTTTCTGGCTGAGACGCTTTTCCTTGGTAAGGCGACTCAGTAGCATTAGGTACAACCTTCCGCCATCGAGCGCAGGCACAGGGAGAACGTTCATAATAGCAAGGGTGAGAGAAATAATGGCAATGATCATTAGCATGAATTTGACCCCAATGGTCGCACCGCCCTTCAGGACAAAGAATATACCGAGCGGCCCAGATACTTGGCTACTGGCTTCGGTTTGAGCCTGTTGTCGCGCTTCTTTGTTACCTGTGAGGCCGCCTGCAATCGTGCCAACCAGACCTTTTAGCGCCTTGCCAATGCCCTGCAGGGTTAGTTTTGTAATTTGCGCACTCAGGCCAACGGCCACTACGGGCGCCGACCATGTTGATCGCTGTGTTTGCAGAGGGAACGGTAGAACCCCTAAGTGTCCTTTGGGCTCAGCGGTTTTTCTGCTTGCTGCTACAGCGTCCTTGGTAAGCAATGTTGTTTTAGCCGTAACGCGCTTTCCAGCATGTTCATAGGTAACGAGCACCGTCTGACCAGCAAGCTTTTGTGTCAGCGAGCTCAGCGTGTCTTTGCTTGTAATTGTATACATTTTTTGTTCACTTTTTGACTGAATAGAAAGTAAAGTGTCTCCCCTGTTAATCCCCGCTTTTTCGGCTGGAGAACCTGGCTCAACATACTGTGCTAGTAGTGTGTTTTGCGCCGTCTTTGTGTCACTGGCTACAGTGAATTGATTTGGAATAATGACTGGCATACCTACCCAGGCGAGAACCGTAAACAACACGAGCGCCGTTACAAAGTTCACTGCAACACCAGCCAGCATTATCTTGGCTTTTGCCCAGTCGCTCGCCGCGCCAAAGCTACCCTTTTTGGTGTCGCTATCATGCTCACCACGCAGCTTCACAAAACCACCAAGTGGCAGAGCGTTGATAGTAAAATCCCATCCACCTTTCATTTTCTTTCGCCACAAAGTCGGCGGGAAAAATATACCAAACTCTTCAGGGACCACGCCATTGCGTCGGGCCACCCAGAAATGCCCCAGCTCGTGAACGATTACGAGCCCAATAAACAACACAAGCCCAAGAACCAAGAGGAAAACTTCCATATACTCTGCCCTACACCCTCATAATTTCTGCTTCTTTGGCCTTGGTGGTTGCCTCTATGTCGGTGTGGGTCTTTTTGACCGCGTCTTCAACCTGTGTGGTAAGTCTTTTGGCGTCGTCTTCGCCAAGTTCTTTGTCTTTTTTTGCCTTGTCAATAACGTCTATAGCCTCACGCCGAATGTTGCGCACGGCAATCATGGCGTCTTCTTGTTTTGCGCCAAGCTGTTTGACAATTTCCCGACGTCGCTCTTCGGTCAGTGGTGGAATCGGTACCCGTACCACGTGCCCGTCATCGCTTGGATTGAACCCGAGTGCCGGGTTATCACGAATGGCACTGGCGATCGCCTGAAGATTACCGGGGTCAAACGGAGTGATTTGCAGGAGTTGAGCTTCTGGAGCAGACACATTAGAAACCTGGTTAAGAGGCATTTGTGTACCATATACTTCGACCATTACGCCTTCGAGCATGGCAGCACTCGCACGACCCGTGCGAAGTGAGCGTAATTGCTCTTCATAATGTTTCACCGCTGCAGACAACCTGTCTGAACTATCCCGAACCACAGTTTGGTGGGTCATAGAACCTCCTTGCTCATGCTAATGATGTCAGTATAGCGCAATTCCCCTGTCTTTGGCTACTCATAACAGAGTGTAAAAGCTTTGCATTGGGTAGTGCTAAATGCTATCCTTTACATAAGAAGTTTGAAAGAAGCAAAAATGCAAGATAACAACCAGCAACAGACCGACGGTGGACAGGCAGCCCAGCCTCAGGCGCAGTGGACGCAGGAGCAGTACAACGAGTACCAGCAACAACTCGCCGCTGCACAGGCCGAGGCTGCGAACGCGAGCACCTACACCCAGGGCCCCGACCCCTTCTCTGTTGCTCAGGACTACACCCAAAACGAGTGGGCCCAACCCCTCAGTACCGATCAGTACCAGGTACCACCCCAGGCAGAATACAACTCCGAAGCCGTCGACGCACAAATTGCACAAGAGTACGCCCAAATGGGGAGCTTCGAGAAGCCGTTGGCAGTGACAGAAGGCGAAGGCAATATCTTCTCACGTCTATACTCACACCGTTTGTTGCTTCTTGGCTTGTTGGTTGGCCTGTTCGTCATCGGTAGCCTGACCACAATCTTTGTAAAAAATGGCGGCCTGCACAGTAGCAAAGTAGCCAAAACGTCAACCTCTGAGGATGGCCGACTCACGGGGGGCTCGTCTCGTTCCAGTGGAGCTGACGAGGAGCTAACCACATCAGACTCCGAGAGCGAAGATGGTAGCGATGACGGAGGCGAATCTGGTTCTGACGAAGAAACAGGCTCTGACGACGAAAGCCTTGGCTTCGACGACGCTGGCGACTCCAGCGATGGTGAAGGTATTGACTGGGGCGACTCAAGTGGTGACGACGGTGGATCGTATGGTGATTCGGGCGGTGGCTCTGACCCAAGCTGTGACACCTCAGACCCATTCGGTGGTTGTTACGTTGAAAACCCCGTGCCATTACCTCCACCAGCACCTACGCCACCCCCCAGCAATCCAACCGCTCGTCTTACCTTCGCAACATACTACACCAAAGACGACCTCACCCCCGCCCAGATCGTAGCCGATGTCAAAAAGCTGACTGCTACCGGTGCAGATGTCATTGGCCTTCAAGGCATGCTCGACAGTCGCCGGGGTGCAGCAATCGCATCGAGCATTACCTGTGCAACCTGTGCATACGCTGGCTACCTGCCTACCGGCAACGATAGTGCCGATGTGCCCATCCTATGGAAGAAATCGCGCATTACCAACAGTGGCGCCGGGATCAGCACGCGCGCAGCCGCAGGCACGACAACCATTCGAACAACGTTCCTAAACGCCATTCGCCTGAACGCTAAAGACATCAACAGAACTTTCTACGTACTCAATAACCACGGCATAGCTACCGGAGAAACCAACGGCAAGCCAACCTACGACGCAACCCGCACAAACATCTTCCAGGCACAAATGAATACCCTGAAAGACCGTGTCAACGCCTACAGTCTGAGTGGCGATCCAATCATTGTAACCGGTATGTACTACGTCAACTACCGCACTGACAGCCAGGTAAAATACAGCCTATACCCCTTTGTAAACACTGGTGCAGTTGCGACCCGAGCTAACTGGCAACGTCTTGGCACGCCGGCTGAGGGCACTTTTATTGGCACGGGCCGTTTGGTCGACTACGTCCACTCCCGAGACCATGTCCGCCTAAACATGGTCAGCCAGCAAATTTTGACCGGCTACAGTTCAAATCACAACCCAGTCATCGTCACCTTCGACCTAAAGAGCCAGTAAATCATCACCCTGCAATAACTGCGCTATATAAAATATCCGCCAAGCAACTTGGCGGATATTCCTTTGGCTCTGTTCGTTTATTCGACTTCGCCGAGTGCAAGACGGCTAAAACGTCGCACTACGATGTTCTCACCTAGGCGAGCAATGTGGTCCTTCACAAACTCACCAACTGTTTGGTCAGGGTTCTTAATGAACGGCTGGTCCATCAGACAGCGTTCTGCGAAGTATTTGTTCAGCTGGCCTTCGACGATTTTGTCGAGCATACCAGCTGGCTTGCCTTTGAGGGCGTCGCTGGCTTTCATTTCTTCCTTCACCGCTTCGCGCTCTTCGGCCGGAATGTCTTCGCTGCTTACGTACATGGGCGCACTTGCCGCGACGTGCATGCAAATGTCTTTTACGAAGTCCGTAAAGATTTCGTTGCGAGCAACGAAATCGGTTTCGCAGTTGATCTCTGCCAAAACGCCAATGCGATTGTCGTGGTTGTAAGTACCAACCACGCCAGCACGTGCCTCGCGCTCACCGCGCTTCTCTGCCTTGGTTAGGCCTTTTTTGCGCATTTCCTTTAGGGCAACGTCGAAGTCACCGTTGGCTTCTTCGAGCGCCTTTTTAGCATCGGTCATGCCAACACCAGTTAGTTCGCGCAAACGCTTAATGTCTTCAATAGTTACTGCCATATTTTCTCCAATGTATCACTTTCAGGTTTATCTTGTTCGAAGCGACGACTACTTTTCGTCTTTGTCAGCAGGCTTGCTTTTGGCCTTGCCTTCGTTCACGGCCGCACCAAAGTAATCAGCCAAAAGTTGTAGCGCCTTGATAGCGTCATCGTTGCTTGGGATTGGGTAGGTAATACCGGTTGGGTCGGAGTTGGTATCGCACACACCCACAATTGGGAGCTTGAGCTTCTGAGCTTCCTTTACGGCGTTAGCGTCGCTTACAATGTCGAAAACAACAACTGCACCCGGGCGAGCGTTGAGCTCTTTGATACCGCCGTACAGTTTGTTTAGGCCATCAATTTCTTCCTGAAAACGCTGTACTTCGAGCTTGTTGAACTTGTTGGCTAGCTCACCACTTGCCATCTTGTTTTCGAGCTCTACCAGGTGTTTAATCTGCGCACCAATGGTGTTCCAGTTGGTAAGCATACCGCCAAGCCAACGCTCAGTTACGTATGGCTGTCCAGTTTCTTCGGCCAACTTCTTGACCATGTCTTGCGCCTGGCGCTTTGTAGCGACAAACAAAATTTGCTTGTTTTTAGCAGTAGTGTCGCTCAAGAAAGCCAGGGCTTCTTCGAGCTTTACGGCGGTCTTTGTCAGGTCAATAATGTGACTGCCGCCCCGCTTACTGTGAATGTAGGGCGCCATTTTAGGGTGCCAACGCTCGGTTTTGTGCCCAAAATGAGCACCAGCCTCGAGCAAAGCTCTTACGTCTACTTGCGTAGCCATGTTTGATCCTTTCTCTTCGGTCGGGCTTACCCGAGATGCACCTACACGGTCGCACTCAGGAGGATTTCTACCCACACCTGCTTAGTTAATTGCCGGTTCATTGTAGCAAACTCGCCAGTACCTTGCAAGTCTTTAACAGAGGTGATAGAATGTATAGCAACTGGATGGGATAGACCGACTGCAACCCGCTCACTGCTAACCGGTTACCATGCATACGACAATCATTTATGAGCAAGAGGTTACACCCACATGAAAAAGGATCTTCACCCGAAGAACTATCGTCCTGTTGTCTTTCAGGACCTAAACAACAACACAACGTACTTGACTCGTTCTACCGTTGCAACCGATGAAACGATCAAGCTCGACGGTGTTGAATACCCGCTCGTAAAGGTACACATCACTGGTTCAAGCCACCCCTTCTTTACTGGTGAAGAGCGCGTGCTCGACATCGAAGGTCGCGTCGACAAATTCAAAGCCCGTGCCGAAGCAGCCGAAAAGGCCAAGCAAGCACGTATGGCTGCGGCCAAGAAAGCTGGCGAACGCGCCGACAAAAAGGCCGAAAAAGCCGACGAAAAGAAGAGCGACGCAAAATAGCGCATGCCTTACACAAACCGCTCGGTGTATTTCCGGGCGGTTTTGTTTATACTAGGTACCAGAGAAAGATTATGGAGCATAAAGAAACTGCACTACGAGAAGAGCTAGTGAGCCTGCAAGCGAAACTGCAGGACCCTTCGATATACTCCGACCCGTCCTACCCCAAGCTGGCCAAACGCCAAGCCTTTCTCGAAGACGTGGTGAAGCTTTTTAACGAACAAAAGACCATTGCCGACCAGATAGACCAGGCCAAAGCCGTAGCCTCAGAGGGTGGCGAACTAGGTGAACTTGCAGAGGCCGAACTCGAAGAACTTGCCACGCAACAGCTCGCCAACCAACAAGCACTCGAACTCGCCCTAACGCCCAAAGACCCCAACGACGAAAAGGACGTAATTGTCGAAATCCGTGCTGGTGCCGGTGGTGATGAATCTTCCTTGTTTGCGGCTGAACTCTACCGCATGTACGCTCGCTGGGCCGAAGCCCAAAACTTCAAAACTGAGCTCGTCAGCGAAAGCCCAAGCGAAGTCGGCGGATACAAGGAAATCATCTTCGAAATCAAAGGTACTGACGTCTATAAACACCTTAAATTCGAAGCCGGCGTCCACCGCGTCCAGCGTGTGCCAGCCACCGAAAGCCAAGGTCGTATACACACCAGCACTGTTACCGTAGCCGTCCTGCCCGAAGCCGAAGAAACCGACATCGAAATTAGCCCAAATGACCTGCGCATAGACGTGTTTCGCGCTGGTGGCCACGGTGGTCAGAGTGTCAACACTACCGATTCAGCGGTACGCATCACCCACCTGCCAACCGGCATTGTTGTCCAGAACCAGGACGAAAAATCCCAGATAAAAAACAAAGAAAAGGCCCTTGGCGTACTCCGTTCACGCCTGCTCCAAATGAAGATCGACGAAGAAACCCAAAAGCTGTCCGACGCCCGCAAAAAGCTGATCGGCACGGGCGACCGTAGCGAAAAAATCCGCACCTACAACTTCCCACAAGACCGCATAACTGACCACCGGATTGGCTACAGCCGTAGCAACATCCCCGGTGCGCTGGCCGGAAACATCGAAGACCTGCTAGAAAACCTCGCAAATTATGAACGCGAACTCATCAACCAAGATAGCTGATTGGCTTCACAATAGCACCAAACGCCTCGGCGCATCTGGCGTAGACTCGGCGCGGCTGGATGCGCTTTTGTTACTTTGCGATGAGCTTGGTCGTGACAAAGCCTGGGTGCTCGCGCACAATGACGATGAGCTCACCCCTGTTCAAATGAGCATCCTAGACGAAAAGCTGGCTCGGCGGGCCAGCCATGAGCCTCTCGCCTACATTCGAGAGAAAGTGGAATTTTATGGCCGAACCCTTTATACAACATCAGAGGTGTTGGTGCCTCGCCCCGAGAGTGAATCTATCATTACCCTCCTCCTCTCAGTCGCTGCTAGAGGTCTGACCTCTAGCAGCAGGGTGGTGGATGTTGGGACGGGGTCTGGGTGTTTGGCAATTACAGCCAAGCTCGAACTGCCCGATGTGGAAGTTGTGGCAACCGATATTAGTGCCCAAGCCCTTCAGGTGGCCCAGAAAAATGCCACTGCCCTCGGCGCGCAGGTAACTTTCCTACAGAACGACCTCCTACAACCAAGCGAACAAATACTAAAGGTAACCGCCAACGGCGACAGGCTAATGGCAAATGGTCACAGGTCAACGGTCAATGGCCAATGGTCAATGGCCAATGGTAAGTGGCTCATCCTAGCTAACCTACCCTATGTGCCACAAAACTATCCGGTAAATGAGCCCACGACCTACGAACCAGACATAGCGTTGTTCAGTGGCGTCGACGGACTAGACCATTACCGTATATTTTTTGCGCAAGCTCGCGCCCTACCCAACCCTCCAGCTGTAATCATTACCGAAAGTTTGCTCAGCCAACATCACACACTCGCAGAACTAGCACGCAAACATGGCTACGCGCTCGAAAAGACCCAAGGCCTCGCCCAATACTTCGCCGAAATATAGCAAAGTCGTATTCCGTCAATTACTGTGCAGGCGCCGTCGCGAGCTCAGCGCGAAGCGTTATGGTTTTGCCGTCTCGCACCACAGACAGCTCCACGCTGTCACCGGGCTGCCTCTTGCCTAAGATCGAAACCAAACTGGCCTTTTCGTCTATAGCTTTGCCGTCGATTTTCGTAATTACATCCCCAGCCTTTAGCCCAGCTTTGTCGGCTGGACCATCGGCAACTATACCGCCAGAAGACCGTGGTATATAGGCACCTCGAGTAACTGTAAGGTCAAGTTCTTTCGCAATATCATCTGTGAGTAAGATGTACCGCACGCCCAAATACGGACGTTCGATTTTGCCGTTTTTCTCTACGCCCGACACTAAACCTTTGACGTTGTTGATCGGTATAGCAAAGCCAACCGTTTGCGCACCCTCGGCAATGGCCGTATTGACGCCTATCACCTCACCACTCATGTTAACCAGCGGGCCGCCAGAGTTACCTTGATTAATAGCGGCGTCGGTCTGGAAAAGATCGTCCAGCGTTTCGACACCCTCAGGGCCACCACCAGCCTGAATACTTCGACCATAGCCCGAAAGTATGCCGGTGGTCACCGTGTTTTGGAACTGCCCAAGTGTGTTGCCAATTGCCACCACTTGGTCGCCAACAGTCATTTTGGACGAATCGCCCAGGCGAGCAACGGTCAGCTTTTTGCCCTTGGTGTTGCCGATTTTTAGAAAGGCAATGTCGAGGCTGTCGTTTGGATTGGTGCGTCCAACGACTTTTACGTCGTCGAGCTCCGTACCATCGCTCAGCGTTACACTAACCTTCGAAACACCCGCTGGCACCACGTGTCGGTTGGTGAGCACTAAGCCATCTTGGCTAATGATAATCCCCGTACCAGCGCTTTGCCGAGCCTGAGGCATAGCCTCTAAGCCAAACAGCTGGCTATAGAGCGAACCAACTCCGGCCGTACTCTCGGTAGTTACATTTACAGAAACCACGCTCGGGCCAACCGCCTCAGCGACGGTCCGGATAGCGTCCCCGGTTTTGGTCGTAGTGACTTTGGGTGTTAGTGAAGAGCCTTCCAGAAGTCCTTGGCTATTCCGGCTTGCCCCTCCAGCCCAACCTCCAGCAAAACTCAACACAAAAATACCCATGCCAAGAGCAACTTTTTGTAGAAATGACTCTCTTGTGACTTTCATATCCCTCCCTTACCTATCACCTCTAGACTACTTTATCGCCCCAGTCTGAGAAAACGATGATACATAACATTGTCATAGCCATAATAAATACAATCTGCCGCCGGACAAGCTTGGAGAGTTTCTCGAAATGGTCAAGATAATACAGGGTGCCCAGGCCAAAACCCAGTGTCACGAGAATAAGCGCCGGCTGAGCAATCGGACCGTAGAAAATGAGCCAATGTCCCAAGATCCACATTAGTGCCGCCCCAAAGTACGCCCACGTGTACGCCAAAAGACGCAAATACTGTTCGTCGAAGCTGTAGAAAAAGTGGTGCGAAGTGAAAAAGCAAATCCCCGCCACAACGAGCACCAGGAGCCATAGTGGCGCAGTTTTGAACACTAAAAATGTAGCGAGCAAGCTCACCACCATACCCAAGAAAGCTTGGGCCGAAACTCCAAAAGTCGAGATCCGTGGCTTTAGCGCTAGGAGCCAACCAGCCCACAAAGCCGCAAAGCCCAAGGCGTACGTGTCGGTTTCTGCGAGGTGCATAAAGGCAAGCACCGACAGCCCAACCAGAATATCTACGGCGTTTGTGCGCAAATTTGGCCACCAAAACCGCGGACGGACAGCAAACATACGCCATTTGCTTAGAAACAGGAGCACAATTGCGACCATTACCAGCTCTGCCCGCACCAGCAAGCACAGAATAACTGGCAAGAGAATGTTTAATAAAACGTAAACGACACTGGACACGCCTTTGGTCGGCTTGATCTTGTCTAGAAGTGGCCTCATTTAGCCAATATTATAACAAACTTTGTGCCAACGGGCACCGAAATATCGCTCGGTATCTTTTCTGGCCCGAGCACGCTATACCTACCTTCCAAATAATGCTTCGTGTAGGGCGCAGAGCCGCCAGACAGGTCATAAACAACCGAATCTTCCAGCTTTACTTGCCCCTGTACATAGCTAGTCACGTTATAGCCGTAGGACCGTAAATGCTGCATCGCTTGCTTGCCGGCCTCAGTAGTTTTGGCCACTATGTACACTGACGCTGTTTCACGCGCCAAATATCCATCGTGCACCTTCGAACGGATGTAGTCCTGAATATCCGCATAGTTGCTCGGACCCGCTACAGGCTGTACAGTCGAGACCCCTTCTACGACCACGGGCGCAACCAGTGGGCTGGGCTTATCGACCAGGCTAACAGAGGTGATTTTTTCATTCCCGACGTTGCGCATAATGCTCAAAAGTCGTGTGGCACCCGTTGGCGACAAGTCCGAATACATATTGGCGCTAAAGGCATCCATAAGTGCGGTCAGGCGTGTAGGGTCAGATATATTGCGCATAGTAGTGGCCTTGTTCTTTAGCGCCACCACAATGGCCCTTTGTCGCTCATTGCGCGCAAAATCGGAGGTCGTGTAGCGCGATCGAGCATATAGTAGCGCCTGTTTGCCGTTCATAGTCTGCATGCCGACATTGGCTACGCGTGTGCTGTTGTTGTTCTCCCAGGCCAGCATCGGGTCGTCAAGCGTTTCTTTGACATCAACCGTTATGCCTTCCACCGTATCAATGGCCTGGGAGAATGCCTTGAAGTCTGCCAGAACATGGTAGTCAACCTTCACGCCCAGAACTGTCCCGACAGCCTGGTCAACTGCCTGAAAACCAACTTCAGTCAGTTGCTTTCTGGTTGCTTGGCTATTCTTAGCCAAGTATGCACTCTTAGCAGTGGTAAAAACGGCGTTTATTTTTTGGTATTCGGTTCCTTTTGTCACCGGAGACTTGATCCACAAATCTCGAGGCAGGCTAATAGCTGCTGCCGTATGGTTCACTGGATCTACGCTCAGAACCATCATAGTGTCTGTCAGGTCACCACCATCATGGCCCGCACCACCAACTCCTAGAAGTAAAATATTTATGCGCCCGTCGCCTTCGCCACGGAGCAGTTCGGGTGCTACCGGACGCTCGCTGAGAGCAGCCACCGTCGCCTGACCGTGGAAAACTTGGTTCATTTTTGTGTAGCCTTGCCACGCTAGAACACCCCCGCTGAGCATCACAGTAGCCACAACGACACTCACCCCTCGCAAAATAGTCTTCCTTACCCCTCCTCGGCGACGGACCGGAATTTTCGGACGCTCGGCTGCTTCGTATTCGGGCAGGGTGAACTCCATGTTTTCGAAAACATTGTCACTACGTTCTTCGCTCTTGATTGCTGTCTGCGTACCTGCCGAGCGTACGGGCGCTTCAGCTGGTGTGTGCACGGGTGTAGCTTGGGCCTGGAGAGCTACAGACGTCCGCACAGGCTGTCGGGTCGATTGGCCACCGCCACTCAAAGCCGAAGTTTGGTGCATGGACCGTATGTACTGTTCCCGATAAGCCAACCGTGCTGGCGTGCCAGTCTGACCAGAAACATAACTCAGTCCATCGACTGAGCCACCACTAGAAATAGACTGGTATTGGCTACGTTTTGGTTGGTACATGTGTTTGTTTTGTTTGTACTAGTGTTTATTCTAGCATGACGACCCTTGTAGCTGTAAAGTATTTTTAGGGCCAATTTCTGAAAAACTGTGGATAGCCCTTTTGTTTTGGTTCGTGGTTTTCTGTCTCATGTCGTATACTTGGTGGTGATGAACGAAGACCAAACTAACACCCAGGAAGACCTGCAACAAGCCGCCACACCGGCCACACAGCCCTATGTAGAACAAACAACGGCCACAGAAACAGCGCTGAATGAACCAGAGCAACCCACACCAGAAAAGTCCAACGCTCTTGTAGCCATAAGCAACCTTGTCATTTTGCTCATGGCCCCGCTGTTGGCAGTATTTTTGCTGGTTTTTGTGTTTCAGTCCTACCGCGTCGATGGCCAAAGCATGGAAACGACGTTGCAACACGAAGATCGTCTCATTGTCTGGAAGCTTGCACGCACATGGTCGCGAGTTACCGGCCATCAATACGTTCCTAACAGAGGTGACATTATCATTCTGAAAGAATCTGGTCTATCTACCTACGGCGACCCACAAAACTCAAAACAGTTGGTAAAGCGAGTCATCGCCCTACCTGGTGAGCGCGTCGTCGTGAAAGACGGCCTACTTACTGTCTATAACAAACAGTATCCCAAAGGGTTCCGGCCAGATGCTACTCTACCGTATGGCAAAACTACCGATCTGTCATACACACCCAACGATGTTGACTATACGCTTGGCCCTAAGCAACTCTTCGTTTGTGGCGACAACCGCAGCAACTCTCTCGACTCTCGGTCCTTTGGCCCAATTGAAACAAACCAGGTTGTCGGCAAACTCGTAGCCCGTATACTGCCCCTCAGCAAAGCCAAAACATTTTAGCTCATCCCCATATGACCTTTTCCCATCTGTAGTTTCATCGTCATTTGAATGAATGGGCAATCAAAACACCCCGCCTTCGGGACTGGGGCAAGCCCTTTTGGGGCAATATTGAATACGTGCGTGGAAAGAAGGACTACCGATTAAGTTCCGAAAGTATTCGACCAAGATCTTCGTCTGAGGTAAAGGCGATCTCTACGCGCCCTCCTTTGGCCATGCGTCGTATAGCAACAGGCGTACCATAGCGCTTACTGAGGCGCTTCGTTTCGGGTGTTTCTGTCGAAACTCGAGCCTTAGCTTCTTTGGTTTGCCCAAAGCCAGCCTTCACAGATAAAACATAACGCTCGGCTTCTCGGACTGACCAACCATGCTTCTGAATAAGCGACACCAGCTCCTTCTGTTTGTCGAGCTGATCTTTGAGTGCCAATACCTGTCGGGCATGCCCTTCGGCAATCACCCCTTCGTCCAGGGCCTTTTTCGCAAAATCGGGTAGTTGCAATAACCGCACCAGATTGCTCACCGCAGGCGTCGATTTTCCCAATTTTTTGGCAATTGTAGCGTAGTCAAGGCTAAACTGGTCATGCAAGCGCACTATAGACACCGCCTGTTCGAGTGGGCTGAGGTCTACACGGTGAATGTTCTCCACTAACGCTAGTTCCAGCTGTTCAAGTTGCTTGGTAGTCCGCACAAGCACCGGTACGGTCTTGAGTTTGGCCATACCAGCAGCACGCCATCTTCTCTCGCCAGCGATAATTTCGTAGCCTTTGCCCTTTGGACATACAACTAGTGGTTGAATAACTCCGTGGTTGCGGATACTCTCTGCCAATGTTTTTAGGGCAGTTTCGTCAAAGATTGTCCGTGGCTGATCGACATTTGGCGAAATGTCACCGAGCGCAATCTGGCGGATCTTCTCTCCCCGCTCTAGCAAAAGATCTTGTTCGACCGTATCTGGGATTAACGCGCCGAGTCCCTTGCCGAGTCCTGTTTGCTTTGCCATATCGCCTCCCTACACTTTTGCTCTCTTAGCTACTTCGCTAGCTACTGCCTTATACGCTCGAGCACCCTTGCTCCACTTATCGTGCTCAAAGATAGTTTTGCCAAAACTCGGTGCCTCCGCCAAGCGGATGTTGCGCGGTACCACTACCTGAAAAACTGTGTCACCAAAGTGATTTTTTAGCTCTTGATGAACCTGTTCGCTCAACACCATCCTTTTACTATACATCGTCAAAAGCACGCCAAAGATCTCTAGGTCTGGGTTTAACCCCTTACGCACAAGTTGTATAGTCTGCACCAGCTGTCCAAGCCCCTCAAGGGCAAAGTACTCGGCCTGCACTGGTATGAGGACACCGTCAGCACTTGTCAGGGCGTTAATAGTTAGCAGTCCTAGCGCCGGCGGACAGTCAATGATAACAATATCTGCCGCCACACTCTCGAGGGCTGCCCTCAAAATAAATTCACGTCGTGCCCAGGCAACGAGGTTCACTTCTGACTGCGCGAGATCGCCCCTGGCGGGCACCACAAAAAGACCTTCTTTGGCGGTCTTTTGCACTACATCGCTGAGGTGCGCGTTTCCTTCTAGTACATCAAAAACCGTGGCCTTCAAACCGTCCTTGTCTATACCCAGACTACTTGTAGCGTTCCCCTGTGGGTCAAGGTCGACAAGTACTACCGTTCGTTTCTTGCTTGCCAGGGCTGCCGCGATGTTAACAGCGGAAGTCGTCTTCCCCACACCCCCCTTCTGATTTGCAACTGCAAGTATAAATGACATGTTTCCCTCTTCTTACCTCTAGAATAACAGATTGAACGTCCCTGGTAAACCGTAAGTCTTGAGCAGAAACGATACTATACGGCTAGTACTATTTTGTTGTTCGGCTTTTCGGCTCTGTCTATGCTTTTTACGCTATTTTTTCCCTGTTTTCGGTATAAGCACCGTATTTCGAGTACATTATGCTGCTTGACGACACCTCCTTGCCCGCAAAACAGCATGCGAGCGTCCAAATCGACGGTCTTCATCGCAAAATTAGGAATGTGCACGTCCCCCACACATTGACTTGCCGGCAAGTCAACAAAATAAAACGTCGCAAAATATGCGACGCTTTACAAGTAGTTATGCGTCCTAGACTTTGCCC
>WBZP01001534.1_pt1 | contig 28052 bp, 25 predicted proteins | sample 5204301 | NCBI WGS metagenome assembly WBZP01 (sample SAMN12412401, study PRJNA552823) | activated sludge metagenome | isolation source: activated sludge from nitrification reactor of wastewater treatment plant... | place: USA: Pennsylvania | collected 2017 | reverse complement strand
CTGATTGTTCATGGTGTCCTTGTTACTCAAGAAATCTGATCCACAGATTACACAGATTTCACAGATTCAAGAAAAATCTGTGTAATCTGTGTAATCTGTGGATTCTTCTTCTGGAAATTTTCAGAGTCGCCGCACCAGGGGCACGACCTCGCCCAGTCGCGTCACCTGATGCACCGTGCCCGGCAGGTCGGTGGGCAGTTCGACCACGTCGTAGACCCAGGCGACTTCGTTGGGCACGTAGACGGCGTGGCCGCCGATCTCGGCCACGGGCAGGATGTCGCTGCGCAGACTGTTGCCGACCATGAGGAAGCGCGCCGGCTCGACGCCGCGGCGGCGCAGGATGTCGGCGTAGGTGGCGGGCGTCTTGTCGCTGACGACCTCGACGCCGCTGAAGTAGCGCCCTAGGCCGGAGCGGGCGACTTTGTCCTGCTGGTGCAACAGGTCGCCTTTGGTGATGAGCAGCAGGGGGAAGTCGGCCGAGAGCGCGGCCAGGGTGTCTTCCACCTCGTCAATGAGGCGGATGTCGGCCGAGATCATGTGGCGGGCGATGGCCAGCAGGCGGTCGAGTTCCGCGCCGGTGACGCGGCCGCCGGTGACGGCGATGGCCGTCTCGATGAGCGACAGGGTGAAGCTGCTGACGCCGAAGCCGTAGTAGGGCAGGTTGCGCATCTCCGTTTCGTGGACGATGTCGTCCAGGTCGGGCGGCGGGGCGTAGGGGGCCATCAGGGCGCGGAACTCGTCGCGGGCGTCGCGGTAGAGGTCCTCGTTGTGCCAGAGGGTGTCGTCGGCGTCGAAGGCGATTAGGTCGAGCATAATAATTAGGAATTGGGAATTAGGAATTAGGAATTAGGAATGATAGCACTGTGCCGCGTGCGTTGCACTTTCTGAAGTGCGTCGCACGTTCCTGGGGGCGCGGGCGGGGGGAGAAGGTGCAACGCACTCAAGAAAGTGCGATGCACCGGGCGATGCACCTGGTGGGGCAGTTTGTGTTATACTCGTTGCGCTGACATTGACCTATTCCGGCCCCGACGGCCGACATCGAGGAGAACGCAAATACCCATGACCCAACAACTAATGAACGATCTGCGCGAATTCGCCGAGTATGCGGCCACGCACGCTCAGGACTCCTACCTGTCCCTCTACCTGATGACCGACCCCAGCGACGCCGGCAACCAGGCCCAGACGCCCGCCTGGCGCACCTTCCTGCACAACGCTGTGACCAACGTCGAGGCTGGGCTGGACCCGGTGCAGGCGAAGCAGTGGAAGAACGTCCGCCTGAGCGACGAGTCGCCGGAGAAGGGCTGGGCGCGCACCCGCAAGCGGCTGGACAAGTACCTGACCAGCTACCGGCCGCAGGGCAAGACGCTGGTGCTGTTCATCAGCCCCGGCAGCGAGTACAGCTTCGAGTTGCCGGTGCGCATTGATAGCGCCAGCTACTACGGCAAGCCCCACATCCAGGAGTTCCTGTGGGCGCTGGATGAGTATGAGCAGCACAGCGTGTTGCTCTTCGGCGAAGACCACGTACGCGTGCTGCGGCTGGCGCTGGGGCGCTCGGCCGCCGACCGCACGGTCTTGTCCGAGCAATCGTGGCTGCGCGGGCTGTACAAGGGGGGCGAAAGCGAACAGAACAAGCAGCGGCAGGATGACATCACCCGCCGCTTTGTGAAGAACGCGGCCAAAGAAGCGGACAAGTTCTTCATGAAGACGTCCGACGTAGGGCGCATTGTGCTGGGCGGGAACATGGAGTTGGCCAACGCCGTGCTGGGTTCGCTGCACCCGTCGGTGAAGGATCAGGTCATCGGCGTGCTGCCCATCCCGGTCGAGTTGCCGCCGCACGAAGTGGCCGAGCGCATCAGCGAGACGGCCGAGCAGGCGGAGCGGGAGCATGAGGCGGCGCTGGTGGCCGACATCATCCGCAGCGCCGGGGCGCGCGGCCGCGGGGCCACGGGCTACACCGCCGTCGGCCACGCCCTGGACCGCGGCGCGGTGCGCTTGCTGGCCCTACCCTACCCGGCCGAATCCGACGTGATCGAGCCGATTCTGCTCCAGGCCGTGCGCGCCGGGACAGAAGTCGAGTTCCTCCACGGCGAAGCAGCCGAGCGGGTGAAGGATGCGGGCGGGGTTGTGGCGCAGTTGTATTACGCTGTGAATTAGGGCCCAGGCTTTTTAGTTCCAGGGGCCAGGTTCCAGGTTCCAGGGGCCAGGGAAGAGCGCTCTTCCCTGGCCCCTGGAACCTGGAACCTGGCCCCTTTTTGTAATGCTCTTGACAGACAGACCCTTACTATTCGCTATACTTCCAGCGTTACGTTGTCGTCGCGCGGCCGATTGGTGGGCGCGTAGTGTTAGGGAGTAGAGAGGATGTTGCGTAGAGGTTCGTCTGTTTTCCTTTTGATCGTTGTGGCGTTGTTGCTGGTTGCCTGCCGCCGCGGGGGCGAGGACGTGGGCCTGCCCACGCCGGTCGAGACGGACGCGGGGGTGACGTTCGTGCCGCCCGACCAGGCGACGGCCCTCGCCGCCACTTCGACTGTGGCCACGGCCGTGCCCGCGCCGACGGGCAGCGCCACGCCCCTGGTCATCACCGCCGCGCCTTCGGCCACCGTGGCCGGGGCGGCGACGGTCGCGCCACCGACGGCCGCGCCGCCAACGGTCGCGCCGGCCACGGCCATCCCACCGACGGTCAGCGCCGGCCCGCCCCCTGGCGGCGCGGCGCGGATCACCTTCGCCCCCGGAGCGACTTCGGCCGTGGTCAGCAGCAGCCTGGCCGCCGGCGGCGACGGCGACACCTGGCTGTTGCGCGTCAACGCCGGGCAGGTCATCACCGTCCAGACCATCGCCAACCCGCCGGGGCAGATGAACGTCCAGTTGCTGGACGGCAGCGGCGGCTTCCTGGCCGGTAACCTGGATACGGTCGGCATCTCGGCCGCCGCGCCGGCCGCGGGCGACTATCAGATCAATCTGGCCACGGCCAGCGGCGCGCCGGCGGTGGCCTACACGCTGCAAGTGCTGGTGCCGCCGGGCAGCGGCCAGGTGGCACCGCAGCGCATCCAGTTCGCCCCCGGCCAGTCGTCGGCGCAGTTGGTGGACTCGCTGGCCGCGGGCGGCGACCTGAACAGCTACGTGCTGACCGTCGGCGCGGGCCAGACGATCCAGGTCGGCGTGTTTGCCAGCCCACCGGCGGCGACCAACATTTACATCCGCAACGCCGCCGGGCAGCAGATCACCAGCGGCACGGACATGTCCGGCGCGTCGGCCACGGCAGCCACGGCCGGCGACTACTTCATTGACGTTAGCAACTTCAACGCCGCGCCGGCGGTCAACTACACCCTGACCGTCACCGTGCCGCCGATCAGCCAGCCGCCGCCACCGACGACGGAGCCGGGGCCGGTGCGCATCAGCTTCGGGCCGGGGCAGACCAGCGCCCTGCTCAGCGGCGGGGTGGCGGCCAACGCGCCTGCCCACTACGTCATCGCCATCGCCGCCGGGCAGACGCTGATCACCGACCTGAACGACAACCCGCCGGCCAACGTGGAGATCACCATCAGCGACCCGGCGGGCAACATCGTCAACTTCGGCCGCGGGCCGACGAGCCTGGGCACGGTGGCCACGACCACGGGCGACTACCACATCCGCCTGACCACAACGTCGGCCGCGGCGGTCAGCTACGCGCTGACGGCCACCGCGCCGCCGCTGCCGGGCGGCGGGGCGACGCGCATCGAGTTCGCGCCGGGGGCCACCTCGGCCACGGTCGGCGGCGACCTGCCCTTCGGCGGCGACACCGACACCTGGCTCATCCGCGGGCTGGCCGGGCAGGCGCTGAACGTGACCGTCAACGTGGCCGAGGCGACCGGCTGGGTGCGGGTCTACGTCTACGACCCGGCGGGCAACATCGCCGGCCTGGGCACGGACATCACCGGAGCGCAAGCGCCGCTGGTGACGACGGGCGACTATCGCATCGTGGTCGTCAGCGACCAGGCGGCGGGGCCGCTGTCGTATTCGATGACGGCGGAAATCCCGTAGGAAAGGGATTAGGGGCTAGGGATTAGGGATTAGGGCCTGGTGAACAGCGCTCTTCCCTAATCCCTAATCCCTAATCCCTGGCCCCTAATTCGTAATTCCTAATTTAACGACAATGCGCGTTCCTTCGGCTGGGGCGCTGGCGATGGTCAGCAGGCCGCCGCCGCGCTCCACGCGCTCGCGCATGGACTTGAGGCCCAGGTGGCCGGGGAACTCCTGGGTCATGTCGAACCCCTGGCCGTTGTCGCAGACTTCCATGACGACGCGGCCGTTGTCGGCCACAAGGCGCACTTCGGCCATCGTGGCCCGCGCGTGCTTGACGATGTTGTGCATCGCCTCCTGAGCCACGCGGTAGAGCATCTCCTTCTGGGCCAGCGACAGCTCCGGCTCCGGGCCGAACTCGGTCGTGACGGGAATCTGGTGGCGCGCCCCCAACGCCGCCGTCTGCTTGCGCAGCGCGGCCACCAGCCCCTCGCTCTGCAACGACTCCGGCCGCAACTCGAAGATGAGGGCGCGCATCTCGGCCATGCCGGCGTTGGCCTGGGCCAGCACGTAGTCGAGCGGCTCGCCCAGCTTGTCGCGCGTCGGCGCGTCTATGGCCGCCCGGTCGAGCATCGTCCGCGCCGTGGTCGTGCCCAGGGCGATGCCGTAGAGCGCCTGCGAGACGGAGTCGTGCAGTTCGCGGGCCAGCTTCTGCCGCTCCTCCAGCGCCGCCAGTTGGCCGGCCTGCTCATAGAGGCGGGCGTTCTCGATGGCCACGGCCAACTGGTTGGCCAGCGAGCGCAACAGGTCTACGTCGCTCTCGTCGAAGTCGTCCAGCCGTTCGCTCTGGATGTCGAGCACACCGATGACCAACTCCTTGCTCTTGATGGGCACGACGACCTCGGAGCGGGTCGAGAGGCCGGCCAGGGGCACGTAGCGCCGGTCGCGGCTGACGTCGGGGCTGAGCAGGACGAGGCCGGTGGCCGCCGCCCGCCCGGTGAGGCCCTCCTTGCCGATGCGCAGCCGGTTGGGGCTGAAGAGAATCTCGCCTTCGTCGGAGACGAGTTGCCCCGCCCCGGCGCGATAGACCACGTAATCGCCCTCCACCAGGGCGATGCCGACGTGGTAGTAGCCAAAGCGGCGGTGGATGAGGTCGGCCGTCTGGCGCAGCAGGCCGTCGAGGTCGAGGATGCCGGCGATGGACTGGCTGACCTGGTTGATGACGCGCAACTGCTCCACGCGCTGGCCGGCGGCGGCGAAGAGGCCGGCGTTTTCGATGGCCACGGCGGCCTGAGCGGCGAAGGCCATGGCCACCTCGACCCGCTGGGGGGTGTAGTAGCCGCGCTGGCCGTGGACGAGGGTCATGATGCCGACGCGCCGCTCGCGGGCCATCAGCGGCAGGCTGAGGATGGAGCCGATGGTGTCCATCAGGTCGGTGTTGCCCCGTTCGGCGGACACGCGCCGCAGGTGTTCGACGAAGGGGGAAGGCTGCCCGGTGTCGGCCAGCAGCAGCGGCTCGCCGCGCGAAAGGACGGCCTCCGTCTCCGGCAGCGCGCCGAGGTAGTAGATGTCGGCCAGAGTGACCGTCTCGCCGCGCTCTTCCAGCAGCACGGGGGTGTCGTTCTCCATAATGAACAGGCGGGCAAAGCGGTAGTCCACCACCTCGCGCAGCCGGTCGAGGATTTGCGACAGGAGCGAAGGCAGTTCCAGCGTCGAGGCGACCTGGCGGCTGACGCCCAGCACGGTCTGTAGCTCGCGGGTGCGGTCGGCCACGCGCTGCTCCAACTGGGCATAGGACGCCTGGAGTTCGGCCGACATGCTGTTGAACTGCTCGGCCAGCACCTCCAGCTCGTCACCGGTGGGGGCGCTGACGGCGAGGCCGAAGTCGCCGCGGGCCACCTGGCGCGTGGCCTCCACCAAAGCGTTGATGGGCCGGGTGACGCGCTGCATCCCCCCGGCGACGACCAGGGCGGGCAGGATGATGCCCAACGACAGGAGCAGCGACAGGGCGATGGCATAGCGCTGCAACGGAGCCATGAGCGTAGACCACTCCTCTTCGATGACCAGATTCCAACCGGTGTTGGGGATGGGGCTATAGCTGGCCAGCACTTCGCGGCCGTCGGCCGTCGGCGTGCGCAACGCGCCGGAGTTGCGCGACAGGGCGGCGGCGGCCACGGGGTGGTCGGTGAAATAGTCGCCGGCCTCGTCGCCGGTCGAGGCGAAGATGAGCCGCCCGGCGCTGTCAATGATGTGGGCTTCGCCCTTGCTATCCAGTCGCAGGCGCAAGAGGGTGCCATAGAGCGCGTTGACCACGTCGGAACCGACGAGGAAGCGGCCGACGAGGACGCCGCGCAGTTCGTTGCGGGCCGACAGGACGGGCACGGCCACGTCAATGGTCAGCGGCTCGGCCGGCGCGCCGGACGTGGCCGGCGGGATGGCGGTAATGTCGGAGAAGGCGGGGCGGTTGGGGTTTTGGATGATCTGGCGGAAGACGGAGCGGGCCGACCAGTCGTCGCCGAGGGCGGGCGGGGCAGCGGGCAGGGCGGCGGTGACGCGACCGAGGTTGTCGAGCAGGACGACGCCGCCGTCGAAGTAGGTCAGACGGTTGGCAACGCCGGCCAGAGCGCGGGCCAGGTCGTCATTGCTTTCGCCCTGGGCGGTCAGGTCGCGGGCCACGCCGCTGAGCAGTTCGGGGTACTCTTGCAGGCTGGCGCTGACTTCGGCCGCCGAAAGCCGCGCCAGCTCCCGGTCGCGGTCGAGCACCAGGTCTTCGGCCAACGCCTCGGCCGCGAAGTAGCCCACGGCGGCGACCACAACGAGGACACTCAGCGCGGGCAGGAGCGTCCAGGTGAGGATTTTGCGGCGAAGGGATCCACGCATGGGAACTGATCCTCGGTTGGTACGAATACTGTAATAAAATCCCGTCTTGTTACGACTTATATATAGACGAGATAGACACGATTACCAAAAAAGCACCATACGACAAACTCTCTGATCCTGAAGGTTTGTTCGATGAGTAAAACAAATCTAGTTTTGAAAATTGAGCAAACCAAAAATTACCGCGGCGCGAGACGAGTGATCGTGCAAAATGAGAATCCCTTTACCACAGCTTACTCTCCTGATTGACTGACAGAATTTAACTAACGTAAGAGGGGTCTCCTTGAGATGGTGTATGCTTATTAGTAACCAACCCGATAAGCAACCCCAACAAGGAGACCACCATGAGTAATCATAACACGCTCTTTAACAACTTGATGCGCTTTGTGGGCAGTTCCGGGATTCGTTTTCATGACCTGCGAGTGCAGACGACATTTGGCTGGGCGTTGGTGGGCCTGATCATCAGCCAAACGACCCATCTGAGCCTGTGGGCGTTGCATCGTCCAGGGGTGAGCCACGCCGCGAGTAAGGAACGGCAGCTATCACGCTGGTTGCACAACGAGAGAATTGTGCCGGCGGTGGTCTATGGGCCGTTGCTGGCCAGTGTGTTGGCCGAGTGGGCGGGCGAAACGCTCTATCTGGCTCTGGACACCAGCCAATTGTGGCAACGCTTTGTCATCGTCCGGCTGGCGCTGGTCTATCGCGGCCGGGCCTTGCCTCTGGGCTGGGTGGTACGGGCCAGTGGCAGTGCCACCGTGGTGGTCGCTTGTTACCAGCGGATGTTGGCCGAAGTGGCCGAACGGATTCCCCGCCGCAGTCGGGTGGTTCTGCTGGCCGACCGCGGCTTCATGGATGTGAAGCTGATGCGGCTGGCGCGGCAATTGAACTGGCACTTTCGGATTCGGGTCAAGGGCTCCGTCTCTGTCTACCGCGCCACCCACAGCCGGCGGACAGTCGCCGCGTTGATGCCGCCGGCGGGCCAGGCCCGTTTCTTCAGCCACATCTGGCTGACCGAGCAACGGTTTGGCCCCCTTCATCTGGCTCTGGCCTATGTCCAAAGCCAACAGGCGTATCAGCCGTGGGCCATTGTCAGTGACGAGCCGGTCGACCTCCACACCTTCGACGAGTATGGCTTGCGCTTTGACATCGAGGAGAACTTCCTGGACGACAAATCCGCCGGCTTTCAACTTGAAGCCAGCCAACTGGCCGATACCCAGGCCATTTCCCGCCTCTGTCTTCTGGTGGCCACGGCTACCCTCTATCTGGTCAGCACCGGCACCGCTCTGGTTGAGATGGGTCGCCGCCATCTGGTGGATACCCATTGGCAACGTGGCCTGAGTTATCTCCAGATTGGTTGGCGATGGGTCAAACGGGCTATCATCAGTGGCGAACGCCTCCTCAACTTTCTCTGGTTCACGCCAGGCCCAGACCCAGACCCCGCTATGGCTTCCTTCCGACAGTTTTATGGCCCTGACCTGCGCCTTGTTCGCATCGAGTCGTTATGAGTTTGTCAAGGTTCTCAATGATAAGTTTTGTCAGTCAATCAGCCGGCCGGTGTTCAGCCTTCATCTCTCATCCTTCATCCTTACGATCACGGTTCGGCCGTCGCCATCTCCTCCACTTCGCCGCCGCCCAGGTCCGACGGCGTGCCGACGACTTCCGTGGCCAGTCAGATCGCCGGTCTCTTCTCCCTATCCTAACCGTGCCGGACAGAGGGAAAGACGGCTAATCCCCCTATTTACGGCTATGACGCAGTGTGTTATACTGTTTTGTGAAATTCCGCACAAAGTGCGGTTGTTGTGTTGTTCCTCGGCGCGTCCTGCCGCCGCCAGGCAGAGGCGTAGTGCAGGACGATTCCTGCCTGGGGCGCAGTCGGCGTTGCGCCGCTGTGTTCAGCCGTTGGTCGTGTCGGCCATTAACAATGGTGGTCATTAACAAGGATAGGAGGTCAATCTGTGAGCACCCAAATCGTTGGTCCGCGCAGCATCAACAAGCCGCCGTCGGCTGAGTTGAGCACAGCCTACCAGGCCGGCGTGCGCGCCTATGCCGTTGACTACTACGTACCCGATTACATCCCCCAGGACACCGACCTGCTCTGCGCCTTCCGCATCCAGCCCAAGGGCGTAGACATGATTGAAGCGGCCGCCGCCGTGGCCGCCGAATCCTCCACCGGCACGTGGACCGAAGTCTGGTCCAACCAGTTGACCGACATTGACTTCTACAAGGCCAAGGTCTACGCCATCGTTGACGACATCGCCTACATCGCCTACCCGATGGATCTGTTCGAGGAGAACAGTATCGTCAACATTATGTCGTCCATCGTCGGCAACGTCTTCGGCTTCAAGGCCGTCGGCGCGCTGCGGCTGGAGGACATGCGCATCCCCCTGGCTCTGGTGAAGACCTTCCCCGGCCCGCGTGTCGGCATCTACGACGAGCGCGTGTGGGCCAACAAGTGGGATCGGCCGCTGCTGGGCGGCACAGTCAAGCCCAAGCTAGGCCTCTCGCCCAAGGCGTACTCGACGATCATCTATGAGTGTCTCGTCGGCGGCCTCGACACGTCCAAGGACGACGAGAATATGAACAGCCAGCCGTTCAGCCGCTGGAGAGACCGCTTCATGTATGCCCAGGACGCTGTCGAGCGGGCCATGGCCGAGACGGGCGAGTTCAAGGGGCATTGGCACAACTGCACCGCCGGCAGCACCGAAGAGAGCCTACGGCGGCTGGAGTACGCCTATGAGCTGGGCAGCCGGATGATCATGTACGACTTCCTGACCGCCGGGTTTGCCGCTTCGGCCGACATCTTCAAGCGCGCCGGCGAACTGGACATGATCGTCCACTGCCACCGCGCCATGCACGCCGTCTTCACCCGCCAGGCCAACCACGGCATCGCCATGCGCGTCGTGGCCAAGTGGCTGCGGCTGACCGGCGGCGACCATCTCCACACCGGCACCGTCGTCGGCAAGCTGGAGGGGTCGTGGAACGACACGCTGGGCATCATTGACATCCTGCGCGAGCGGTACGTCAAGGCTAACCTGGAACACGGCCTCTACTTCGACCAGGACTTCGGCGGGCTGAAGGCCACCTGGCCCGTGGCCAGCGGCGGCATCCACGTCCACCACGTGCCCGACCTGCTGAAGATCTATGGCCCCGACGCCTTCTTCCTCTTCGGCGGTGGCACGCACGGCCACCCGGACGGCAGCCGCGCCGGCGCCGCGGCCAATCGCGCCGCCGTCGAGGGCGTGCTGGCCGGCAAGACGCTGGAGCAGATCGCCCGTACCAGCCCGGAGCTGCGCAAGTCCATGGAGCTGTGGTCGGACGTTAAGTTTGAGGTGGTGCAGTAAGGTTCCAGGGGCCAGGTTCCAGGGGCCAGGGAAGAGAAGCGCCGACGCGCGTCCGCTTCTTCCCCTGGAACCTGGAACCTGAAACCTGGCCCCTAGGGAGGCCATATGAACCGCAAGACCATCATGCTAGGGGTTGCGGGCGATAGCGCGTCGGGCAAAACGACGATCACCAAGGGTATTGTCGAGGCGCTGGGGCCGGAAAACGTCACCGCCATTTGCTGCGACCACTACCACCGCTACAACCGCGAGCAGCGCCGCCAGATGGGCCTGAGCGCGCTGCACCCCGACTGCAACTACATCCAGATCATGGAGCAGCACTTTCGCCTGTTGCGCGAGGGGCAGCCCATCCTCAAGCCGGTCTATAACCATGCCACCGGCGACTTCGACAAGCCCGACTACATCGAGCCGACGAAGTTCATCATCATCGAGGGCCTCCTGCCGTTCCACACCCGCCTCATGCGCCTGTGCTTCGACGCCAAGGTCTACCTCGACCCACCCGATTCGCTGCGGCGGGCGTGGAAGATCAAGCGCGACACGACCAAGCGCGGCTATACCGAGGAGCAGGTGCTGCACTCCATGGCCGGTCGCGAAGACGTCGCCCCGCGCTTCATCCACCCACAACGCAGCTACGCCGACATGATCGTCCGCTTCTACCCGCCCCACGAGGATGGCGACCCCGGCGACAGCCACCTGAGCGCCCAGTTGGTGCTGCTGCCTACGCTGCCTCACCCTGACCTGACCGACGTGCTGGAGCGCGGTGGCGGCGGCTACGATGCCGGCGGCTCTGGCGTCGGCCGAGCGGCCGACCACCCCGCCATGCGCCTCGACCTGGCCCGCCATGAGGGCCGCCCGGCCGATTTTCTGGAGATTGACGGCTCTGTCTGCCCGGAGAAGGCCGAGGAGCTAATGCATCTCATCCGCGGCCACTTGCCGCCCAATGCCGGGCTGGACGAAAGCCGCCTCGGCCGCTACCAGTTTGGTCACGAGGAGCGCCGCAGCTACCCGCTGGCCCTGACGCAACTGCTCATCGCCTACCAACTCATTCTGACGGCCGACCAGATTGCCCACGCGACGGATCGGGCGGTGGCGGCTTTGTAAGAGGAACGCAGAGAACCGGGGAGAAGCACAGAGCGACACAGGGGAAAGCATATCTTTTCCCCTGTGTCGCTCTCGCTTTTGCGTCAATGGTCATCAAGTTGGCGTATAATAGAGTCCATGAAGCGTTCCTCAGTCAGTTTCGTCACACTGATGCTCATCCTGTTGGCCGCGGCCTGTTCGCGCGAGACGCGGCAGGACATCGCCACGCGCGTGCTGCCCGCGATGGGCACGGCGGCGTCGGCCGGCGGCAGCGCCGCGATGACCGTGGCCGCCGAGGCGATGATGACCAATGCCCCCATCGCCAAGACAGCCGCTGTCCAGGCCGTGCGCACCGGCGGCCCCATCGCCGGTACGCTGGCCGCCGACTCCGTTGACCTGGCCGGCACCATGCAGGCCGAGTTCCGCACCACCGGCCGGCCGGTGGTGGCCACGATCATCGCTCGGGGGGTGAGCGCCGTGGAGACGCGCCAGGTGGCCGAGCCGCTCTATCAGTGCCCCCAGGTGACCTACACCGTAGACACCGACCTCAACGCCACGGCCGACCTTAGCAGCGAACAGATGGCCGCCGCGCTGGCCGCCACCGCGCCGGGCACGCCCCTGACAGCCTATGGCGATGCCTTCGTGCGCGCCGCCCGTGAGCATGGCATCAACGCCTACTACGTCGCCGCCCACGCCGCCCAGGACTCGGCCTGGGGGTTCAACGACATGGCCACGCGCAAGAACAACCTGTTCGGCTATGGCGCGACCGCCGGCTGCCCCTACGACTGCGCCGTGCCCTTCGCCTCGCAGGCCGACTCCATCGCGTTCGTCACCCAACTGGTGAAAGCTGACTACCTGACGCCGGGCGGCCGCTTCTACACCACCGGCACGCTGGCCGGAATGGAACCGATCTACAATGGTTTTCCCAATTGGGCCGAAGATGTAGCCGAGACGATGAGGATGTTGCGGCAGAATACGCCGTGTCCGTAAGAGGAAGTAGTGGTCAGTGGTCAGTAGGTCAGTGGTCAGTGGTCAGTAGGATTAATAAAGAGGCCCCCGGCATGCCGGGGGCCTCGCTAGTTAGATCGGGTGAAGGACGGCGGTTGGTTCGCCTAGCGTACGTCAACCACCATCACCCCGCGATTGAGGTTCTCGCTGCGCACGACAATGCGCGTATTGGTGTCCGGGTTCATGACGCCGGCGGTCGGCGTCTCCGGGTTCCAATACTGGTTATTGTCGTTGAAGATGGGCACGCCCCGCAGGCTGGGATGGTGCGACGCCTGGCTATTGCGGTGGAGGGTGATCGCGTCGGTGCGCTGCCGGCCGAAGGGGGAGTCGTAGGCCTGGACACGGGGCCGCCACGGCACGCCATCGGCGCGGTACATCGTCTGCGGGTGGGCGTCAATGGGGAGGATCAACCCTTCGCCGGGGTGCTCGCCGGTGTTGTTGTCGCTTTGCGAGTCGTCCCAATAACTGATGAGCAGACCGTCCTGATAGGGGAAGTGCTCGACCCAGTTCTGCAACAACGGATTGTCCAGGAAGCCGAAGTTGTAGGTGCCGTCGCGCAGGCCGGCGTCATAGCCCCAGTACGTACGCCACTCGGCGACGTAGGCGTTGAAGTAGAAGGCGCTTTCCGTGCCGGTGGTTACATAGAAGCCACCTTCGGGGTCATACGTCCAGCCGGCGTCGCTCTCCGCGCCGTCAACGGGTGAACCGGTGATGGCGATCTCGTCCACCTGGAAGCCCGCCTCGACCACGGCCCCATCAGTCCAATAGCGGAAGCCGAGCAGCGTCGGGCCAGTGTGGCCGGACAGGTCGGCCGTCAACGTCACCCAGTTGCCGCCGGAGGAGCCAGTGATGCCGTTGCCGAAGTTCTGGCCGTTGGGGTCGGTGTCGGTGCTGAGGTTGGTCTCCAGATTGGCCCAGGTTGCGCCGCCGTCGTCGGAGGCGATGACGTAGGCATAATCCCAGTCAACTTCAATCTCATAGCGCACCTGGGCTGTCAGCGTGGCGTTGGCCGGCAGGTCGAACGAGCGGTACATGGCGTGGTCCAGGTCGTTGCCGTTGCCGCTGTAATAGAAGTGCTCGCCCGCGTAGGGGTCGCCCAGCTCGACGACGACTTCCTTGTCCGGCAGGAGGACGAAGAGGCCCTGGTCGTGGTTGCCGACGAACTCGGCCGGATTCAGGCGATGGGTGGAGCGCACGCCTGACTCGGCCACATCGTAGTCCAGCCAGCCGAGCTGGAACTTCTCCCAGTTGCCCATGTGGGTTGGCTTGCTGCCGATGTCTTCGGTGCCGTCATTGCCGTAGGAGCCTTGCGACATCAGCGTCCAGAAGCCGGTGGAGTTCTCGCCGCCGGCAGTATCATAGAGGTCGGGCAAGCCCAGGTCATGGGCGAATTCGTGAGCAAAGACACCGACGCCGCCGTTCTCCGGCTCGATGGTGTAGTCGCCAACCCAGTAATTGGACTGGCCGATGCGGATGCCGCCGGCGGGGTTGAAGTCGGGGCCATCGCTGCCGATGTTGTTGAAGTAGGCGTACCAGCGGTGGCTCCAGATGGCGTTCGGCCCCTGCGTGCCGCCGCCCGTCTCCTCGCCCGCGCCGGAGTGAACCGACTGGAAGTGGTCAATGTAGCCGTCCGGTTCGTCGAAGTTGCCGTCGCCATCGTAGTCATAGCGATCCCAGACGTCGAACTGGCTCAGGTAGGCGTTGATCTGGTCGGTGGACATGCCGGCCGTGCGCCGGCCGTTGAACCAGGCATTGGCTGAATGGCGCAGGAAAAGCCAGATGTCCGTACCACAATCGCCACCGCCGCAGCGGTTGCTGCCGTAGCGGGCGGCGTTATAGCGCACCTTGACCCAATCGGTCACGTCACCGTTGACGGTATAGACGCCGGACGACTGCTCCAGGTAGAAGTTACGCATGGAGTTCGTGCCCGGCGCGCCATTAAAGAGCAGGTCCTCATAGTAGGCCTGGTTGAAGTCCGGAACCCAGATGGTTGTGTTGTCTACGCTGCGATCCGGTGCGGGGATGCGGTTGTGCCTCGGACCAGGCCCGCCGCCAATCGCGGGATGAGCCTCATTGCCGAACTCACCCAGAATGGTGAAGATGAGGTCTTCATCCTCTAGCGCCAATTGAACGAACTCGTTGGGGCCAAGCTGCTGCACGGCGCCGGCGCCAATACCTTGCAGGCGTTGCTGCAATGCCAACTGGCGATTGGCGCGTAGCTGCTTGCCCAATGGGTGGCTCAGGTCATCCTGTCTACCCACCGAGTAGGGTAGGTTCTCGATAGGTTCAAAATCGTCCTGCGACGACGGCGCGCCCAGGGCAATGGCCGACACGCTCATCAACAACGCAAGCGTCAGCAGAAACACGACAAGCAATTTGCGGTGCATGGATTCAGATACTCCTGTTCGTTATTGGACTGGACACAAACTGGCGAGCAACACACATAAGGACCGGTGCGACGGTTTGGGCAGGGCCGACCAAAGGTCAGCTTGGCCCATGAGACAGAATCGGCGCGAGAGCAGTCATTCGCCGGTAGCACAGCGATGGGAGGACTATGGAGGAGAGGCGCTACCTGGCCCGACCGGGTTCAGAGAGTTACATTATAAGTAGCCGATGAGCGCCTGGCTATAAGCTAATTTACTTATCTGGTACGGTATGAGGTGGAAATACTCGGCATAGGGGTGGGTGACGAGCGACGAACGCTCTGCTGAAGCACTCGCCGCTCGCTTCGGCGCTAGCCGTTGATGATCTCGCCGCCGTTGACGTGGATGATCTGGCCGTTGACGTAGGACGAGTCGGCCTCGGAGGCCAGGTAGACGTAGGCCGGGGCGACCTCTTCCGGCTGGCCGGGGCGGCCGAGCGGCACGTCGGCCCCAAACTCATCCACCTTGTCCTCGTCGAACGTGCTGGGGATGAGCGGCGTCCAGATGGGGCCGGGGGCCACGCCGTTGACGCGGATGCCCGTCTGGCGCTGGGCCAGTTGGGTGGCCAGCGAGCGGGTAAAGACGACGTTGGCGCCCTTGGTGGCGCTGTAGTCCAGCAGATGGGGGCTGCCGCGATAGGCGGTGACGGAGGTGGTGTTGATGATGGCGTCGCCCTTGTGCAGGTGGGGCAGCGCCGCCTGGGCCATGTAGAAGTAGCCGAAGATGTTGGTGCGGAAGGTGCGTTCCAGTTGCAGCGGGGTGATGTCTTCCAGCTTCTTCTGGGGGTGCTGTTCGGCGGCGTTGTTGACCAGGATGTTTAGGCCGCCCAGCTCGGCTACGGTCTGGGCCACGGCCTTCTGGCAGAACGCCGGGTCGCCCACGTCGCCGCTGATGGACAGGCAGCGCCCGCCCTCAGCCCGGACGAGTTCTTCGGTCTTCTGGGCGTCGCTGTGCTCATTGAGATAGACGATGGCCACGTCGGCCCCTTCGCGGGCGAACAGGACGGCCACGGCGCGGCCGATGCCGCTGTCGCCGCCGGTGATGAGGGCAACCTTGTCCTTGAGCTTGCCGCTGCCGCGGTACTCCGGGGCCTGGTACTCCGGCCGCGGCGTCATCTGCGACTCGCGGCCGGGTTGAACTTCCTGCGTTTGCGGGGGAATATCTTGGGGGGTGGGCTGTTTGTCACTCATGGCCCGGAAGATTAAGAGAGTCGCCGCCGATGTGGGAGAAAAATACCCAGATCGTTAGGGAGTTCTAATGGAGGCCAGCCGGGAGAGGGACGCGGAGATACGCAGAGGGGCGCGGAGAGACGCGGAGGAAGAGAAGGTCAGCCGGCCACGGCGACGGCCACGATCAGGGCCAGGGCGATGAGCAGCAGGATGGGATAGACCGGGTTGGACAGCCCAGCCTTCAGCGTGCCCGCCGCGCCGGGGTTGTCGCCCAGTTCCGCCTCGGCCAGCGCCCGCCGCAGCGCCGTCACCCCCGGCTCCACCAGCACCCGCCCGCCGGGCAGCACCACCGTCGGCACGCTCTCATAGCCGCCGGTCAACTCGCGCAGCTTGACGGCCGCCTCGGCGTCCTGGCGGATGTCGCGGTAGACGTACGGCACGCCCGCCTCATCGAGCAAGGCGCGGACGGGCGGGACCATGGGACAGCCGGGGCGGCCGTAGAGCAAAAGTTGGTTCTGTTGAGTATCGGTCATTCTCTATCGCTACTGCCTCGTGCAAAACGCACGCGGCGCTCACTGACCACGACAAATTGATCCGGCAACCGTTCTGCATATCCCGTCAGCAGACGCGCCAGCGTCGCTCGCTTCATGGCCAGACGCTCGTCCCGCAATCGTAGCAGGACGACGCCACGATGTGGCCAACGCTGGCGGTAGACCTTCTCGCCAAAGTCCTTGTCGCTCGTTACCAAGATCCGATCTTCCGCAAATGCCATCCGGATGATCGCCTCATCAGATAGGCCTCGCGCAGAGTCGTAAACGGAGAATACATCATGCCCCTGCTCGTGTAGCCAGCGGGCGATCGAAGGTCCGGCGTTTTCATCAACGATGAACCGCATTACGCCTGCTCAGTAGCCAATAACAGGAAATCGGTGGACTCAAGCGACCGGGACGCAAAGAGCAGACAAGCCTGTATATCGCCTGCCGTAAGACCCTCATACTCTTCCAAAATGTCGGTGATCGTGTCGCCATGACCAAGCAGGTTGAGGATGTATTCAACCGTTAACCGTGTTCCCCGAATCACCGGCTTGCCAACCATCACATCGGGATTGAGAGTAATGCGCTGGAGAAGCTGTTGATCTGTCATGCGCAATCACCTTTGAGTCGAGATTGTATAGAGGCCATCATAGCACAAGACCCGCGCCATGACAGGCGGATCAGGACGACTGGCCCTCTTCCACCTCCCACACCTCGACGTGCTCCACCATCTCCCCCACCGCCAGCCGCACCAGCGGCCCCAGCGTCTCCAGCTCGATGTGCTTGTCGTTGGTGTAAAGCTCGGCGTTGCAGCCCATGTCGGCGTGCGGCCGCTCCGGCTGCGGCGTCCAGCGCTTGCGGAAGACGACGCCCTCGTAGTGATAGGCCATCCACCCGGCGCGGTTCATGATGCCGATCTTGAACGGCTGGGCCTGGGGGCGGGCGTCTAGCTCAATGGCCGCCTCGGTCAGGCGCAGCCGCGGGTCGTCCCAACGGCTGTAGGGCCACAGGGCAACCAGGCGGTTGGGCAGCAGCCCTTCGGCGTCAGCCGTGGCCGGCGTGGGCAGGACGGCCGTGCCGCCGATCTTCAACTGGGTGACGGCCCACGGGGCCAGCTCGACCGGCCACAGACCGACGTTGGTCAGCCGGTGGACGAGTTCGACGCGCGCCGCGTCGGGGGCCAGCCGCAGCCGTAACTCCTTATGGATGCCGCTGTGCGGCTCCTGATAACTCAGGACGACCCCCAGACGCGGCGGCGCGGCGGGCAACGGCGCGACCGTCAGCCCGCCGTCGTCAGGGATGTAGGTGCGGGCGGCCGTCTCCGGCGCGTGCCACAGCCGGTGGCCGCCCCACAGCCGCATTGGGCCATAGGGCGAACTGAGTTGAGCGTCGGGCGTCTCGGCCAGCAAGTTCTGCCCCAGCCGCCGCGGGATGAGCCGCACGATACGCGGCCCGCGGTCGGCCAGGTAGTCGAGGGTCAGGTAGTCGTTTTCCAGGCGGGCGGTGGGGAGGGAGTAGTAGTGGGTCATAAGAGGAAGTAGTCAGTAGGTTAGTGAGTCAGTAGGTCAGTGAGTCAGTAAGCCAGTGGGTCAGTAGGTCAGTGGCGCTCTGAACTCGTATCTCGTATTCCGTATCCCATCATTCGTCACTGAGAAACGGGTCAAGCAGTTGCAGGCCGGGAACCCAGGCGAAGTCGGCCGTGTTGCGCGTGACGAGGGCACGGCCGTGGACCAGTGCTGTGGCCGCAATCAGAGCATCGCCAAGGCCCATATTTCGCTGCTGCCGCAACACAATCGCTTGCTCCAGTACGGGCTGATCCAACGGTAAAATGTTGAGTCGCGCAAACAACTGGCGAACGCGGTCAGCATTTTCCGTTGATAGTTTTGTCGTGCCCAGAACCTCCACGTAGGTGATTGCGGAAACCGCCGGCAACCGGTTATACAGGAATGTCAGTAGCTTCTTTCCATCTGGCTTCAGCGCGTATATGAGGATGTTACTGTCTACCAACATACTTACTCATCCCAGGCCAGTGTTCTATCGCGTCGTATCTCGCGCTGCCAGGCGACGGGATCATCTACCCCGGCGAAGATGTTTAATTCCGCTAGCTCTTCAAGCAAGTAGCGTAGCGACTCTTTGCGCTCTACAAGTGCGTCCTCGTTCTCTGGGCTCACTTCGGGCAAAATGGTCACATAGACACGCACACCCTCGCCGTTTCGCGGCAAAGGTGGTGCGGCTTCCACCCATTCCAGACGATCACCTTTGAGTACGGCCTGATAAGTCAATAGCATCGCACACCTCAATCGGCCTCGATAGTGCGCCTAGTATACCTCAAGACGAGTGACGAATGACGAGTTACGAGTGACGAATTAAGAAAAGAGGCTCACGCGAAGCCCGCTAAGAGCGTAAAGAGGTGTTTCTCTTTGCGTGCTTTGCGCTCCTGGCGTGATCTTCTTTCTTAACTCGTCACTCGTCACTCGTCACTCGTCACTCGTCACTACACCTCTTCCACCCCCACCCCAAACACCCTCATCCCCAGCCGCATATCGTTCAGATTGTGGCCGGTGGTCAGCAGGTAGTGGTGGCTGGTGGCGCGGCGGACGAGGCGGTGGCCGTCGGGCACGTGGATAACGCCGCCGTTGAGGCAGTCGGAGCCGGGGTATTGGGCATACCCCTCCAGCGTGCCCTCCACGGCCGTCAGCCGGTCCATCGTCGGGTGCAGCTTGGCCAGCGTCACCGGCCCGGTCGGGAAGCGGGCGTCAATGGCGTGGGCGTTGTCGTCCACAATGGCCAGCACTTTGCGGCGCATCGTCCACTCCGTGCCGAAGCTGGGCGGCAGCAGACCGAAGTAACCACAGTGGGCCACCAGAACGTAGTTCTCCTGATTGGTGTCGGCAAACCGGCTGACATCAGGGAAAGACGGGATGCGCTCGTGCTTCAGCGCCGGCCCGGCCATCAGGAACGGGTAGAGGTTGGTCATCATGATCGGCGTGCCCAGAGCGCGGTGGAGAATGTACTTGGTGGCCATCGAGAGCGTGTCGGCCTCACAGCCCCAGATGAGCCGCCCCTCCTCATAGAGCATCATCCACGCCAGGCAAGGCGTCGTGTCGCTGAAGTGGGACTCGTTGAGGCAGTTGATGCCCGCGCTGACGATAGCCGGGTCGGCGGCCAGTTCGTCGCGCAGCGCCAGATAAACCTTGACCGCGCTCAACAGCGCTTGCTTTGGCACGTCAATCGGCCATTGCCAGCGCTGCCACTCCTCGGCCGCCGCCGCATTGGGGATGGCCCGCGCCCGCGCGCCGAACTCGCGGAAGCTCTTCTTGACGATGGTGATGCCGAAGCGTTCCAGCAGCCGTTGCGCCGCCTCGTCCTCCCACCAGTAGAAGCGCTTGAAGATGGGAGCCTGGAACCCCTCGCCGGGGTTGTCCTGGAAGACCAGAAACTTGCTGCCGCGCAGTTGCCGCCGCGCCGCTGCCGCCCGGCACAGCATCCGCGTCTGGGCCAGCGAATAGGGGGCGATGGCCGTTACGCCCTCTCCCTCCAGGTAAGCGACGATCTCCCAGTCCCACATGTTCAACGTGCCAAACTCCGACGTGACGACGAAAATGGGCGCGTCGAGGCGGCCGAAGTCGCCCACGCGGCGGTAGGCCTCGCCGAGCATCTGCGGAAAGAGCGCCGCGTCGGCCTCGCGTGGCAGCCGCCGGCCCAGCGCCACCGGCTCCAGGAACTCGGCCTCATCGGCCAGCAGTTCGCGCAGCCGGGCCAGTTGGGTGTCGAAGCCGTCGTCGCGGCCGGGATCGAAGTAGATGGGGGCTAGTTGTGCTTTCATGGGATGCTCCTTCAGGGGCTAGGGGTTAGGGGCTAGGGGCTAGGGAAGAGGGTTCTTCCCTAGCCCCTGGCCCCTAACCCCTGGCCCCTATCTAACCGATGCTGCGGCGCGTTCCAACGCCGCAAATAACTCCGGCGTCAGCTCGACGTGGAGCACCTGGGCCACGACCTGCGACCAGCCGTGGACGAAGTAGATCCAGCCGTCCTCGACCGTCAACTCGCGCGCTTCCACCTGCCGGAGGGCCTGGTGCATGAAGTCCAGTTCGCCGCGATAGTTGAACTCCCAGGCGATGCCCCGCCGCGGGAAGACCCCCGCGTTGGTGATAGGCGAACCGGGCGAATCCTTGCCCATGCCCGTGGCGTTGATGACGATGCTGTGGTCGGGCAAGAAGCCCATGATCTCGTCGTTGACGCGCGGATCGGCGTTGCAGAGGTACTCGACGGCAATGTCCGTGCCGATGCCCTCGACCATCCGCTGCATGTGGTCGAGCCGCCCCTGGGAGCGGTTGACGACGATGAAGCGCCGCGGCCGGTCGGCCGGGTCGGGCTTGTTCATCAGGTACAGCAGCGTGGCCACGGCCGACCCGCCCGCGCCCAGGCACAGCACCTCGCCGCCGGTGCGGCCGAAGTAGCCCGGCTCGATAATCGCCTCCAGGCTCAGCCCGGCGGTGATGGGGTCTTTGGCGTGCCCTTCCAGGCGGCTTTCGAGCTTGGAGATAGACGACAGTTCGCCGGTGATCTGGGCGTAGGGGTCGAAATACTCGAACATATCACGGGCGGCGTTGTAGAGATCGATCTTGTGCGTCGTCACCAGCGCGCCGAGGCTGTTGGGGTCGTGCTTGATCTGGGCCACGCTGGCCCGGTAATGCTCCGGGTCGTCGTGCATGGGGTGGTCAATGCCGCGCAGGATGACCTCCGACCGGCCGAGCACGTCCATCCACAACGGGAAGACCTTGTTGATAGACGACTTGCCCGTGGTCACGCCGATGAAGTACATCGTCGGTTGGGGTTGGGTGATGATTGCGTGCTGTTGTGTCATGTCTCATTGTCCCGGTGCGTTGCACTTTCTGAAGTGCATCGCACCTTCTTTCTCAGCTGCGCCCCCGGAAGGTGCGACCCACTCAGGAAAGTGGGACGCACCGGGAGCGCGCACCTTCTTTCTCGGCTGCGCCCTCGGAAGGTGCGACCCACTCAGGAAAGTGGGACGCACCGGGAGTCCGCAACCGCCTTGGCAAAGCGCCGCGCCACGGCCTCAATCTCGTCAAACCGCCCCTCTTTGGCCAGCTTGGCCGGCGAGAGCTGGCTACCCGCGCCGACGGCGAAGACGCCGGCCCGGAACCAGTCGCCGACGTTGTACTCGTCCACGCCGCCGGTGGGCATGAGGGCGATGTGGGGAAACGGCCCCCGCAGCGCTTTGACATAATCCGGGCCAACGGCCGAGCCGGGAAACAGCTTCACCACATCGGAGCCAAGTTGGTGGGCGCGCCAGACCTCCGTCGGCGTCAGCGCGCCGATCATGACCGGCAACCCGGTGGCCACCATCGCCCGGCCCAGCGCCTCATCGGTGATGGGACTGACCAGATAGCGCGCGCCGGCGGCCTGGGCCTCGGCCGCCTGCGCCGGGTCAGTCAGCGTGCCCATGCCCAGCAGGATTTGCTCGCCGAAGCGCGCGTCGAGAGCGCGGACGACCTCGGCCGCGTTGGGCGTGGTGTAGGTGATCTCGATGCCCAGCACGCCGCCGGCCACCAGCGCCTCGACCATGCGCACGGTCAATTCCGGCGACGGCCCGCGGATGACGGCCACCAGGCCGAGGTCGTGGAGACGGTTTAATGTTGTTTGCTTATCACTCATATCGGTTTCGTCTTGTTTGGCGCGCGGGATGGTATCCCGCGTCACGCATTGCCCAAGAGGCGGGATGCCATCCCGCCCTACACGTCGTCCTGCGATTCGCTTGTGTTGTCCATCTTTAGCTCTTGATTTTCCTGGCATCAAGAAGAATCTCACGCAAAGACGCAAAGTACGCCAAGCAAAGAAAGCTTCTTGAGCTTTGCGTACTTTGCGTCTTTGCGCGAGATTCTCTTTGCATCTTTGCGTGAGACATCTTCATACCACCCGATACCTCGGCTCCTCCCCGCGCAGCACGGCCAGACAGTCGGCCAAGGCCATGCGCCCCATCGCCGTCGTCGCCCCGTCGGTGTGGGCGCCCATGTGGGGCGTGGCGATGACGTTGGGCAGGGCCAGCAGCGGGTTGTCGCCCCCCGGCGGCTCGGCGGCGAAGGCGTCGAGGGCCGCGCCGCGCAGGTGGCCGCCGGTCAGCGCCGCCAGCAGCGCCGCCTCGTCCACCAGTTCGCCGCGGGCGGTGTTGATCAGGCTCGCGCCGGGCTTCATCTGGGCCAGGAAAGCCGCGTCCACCATGCCACGTGTCGCCGGCGTCACCGGCGCGTGGAGCGAAACGAAGTCACTGGCCGCCAGCAGTTCGTCCAGCGCCGCGGCCCGCACGCCCAGCGCCGCGGCCGTGGCCTCGTTCAGCAGCGGATCATAGGCCAGCAGCCGGCAGTCGAAGCCGCCCAACAGCCGCGCCGTCTGGCGACCGATGGCCCCGAAGCCGACCAGGCCGACCGTCTTGCCGGCCAGCGACAGGCCGGGCAAGCGCGGCCAGCCGCCGGCGCGCGTCTCGGCCGCGGCGCGCACCACCGGCCGGGCCAGCAGCAATAGTAAGGCCACGGCCAACTCGGCCACCGAGCGGGCGTTGGCCCCCGGCGTGTTGGTGACGACGATGCCCCGCGCCGCCGCCGCGTTCAGGTCAACGTTGTCCACGCCCACGCCGTAGCGAGCGACGACACGCAGCGAATCGGCCGCAGCCAGCGCCGCCGCGTCCAGCGCGTCCAGCCCGGCGATGATCCCATCCACCCCCGGCAGCAGCGCCGCCAGTTGCGCCGACGACAGCGGCCGGCCCGTGTGGTTATAGCTCACGCGGCCGACCAGCGCCTCAAGCTCCGTCTTCAGCCCCGCGTCGTGCTGGCCGTAAGACGTAGCGGTGACGAGGATGTGACAGTTTTCGAGTAGTTTCATGTTTCGTGTGCCAACCTGAGTGAGTCAGTAGGTCAGTAAGCCAGACTGACCCACTGACCCACTGACCCACTGACCTACTGGCCTACTGACCGCCACTCCACCGCGGGTTATCCACAACAACTGCCCCCCCACCCCGCTCCACCACCAGCTTGCGGAACCCCTTCTGCTCGATGGTGCCGTAGTCGTGGCCGGCGTGGCCGGGGTAGGCGAAGAGCGTCACCAGGTCGCCCGCGCCGGTGTTGACCGAACGGTGGGCCCAGCGCGGCAGGACGTAGAGCACCACGCCGGGGCGCAATTCGGCCACGGCCCACTCGCCCTCGGGCGTCTCCATGACCATGCACCCCTCCCCCTTCAGGCAGTGGTAGACCTCGGCCGTCTCCAGCACGGTGTGGAAGTGGCCCTTGGTCATGAAGTACTCGTCGCCCACCTTGCCGGGGTGGACGATGGAGATGCCGTGCAGCACCTCGCCGGCCACGTGGGGGCGCTGCAACTCGTAGACCTCGTAGAGCAGCGTGTCCTCTTTGGCCAGCATGGCGTCGTAGGCGGCCGTGTCCTGGTACTGCCCGCGCATCGAAGTCAGCGTGCGGCGGATGTGGTTGTCGTAGCGACTGGGGATGCAGTCGGGGTCGTTCAGATCGAAGGTGTAGGGTGTCTCGGTCATGGTCTCTCCAGTTAAGAGTGAAAGAGGCTCACGCAAAGGCGCTAAGGGGCAAAGGCGCAAAGGGAGAATTTTCTTCTTGGCGTCCTTTGCTCCTTAGCGCCTTTGCGTGAGCTCTTCTCGTCACTCGTCACTCGTCGCTATCCTCATGGCGATATTGCCGCCCAGCAAGCCGCGGATCGTCTCGTCCGGCAGGCCCATTCGCTCCAGGCGCGGCCGAATCAGGGTAAAGATGCCGGCCAGCCCCGGCCCGCCGCCCAGCTCGGCCCAGAGCGCCGGGTCGGCCATGTCCGTGGCCAGGGCCACCGACCCGCCCAGCCCGGCGGCGGTCATGCGTTCCAGCAGCGGCCAGACGCCGCGCTCCGGCGCGTACTTGGGCCGGTAGAAGGTGTCGTACTCCAGCAGCACGCCCGCCTGGGCTAATTCGCGATGCAGCCCAAAGTCGGGCCGCTTGTCCACGTGGCAGAAGACCAGCCGCCGTGGCGAGACACCCCGCCCGCCGAAGAAGGCCAGCAGCTCTTCAACGGCCGCGCCGCGCTCGGTGTGCATCTCGATGGCGTAGCCGGTCGCCCGACACACCTGGGCCGCGGCCTCGAACAGGGCCGGCGGACAGGTGTCCAGCGTGGCCTCGGCGGCGATCTTGATGATGCCGGGGTAGACAGTTAAGACCTCAGAGGTCTCAGAAGACCTCTGAGGTCTGGTCTCCAGTAACCCATCGCGTATCTCGCCCAAAAAGTAGTCGGCCGCCGCCTCGGCGCTCATCTGGAACAGCCGTTCATTGGGTGGATAGTAGAGACGGCGATGAAAGCCGGTGGCGGCGACGACGTGGATGCCGGTGCGCGCCGACAGCGCGCGCAGCACCCGCCCGTCGCGCCCGCAGCCGCCCGGCTGGCAATCCACAATCGCCCCACCGCCCAACTGCCGGAAGCCGGCCAACTCGCGGGCCACGCCTTCAACGCCGGTCAGCACCGGCGCGTCGGCCGCCCCGCCGGGTACAGCGGCGATGTAGAGGTGGCTATGCGCGTCCGTCACCCCCAGCGCCTTCGAGGGCACCGGGCCGAGGACGGTCATTACATATGAAGTAGACATAATATTCAAGACTAACACGCTAAGAGTATCTCACGCAAAGACGCAAAGATCGCCAAGCTCAGAATTCTGAGCTTGGCGGTCTTTGCGTCTTTGCGTGAGCCTCTCTTCTCTTCATTGTCGTCAAGGAACCAGCGTCACCCGCAAGTTCGTCCCATCGGCCGCCGCGGCGAAGGCGGCCACGGCCTCGGCCAGCGGGAACTCGGCCGTGATGAGCGGGACGAGATTCAGCCGTCCGCTATTGACGATCTCGGCCGCGCGCAGGCAGTCGTAAGTGCTGCACGCCGTCGTGCCGGTGACGATCAACTCCTTGTAATGCACGGCGTTGCTGTCCAGCCGGATGAGCGCGTCGTCCTTGGGCAGCCCGCCGAAGAAGTTGATCCGTCCACCGACGGCGGCCAGGGCCACCGCCTGCTCTTGCAGCGCCTTCACCGGCGCGGCGGTGATGATCACGTCCGCGCCGCGGCCGTCGCTCTGCGCCCGCACGATGGCCGCCAGGTCTTCGCCCAGCGGGTCCACCGCCCGGTCGGCCCCCAGCCGCAGCGCCTGCTCACGCCGCCCGGCGGCCGGCTCGCTGACGATGACCCGCGTCGCCCCGCGCAGCCGGGCCAACATCACGTGCAACACGCCAATCGGCCCCGCGCCCATAACCAGCACCACGTCGCCCGCGCCGGCGCTGACCTTGTTCTGCCCACGCCAGACGCAGGCCAGCGGCTCGATCAGCGCAGCCACGGCCGGGTCAACGTCGGGGGCGACGGGCATCAGGTTGCCGCCGCTCACGGCCGCCGCCGGCACGCGCATGTATTCGGCAAACGCGCCATCCATCGTAATGCCGATGGCCTCGAATTGCGGGTCGAGGTTGTTGTTGCCGCTGATCGTCTCGCGGCTGTCGCCGCGGCCCATGTTGGGGGCGACGAACAGGCGTTGGCCGGGGGCGTAGCCGCGGACGCGCCGGCCGACGGTGGCCACTTCGCCCACGACCTCATGGCCGGGGATGCGCCGCGCGCCGGGGGCGTACAGCCGGTGGCCACCGTGGAAGATGCGCAGGTCGGTGCCGCAGATGTTGGCCCGCAGCACGCGCAACAACACCTCGTCCGGGCCGATCTCCGGCACGGGCACGCTTTCGACGCGAATATCGTGAGGGCCGTGGTAGACGGCGGCCAGCATCGTTTCCATAGTCACTTCCGCTCGAGAGATACCAGATACAAAAGAGGCACGACCCAGCGCCAATACTCATCAAATTCCGGTTGTAGTTGCGCCTGCCCGCTCGTAATTCACGACAATGACGCCATTCAGGGTGACTTCGCTTTCTGTCACTTTTAGCGCTGCCGGGATCGTGCCGTCGGCAAACAACCGCTTTCCAACACCCAACGTTATCGGATAGATCATCAGCCAGAACGTATCAACCAAATCGTGCTTCATAAGCGTCTGCAGAAGATCGCTACTTCCCCAGACATGCAAATCCGGCCCTTGCCGTTGCTTGATTTCGGCGACCTTTGCGGCAATATCGCCGTTTAGGAACACGGTTGGCTGCCATTCGCTAGACGTCATGGTATTCGAGGCGACGTATTTAGTCGCCGCGTTGACGCCGGGCCATACGTCCGCATGATGCGGCCAATACGGTTCCCAAATCTCGAAAGTTTTGCGCCCTATCAACAGGTCGAACGGCAAGTTCATCTGCCTTCTCAGGAGCGTTCCAAGAACCGGGTCGGAATATGGTGCTATCCACCCGCCAAACGTGAAGCCGCCGCTGGTATCTTCATCTGGCCCACCTGGGGCTTGCAGGACACCATCTAGGGTGATGTGTTCAAGTACAATAACTTTGCGCATGAGTAAGTTGCTCCAACTCCTGAAGTCCTATGTGGCTGCCGCGTTCAAAGTAGGTTCTGCTGAAACTCAGCGTAGCCAATTCTAGTAATTCGTCATTATTTCCTGCAGGTACACAGGCCGTTCTTCCAGAAACGACCTCGTTCCCGCCAGCACCATCGCCACCGCCCAGCGGCCGTCGTCGCCGGTGACACGCGGCGGGCGCTGCTGCTGGATGCACGCGACGAAGTGCTCCAACTCCTGGATGTAGCCCCAGCGGAAGCGGTCGGGCCAGCGGCGGAAGATGGGCGTGACCAGGCCGCGCTCGCGGTCGGTGCAAACGACGATGGCCTCGCCCTCCATGCGGCCGATATGCATGATGCCCTTCTTGCCGATGATCTCCACCCGGCTGTCGTAGCCGTAGTCGCAGGGGCAGACGCCGGAGACGTTGCCCAGCGCGCCGGACTCGAACTTGACCGTGGCCAGCATGTTGTCGTAGAAGTGCTCGCTGGTCACGCCGCGCTCAGCCCCTTTGAAGTTAGCGACTTCGACGTACATCCGCCGCGGGCTAGAGGCCATCAGCCAGCGCAGCGTGTCCAGGTCGTGGCTGTTGACCTCGGCCAGATTGCCGTTGCTGGTACGCAGGTCGGTGGCCCAGGGCGGCGGCAGGCCGGGGCCGTGGGTCAGGGACTTGATGAGCATCGGCTCGCCGATCTCCCCGCCCTGAATGCGCTCCCAGGCGGTGGCGAAGTCGGGGTCGAAGCGGCGCATGAAGCCCATCTGCAACAGCACCCCGTGGTGGCTGACAGCGTTTAGGATGGCGTCACACTCGGCCAGCGACAGGGCCATCGGCTTCTCCAGGAAGACGTGCTTGCCATGTTCGGCGGCCAGCACGGCCAGCTCGCGGTGGGTGGGCGTGGGGGTGGTGATGACCACGGCGTCGAACGCCACCGCGTCCAGCGCGTCGGCCAGCGAGGCGAAGCGGCGTTCGATGCCGAACTCGTCGCCGGTGGCGTTGAGCACCTCGGCCCAGGGATCAACCAGGGCCACCACCTCGCCGCCGGGGACGTGGCGCTTCAGCGTGCCGGAGTGGAGCTTGCCGACGCGGCCGGCGCCGATCATGCAGATGCGTACCGATGCAGTCATAACCCTTCCTTTTTGATCAAGAGGGACACGGAGGG
>WBZP01000561.1_pt1 | contig 28055 bp, 31 predicted proteins | sample 5204301 | NCBI WGS metagenome assembly WBZP01 (sample SAMN12412401, study PRJNA552823) | activated sludge metagenome | isolation source: activated sludge from nitrification reactor of wastewater treatment plant... | place: USA: Pennsylvania | collected 2017 | reverse complement strand
CGCGACTTGAGCAATATAACAATCGTCAGAAAGAAAAAACAATGAATGCGAAAAAAAACCGCCAACAGGCCCGTTTGGCCTGACGAACGGACTTATGCGGCCGCCAGCGCCTGGTCCAGATCGGCAATCAAATCGTCAATATGCTCGATGCCGACCGACAGGCGGATCATGTCTTCCGATACGCCGGCCTTGACCAGTTCATCGGGAGACAACTGCCGGTGTGTGGTCGACGCCGGGTGACAGGCGAGCGATTTGGCGTCACCGATGTTAACCAGTCGGGTAAACAGCTGCAATGCATCCTGGAAGCGGCCGCCCGCCGCATTGCCTCCCTTGACGCCGAAGGTGAGTATGCCGGAAGCAAGACCGCCCATGTATTTCTGCACCAGCGAGTAATCCTTGTGATCCGGCAGTCCCGCGTAGTTGACCCACGACACCTTGGCGTGCCCCTTGAGGAACTGCGCCACTTTGGTCGTATTTTCACAAATGCGGTCCATGCGCAGCGGCAGGGTTTCCAGCCCCTGCAGAATCAGGAAGGCATTGAAAGGCGAAATGGCGGCGCCCATGTTGCGCAGAGGGACGACGCGAGCGCGGCCAATGAACGCGGCTGCCCCCAATGCTTCGGTGTAAACCACGCCGTGGTAGGAGACATCCGGTTCATTGAGCCGCTTGAAACGCGCCTTGTGTTCGGCCCAGGGAAATTTCCCACTATCGACGATGATGCCGCCAATCGAGTTGCCGTGGCCACCGATGTATTTGGTCAGCGAGTGCACGACGATGTCGGCCCCGTGCTCGAAGGGACGGCACAGATAGGGCGAGGGAACCGTGTTGTCAACGATCAGTGGAATGCCGTTACGGTGCGCAATATCGGCGAGTTTTTCGAAATCGGTGATGTTGCCGAGCGGATTGCCGATCGATTCGCAATAAATCGCCTTGGTCTTGCTGTCGATCTGCTTTTCAAATGAGACCGGATCGCGGTAGTCGGCAAAACGAACGCCGATGCCGTATTGCGGCAAGGTGTGCGCAAAAAGGTTGTACGTGCCGCCATACAAGGTAGACGCCGAAACGACATTGTCGCCGGCTTCGGCAATCGTCATCACCGCATAGGTAATGGCAGCTTGGCCGGAGGCCAATGCCAATCCGCCGATGCCGCCTTCCATCGCGGCAACCCGCTTTTCCAGCACGTCCTGCGTTGGGTTCATGATGCGCGTGTAGATATTGCCGACCACCTTCAGGTCGAAAAGATCGGCGCCATGCTGGGTGTTATCGAAAGAATACGAGGTCGTCTGGTAAATTGGTACGGCAACCGCCTTTGTGGTTGGTTCAGGGCTGTAACCGGCATGGACGGCAAGCGTTTCGAGTTTCATGAGGACTCCCGTGGCAGAGTTGGGGATAAAGGGTGAATCTTAGCCTGAATCAAGCCAAGAAATGAATTCATTGAAGTCTGCTTTTACGCCAATGTTCGCTATTAACAGTCATGTGGCTGGAGCAGTTGTCGGGGCTCGCGCAGGCAAATCAGCTGGCCAGTTCATAGACTCGGCGCGACCCCTCGATAGTGAAATTACGGTGTTCGCCAAGCGCCGTCATGCCGTGTCGCTCAAGCTGATCGATCAACGCCGGAATGGCCTCCTTGCCGATGTTGTAAGCGGCGAGGTGTGTGGAGACCTGCAGCGATTCGAAGAACTGCCGTGTACGCTCTATCGCCTGATCAATGCGGGCCTCATCGTCTCCTTCGCGCAATTGCCAAACGCGGGCGGCGTACTGTAATAATTTTTCACGCTTTTCTCCCCGTCGAACTTCAAGCATGGCGGGCAAGATGACGGCCAGTGACTGCGCGTGATCGAGGCCGTGTAATGCGGTCAGCTCGTGGCCAAGCATGTGGGTCGCCCAGTCGTTGGGTACACCGGCGCCAATCAGGCCGTTCAGCGCCATTGTCGCCACCCACATCAGGTTTGCCCGCAGGGCGTAATTCTGCGGTTCCTGCAAGGCCTTCGGCCCATCTTCGATGAGCGTAAGCAACAAGCCTTCGGCAAAGCGATCCTGTACCTTGGCATCGGCGGGGTAGGTGAGGTATTGCTCGATGACATGAACGAAGGCATCAACCACACCGTTGGCGATCTGTCGCGCAGGCAATGTATAGGCCTTGGTTGGATCCAAAATTGAAAACCGGGGGAAAAGCAGAGGGTGTGAAAACGCCAACTTGTCGTTGCTGGCGCGTCGCGTGATCACCGCGCCGTTGTTCATCTCCGAACCCGTCGCGGGTAGGGTGAGAACGGTGCCGAAAGGCACCGCGCTCTTGATCCTCGCTCGCTTGGATAGGATGTCCCACGGATCGCCAGCAAAGGGAATGGCGGCGGCAATGAACTTGGTACCGTCAATAACCGATCCGCCCCCTACGGAAAGCAAGAAGCCGATGTTTTCGCGCCGCGCAAGTTCTACCGCCTGGATCAATGTTTCGTAAGTCGGGTTGGGTTCGATACCGCCAAATTCGACTACCGCAAATCCTTTCAAAGCCGCATTGACCTCAGCCAGTGTGCCGGTCCGGGCAATACTGCCACCTCCGTAGGTGATCAGCACTCGCGCATCGGCCGGAATTTCCCGGGCAAGTTCAGGGAGGCGATGAGTGCCAAAGAGAATGCGTGTCGGATTGTAGAAGGTGAAATTCTGCATGGGTCAGCTCCCGGTGGTAATCGCGGCGGATCTTGAAGCGATGTAAGACCCCAGCGAAACAAAAACGAGTCCGCTCAACAACCAGGCGGTTAACGCCTCGTCAAGCAACGGCACGGCAAGAACGCCGGAAAGAATGGGCACCAATGCCAGAAAGGCTGCTGTCCGTTCGGTACCGAGGCTGGCGATGGCTTTGAGGTAAGCCATCATGGCCAGTATCGTTGCCACGATACCTTGAAAAAGACATTGCGTGACGATCATCGACAGCGGCGCAGCGGCGAGTTGCTTAGGCAGCCAAACAATATATACCGGCAGATAAAACGCGGCAGAACCAAGCGCCAAAACGCGCGTCAACGTCCACGCGGAATAACCCCAGCGCGTGGCCAGCACGCTGTAGACAGCCCACGAAATTGAAGACAGCAGAATCAGAAAATCGCCGAACACGGAATCGGATGACCACGTGCTGAAGTAGGGAACGGCTGACAAAACAATGCCAATGGCGATTGCAGCCAAGCCCGTGCGGCGTATATGGCTTGGGCGAGTGCCTGCAATCAGCCAGATGACCGTACTGATCAGGAAGGGTTGCAGGCCCGAGAGAAGAATGGCGCCATGCGCCGCCGGTGCGTACTTGAAACCCTGATAGACCAGCGTGCAGTAAAGCAGATTGCCCAGTGCGGCCAGCACCCACAGTCGGCCATCGCGCCAGGCGTTTGACAGGCTGCGGCCAACAAAGGGGAGAAGCACTATCGAAGCGGTCGCCAGACGCAGGGCGACAATATCGTAGGGCGTCAGTACGCTTTTACCGCCAAGTCGGGAAACTAGGGTGAAACCAGTCCACATGACCAGCGTGGCCGTTGCGGCCAGATAGCCGACAAGCACTTGCTTTTGGTCCGACAATCGCGAGTCCGTCGCAGTTCTTGCCGTTAAATTTCAGGGTTTCGGTAATTTCTGAAACAGCCCGCGCAGGGTGTTCTGCAAGTCGGCTGGCAACAGCACGAGCTTGGCGTTTTGCGATTCGGCCAGCTTGGTCATACTGGCGATGTACTTTTCTCCAAGCAAATAGAGCATTGGCAGCTCATTTTCACCGAAGGCGCCGGTGATCTTGGTTATGGCCTGCGAGGACGCGTCGGCCAGCATGATTTGCGCGGCGGCGTCACGCTTGGCCGACTCCAGCCGGGCTTCCGCCGTGAGGATCATCGACTGTTTTTCACCTTCGGCGCGCGTCACCATGGCTTTGCGTTCCCGTTCGGCTGCGGCCTGCAGTTCCATCGCGCGCTGCATGGATTGCGAAGGCTTGATATCCTGAATTTCGACCGATTTGACGGTCAGGCCCCAGTCCAGCGCTTCATCGGCAACGCCGGCCTTCAGCCGTGCCTTGATCATGTCGCGTTGCGACAGCGCCTCGTCAAGTTCCATCTCGCCGACAATCGAGCGCAATGTGGTCATGATCATGTTGCGTATGGCCTCGGAATAATCCTCGACGCCATAAACCGCCTTGACCGGGTCGGTGACCTTGATGAAAGCGATGGCGTTGACCACGATGACGGCGTTGTCGCGCGTGATGACCTCTTGTTCCTGGACGTCCAGGATGATGTCCTTGGTCGTGACCTTGTACGAGACGGTGTCGAAATAAGGGATGATGAAACGCAGCCCGGGCATCAAAGTCACCCGGTACTTGCCGAGGCGCTGGACGATCCATTCTTCGCCCTGGGGAATAATGCGTACGCCATTGGCGATCGTGACAATGACGAAAGCCAGTACTACCAACGAAGTGATGGTCATGCCAATCATTTTGCTTCCTTCACTTTGATGAAACTTCCTTCGACGACAACGATGCAAACGCGCTCGCCCGCCTTGATCGCGGTGTCGGCATAACATTCCCACAGATCGGAGCCAAGTACCGGCTTCTGGAAGCGGACCTGGCCACGAATTTCCGGGTTGATGTCGGCAACCAAAATACCGACTTCACCGGTAACGTGGGCGGATGACGTGCCGACCCTGGTGACGGTCAACGGTTTGAGATAACGGAACCAGACGCCAACGAGCGCAATCGACAAGCCGGCCCAAAGCAAAATTTGCGTTGGCACAGCAAGAGAGGGATCGATCAGCAAGGCGATGCCTACGCCGATCGCAGCGATGCCGAACCAGATGATGAAGAATGCGGGAACAGCCAATTCCGACATCGCCAGGCAAAGTCCCAGGACGACCCAGTGCCACCATTCGAACATGTTCGGCCTTTACCGTGATTGCCCAAAAGAGCCAAGCATAGCGCATCATTGATTCGGCGTGCACACGCCATGGCAGGCCGATTCGGAATAACATGGCACTTGCGCAGCGATTTGTATTTACGATGAAGGGGAAGACCTTGTTGCCCAAAGAAACCACGCCCAGTTCGATCGTTAACTACCTCGACCAGTACGTGATTGGACAGGATGAGGCGAAGAAGGTGCTGGCCGTTGCCGTCTACTCGCACTACAAAAAGATAACCACCTTCATGGCAGTCGATGGAGCCATCGCCAAGAGCAATGTCTTGATGATCGGTTCGTCGGGAACAGGAAAAACACTGCTTTGCGAGACCCTGTCCAGAATGCTGGCCGTTCCCTTTGTGACCGCGGATGCGACGTCGCTGGCCCAGACCAAGTACGTCAACGAAGAAATCGAAGCGGTTCTGCAACGACTCGTCGATAAGGCGGACGGCCTGGTTGAAAAGGCACAACTCGGCATCGTGTTTATCGACGAGATCGACAAGCTGAAGGCAAGCAAGGCTCAGGAGCGAGCGATTTCAGGTGAAAGCGTGCAGCATGCCTTGCTGAAGATCATGGAAGGGGCGCCGGTAAAGCTGAAGAGCAATCAGTACATCGACACCAGCAATATCCTGTTCATCTGTGGCGGGGCCTTTGTCGGGCTTGAGAACATTATGTCCAAGACCCACGGGTTCGGATTTATCTCGACGTCCAGCGATGACAACCAGAATATCCTGGATCGGCTCAACAAACGTGTCAAACCGACGGATCTTTTTGAATTCGGGCTGATTCCCGAATTCACCGGTCGCTTGCCAATCATCGCCAGCTTTCAGAATCTGACCAAAGACATGCTGGTCAGAATCATGAGCGTTCCAAAAAACTCGATTTACCGGCAATACATCGAGATATTCCGGGGCGAAGGCGTGGAGCTGTCGATCGCCCCTAGAGTATTCGAACAGATTTCCGAGATCGCCATCGAGTACAAGACCGGCGCACGCAGCTTGCGCGGCATATTCGAGGAACTGATGACGCCGATCCTGTATGTCGTGCCCGACGATCCGGACATTTACCGGGTCGAAATTGTCTCGCTATTCGAGGATCCACAACTGCTCAAACGCGACCGGACAGCCAGTCGGATGTGATGCGCCGCCCGGGGCCTGAAACTCAGCGGTAGACCAGCACCGGAACTTTGGAGTGCGTGAGAACCTTGTTGGTTTCGCTGCCGAGTAACAGGCCACTGAACCCGCGCCGGCCGTGTGAAGCCATGAAGATGAGGTCGCATCCCCCCTGCGTCGCGGCGTCTATGATGGCCTCGTAGGGAATATCGCTAGTCAGGGTCGATTTCGTGCAGCTCACCCCGGCGTCCTGACAGAGACGCTCGACAAACCCCAGAATTTCTTGCGCCTGCTGTTCGGCCAGTTCGGCAAATTGCTCGGGGGTCGTCGAATCAATCAGCGCACCCTCGCCATAGTAGGTTACCGGGTATTCCGGCTTGGCGTAGAAAGCTGTCACGCGGGCGCCCGTTTCCTTGGCGAAGGTTACGGCGCGGCGGGACGTGTCCTGTGAAAGCTGTGAACCATCCGTGGGGACAAGAATATGCTTGAACATGACGACTCCGTTTCTCTGTTATGACCGCACTTTCAATATACCCCGAAATTCCACGAAAGGACAACGGAATTGTCTGGCCCCGAAGGCGATTGTTCGACTGATGTGGATCAATGCCTCTGAAGCGCACGCACACAGCAGAGGCGCGTTCGGCTTGTTTTCGTTCGTTTTGATTTCAGTCAATATATCGAGCTGGTCCTTACCAGACAATCATTCGAGGTGATTTAACGGGATTTTCAATGGAAAGTATCAGAGAATTGATGGCTGAAAAACATCGGCGATGCGATGACTATTTTGTTACAGCCGAACGCGCCGTAGCCAGCGCGAATTGGGATAAAGCCAGCGCAGAGTTTGAGAAATTTCGAGATGCCATGTCGCGCCACTTTGATGTCGAAGAGAACATACTTTTTCCAGCCTTCGAAGCGCATACCGGCGTGTTTATGGGACCGACACAGGTCATGCGGGGCGAGCATAAGCAATTGCGGGAACTGATGTCAGTGGCTGAAGCCGCTCTGGCGGCTCGGGATGCTGACGATTATTCCGGAACTGCCGAAACATTGTTGATCATGCTGCAGCAACACAACATGAAGGAAGAGAACGTACTTTATCCAATGTGCGACCAACATCTGGCGGAACACCTTGACGTGCTCTTGCCACAATTGAAAAATGAACTCATTTCTTAGGAATTCTTGAAATGACTCAGCCGAGAGCGGACAAGATCATCGACGCGCGATTCATGGAGCCCCCCGAACCTTTCGTGCAAACGATGGATGCCTTGGATTCGATCGTTCCTGGGCAAAGGGTCTTACTCATACTCGGTCGCGAGCCAACCCCGCTCTATCGGGCACTCGAACTCAACGGTTTTTCCTGGCAGACAGAACGTACCTCGGACGGTACCGTAGAAGTGTTGATGTGGCACAAGACGCAGTAGCGTTATTCTTTCCGGTGCGCCAGTATCAACGCGGGATGACCCGGTATTTCGGCTGCATTTGAGTGGCCATGCAGGCACTTCTCTCCTATGATCAGTCGCCGCCTCTCTATGCGCCGATGCGTTTCTTCCTGACTGCCCCCTGCTTTGGCATGCTGGCGGGGTTGCTGGTTTTGTGGAGTGGGTGGTCCGGGTCGGATGTCGAGCTGAACGCATCACGCTGGACACCGGTTGTTTTGGCCCTGACCCACCTCGTGACCGTCGGCATCATGTTGCAGGTCATGCTGGGTGCCGTGATCCAGATCATGCCTGTCCTTGCGGGTGCCAACATGGTCAAGCCGATGAGGCTTGCCCGTGTCGTCCATGCTTTGATCAGCCTGGGGGCACTCACACTGACTGCGGCCTTCCTGTCTTCTTCGCCACTGCTATTCAAGCTGGCGGCTTTGCTCCTCGGACTCGGTATTGCTTATTTTGTCGGGTCTGCTGTGTATGCCCTGTATGGAATTCCTTCGTCGAGCCCTTCGATTCGAGACTTGAAAATTGCGATTCTTGGTTTGAGCGTGACAGTCGGCCTGGGCGCAACGCTGGCGATCACGCTGGGAGGGTCACTGGGACTGCCATCGTCGACACTGGCGGACATCCACCTCGGCTGGGGATTCGTGGCCTGGGGTACGATACTGCTAGCCGCCGTGGCTTACGTGGTGGTCCCCATGTTTCAGCTCACGCCAGCGTATCCCGACTGGTTCGGTCGCTGGTATTCTGTGTCGCTGCTTGTCGTTGTGTTGCTATGGACGATCGCCGAATATTGCTCATGGAATCTTGTCTCGTTGGTACTCGGCGTTGGGGTAGTGTCCGGTTCGGCGCTTTTTGCCGGCATCACGCTCAAGATCCAGCGGCATACCAAACGAGCACATTTCGATGCGACACAGCATTATTGGCGGGGTGCCATGCTAAGCGCGTTGGCGGCTTGCGGCCTGTGGCTGGCGGCGAGAACAGTACCGCTGCTTGCCGATTGGCCAGTTTGGCCGCTAGTGTTCGGCGTGCTAGTCCTTTTTGGGGGCTTCGTGTCAGTCATTTTTGGTATGCTCTACAAAATAGTTCCTTTTCTGATCTGGCTCCACCTGCAGCAGCAGGGCCAAGGGCGGGTGATGGCTCCCAATATGAAAAAAGTTATCGCCGAACGGGCAATGAATGGTCAGTTGTTGGCGCACTTTGCATCGTGCCTCTTGCTCTTGCTCGCGCTAATGTGGCCGAACGAATTTGACTATCCGGCAGGGCTAGCCTTGGTTGCGGCGAATGCATGGCTGTTGCGCAATCTCTTGGCTGGGCTGTCGGTATATCGCGGTCATCTGAGAAAAATTGAATCCGTGTTCAGTGGGGCGATCAGGCGATGATGTATCTCCAGCTGAAGTACCTGCATGTCAGCTGCGTTGTTCTCAGCGGAATCGGGTTTGTTCTTCGTGGCCTATGGATGATAGCCGAGTCGCCCATGTTGTCACGGCGCTGGGTACGGGTTGCGCCGCATGTTGTCGATACGCTTCTGCTTGGCAGTGCCATTACGATGGTCGTGATCAGTTCGCAGTTTCCGTTTGCCAAGGGCTGGTTGACCGCGAAGCTGATCGGCCTGGTTGTCTATATCCTGTGTGGCACGATGGCGCTCAAGCGGGGTAGGACCAAAGTCGTCCGTATTGCTTTCTTTCTGGCCGCGCTACTGGCCTATGCCTACATAATTTCAGTGGCCCTATCGCGCAATCCGCAAGGCTTTTTTTCATGAGCGGTGGCTTGATTCACTGCATCGGGTATGCTTGGCTTCGCATACACCAGGATTCCTTAAGCAGATGATCACAGCTGCCGAAAACCTTGTCTTTGATCCGCAAATCATTCGTCGTTTCGACATCAATGGCCCGCGCTATACGTCGTATCCGACCGCCGATCGTTTTGTCGAAACTTTTGATACCGATAGCTGCGGGAGGTTTCTGGAAAATCGAGTCACCGGGTCGGCACGGCAGCCCATCTCCTTGTACTTTCATATCCCGTTTTGCAACACCATTTGCTATTACTGCGCCTGCAACAAGATCATCACCAAGGATCACGGCCGTTCGGCCAAATACCTGAAATATCTGGCTAAGGAACTGGCGCTTCAGAGCGGTTTTCTACAGGTTGACGATAAGGCGGTGGCCCAACTCCATTGGGGCGGTGGAACACCAACGTTTTTATCGCACGATGAAATGCGCCAGTTGATGGCGGCGACCCGCCGGCATTTCCGGCTGATCGATGATGGTGAATACTCGATCGAGGTTGACCCGCGCAAGGTTGATCGCGCAACCGTCGAATTGCTTGGCGAACTCGGCTTCAATCGGATGAGCGTGGGTGTGCAGGACTTCGACGAGAGCGTTCAGCGGGCGGTGAACCGCATACAGAGCGAGGAAGAAACCTTTGCCGTGATCGACTCGGCACGCGCCAATGGTTTCAAATCGGTCAGCATCGACCTGATTTACGGCCTTCCGCGGCAGACGGTAACCGGTTTTAGCCGAACGCTCGACCGCGTGATCTCCGCCAGCCCGGATCGCCTGTCAATCTACAACTATGCACACCTGCCCAGCCTGTTCAAGCCGCAACGGCGAATTCTCGAATCCGACATGCCGTCAGCCGACAACCGGTTACAGATACTCGCGCTGGCTATCGGGAAATTGACAGAAGCCGGATACGTTTATATCGGCATGGACCATTTCGCCAAACCCAGCGACGAACTCGCCGTCGCCCAGCGGGCAGGGCGTCTGCATCGTAATTTTCAAGGCTATTCCACCTACTCGGACTGCGACATGATGTCCTTCGGCATCTCGTCGATCAGCAAGGTTGGCCCGACTTACTATCAAAATGTGAAAACGCTCGATGAGTACTACGAGCAGCTCGACAAGGGCAAGTTACCGGTTTATCGCGGGATCGAGTTGAATGCCGACGACATCCTGCGACGTTCAATCATTCAGGCCCTGATGTGTCACTTCGAGCTTTCGATGGCAGCGGTCGAGGCCCAGTACGACATCGATTTCAGGACGTATTTTTCATTTGAGCTTGAAGCACTCCGCGAGATGGTTCAGGCCGGCCTGTTGCTCGTTGAGGACAAGAGGATTATTGTTTTACCCGCTGGACGCATGTTGGTGAGAGCGATTTCAATGGTGTTTGACAGCTACCTGAGAACTGGCCAGGAACAGAAGCGCTATTCGAAGGTCATTTGAGCTAGACAGGTTCAAAACCAACAAGCACATTATCTGCCTACCACCGACACGGCAGGCCATTCCATTGGTGCCGGTCGATTGAAAAAAGGGCGTCGTTTATTTCGGGTCGGTTGCGTAGTGGGCGTAGAATCCAGGCTCCATCTGGAGGGATGCCATGTCTGCTTCGCTCGAAGCCACACCGACCCGTAGCGACGTGACCGTAATTGCGCTGGTGGGCTTTGCGCATGCCACATCACATTTTTTTCATCTGGTCATTCCGCTGCTCTTCCCTTGGCTCATGCCGGTTTTCGGGCTGAGCTATACGCAGGCCGGCATTTTGATGACTGTATTCTTTGTCATTTCCGGGGTCGGACAAGCGCTGGCCGGGATGCTGGTCGATCGCATCGGATCGAAGCCCGTGCTGCTCGCCGGCGTGCTGCTTCTGGCATGCTCCGGGCTAGTGCTGGGAGCCGCGCAAAACTACGCCATGCTGATGCTGGCGGCCGCGGTGGCGGGTGCAGGCAATAGCGTTTTTCACCCGGCCGACTTCACCATCATCAACCGGCGGGTTTCCAAAGCTCGCCTTGGGCATGCGTTTTCGGTTCATGGACTGTCTGGCAATCTGGGATGGGCCGCTGCGCCGCTGTTGATGACCATGATCGCCGCCAGCACGGATTGGCGTACGGCGTCCTATTGCGCCAGCGCAATGGCCTTGCTCGCTTACGGGCTGCTTTTTGCGTTCGGTGAAGAACTCGATGAAGCGATGAAGTCTAGCGGCGACGGGGATAGAGCATCCGCAAGCGTGGCTGTCTCCACGCTAAGCGTGTTGGCTTCGCCAGCGGTATGGCTTTGCTTCCTCTTCTTCTTTCTGATCACGGCGGCGTTCGGCGCCTTGCAGAATTATTCTGCCGCCGCGCTTCAGGCGATGTACGGCCTGTCTCTGGCGACCGCTGCCTCCTGCCTGTCAGCCTACTTGCTCGGTGGCGCCGTCGGCATCGCGGTAGGGGGTTTTCTGGCTGGCAAACGTGCTCAGCATCAGATCATTGCCGTATGCCTTTCTTTCGGTGCCGGGATCAGCCTCCTGCTGGCCTGCACCCTGATCGCCAGTTGGGCGGTGCTGCCGTTGATGGCCGTGATGGGATTTGGCATCGGGATAGCCGGGCCGTCGCGTGACCTCCTCGTACGCAAGGCGGCTACGCAAGGGCTTGGCGAGGCCTCGTACGGCAGAGTGTATGGTTTCGTCTACTCAGGTCTGGATATCGGGCTGGCGACAGCACCGCTGATCTTCGGACCGATCATGGACGGTGGGTATTTCAGTATGCTGTGGGTCGTAGTGGCTGTGCTCCAGGGGCTCGCTGTCGTTTCGGCCCTGCGTGTGGGCAGTCGCGCACTTCGTTGATTTTCGAACGGCTTGAACGCACCTCGAAAATACCCCATTCGTCTTGAAATTGGCAAAGTTGGACGCATCTCGTTCATACCGCATCGGCTTGATTCGGCTGTGTTTCGTTATACAAGGTACTGCCATGAACGTTGTCTATAACAGCGAAAACTATGCCATCCTGGCTTACCCGATGCAACAGGGCTTCGAGTTGGTCGACAAATTGGCCAGCCGTAGTCTATTTGTCCAGGGTTCGGTGGCAACGGGTTTGCGTGAAGCGATCGACAACATCCCTTTCGAAGAACGCAACGAGGAGTCGATTGATTCGCTTCTTGACGATTATTGCGTCGGAGCGACACGGCCGATTGTCTTTCACTGAGCACGCAGAGGTACAATGACGGTCTTGCGTCTTCAACGAAGACCTGAATCACTGCAATTGGGAGCGTGGCACATGGCGATGTACGAATCGGAGCATACGAAGTTCATGCGTGAAATGCTGAAGGCACACCCTGAATGGGCTGAGGATCAACTCGTTGGGCGTGCGCTGCTGTGGGACAAGAAGCTTGATCTGACCGAACAACAGGCCATCCGCGAATCAAGCGAGTCGAATCGCCCCTATCCTTACGACGTAAATTTCGACCCCGTTTGATTCTGCTTTTTTCAGGGTAGAGCGAGAACTTACGGACTGTGTAGGGGACAAATCACGCGTTTGACGGCAGAGTCTTCATGGTGCGGGTGAATCGTGAAGCCTAGGCTGGTCATCAGGCGGAACATCCTCGTATTCTGTGCCAGGACATCGCCAACGATGGCCCGGTAACCTTTCTGGCGGGCAATTTCGATCAAGGCCCCCATCAGCTTGCGTCCAACGCCGCGTTTGTGCCAGCTGTCGGCCACCGCCAAGGCAAACTCAACAGTTTCGCCATCCGGATTGGTGACGTAGCGCGTCACCCCGATTTGCAATTCATTTCCGTCTGCACCGGTCACGGTGGCAATCAGAGCCATCTCGCGGTCGTAGTCGATTTGCGTGAAGCGTACCAGCATCGATTGCGTGAGCTCACGCAGGGTATCCATGAACCGAAAATACTTGCTTTCGTCGGAGAGATTCTTGACGAAAGCCTGTTCCATCTCGGCGTCCTCCGGGCGGATCGGGCGAATGGTGATGAGGCTTCCGTCCGGCTGTTCCCAGTCCTGAATCAGATGCACCGGGTAGGGATGGATGGCCATGTGCGCATAGCGGTCGCTGGTCGTCGCCGCATAATCGAGGACGATTCGTGCGTCAGCGGCGATGGCTCCGAACTCGTCGATGATCAGGGGGTTGAGATCGAGTTCGAGCAGCCAAGGCAGTTCGCAGACCATCTCGGAGATGTTGAGCAACACTTCTTCCAGCGCTTTCATGTTCACTGCCGGCTTTCCACGGAATTCACCGAGCAACTGGGCTGCGTGTGTTGACTGGATGAGATCCTGTGCCAGAAAGCGGTTGAGTGGCGGCAGCGCGACAGACCGGTCACTGAAAATTTCGACTTCACTGCCGCCCGCGCCGAAGGTAATGATCGGGCCGAAGGTTGGATCGCGCACGACGCCGATCATCAATTCGCGGCCATTGGGTCGCGACACATAAGGCTCGATCGAGACGCCGCCAATACGCGCGTTCGGGTGCTTCTTCTGGACTGTTTCGATGATGTCGTGATAGGCGTTGCGCACCGCAGGGGCATTGGTGATATTCAGGCGCACACCACCCGCTTCGGTCTTGCGGACGAGATCCGGGGAATCGACTTTCATGGCCACCGGGAAGCCAAGTTGCTCGGCAAGCAGCAAAGACTCGGTCGGTGTACGGGCGACCATGGTCTCCGCAACCGGTATGCGGAAAGCGCGCAACACGGCCTTGGACTCCATCTCAGACAGTACCTTGCGGTTCTCCTGCAACACAGCCTCGATCAACATTTTTGCGCCTTCGGTTTCCTGCTGGGTACGTTTGGACGAACCTTCGGGTGTCTGAAGCAGCAATGTCTGATTACGGTAATACGTCGAGATGTGATAGAACAGCTCGACGGCGGTCTCGGGCGTGCGAAAGGCCGGTATGCCGGCGAATTCCAGCGCGGCACGCCCTTCAGCCACCTGATCCTTGCCCATCCAGCAGGCGATAATGGGTTTCGCGGTTTTCCCGCTGACCTCGATCAGTACTTGGGCCACGGCCATCGGTTGGGTCATGGCCTGGGGCGCCAGCATGACCATCATGCAATCGACCCCTTCATCCTGTGCAACGGCAAGAATCGCTTCGCGATAACGCTCGGGGGTCGCATCGCCACGGATATCGATGGGATTACTCTGCGACCAGCTCGCGGGCATCTTGGCATTAAGCGCTTTCATCGTGTCATTTGAAAGCTCGGCCAGCGGGATAACCATATCCCCTGCACGGTCCGCCGCCATGGCACCGGGCCCACCACCGTTGGTAATGATGGCGAGTCGTTTGCCCAAGGGTCGGAACTTGGATGAGAGGACCTTCGAGGCATAGAAGAGCTGGCCGATGTTCTTGACACGGACAACGCCGGATCGTTTGACCGCGGCGTCAAAAACAATATCGGACCCGGCAAGAATGCCCGAGTGCACCTTCACCGCCGCCGAACCGGCGGCATGACGCCCGGCCTTAAGCAGGATAATCGGCTTGATCCGTGCCGCCGAGCGAAGCGCACTCATGAATCGGCGCGCGTTACGAATCCCTTCGATATAGAGCAGGATGTAGTGCGTGCGGTTGTCGTAGACGAGGTAATCGAGTATTTCGCCGAAGTCCACATCGGCCGTACTGCCCAGCGAGATCACGCTGGAGAAACCGACCTGATTGCTTTTTGCCCAGTCGAGAACGGCAGAGCAAATGGCGCCTGATTGCGAAACCAGGGCCAGATTGCCCACATTGGCGCTGACACGCAGGAAGGTGGCGTTGAGGCCCAGTTCAGGGCGAATGATTCCCAGGCAGTTCGGGCCGAGAACCCGGACGTTGTACCGGCGGGCGATTTCGAGCGTTTTTCGCTCCAGCGCTGCGCCGGAATGGCCCGCTTCAGAAAAGCCTGAAGTGATGATGATGATGTTCTTGATACCGCTGCGGCCGCATTGTTCGACGATATCCGGAACGGTTTGAGCACGGGTGGCAATTACGGCGAGCTCGACGCGGGCGCCAATTTCTTCGATTGACTTGTAGGCCAGAACGTTTTGAATGGTTTCATGCTTGGCATTGATTGGGTACAGGCGGCCCTTATACCCTGACTCGAGAATGTTCTTGAACAGGAAATGACCGACCGAGTTCTCTCGGTTTGAGGCGCCGATAACGGCAACCGATTTGGGTTCAAAAAGACTGTTGAGGTAGTGTTGTGCGAGCATAAAAATTCAATCTGCTGGAGAGGTTGTGACGGCTTGTTGATCCACTATATCAAGTTAGCATGGAACGTACAGCAGTGGTAGGAAAAAGCATGCAAACTTGCCAGTTCAGTCTGTCGTGGTGCTTTCGATCAGAATTTCTGAGCGTAGCGTGCGGTACATTGGGCATTTGTTGGCAATTTCGAGCAGGCGACTGCGTTGCTCAATGGTCAGTTCGCCCTTCAGGGTAATGTTTCGTTGGATGCGGTCGACCCGCCCACGTCCTTCAATTTCAACCTTTTCGTGTGACAGTTCGACATGGATATGGCGCAGCGGCCACCCCTTCCGCTCGGCATACATGCGTAACGTGATGGAGGTACAGGCCCCCAGGCTGGCCAACAGCAAATCGTAGGGCGACGGACCTTCATCGCTTCCGCCGCCGCTGACCGGTTCGTCGGCGATCAGTACGTGGCGGCCGACCCGAATCGTCTGTTGGTAACGGCTTTGGCCATATTCGCTTACGCTCAGGCATCCCGGAGGTTCTTGAGTGTGCATGACATTCAATCCCAGTGTTGGTCAGGTGCCGGCGATCTGACAAACCAGGGCATCGATGCCCGATGCCGTCAAATCGTTGGCGGTGAAGGTCTTCGGGGCACCGAATCCGGAAAAGTTGCGATTTTGCGATCGGTGGTACAGTGGGTCGTAATGCCGCTCAAGCAGTTCGTAGACCAGTGTTCGCCATTGCGCTCCCTTTGCCAAGTTCTGCCAGTGGTCGATGGTCTCTCGGCTATGCAATTTGCGTAACTCGTCGAGCAATGAATTGAGTCTGTCGGGAGCGTCCAGGAAGTAGCTGTAATCGCCCAGAAGGAAATCGACGCGTGCTTCCAGCGAGACCTCAATATTGATGCACGAACCAGCCCGCATGGTCTCCAACAGCGTATTGGGAATCTGGATGGTGCCAATCTTTCGGCTCTCGGCCTCGATGTATACCGGACGGCCGGGATCCATCGGGAGCAGGGCATCAAGCAGTCTGGTCTCGAACAGTTTTTGCGAGGGTTGCGGCAAACCCGGTAGAACGCCGAGCACCGATCCTTTGTGGCAGGCCAGCGCCTCAAGATCCACAACTTGCTCGCCGCGCAAGGCCAAAGCCTGAAGCAGGTGACTCTTGCCACTGCCGGTCGCACCGCAGACGACATTGAATCGAAGCCGGCAAGGTGCTGAGGCCAGATTTTCGACGACCTGCTTCCGATAGGTCTTGTAGCCGCCTTTCAGTTGTTGGGCGTCCCAGCCGATACGCCTCAAAACATAGGTCATCGCGCCGCTGCGCTGTCCGCCCCGCCAGCAGACGATGAGTGGCCGCCAGGTTTTTGGGCGGTCGACAAATAAACCCTGCAGGTGACAGGCAATGTTGCCGGCGACATACGCTGCGCCTATTCTTTTTGCCGCAAAGGGGGACAACTGCTTATAGCAGGTGCCGACTTCGACGCGCTGATCGTTGTCGAGCACAGGGCAGTTGATCGAGTTGGGAATGTGGTCGTCGGCAAACTCCGCGGGTGTTCGAACATCGATGATTTCGTCGAAGAGGCGGTAATCTTCAATTCGTCCTACGCTGGAGAGGCCGTGATTCATGGGGGTCATTTTAGCAGCGGCTCAAGGCCTCGCCAAACATTGACGAGCAGAAGCGGCTGTGCCTCAGCCGTCGGGTGCAGATTGTCCGCCTGGAAGAATTGCGGTTGCTCGGCAATGCCTTCGAGCAAGAAATCAACCAGCGCTGTCTTGCGCGCTTGCGCAATTTCACCATAAATTTTGTGAAACTGTACCGCGTATGAACCGTAGTTTGGCGGCAGGCGTTGGCCGACGATGAGTACCTTGGCTTTCTTCCTTTGTGCGCTATCTACCATCGCCACGAGGTTGCCACGCATCGTTGCCAAGGGAAGACCGCGCAGACCGTCATTGGCGCCGAGCGCAATAATCACGATGTGAGGCGTATGTCTGGCCAACGCGTCTTCAATTCGAGCCCGGCCGCCGCTGGTGGTTTCCCCCGAGATGCTGGCATTGACGACGTTATAATCAAGCTGCTTCTCACGCAGACGTTGATGCAGCAACGTCGGCCAAGCGGCCTCCTGCCGAATGCCAAAACCGGCGGAAAGCGAATCGCCGAAGACAAGAATGGTCTTGGCTGCCTGTGCTGTAGAGGCCAGCAAGAGAAATCCGACGAGCAGCATGCAACGTATGGGCGGTAATCGAAACATGTGCCAAGCAACCCCTAATGTGGTCGAAGTCAGCGCGTTAAGCAAACGCGTTGATATTGGTGGCGAGCCGTTGACTATTCTGCACGAGAACTCGTTCGTCGTCGCGACGGGTGAAACGGTAGCCATACTGGGTGCGTCCGGTTCGGGCAAGTCTACCCTGCTTGGTCTGATGGCGGGCCTGGATCTGCCCAGCAGTGGCTCGGTCATGCTGGCCGGTGAGAAGCTCGTAGATCTCGACGAGGATGCTCGGGCCGTCTTGCGCGGTCGTTTTCTCGGTTTTGTTTTTCAGTCGTTTCAGTTGCTACCTTCGTTGAATGCCATCGAGAACGTTATGTTACCGCTGGAGCTGGCAGGTGCGCCCAATGCGCGAAACGAGGCTGAATTCTGGCTTGATCGGGTGGGGATGTCACACCGTTTGCGCCAGTATCCAAAGCATCTTTCTGGCGGCGAGCAGCAACGCGTCGCCTTGGCCCGTGCTTTTGCCCCCAAACCGAAGCTGGTCCTGGCGGATGAGCCGACCGGCAATCTCGATGCGCTTACAGGGCACCAGATCATCGAATTGATGTTTGCGATTAATGCCGAAAGCGGCACGACGCTGATACTCGTGACGCATGATGAAGAAATTGCGGCGCGTTGCAACCGACGATTGCGCATGACAGCCGGGCGGATCGAAGAAGCGATTTAGCGACGTCGTGTCGCGCGTGGGCTATCGATTACTCTCGGCGCCCGGCTTTCAATTGATCGAGTTTGTTGCCAGGGAGGGCCGCGTCAGACCCTGAACAACAACAAAACTGAGGGTCAGCAACACGACCAGACCAATCCCAAAGCCAAGCTCCCTGCCTTGATACCAGGTGGCGATGTCGGAACTCAGCCAACGCAGAAAGCCGAGCAATGCCACTGAGAGGCTGATCACGGTGACCATCAGGCCCATCACTCTTGAGGCTATCCGGGCACGGCGATCTGCGCGCCGAAGCAGGCGGGCGATCCACAAACCGTTGATACCATCCATCAGCAGCATGCCGCCGGTAAAAGTCAGGCCCAGCACGAGGGCATGAGTAACACCGCCGAGCCGGGAGGCGGTAACGGCAAACAACGCCGCCTGACTCATGGTATCGAACGACAAGGCGAACAGGGCGCCCACCGCTGCAATCGCCAGGGGGTGCGAAGCCGATTGCAGGCGGGCGAGCAGGCCCGCTTTGAGTCCGACCGGGACCACTACGGCATCGGGCGCGGTTTGCAGTACCGCCTGAAAATTGAGCAGTCCGAGCACGGTGAGGAAAATGATGGATATCCAGGTGCCGACATTTTCCATCCACGGCGGAACCTGCCATTGCGCCGAAGCGATGCCAACGCCGAGCGCGACAATCATTACGACGACTCCGTGGCCCAAGGAAAACAAGGTCCCGCACCAGCGCGCGCGTGCCGGAGCCTGTCGCAGGTTATGGCGAGTCAACCCGTCAATGGTGGCCAGGTGATCGGCGTCCAGGCCATGTTTGGCGCCGAATACAAACACAAGGGCCAGCAGGGCAGTCCAGTCGTTCGGCAAGTCCATGAGTGACACCTCAGGTGCGCTAGACAGCGTGATGCAAAAAGCAAGGATTGGGGGAGCGGCTAATCTACTCACAGGCATCATACAAGATTCGTGCCCACACCGTGCTAGGTATGAACTGCAAGCGAATCAAGGTGTTGACGGGGGTGAACGCATCAATCGAGCCACTCGAAGTGGTTAGTAAGATGGATAACTGGTAACCGCACACGTTAATGATGTTGCGTCGCAGCACGATATAAGTCTTTGAATTGGCAGTGTGCCATTCTGGATTATTGTGTGGCACGCGATTTGCTGACGTCGCTGGTATAGGTCAGGAAGCGACCAGATACCGGGAGGAGGAGACATGGGTGAAATGAACGAAATCTTTGATCTGGGTCGCAAAACCTTGCGCGATGTCGAACGGCGTCTCGACATGCCGCGTCGTGATTTTCTCCAGTTCTGTACCACGCTGGCGGTCACGATGGGTTTGCCGACCGGAGCCGAAGCGGCGATTGCGAAGGCCATCGAGGCATCCAAACGGCCGTCGGTCATCTGGCTACACTTTCAAGAATGCACAGGCTGTTCCGAATCGCTCCTGCGTGCCGAACATCCGACCTTGGAGAAGTTGATCCTGGATGTCATCTCGCTCGATTACCACGAAACGCTGATGGCTGCAGCCGGCCACCAGGCCGAGGCGGCCCGCAAAGACGCCATGAAAGCCAACAAAGGACAGTATGTCCTGGTCGTGGAAGGCGCCATACCGATCAAGGACAATGGGATCTATTGCAAGATTGGCGGGCAAACGGCGATCGATCTGGTCAAGGAATGCGCGGCGGATGCCGCCGCCATCATTGCCATTGGATCGTGTGCTTCCTGGGGCGGAATGCCCTCGACAAACCCCAATCCGAGCGGCGCAAGCAGTGTGGCGGAGGTTCTGGGCAAACCGGTCGTGACCATTCCCGGTTGCCCACCCAATCCCTATAATTTCCTTGCCACGGTCGTGCATTTTCTGACCTTCAACAAGCTTCCCGAAGTCGATAAGCTCGGACGCCCGAAATTCGCTTATTCACGTCTGATTCACGAAAACTGCGAACGGCGAGCCCATTTCGATGCGGGCCGTTTTGCCATGGAATTCGGCGACCACGGACATCGCCAAGGGTATTGTCTCTACAAACTGGGTTGCAAAGGACCGGAAACCTACGCCAATTGTCCGACGATCGGTTTCGGCGATGCCGGCGAAAACAACTGGCCGGTGGGTTGTGGGCATCCTTGCATCGGTTGTACGGAAAAGGGCGTCGGCTTCACCAAACCGATCCATCAGGTGGCCAAGATGCTCAATGTCGCACCTCCCTTGCAATACGCACGTATTGTTGAAGAGCAGGGTAAGGGAGCCTCATTCGCTTCGGCCGCCGCGCTTGCCGCTTTGGCCGGCGCCGCCGCGGGGGGTGCGGCAATGTTGACGCGCAACCTGGGCTTGTCGCACGCAGCGGAAGAAGCCGAGCGTCGCAAAGACGCCAGCAAGCCTCAAGAGAAGTCGGAGGTGTAGCGATGAACACCCGTCGCGATTTCCTTAAAGGGGTTCTCGCCAGCGGCGCCGCGCTTAGCACTGCATCGATTGCTCCGGAAGCGAATGCCAGAGAAACACGGCATCGGCCCGCCGAAGGACTCGGCTTGCTTTACGACGCCACTTTGTGCGTCGGTTGCAAAGCCTGCGTAGCCGCGTGCAAGGAAGCCAATGAGAATCCACCGGAGTTCTCCACCGAGGATCATCTGTGGGATACGCCGCTCGATACATCAGGGTATACCTTCAACCTGATCAAGATGTACCGCAACGGAACGATGGAGACGAAGGACGCCGAAGTCAACGGCTATTCCTTCATGAAGACCTCGTGCATGCATTGCGCCGATCCCTCCTGCGTTTCGGCCTGCCCGGTTTCGGCAATGAGCAAGGATCCGGTGACCGGCGTCGTGGGCTACGACCCGGAAGCCTGTGTCGGTTGCCGCTACTGCGTGGTGGCCTGCCCGTTCGGCATTCCCAAGTATCAGTACGACTCGCCGACCGGAAAGATCGGCAAGTGCGAGCTGTGTCGCCATCGCTACAAGGACGGTCATTATTCGGCCTGTGCCGAGGTTTGTCCGACGGGCGCCACACTTTACGGAAAAACCGCCGATCTCCTGGTTGAAGCCAAACGCCGTATCGCTCTTGCTCCAGGAAGCGTGACAACGTATCCGCGAGGAAAATTGGGCGGTCCGGATCAGAGCTATGAGGCGCCGGTAGGTAATTATCTCCAGCACGTGTATGGCGAGACGGAGTACGGGGGAACACAGGTATTGAAGCTTTCGGCCGTGAATTTTGCCAAGGTCGGCATGCCCGATCTGAAACCGGAAGCCGCCGCCGCCCGATCCGAAACCATTCAGCACACGCTTTACGGCGGACTGATCATGCCTTTTGCCGTGCTCGGTGCAATGACCTATGTCGCTAAACGCAATGTCCATCATGAAGACGATGCGCCAGAGCAAGCGCCTGGGAAGGAGGGATCATGAGCACACAACACCATGCCATACCCGCACCTGTCGGGGGTAATCTGGTCAATGCCACGACATTCGTATGCGGCGTGCTCATCGCCGTCATGGCAACCATCATTCTCATCCGTTTATTCTTCGGACTCGCTTCGACGACCAACGTGAATGACGGCTACTCTTGGGGCATCTGGGTCGTGGTCGATGTATTCATCGGTTCGGCCCTGGCCTGTGGCGGCTTCTGTATGGCGCTGCTGGTCTACATCTTCAACAAGGGTCAGTACCACCCACTGGTGCGACCGGCGTTGCTTGGCAGCCTTTTCGGCTATACCTTGGCCGGTGCGGCGATTACCTTCGATCTGGGGCGCTGGTGGAATTTCTGGCACATCTTCTGGCCGGGCTACTTCAACGTCAACTCGGTGATGTTCGAAGTCGCGGCGTGCATCACGCTTTACATTATCGTTATGTGGATCGAGTTTTCACCGGTCTTTCTGGAAAAGATGGGCTTGCACGACACGCGCAAGAAGCTGAACAAAGTAATGTTCATTTTTATCGCGCTCGGCATCGTCTTGCCGATGATGCACCAGGCCTCGCTCGGAACCATGCTTGTCGTCATGGGCGACCAGGTGAACCCGCTCTGGCAGACGCCCCTGCAACCCTTGATCTATCTGCTTACGGCCATAACGCTGGGCTATGGCGTCATCCTCTTCGAATCCTGCGTGGCTGCCTCCGCTTACCGGCGTCAGATCGAAGTTCCTTTGCTCAATCCGATGGCCAGGGTGATGCTCGGCATCATGGGCTTCTATCTGTTCGCGCGATTTGCCGACGTCACCTTTCGCGGTGTGCTCGGGCTTGCATTCCAGTTCAACTACGTCGCGTTAACCTTCTGGATCGAGAATGCCTGTTTTGCCGCTCCATTCCTGCTCATTGGATCAGCCGAGGCACGACGCAATCCGGCCAGGCTGTTTCTGGCCGGGATCGCCGTGATGCTGGGCGGCGTCTTACTGCGACTCAATGGCTTCCTGATCGCCTTCGATACCGGACCAGGCTGGAGTTACTTTCCTTCGCTGCCCGAATTGCTGGTCACCGTTGGGATCTTTGCCGCTGAAATACTCGGTTACGTGATCATCACTCGTCGTTTCCCTGTGCTGCCTCGGGAAGACGCGCAGTTGGCCCATTAGAATAGGAGGGAGTCAGAAAATGTCCAAGCGCATAACGATAGACCCGATCACCCGTATTGAGGGTCACCTGCGGATCGATGCCGAAATCGATGGCGGCCGGATCAAGAAAGCCTGGTCCTCGGGTCAGATGTGGCGAGGCGTCGAGCTGATTCTGCTGGGGCGCGATCCACGGGATGCGTGGGCTATCACCCAGCGAATCTGCGGTGTATGTACCACGGTGCATGCCATCGCCTCGGTGCGTTCCGTCGAAAATGCGCTAGCGATGGAAATTCCGCTCAACGCGCAATACATCCGCAACCTCATTATCCTGGCGCATTCGGTGCATGACGCGATCGTTCATTTCTACCATTTGTCTGCACTTGACTGGGTCGATGTCACTTCAGCGCTCAAGGCCGATCCAGACAAGACTTCTGCCTTGGGTGAGAGCCTGTCATCCTGGCATCTCAACAGCAAACAGGAGATGAGGCGTGTTCACGATCGCTTGAAGCATTTTGTCAACGGCGGCCAACTGGGCATCTTTACCAATGGTTACTGGGGCCATCCGGCCATGAAGCTGTCACCCGAAGTCAACCTGCTGGCCGTGGCTCACTACCTGCAGGCGCTGGAAGTCCAGCGCAAGGCGAACAAGATCGTTTCCATCCTGGGTTCCAAAACCCCACACATCCAGAACGTTGCCGTGGGTGGCGTTGCCAACCCCCTGGCCACCGATTCACAAGCCGTTTTGACGGTCGAACGCCTGATGGCTATCAAGGGCTGGATCGATGAACTCGCCGACTTCGTCAAGAACGTGTATCTGATCGATGTCGCTGCCATAGGTGCTTTCTACGCCGACTGGACCACCATCGGCAAGGGCGTTACCAACTATTTGTCCGTTCCGGACATTCCACTGGATACCAAAGGCACGCTGTTTGCCTTTCCCGGTGGATATATTGATGGCGGCGATTTGAGCAAGCGCAAGCCGATCAGTTCGTTCAACGATGAGTACTGGGTGAAGGGCGTCGAAGAAGCGGTCAAGCACTCATGGTACAACTACGACAAAGCGGGTGCGTTGCATCCTTACAAAGGCCAGACCGTTCCCAACTACACGGATTTCAAGGACGATGCCAAGTATTCCTGGTTGAAGTCGCCGACCTTCTACGGCAAGCCGGCCCAGGTTGGCCCGCTCGCCCGCGTGCTTAATGGTCTTGCGGTTGGCCATGAGTCGACCACCAAGTATGCCACTTTAGCGCTCGATACCGTTTCCGCCCTGGCCAAGACCAAGGTCGGACTGGATGCCATGCATTCGACAATCGGACGTCATGCCGCACGCGCCATCACGTGTTGCGTCAATGTGGACCTGCTTGCTGATCAATGGACGGCGTTGCTTACCAATATGGGCAAGGGCGATCTTGCGACGTTCAACAAGCCCGTGTTTCCCAAGGACGAGGTCATGGGTGTCGGCATTCACGAAGCGCCGCGTGGCGTGCTTTCGCATTGGGTTGTCATCGACAACGGCAAGATCAAGAACTACCAGTGCGTGGTACCCTCGACCTGGAATGCCTGCCCGCGGAACGACAAGGATGAGCCCGGTCCATATGAGGCATCGCTGTTCGACACGCCGATTGCCGATGTTGAAAAACCGCTGGAAGTGCTGCGTACCATCCATTCCTTTGACCCCTGCATCGCTTGCGCCATCCACTTGACAGACAAAGAGAATGACACGGCCATCAGCATCAAGGTGACTTAAGATCAGCTTGGTCGTGTTTTAATGCGAGAGGGTCGGCATTCCCGACCCTCTACTTCTTAGGCGGTTCTTCATGCGCGCAGTTGTTCTGGGCATCGGCAACACCATACTGACCGACGAAGCGGCGGGTGTACGCGTCGTCGAGGCGCTGGAACGGGATTTCAAGCTGCCAGCGGATGTTCTGGCAATCGATGGCGGCACCTCCGGCATGGAGATGATCGAAGACCTCTCCAATCTGGATCTTCTCATTGTGGTCGATGTCGTCAAAACGGGTGCCGCACCGGGTACCTTGGTGAAGATAGCCGGGGCGGATATTCCCGTCTTTTTTCGCAGCAAACTATCGCCGCACCAGATCGCTTTGCCTGATGTGCTGGCCAGCCTCGAACTGCTCGATGCCATGCCTAAAGAGATCATCGTTTTGGGTGTCGAGCCGGTTTCACTCGAACTGGGTATGGAAATGACGACCACGGTATCAGATCAGATTCAGCCCCTGGTTTCGATGGTGGCGGACGAATTGCTCAGTCATGGCTATTTGCTTGAATCCCTTGTCATGGGAGAAGCTTGACGTGTGTTTGGCGGCGCCATCGCGCGTTGTACAGGTCAAGGACGGCACCGCCATCACGGAGTGTTTCGGCCAGTTCCGCGAAGTGAGTCTGTTGTTGCTCGGTGAGGAGGTGGCGGTAGGTGACTATCTGTTGATTCAAGCGGGCGGGTTTGCCTTTGAGCGCATCGATCCTGAACGCGCCGAGGAAGCGCTGGCCCTGATGGCGGATCTGATGGCACAGGGTGACGATGCGTTGAGTTGGGGTGAGGCGCCATGAGCATCCGTATTCATGCGAAGAATCCGTCGGATGCTGTCGAAGCCGCCTATTTTCGCATCCAGCATGAGCGCATGGCCGACGTGCCGATTCTCAATCCCGCACTTTCCGTTGAAGCCATCGATTTTCAGCGCTGGCAAGGGCATTGGCTGGGCGTCGTGGTTACGCCCTGGTGCATGAGCCTGCTTCTGGTGCCTGGAAGCGATCGTGACTGGATATCGGTGACCGATAACAGCCGCAGGTTCATTAATTTTTCGACAGGGGACTTCGCTTTCCTCGGTGGCGACGAAGCGGAGTTGGGTGAATATCAGAGCTGCCCGCTTTTCTCACCGATGGAAAGGTTTGCGGCGCAGCCCGAGGCCGTGATGACAGCGCGTGCGGCAATGCTCGGCCTGCTTGCACCACTCTCGCCGGGCAAGCTCGATCAACCGCCAGGCGGCCCCTCGCTTTCGCGTCGGCGTTTCCTGGCTTTGGGAAGATCAGACCGGCGTTGAGCCGTTTGGAAAATTAGCGTGGTACCGCAGCAGGGCCACTCCCTGTGTTTATAATTGGCAATTGCAGTCCTTAATCAACCGACAGGTTTCAGGAACGCCAAATATGTCATCGTTCTCCGATTTCAACCAACAATCCGATGTCCGCACCGATGGTGAGCATCAGATTCAGCTGGACATGCTATCCGCTCTATGCCGTGCGGTGCGAAAAAGCCCTCCTTCGGCCGAGGTTGGCGAAATTCTCGAGCGGCTTGTTGCCTATTGCGAGGCGCATTTCATGTCTGAAGAACTCCTCATGCGTTTGAACAGTTATGACAGTTATGAAGAGCATGTCGGCGAGCACATCGGCTTGATGGACGATCTGGAGCGGATTACGTCCGCCCACAACTCGGGCAATTCCGGATTGCTCGCCGAGCAGGCCGATTCGGTTTTCAAGCTTATCGGCCAGCACATTGGCACCCATGACAAACGCTTTTCCGACTTCATGGCGGCGGGAATGCAGGGGAAATAGGCACAGCGCATCCCCGGGCTAGCGCCGGATTCTTTCGCCATGCACGAAATGTCCTTGGCAGAAGGTGTGCTGCAGTTGATCGAAGATGCGGCGCGCCAGCAGGAATTCTCGAAAGTCACCACCGTGTGGCTGGAGATCGGCCAGCTCGCCGGGGTGGAGGCCGAAGCCATGAAATTTTGTTTCGACGCCGTGACGCGAGGAAGTTTGGCCGAAGGTGCAAAGTTGGAGATTATCGCCACACCGGGGACCGCCTGGTGCATGAACTGTTCATCTACGGTAGTGTGTTGCGAACGCTTCGGTGCGTGTCCGTCGTGTGGTTCGTACCAGATGCAGGTAACGGGCGGAGACGAAATGCGGGTCAAGGAACTCGAAGTCGCCTAAAGGGGAAAAAGCATGTGTACAACCTGCGGATGTGCTACAGGAGAAGTGAAAATCGACGGCGCCGAGGTGCAACACGACGACGCCCACGGGCATCGACATGTCCATACCCATGCCGATGGAACGACCCATGCCCATGGATACAAAACTGGGCATACTCACGAACACGCGCACAGCCATGATCATGCCCCGCGCTATGCGCCGTCGCATTCGCATGCACCGGGCATGGATGGCCGGCGCATGGTGCAGATCGAACAGGACATCCTGGCCAAGAACAATGCGTATGCTGCCCGGAATCGCAAATGCTTGCTCAATCTCGGCATCTTTGCGTTGAATCTGGTGTCCAGCCCGGGATCGGGCAAGACCACGCTGTTGTGCAAGACCATCAGCATGCTGGGCGATGTCCCGGTAGCCGTGATCGAAGGCGATCAGCAGACCAGTCAGGACGCCGAACGCATTCGCGCGACGGGCGCCCCGGCGATCCAGATCAATACCGGCAAGGGCTGTCATCTGGACGCCTACATGGTCGGTCATGCGATGGACAAGCTGGATCTGGTCAAGGATTCTCTGCTGCTGATCGAAAACGTCGGCAATCTGGTCTGCCCGGCTGCTTTCGATCTGGGAGAAGCGCACAAAGTGGCCATTCTGTCGGTGACCGAAGGCGCCGACAAACCGATCAAGTACCCGGATATGTTTCGTGCTGCCAGCCTCATGCTGCTGAACAAAATCGACCTCTTGCCGTATGTGGATTTCGATATGGATGCCGCCATTGCTTATTCCCGACGGGTCAATCCTGGCATACGAGTGATCTGCGTCTCGGCCACCAGTAGTGAAGGAATGGATGAATGGCTGGCTTATCTCCGTGATGGCATGGCAGTTGCGGGTACAGCCAAACGTCAATCGCCTGATCCATGCAACCAGCAGATCGCCGAACTTGAGGTGCCGTTGTAGCGGCCGCGGCCTTGACCGGCAACGCTGTCATTGCATGCCGGATCCGTGTAACCGGAATTGTCCAGGGGGTTGGTTTCCGCCCTTTTGTCTGGCATCTGGCACAGGAGCTTGAGCTCAGCGGCTGGGTGCGCAACGATTCGGAAGGCGTCGAGATTGCCGCCGAAGGCGCGCAAGCCCAAGTTGATGCGCTGTTGCAACGACTGCGTTCGGAGGCGCCCCCTCTGGCCCGTGTTGACACGGTAGTCGCAGTCGATGCCGTACCGGATGGGCTGGCCGGCTTTGCCATCGCCGAAAGCACCGATCGCGAACGTGCTACAACTC
>WBZP01001533.1_pt1 | contig 28072 bp, 24 predicted proteins | sample 5204301 | NCBI WGS metagenome assembly WBZP01 (sample SAMN12412401, study PRJNA552823) | activated sludge metagenome | isolation source: activated sludge from nitrification reactor of wastewater treatment plant... | place: USA: Pennsylvania | collected 2017 | reverse complement strand
GCAGCGCCAGCGGTAACGCCTATACCGGGAGCAATGCCATCCAGGTCGCCTCGGTCGCCGAACCGGGCGGGACCGCGGACAGCACGGCGATCAGCTTCGTCGGCGTCGGCGCGGCGACGCCTTTCAATCGCAAGCCGCTGCCGAGCGAATCACCGGGCAGCCGCTTTCAGGTCGTTCCGGCGGGATCGCACGTCGTGGCCTACCGTTGTAACGGCGGGCAATTGACGCGTCATACGCGCACCTTGGGTGGCGCGTGGGCTACGCCGGCAAGCTGCGCGGCGATGGTCGCCGGGGCGACGACAGCGGTACTGGCCAACAATCTCGGAACGTGCAGCCTGCGCTATGACCCGCCCGGCGCGAGCACCGGCCTGAGCCGCTTCGGGATCGTTTCGATGACCTTGGGAATTACCGATGCGACCGGCGAGACGGTGAATCTGTATCACCAGGTGCACGTGGATAATACGCCGTGAATCCGTACGCCACGAACCGGAATCTCGCCCGCTCGGCCTCGACAGATCAAGGTGGTTTTGCCATCGTTTCGGCGATCTTTCTGCTCGTCGCGCTGGCGGCGCTGGGCGCTTTCATGCTGACTTTATCGAACACGCAGCATCTCACTTCGGCGCAGGACGTCCAGGGTTCGCGCGCCTATTGGGCGGCCAAGGGAGGGGCGCAGTGGGCGGCCGGCGTCATCATCGCGACCAATGCCTGCCCGGGCGGATCGCCGGCATTTACCGACGGATTCAACGTCGTCGTAGCCTGCACGTCTCATGATTATGTCGAGGGGATCACTACGCGTCGGGTTTATTGGGTGAGATCGACGGCATCGGCCGGTGGCGCCGTTGGCGGAGCCGCGTATGTCGAAAGGGAAGTGCAGGTATTTATTGAATGAGTTGTGTGATATGCCAACGCGAATTGAGCTTGCTGGTAAAATAAAAGTCCTTGTTATTTAGCAGCTTAATGCGTATCTTTAAACAAAATTATAAATAAGGGGACTGGATGCTTCCGTTTTTCTCGACGCAACGCAAACCCGGCTGGCTGGCCATCCTTCCGCAGAGTGGACAGGTGACGCTGGCACACGTGGTTCGCGATCGCGATTCACGGCCTGAAGTCAGGCTGCTGGACAGCTTTGCGTTGGAGAATGGCGAGCATGAGGCCTTGCAGCGCCTGCGCGTGACCCGCCAGCTCAAGACCTACGCCTGCACCACGCTGATGGACAACGGCGAATACAACCTGACGCAGCTCGATTCGCCGCCGGTTCCCGAAGAAGAGCGCAAGGAGGCCTTGCGCTGGGCGCTCAAGGATATGGTGAGTTATCCGCTCGATAGCGCGTGCATCGATGTGCTCGACATACCGATCATGGGCATGCCGCCGGGGCGCTCGGCGGGCGTTCTGGTGGTGTCAGCCGCCGAGCAGGCGGTGCGCGCGCGCGTCGCTCCTTTCGAAGAAGCCAGGATCGCGCTCGATGCGGTCGATATACCCGAGCTGGCTCAGCGCAACGTCGCCGCCTTGCTGGAAGACAACAACCGCGGGCTGGTCTTCCTGCGCATCGACGAGACCGGGCTGATGCTGACGCTGAGCTTTCACGGCGAGTTGATCGCCGTACGGCGCGGCGAGATGAATACACATCAGCTTAACGGCGCCGATGTCGGTCAGCGCGAGCACACCAAGGAGCGACTGGTGCTCGAACTGCAACGCAGTCTGGACAATTTCGATCGACAGTACAGCCACATCCCCATCTCCAAAGTGATCCTGGCCAGTTACCCCAGGGTGGAAAAGCTGGCGGCCGATCTAGGCCAGAATACCTACGTGCCGATCCAGGAGATGGACCTCTCCGAGGTGCTCGATTTCCCCGCGATACCGGAGCTGCGGGACACCCAGTGCCAGGCGAAGAATCTGCTGGCGATCGGCGCCGCGCTGAGATCGGACCTCGTTTCAAAGGTGGGGGCGTGAGCCAGCAGATCAACCTTTATGATGCGCGCCTGCGGCCGCGCCATGAACTGGCGGTGGCGAGAAATCTCGGGATCGGCGCGATGGCATTGCTGCTGCTGATGACCTTGTTGTCGTTCTGGGTGAGCGTCGATGCCGCTCGCAAGACGGAAGCGGCAGCGCAGACCCAGAAGTTGTTGACCGACGAACAGGAACGGCTGACCGCGCTGACCAAGACGGTATCCGAGCGCCGCGTATCGCCAGCCCTGTCAGCCGAACTGGATAACGCCAAAGCGATGCTGGCTTCGCGCAATGAGATCATGACCTTTCTGGATTCCGGCCGCCTGGGCAATGCATCGGGGTTTTCAACGGTGATGACCGGGTTTGCCAGGCTGTCGCAAAACGATATATGGCTGACCGGGTTTCAGGTGACAGTCGGCGGCGAGGAAATCGAAATTCGTGGACGTTTGCTCGACTCGTCGAAATTGCCCGCCTATGTGCAGCGCCTGAGCAGCGAACCGGTCTTCAAGGGACGCCGCTTTGCCGCGCTGGAAATGAAGGGCATCGATCCCGACGAGGAGAAAACGGACCAGCCAGGTTTGGTGAAAGCCGTCGACAAGCCGCGCGATGCCGGATCTCAATCGACTGTAGCCAAATTGCCGCGCTTCGTTGAATTTGTGCTGCGTTCGGAAAACGGCGGCGGCGTGGATGGCGCTGCGCGTGAAGGAGCGAGGCGATGAAAGCCTTTTGGCTGAAGCTGGCAGCACGCTATGACGCGCTGCAATTGCGCGAACGCTGGCTGGTCGCCGCCGCCGTGCTCGGCGGGATCGTCCTGATCGGGTACAGCTTGTTCATCGACCCGGCGGTGAAGCGTGCGCATCTGGCGGAACGCAGTTTGCAGGAGCAGCGCGCGCAACTGACCAATGTGCAGGCGCAGATAGAAAGCTTGCAGTCTCCGAGCCAGAATCCTGACCTTGCCGCAGGCGCCGAATTGGCCAGCCTGAAAAATCAATTGAACGTGCTGGGCGACCGTCTGCTGGTCCTGGAAGGGTCGTTGGTGCCACCGCAGCGCATGTCGGCGCTACTGGAGGACATGATCGGTCGCAAGACGGGCCTGCGCTTGCTCAGCCTGAAAACCCTGCCGGTCACGCCCCTGCTGGACAAGAAACCCGGGGCAGACGATAACGGGCCGGCAAAAACCGGGGAAGCCCCGGCGAGCCCATCGGCGGGCCTTTTCAAGCATGGTGTCGAAATCAGGCTGGAAGGAAGTTACCCGGAGCTGACCGCCTATCTCGAACGCCTGGAACAATCTCAATCAAAACTATTGTGGCGCAGCGTTTCCCTTTCGGCCGAGAAATATCCCAAGCTGGTGCTCACGCTGACCGTCTATACCCTGAGTCTGGATCGCACATGGTTGATCGTCTGAGGTTTCTTCGTCGTGCCTTGCCCTGGGCGGTGCTGGCTGTGCTGATCGGGAATGCGCGGGCGCAAGCCGTGCTGTCCGACCCGACCCGCCCGCCGGTCGGCATGTCCACACCGCTTGTGGAGGCGGGTGGCGAAACTGGCCCTGTGTTACAGTCGGCCAAGATTCCAAAGAAAGGCAAGCCGGTTGCCGTCATCGGGGGCCAGCAGGTCAAGCTGGGGGAGATGTACGGCGAGAGTCGCCTGATCAAGCTGACGGAGCATGAAGCCGTACTTGAAGGGCCGGCGGGGATCGAGCATTTGCCACTGACGCCGGGAATCGAAAAGACCAACATCGTAAGAAAATCACCGGCCGTCAGACGCGCGCAGAGTGGGGGTAAGCCATGAAGTTGAAGTTGATTCTCCTGATTGCACTGCTGACGCTGTTCGTCAGTGGATGCGCCACGCATCAGAAAACGCCGGGAGCCACGTTCGACCGGATCGGGCAGGAAATGCAGGGCGCCATCGGTTCCAGGGCGAAGGGCGCCGACGAGGCCTTGAGCCAGGCCATGATGCCGCCCTTGCAGCTTGAGCTTCCGGATTCGGCCAAGAGCGTGGAACCGCGGTTCGATCTGGCGGTGAGCAATGCACCAGCCAGCCAGGTGTTCATGGCGCTGGTGAGCGGAACGCGCTACAGCATGCTGATCGCCCCCGAAGTGGCCGGCAACGTGACGGCCAATCTGAAAAACGTGACCGTGCGCGAAGCGCTGGAAACCTTGCGGGAACTGTACGGCTACGAGTTCAAATTCCAGGGAACACGAATTTACATTCAGCCCAACACGATGCAGACACGGATATTCCAGATCAATTATCTGGCCGGAAAGCGTCAGGGCCAGTCGGATGTGCGCGTGACATCGAGCTCGATCTCGGCGATTCATGCGCCAAACACCGGCGCGACAACGCCAAGCGGGGGTTCGTCTGTGTCGCCGGCGGGAAACTCGGGTTCGACAAGTACCTCGGGTCCACCGAGCAGCCAGATATCGACCACCCAGACCAGCGATTTCTGGCACGATCTGAGCACGGCGCTGACGAGTATCGTCGGTAACCAGGACGGGCGTGCGGTGATTGTCAGCCCGGGTTCCGGCGTGGTGCTGGTCAAGGCGTTCCCTGCGGATATCCGCGCCGTCGAAAACTACTTGCGCATCACCCAGGTCATCGTCGAACGGCAGGTGATGCTGGAAGCCAAGATCATCGAAGTGGCGCTCAACGAGGAGTTCCAGGCGGGCGTCAATTGGAACCACTTCGGGGGCAGCAACAACCGCTTTGCCTATGGTACGGCACAGCCGGGATCGGTCCTCAATACGACAGGCCGGGCCGGTTTCGATTCGTCAAGCGTGGCGCAAAGCGGGGCGGGCGCGATTTCGGCACCTGGCGTAGGAATTTTGCCCGGCGCCAGCGGGATCGCTGCCGCGACAGCACTGGGCAAGGGGTTTGTCGGGCTGGCCTTTCAGAGCGCCAATTTTGCCGCCTTGTTGAACTTCCTGGAAACGCAGGGCAACGTTCAAGTGCTGTCGAGCCCGAGAATCGCCACGATCAACAACCAGCAAGCAGTGCTCAAGGTCGGCACCGACGAGTTTTTCGTGACCAACGTGAGCTCGACGGTCACCTCGTCCGGGACAAGCAACATCACGACGCCGACAATCACCCTGCAGCCCTTCTTTTCCGGCATCGCCCTGGACGTGACGCCGCAGATCGACGGCGAGACCAACATCGTCCTGCACATTCATCCGTCGATCAGCGTAGTGACCGAGAAACAGAAGATCGTCGATCTCGGAACGCTGGGAACCTATACCTTGCCGCTGGCCAACAGCACCGTCAATGAGACGGACAGTGTCGTGCGCGTGCAGGACGGAAACATCGTCGCCATCGGCGGCCTGATGAAGCAGGAGCAATCGTCCGATGCCAACGGCCTGCCGGGAACGACAACGTCTTCGGGGCTCGGCTTGCTGTTCGGGACACGCAACAGCTATCTGCGGAAACGCGAGCTGGTGATTCTCATCAAGCCGACCATCATTCACAATGCATCGAGCTGGAAGGACGATCTGATCGAAACGCAGAGCCGCGTGCAGCAGCTCGACCCGCGCCTGGCGCGACCTCAGCCCGCCCAGTGAAACGGCCTGCGCACGGGAGCCCGCGTTGTACCTGAAACACTTCGGCCTGAGCGAGCTCCCCTTTGGCATTACGCCGGACACCAGTTTCACTTACTCCGTCCAGTATCACCAGGAAGCGCTCAATACGCTGCTCATGGCGCTCTCGGAAGGCGAGGGTTTTGTCAAGATCAGTGGTGAAGTCGGCACGGGCAAGACCCTGCTCTGCCGCCGCTTGCTGCAAACGCTGGACGATGGCTGGGTAACGGCGTATCTGCCGAATCCCAACCTCGATGCCGACACCCTGTTCCTGGCGCTGGCCGAGGAACTGGGCATCAAGGATGCCGCTGGCCTCGATCAGTACCACCTGGTGCGGCGGATCAACCATACCCTGCTGGACCATGCGCGGGCGAAGAAGCGGGTTGTCGTCTGTATCGACGAAGCGCAGGCGATGCCGGTCGCAACGCTGGAAGCGCTGCGCCTGTTGTCCAACCTCGAAACCGAAAAACGCAAACTGTTGCAGATCGTCCTGTTCGGCCAACCCGAGCTCGACGAAAAACTGCATCGCCCGGAGGTGCGTCAGCTACTCCAACGCATTGCCTTTCACTATCGGCTGGGCGGTCTCAAGAAGAACGAAATCGGCCATTATATTGCCCATCGTTTAAGGGTCGCCGGTTACCGGGGCGATGGCCTTTTCTCGCGTGCCGCATTGCGCGCGCTGCATCGCGCCAGCGGCGGTACGCCCCGCTTGATCAATATTCTGGCGCACAAATCGTTGCTGTCGGTTTTTGGCGAGGGGCGCCAACTGGCCAAATTGCGTCATGTCAGGCTGGCGCGCAAGGATACCGAGGGCGCGTGTCGCGCCGGGTGGTTGTGGGGGTGAGTGTGCGAGTACGTGTTGCTAAATCGATGGATCGGTCATGAGCCTGATCAACCAGATGCTGCAGGATCTCGATGCGCGGCGGGCCGCGCACGGTGTCGGCACGAAATTGCCGACCGATGTCCGCCCCCTGCCGAAGCTGGAAACTTCGCGTCTGCCGCTGATTCTGGGCATCGTGTTCCTGCTGGTCGCTGCCGGCGCGTTGGCCTTCTATCAGTGGGAGATCAGGCAGGAGGCCGCGATTCCGCAAGGCGCGCCTGTCGCCCCGGCGCTGACTGCGCCGGCACAGCCACCGGCACCTCTGCCGGTGCCGGTGGCCGTTCCGCAATTGCCTGCCGAACAGGCTTCGCCCGTGGTGCCGCTGCTGCCGGACATGGAGGGCAGCCTGCGACTGGCCGATTCCCTCCGTTTCCCCTCGGAGCCTAAAATCGAAGCCAAGCCTGTTGCAGCTACCCAGACCGCGAAGTCGGCAACCGCAGATATGAAGCACGCCGGTGAGGCAAAGAGCAATAACACGTCGGCCGGGCTGGATTTTCGCGCGGCGGAAACCGTTATGCCGAAAGCGGCAGGCCAGGCGACCAAAGGCCCGATGATCGAGCGAACCGATGCGGCGGGTTCGCCCCGCGAACGCGTGGAAAACGAATATCGCAAGGCAATTTCCGCCGTCAATCAGGGCCGCGTGGCCGAAGCGCTCGATGGTCTGCGCAACGCGCTGCGCCTGGACAGTTTGCACGTAGCCTCCCGCCAACTGCTGGTCCGATTGTTGATCGAAGCCAAACGGCCGGATGAAGCGGCGCAGGTGCTACAGGACGGGCTGCAGGGGCAGCCGGCGCAGATCGGTTGGGCCATGAGCCTGGCGCGATTGCAGGCGGATCGCGGCGATCTTGCGGGCGCCTGGCAGACGCTCGATCAAACTTCGCCGGCAGCGGGCAGCAATGCCGATTATCAGGGCTTCATGGCGCACGTGCTGCAACGCCTGGGGCGGAACAAGGAAGCGGCTAAACACTTTCAGACGGCGGCGCGTTTGGCACCGGGCGACGGCCGCTGGTGGCTCGGTCTGGGCTTGACGCTGGAGGCCGACGGCAACGCCGGCGAAGCCCGGGAAATGTTTCTTCGCGCCAGGCAAAGCGGCAATCTCGGGCCAGAATTGATCGCGCTGATCGAGCAGAAGTTGCACCACTAGTACCTCAACCCATAAATTTCGCTATGTTCGACACGTCCCGCATCGCCGACTGCTTTGTCGCTCATCCTCGCCATAGCTACGGCTATGGCTGCGGTTCGCTTCGTGCACTCGGGGCGCGGATACGTGCCTCGGCATGTACGCAAACTTATGGGTTGAGGTACCAGCCTACATGGGTTTGGGTATTGCCCGGGCGACGACGAGCAGCGTAATTTCGGCCGCGCCATGCAGTTTGAGGGTGCGTGCGCACTCGTCCAGCGAAGCGCCGCTGGTCATGACATCATCAACCAGAATCACCCGCTTCCCCGTGCAATCCGTAGAACAATGGAATGCGCCGCGAATGTTCTTCACGCGTTCGCGCCAGTCCAGATGAGCCTGGGCAGGCGTGTTGCGCGTGCGGATGCAGCTCGTCGTATCGATCGGCAGTCCCAATGCGGCGCCGACCGGGCGAGCGAGCTCCAGCGCCTGATTGAAGCCGCGTTTGCGCAGGCGCAACGGGTGCAGAGGCAGAGGAATGATGATGTCGGCCACAATGTTCCGACCCAGGGCCGCCAGTTGTCGCCCGAAGTAGGCGCCAAGCGCCAGGCGATGTCCGTATTTGAACGATTGAATCAGTTTGTCTACGGGAAAGTCATAGTGGTAAGCGGCAAGCGTGGCGTCGTAATGGGGTGGCTTGGCGAGGCAGCGACCGCAAATTTCACCGAAGGATGTTGGAACGGCGCAGCGCGGACAACGCATTTCGTCCAGCCGCCTGAGTTCGGCGGCGCAGTCGCCGCATAAAAGACTGTCCGCACTGTTTGCCGCGCACAACAGGCAATCCTGTTCCAGCAAGCGGCCCATACCGCGTTTGAGCGGACCCGCCAGGCCGATGAGTCTGGTCTTCAAGCCCGTTTTTTGGGTTAATATCGGCCATTCCGAATCGCGCCTGACCGGTTCGTGTCCATCTGCCTCTTGTTTGTTTTCCTTTTTCCGGTAGGTTTTGCTCATGAATACAATCTCTCCAGCGGTTGCGCTGACCCCCGATACTTCGGCCCCGGTCCGTTCGGCAAAGTGGACTGTCTCTCAAGTTGAAGCGCTTTACCAGATGCCTTTGATGGATCTGCTGTATCGCGCACAGCAGGTGCATCGCGAGAACTTCGATCCCAACGCGGTACAACGTTCGACGCTGATCTCGATCAAGACTGGCGGTTGCTCGGAGGATTGCAGTTACTGTTCGCAGTCGGCACGATACCAGACCGAAACCGACCGCGAAGCGCTGATGCAGGTTGAGGACGTTCTGGCCGCCGCCAGGGAGGCCAAGGCCAAAGGGGCTTCGCGTTTCTGCATGGGCGCCGCCTGGCGTGGCCCGAAGGAAAAGGAGCTCGAGGTGGTCACGAGAATGATCCGCGAGGTCAAGTCGCTTGGCCTGGAAACCTGCGTGACCCTCGGCATGCTGAAAGAAGGCCAGGCCGGTCAGCTCAAGGAGGCCGGACTCGACTATTACAATCACAATCTGGACACCGATGCCGAGTTTTATGGCCAGGTGATCACCACGCACAAGCACGCCGATCGCGTCGACACGATTGCGCAGGTACGTCAAGCGGGTATCAAGGTGTGTTCCGGTGGCATTCTCGGCATGGGCGAATCGCGCAGGAATCGTGCCGCGATGGTGGCCCAGTTGGCCAATCTGAATCCTCCTCCCGAATCGGTGCCGATCAACAATCTGGTGGCTATACCGGGTACGCCACTGGCCAAGACCGAACAGATCGATAATTTTGAATTCGTGCGCACCATCGCCGCCGCACGCATCACCATGCCAAACAGCTTCGTCCGGCTATCAGCCGGTCGCGAGGCGATGTCCGACGAGATGCAGGCGATGTGTTTCTTCGCTGGCGCCAACTCGATTTTTTATTGCGACAAGTTGCTGACGACGAGCAATCCGGGAATTGACCGCGATCAGGCGCTGTTCGACAAGCTCGGTTTGCGTCCGATCTGATGGCCTGTGAGCGCGCCGGCGCCGTTCGTTGATTCGCGGCAGGTAAGGCGTAATTTCGCGCGTGCGGCGGCAGACTACGATGCCGCCGCCGTGTTGCCGCGCGAGGTGGGCAGCCGCATGCTCGAACGGCTCGACTATGTCCGGATCGAGCCCCGGCAAGTGCTGGATCTGGGCTGCGGTACCGGCCTCAGCCTGACGGCGCTCAGCGAACGCTACCCGAAGTCCCTGGTGCTCGGCGCCGACGCCTGCGAGGCCATGTTGCTGGCCGGCCGCCGGCGACGTTCGAAATCGCGCTGGCTGTTTCCTTTTCTGCACAAGGGGAACGCGCTGGTTTCGGCCGACGCGCTCGCCTTGCCCTTCAAGCCGGGTTCGATGGAGTTGGTCTGGTCGAATCTGATGCTGCACTGGCTGGACGATCCTTTGCGAGCGTTTCGCGAGATGCATCGCGTTCTGGATGTCGGTGGTTTGCTGATGTTTTCGACTCTGGGGCCGGATACCTTGAAGGAATTGCGCGAAAGCTTTTCCGACGGTCATGCGCACACCCAGCGGTTTGCCGACATGCACGATTATGGCGATATGCTTCTTGACTGCGGCTTCGCCGATCCGGTGATGGATGTGGAGGTGCTGACCCTGACTTACACCAGCCTCGACGATCTTTTCCGCGATTTGCGTCAAAACGGCGCGGCCTGCGCCATGCAATCTAGATGTCATGGCCTGACCGGACGCTCGGCCTGGCTCTCGGCGCGAGCCGCGTACGAAAAGCGCGCCCGGGACGGCCGCTTGCCGGCGACCTTCGAGGTGGTTTATGGGCACGCCTGGAAGACACAGGCCAGAAAGACCCCGGACGGGAGTGCGATCGTCCGATTCGACCCCAAGCAACGGCTACGCTAGCCCCGGTGAATTTGTTATGATTTGCCGCTTGCCCTTCCGATTTACCGATTTTTCAATCCCAGGCAGGAACCCATCATGCTGAAAAAACTCGCTTCATTCGCCGGAGTCAATGGCCCGGTAGTCACCATCGTCATGGACGGTTACGGCATTCCCAAGTCCGAGGCCGGCAGCGCCATTGCCGCCGCGAGGAAGCCAACGCTCGACAAGCTCTTTGCCAACTATCCCAATATCACGCTGCGCGCTCACGGTACGGCAGTCGGGATGCCGTCCGATGACGACATGGGAAATTCCGAAGTCGGTCACAACGCCATCGGTGCCGGTCAGGTATACAGCCAGGGGGCTTCACTGGTCGCCAATGCGATCGCCAGCGGAGCGATCTGGAAGGGCGAGGCCTGGCAGCAGATCGTGGCTGGCGCCAAGGCGGGCGCTAACGGAAAATCGGGTGCCATACATTTCATCGGCCTGTTCTCGGACGGTAACGTGCATAGCCACAACGACCATCTGAAAGCGATGGTGCAGCGTGCCAAGGAAGAGGGGGTTAAGGCGGTGCGCATTCACGCGCTTCTCGACGGCCGCGATGTGCCGGAAACCAGCGCGCTGGAATACGTCGAGCCCTTTGAGGCTTTCCTCGCGGAAACCAGCACGGGCGGATTCGATGCGCGGATCGCGTCGGGCGGTGGGCGCATGAATATCACCATGGACCGCTACGATGCCAACTGGAACATGGTGGATAAAGGCTGGCATACCCACATACTCGGCGAGGGCGATCAATTCGCCAGCGCATCGGAAGCGGTGAAGGCTTTGCGCCTGACGTTCCCGGGGACCATCGATCAGGACCTGCCGCCTTTTGTCATCGCCGAGGGTGGCCGGCCGGTCGGAACGATCGAGGATGGCGATTCCGTGGTCTTCTACAATTTCCGCGGCGATCGCGCGATTGAAATCACCCGAGCCTTCGAGGAAGACGGTTTTAACAAGTTCGACCGCGTGCGTCTGCCGAAAGTGACTTATGCTGGAATGCTGCAATATGACGGGGACCTCAAGTTGCCCAAGCGGTTTCTGGTCGATCCGCCAGCGATCATGGATACCTCGGGCGAGTGGTTTGCCAAGGGCGGTATTACGCAGTTTGCCTGCTCCGAGACGCAGAAATTCGGTCATGTGACCTACTTCTGGAATGGCAACCGCTCAGGAAAATTCGAGGGCGAAACCTATCAGGAAGTGCCGAGCGACGTAGTGCCCTTCGAGCAGCGCCCGTGGATGAAGGCGGCCGAAATTGCCGACGCAATGATTGCGGCGTTGAAGAGCGGCAAGTTCAGAACCCTGCGCTGCAATTTCGCCAATGGCGACATGGTCGGGCACACGGGAAATTTCCGCGCCGCAACCATGTCGATCGAGGCGGTGGATCTGGAACTCGCGCGCATCCTGCCGGTGATCGACGAGATGGGTGGGGTGGCGCTGATTACCGCGGATCATGGTAATGCCGATGAGATGTACGAGCTGGACAAGAAAACCAAGCAACCGGCGCAGAACAAGGACGGTTCCTTCAAGGCCAAGACCGCGCACACCTTGAACCCGGTTCCGTTGATTCTTTACGACAATGTTTCGGGTGGCCGGCTTGGCCTGAAACAGAGTGCCACCGCCGGGCTGTCCAATCTGGCGGCCACGACGGCGAATCTTCTCGGCCTGGAAAAGCACGAAAAATGGGACGAGAGCTTGCTGGTGATCAAGTAGTCGCCGACAGGCGAGGCAAGAGCGACACCAAAGAGCAGGGAAACCTGCTCTTTGTTTTTGGCCTGACGATCAACTGGAGATGTAGCTTTCCAGTTGATCGATGATGAACTGCTGTTGGCTGATCATTTCCTTGACCATGTCGCCAATCGAAATGATACCCACGACCAGACCTTCGTCGTCGAGGACTGGCAAATGGCGGAAGTGCTTTTCCGACATGATCGCTAGGCACTGCTCGACGGTGTGATTCATCGTCACGGAGATCACCTTGTCGGTCATGATGTCGCTGACTTTCGTGTACACGGATACCTTGCCTTGCAGGATCACCTTGCGCGCATAATCGCGCTCGGAGAACATGCCTGCCAGACGCAGTCCGTCCAGGACAATTAGCGCCCCGACGTCATGCTCGGCCATGATTTCAAGTGCATGGAGTACCGTATCCTTGGGAGAGACCGTGGCCAGTTTCTTGCTCTTGCTCTCAATGAGTTGTTTGAGTGTTTTCATGGAGCGTCCTTTTGAGTGAGGTAAGACAAGGTTTTGTCTGGAACTATTCAGCGCAGACCGGCAGCGTAATCGGCAACCGCTTTGATCTGCTTGTCGGAAAGCTTTTCGGCAATGCTGCGCATCATCATCTCTGGATCGTTTGACCGATCCTCGCTACGAAAGTTTTTCAACTGGCTTTCAGTGTACTCGGCATATTGCCCCGCAAGGCGCGGATACTGTGCCGGAACGCCGGCGCCGGCAGGCCCATGGCACCCCGCGCAAGCCGGAATGCCTCGTTCAAAGTCGCCCTTGCGCCAGAGGCTCTTGCCCGCTTCGACCAGTTTGGCGTCGGCAGAAGTCGCCGGTTTCATTTTTTGCTGCGAGAAGTAGAGGGCCAGGTTTTTCATGTCGTCGATACTCAGCGCGGCAGTCATGCCGGACATGATGGGATTGTTGCGCACGGCGGGCTTGCCGTCCTCGGATTTGAATTGGGTAAGTTGCTTGAACAAATAAGCCGAACCCTGACCGGCCAGAATGGGGTTGGCCGAAATCGGGCTGTTGCCGTCGGCGCCGTGACAGCCGACGCATACCGTTTCGGCAATCGTTTTGGCCTTGGCCAGATTGGGTTTGACTGCCGTTTCTTCGGCCGCAAAGGCGGAAACGCTGGTGGCCATGAAAACTGCCAGTGCTGCGATGCGAATCATGTACTAACTCCTGTTGATCAGCGTGAGTTCAGAGATGCAAACTCCCAAACCTGATATTCTATAGCAGTTTTAGGCTGAGTCACGCCTGCCCCACTTTCCTGGTTTGCCGATGCCTCTTTTTCAGAAGGCGGTTTTTCACACTACCGTCGCCAATTTACCCGATTTGCCCGCAGATGCTCAACGGGAGATTGCGTTTGCCGGACGCTCGAATGCTGGAAAATCGTCGGCCATCAACTCGCTGGCCAATCACAACCGCCTGGCCTATGTTTCCAAGACACCGGGGCGAACCCAGCATCTGAACTATTTCGTTCTCGATCCGGGAAAATACTTTGTCGACTTGCCCGGTTACGGGTTTGCCAAGGCACCGGAAGATATCCGTGCCCAGTGGGAGGGTTTGCTGGCGCCTTATCTGCGCTTTCGCCTGCCGCTGGTCGGCCTGGTGCTGATCATGGACAGCCGGCACCCCATGACCGATCTTGACCGGCAGATGATCGCCTGGTTCTCGCAAACCGGGAAGCCGATCCATGTCCTACTGTCCAAGGCAGACAAGTTGAACCGGCTTGAGCAGGCGCAGACACTGCGCGACGTGCAAGCAGAGCTGGAGAAAATTAGCGATAATGCAAGCCTCCAGCTTTTTTCTAGCCTGAGCAAGCTGGGTGTTGCTGAGGCCGAAACACTGCTTGGTGATTGGCTTGGCATGGAGTCCAAGCCCTATTCGCTCCCGCCGGTCGGGTTGCGCGGCGAAAAGGTGGCACGCCCGAAGAATCGCAAGGCCATGGGCTGGAGTGCAAGAACAGCAGGTGGCGTGGGCAAGCCCGGACAAAATAAAAAGCCCCCGGCAAAGGGATAGCCGGGGGCAAAATGCCTTACGTAGAAGCAAGGCGCCCGCTCAGGGAGTTGAAGCGGGAGATGGGGTGAACCATCTGTTGACTGAGAGTGAGGGGGGCCGTGCTAAGTTCCCCTCGCAGGGTTTTCTGGGCTTGTTTTTTTCGTTCCCGATATGAGTTAGCCATGAATTTCAATGCAGGTTTTCCGGGTACGCGCATGCGCCGCATGCGTCGAGACGAATTTTCCCGCCGTCTGATGCGCGAGTCGGCGCTGAGTGTTGACGATCTTATCTATCCGGTGTTTGTGCTTGAGGGCGACCAGCGTTCCGAAAAGGTGGCCTCGATGCCAGGCGTCGAACGTCAAAGTCTGGATCGTCTGCTGCATACAGCCGAACGGGCGATGACGCTGGGCATTCCGGCGTTGGCGCTCTTCCCCGTGATCGATCGGAAGGCTAAGACCCCGGGGGCTGAAGAATCGTTTAATCCGGATGGGCTGGTTCCCCGCGCGGTCATCGAACTGAAGAAGGCATTTCCCGAATTGGGCATCATGACCGACATCGCCCTCGATCCCTACACCAGCCATGGCCAGGATGGGCTGATCGCCGCCGACGATCCGCGTCGCTACGTACTCAACGACGAAACACTGGACGTGCTGGCGAAGCAGGCACTCACCCACGCGGAAGCCGGCGCCGATGTGGTTGCGCCGTCCGACATGATGGATGGGCGCATCGGCCGTATCCGTGCCGAGCTGGACGCCGCGAAGCAGATTCATACGCGTATTCTGGCTTATTCGGCCAAGTACGCTTCAAGCTACTACGGTCCGTTCAGAGATGCCGTCGGTTCGGCCGGCAATCTGGGGGCGGGTAACAAGTACACTTACCAGATGGATCCGGCCAACTCCAATGAAGCGCTACGCGAGGTGGCGCTCGATCTGGCCGAAGGTGCCGACATGGTGATGGTCAAGCCGGGCTTGCCCTACCTCGATATTGTTCGTCGCGTGAAAGACGAGTTCGGCGTGCCGACCTTTGCTTATCAGGTCAGCGGCGAATACGCGATGCTCAAGGCCGCTGCCATGCAAGGCTGGCTGGATGAAAAAGCCTGTGTGCTGGAAAGTCTGCTGGCCTTCAAGCGGGCCGGGGCAGATGGCATCCTGACGTATTACGCCCTGGAAGCCGCCGCCTGGCTGCAGGGCTGATCGAGGTCAGCACGCCAGCGGCGAAAGATCGAGTTTGCCGTCCTTGACCGCCGGACACCAGAAATATGCGCCCGAGACTGGTTGGGTAAATTTGAACAGCGCATCGACAACTCCGTCTTCGGCTCCAGCCATGCGCTGCAGTTGCGCTTCGAAGGCGTAGAACGACGCCGCGAAAGCGACAAACATCAGGCCGGCGTCGCTGGCGTCTGACCATGGCATCGAGCGGCGCAGTACGAAGGCTTCCGGGGTGAAGCTTTCCTGTGCGGTGCGCTTGACGTGCGCGGTTTCGGGGGCGTCGTCGATTTCCTCGTTGTCGACCAGTCGCCGTCCGATGGAACTGTCCTTTTCGCCTTCGGTCATCGATTCCAGACGTTCGAAATCATGCCGCCAGCGCTGCGTGGCGACAAAGCTTGACCCCCGGATCGTCGGATGCTCAGCGCCGATCATGGCGGTGTGGATCGCCTCGTCGCCCGTCGGATTCTCGGTGCCGTCGACATAACCGGAAAGGTCGCGCCCTTCGGCATACTTGAAGGCGTCCCAGCTTTCCTTGAGCCGGAAGGCCGGCGCCAAGACCCTGACCAGCCGCTGCGAGCGGAGAACAATCTCTCCTCGCTCATCGCCGCGCAACCAGACCCAGAGGACTTCCGGGGCGCGCTCGATCACCAGTCCCGGCGCAGTAATCGTCGGGAAGTTTTTGAGGCCGGGAATCGAAGTCTTCATCAGCGATACCAGGGTTTGGCCAATGCCGATGACCGTATAGTCATCCTCTGCAAGTTCGCCGAGCACGCGCAGCCCATCCCTGACGCGGGCCGGATCGCCAATGGCGAAGGAGAGATAACGCGCCTGGTTCGGCACGGGCAGGAGAATTCCGCGTTGTAGTGTATTCATTTGCGTGCTCTCGGTTGGGTCAATCGAAGACGCAGGCCCATAGGGCGCTGACGCCTTCAATACGCTGTCTCAGTGGGGCGCGTTCGACGTGCGCGCGGCTGACGCCGTCGAGTCGGAAGGCGTGTTGCATGCGGCGAAATTCGCGGTAAGTATCGCGCACCGGATCGGCCAGCGCTTGCGGGATCAAGCCGAGCTCGGCCGCGATACCAAGCAGGGCGATATTGCCGAGGTTGCCGCACAGGCGCTCATAGGTATGTGCATAGCCAAGCACGAGGAACTGGACGATGAACTCGACGTCGATCAGGCCGCCGGGGTCCTGCTTGATGTCGAAGTATTCTTCGCGGGCCGTAGCCTGGTTGGCGAGCATGCGTTTGCGCATGGACAGTACGTCCTCCCTGAGCTTCGGGAGGTCGCGTTGCTGGCGCAGGATTTCGATCCGCATGGTTTCGAACCGGTTGCCCAGTTCGGCATCACCGGCACAGAAGCGTGCTCGGGTCAGGGCTTGATGCTCCCAAACCCAGGCTTTCGTCAGTTGGTAGTCGCGGAAGGCGTCGATGGGAGATACCAGCATCCCCGCGTCGCCATTCGGGCGCAGACGGAAATCGGTTTCGAATAGCATGCCGGCCGATGTCCGGCCCGATATCCAGGTGTTCAGGCGTTGCACGAGGCGCGCATAGAGCTCGCCTGCGCCCGGTTCCGGGTCGTTGTGCAGGAAAACCAGGTCAAGATCGGAGCCGTAGCCGAGTTCCTTGCCGCCCAGTTTTCCATAGGCGATGATGGCCAGTTTGGGTGGGCGTTCCGGGTGCGGATGACGGTTCTTGAGCTTTTCCCAGCAGAGGTCGAGCGTGGTCTGCAGCACGATATCGGCGAGCTCGGTCAGGTAATCGGCCAGACGTTCCACGGTTTGCAGGCCGGCGATGTCCTGTGCCAGCAAGCGGAAGACCTGGGCATGATGCACCTCGCGCAGGACATCCATTTCGCGTTCCGTGTCGCCGAGATGCTCGGCGAGGCGCTGGCTTAACTCGGCGCGGAACGCCGCCTGGTCGGTGGCGGTTTCGTACAGGCTCGGATCGAGCACTTCGTCGAGGAGGATCGGATGGCGGGTCAGGTAGTCGGCCGCCCAGGAGGAGCTGCCGATGATTTCGGCCACTTTGCATAGCGTCAGCGGGTATTGTTGCAACAGCGCCAGATAAGCTCCCCGCCGGCTGATCGTTTCAAGAAATCCGAGACCGCGCTGCCAGGTTGCGTCGGGCGAGTTCGTGGCCGCGGCCGCTTCAATCAGACGGGGGCCGAGGGCGTCGAGACGCTCGCGGTTTTGTGTCGGGAGTTGCTGGTATTTTGCGCTTCGGCGGAAGCTGGTGAGTTGCTCCAGCATTACCTGCGGCTTTTTGAATCCATGTTCGGAAAGCGCTTCAAGGGCGTCTTCGGGATCGGTCTGTTCAAACCACAACCCGGCCAGTGCGTGGGTGCCGTCGTCCGGGCTGGAAAAAATTTCTTCGAAGTGCCTGGCGACGCGCTGTCGGTGCGCGTCAAGTACAGCGAGCATGGACGGCCAGTCAGGAAAGCCCATGGCGATGGCGATCAGCCGTCGATCTTCACTGTCGGTCGGCAGCATGTGCGTTTGGGCGTCGTTGATGTATTGCAGACGGTGTTCGAGGCGACGCAGGAATTCGTAAGCGGCAACCAGTTCATCCGCGCTTTCGGCGGGCAGTTGGCGGCGCGCCACGAGCAGGGGCAACACCTTGAGCGTGGGGCGAATCTGAAAGGATGGATCGCGACCGCCGCGAATCAACTGGAAAACCTGCGCGATGAATTCAATTTCCCGGATGCCGCCCGGGCCGAGCTTGATGTGGTCGGCCATGTCCTTGCGGACAACCTCGCGACGAATCTGGGCGTGCAGTTCGCGCATGGCATTTATCGCGCCGAAATCGAGATATTTGCGGAAGACGAAAGCGCGCGCGATGGTTTCAAGGGTACTACGCCATTCCGGCTGCAGCGTGCTGTCTGCGTTCATCACACGCGCCTTGATCCAGGCGTAGCGTTCCCATTCGCGCCCCTGCGTAATGAAGTAGTTTTCGAGCGAGTCGAGCGAACAAACCAGAGGGCCGGACTCGCCATTCGGCCGCAGACGCATATCGACCCGGAAAACCTGGCCATCGCCGGTAATCTCATCAAGCACGGCGATCAGACGCTTGCCGAGCCGCTGAAAGAATTCATAAGCCTCGATTTTTCGGGTACTACCCGAGAGGCCGGCGGTTTCGCCGTCTTCGGGGTAAATGAAGATGTAATCGACATCGGATGAAACGTTGAGCTCGCGTCCGCCGAGCTTGCCCATGCCGATAACCATCAGACGCTGCGCCTGCCCTTGCCTGTCCAGGGGTTCGCCGAACTGGCCAGCGAGCTGTCGGTGAACAAAATCAAGCGCGAAGTTGGTTGTTACATCGGCAAGTTGCGTCATGGTTTCGACAACGTGGGCGAGCGGTGCTCTTTCGCCGATGTCGCTCACTATGAGGGCGGCCATGATGCGCTGGCGCAGGCGTCGCAGGGCGCGCTTGAGGCTTTCCTCGTCGGATGGCCCCTCGGCGGCGAGAAACCCCAGCATCAGGCCACTGTCCAGGCGATGGTTGGCGAATTCCTTCAGCCAGCTTACGAGCTCCGGTTGCGCTTCGAGCAGATGCCGCAGGTAGCGGCTGTGCGTTAGCGCCGGGTGCCACTCGGAAGGGAACGGGTTATCTGAGGTGAGGGTCATGTTTGCGTGTAATCGTCGCTGGGTGCGTGGATGATTCGCCACGTTCGCCATCCCCGGGAGGCAGTACGGCGTGGTTTGCTGCGGCAATGCCGGTACAATCGAGCCTTCGATATGTTTCCAAGTATCACACCATTCTAGTGACGCTTCCCGGCAATTGGCAAAGCATTCCGCAGGCGACAGGCCCATGAGGCTCGGCCGGGGCTTGCGTTCGGCGCTATACCACCGTTTTCACGTGCTGGTGCCTTTCGTATCGAACCGGCTTGTGCGTGGTCTGGGGCGTGCCCTGGTGTGGGGCTTCTGGCTGGCCTATTTCGGTTTTGTGCTGACGATCCTGGCGCTACGCTACAGTGTCCTGCCCCACATCGAAGACTATCGGGCCGATATCGAGCGTCTGGCCAGCCAGGGGCTGGGCCAAACCGTCAGTATCGGGCGGATCGAGGCCAGCTGGGAGGGAATCAATCCGGATCTGACTTTGCTCGATGTGCGCATCGCCGACGCCGATGGTCTGCCGGCACTGGCTTTTTCGCGTATCGAAGCGATTTTGTCCTGGTGGTCGGTGCCCAGCGCCCAACTCACGCTGCGCCTGTTGCGCATTGACGAGCCAACGCTGAATTTGCGGCGCCACGCCGATGGGCATATTTTTATAGCCGGCATTCCACTCAGCCAGGAGCAAAGCGATAACGATGTTTCCGACTGGGTTCTGGCGCAAAAGCGAATCCGCATCCGCGGCGCGACCCTGGTGTGGGAAGATGAACTGCGCGGCGCGCCCGCCCTGGTGCTTGAGGATCTGAATTTCTCGCTGGACAATGACGGAAAACACCATCGTTTCGGCTTGACCGCGCTGCCGCCTGAAGTTCTGGCAGCAAAAATCGATGTTCGCGGTGATTTCAAGGGCAAGGATATCGACCAGTTCGAGTCCTGGTCGGGGCAGGTGTATGGCGAGATCGGCTACGCCGACCTGGCCGTCTGGCAGCAGTGGATCGATTATCCGTTGTCGTTGCCTCGCGGGCGGGGCGCCTTGCGCGCCTGGCTAGCCTTTGCCGACGGGGGGCCAAGCGAGATCTCGGCCGATATTTCGCTGCAGGACGTCAGCCTGAGTCTGGCCAAGGATCTCCCCGCGCTGGATCTGGCGTATCTTTCGGGGCATCTCGGCGGAAAAATTTCCGGGCCTGGTTTTGCTCTGACCGGACGACGTGTCGAGCTGGAGATAAGCAGGGCGTTCACTCAGGGTCACAATGCACGTGAAACGATACTGATCGAGCCGATGGACTTCCAGGTGAATTGGCAGCCCGAGCCCGATGGAAAAACAGTAGTCGGCAGCGCCAGTGCCAGCCGGATCGACCTCGGCGCACTGGCCAAGCTGGCCGACCATTTTCCCTTTGACCCGCGTGCGCGACAGGCACTGTTCGATTTTGCGCCGCGCGGCCAGGTGAGTGGTCTGAGTGCGCAGTGGAACGGCGATGCGGAGCATCTTCAGACCTATTCAGTCAAAGCCGGGTTCGAAGCGTTGGCGCTCAAGGCACGTGGCGCCTACCCGGGAACGTCCGGCCTGTCGGGCACGCTCGAGGCCAATGATAAGGGCGGCAGCGCAACGCTGCGCTCGAAAGACATGACCATTGATCTGCCGGGGGTATTTCCGGAGTCGCTCATTGCGCTCGATACGCTCAATGCCTATGCCAAATGGAAAATCAGCGAGGGCGTCGTCGATGCCGTGTTGACGCGCGCCGAATTTGCCGGGCCGGAGGCGGCCGGCACGGCGCAGGGCAAATATCACTACACGGGAAAAGGCCCCGGCACCATCGATTTGAATGCGGCGCTGGTCCGCGCCGACGCGCGCGCCGTCTGGCGCTACATGCCGCATGTCGTGGGGGAAAACGCACGTTATTGGCTGCGCGATTCCTTGTTGTCCGGCGGCGCCAGTGAAGCAAAACTGACGCTCAAGGGCGATCTCGCCAATTTTCCCTTCCTGGACAAAAGCAAAGGTCAGTTCCTGGTGACGGTCAAGGCTCATGACGTTGTGCTTGATTATGCAAAGGGATGGCCGCGCATCGAGGGGATTGACGGCGACCTCCGGTTCGAGGGCAATGGCATGACCGTGGAGGCGCATCACGGATCGATCCTGGGGGCGCAGCTTTCGCATACCCGGGCGGTAATCCCCGATTTTGATGCACCGATCTCGACCCTGACGGTCAAGGGCAGTGTCGATGGGGCGACGTCCGAGTTTCTCAAGTTCATCGAGAACAGTCCAGTTGCCGAGCGGATCAATCACTTTACCGATGACATGCGGGCCAGCGGGAATGGCCATCTGGACCTGGGGTTGGTGATCCCGCTGGACGAAGCGAAGCTCGATGATTCGAAGATCGACGGAACGTACCGGCTTATGAACAATGAATTGACGGTGGATGCCGCTTTGCCGCCGATCAAACAGGTCAATGGGAATGTGCAATTTTCCGGCGACGAGATTCAGGTGTCGGAGATCAATTCCGTATTTCTCGGTGGTCCATTGAAAATCAAGGGCGGGTCGCAAAAGGACGGGAAAGTGCTGATCACCGCCAATGGCCTGATCGATATCGCGCAGTTGCGCAAACAGTCGGGTTCGCCGCTCCTGGGTCCGCTCTCCGGGTCGACCCCCTATCGCGCCGAAGTCCGCATCAACAAACGCAACGCCGATCTGGCGATAGATTCCAGGCTGGTCGGGCTGGCTTCGGCTTTTCCCGAGCCCTTGGGCAAAGCGGCAAGCGACACCATGCCACTCCATTTTGAGAAGAAGCTCCTGCCAAGCGAGCCCGTTGCCAAAGGCAAGATTGCGGAGGTGGCGGTACGCGATCAAATTGACGCTGCGCTCGGCAATTTCTTATCCATCCAACTCATTCGCAAACAGCAGCCCGGCGGTTTCCTCACCGAACGTGGAGCGATTGCGATCGGTCGACCGTTGCAGTTGCCCGATGCCGGCGTCACGCTGTCGCTGAGCGCAAAGAAATTGGATATCGATTATTGGCGCCGCCTGCTTCGTTCCACGGAAGCGGTCGCGTCTGCTGGAACCAAGCCATCGCCCCCCTTTGTCGATTCGATCAACATCAAGACCGACGACCTTCAGTTATTTGGACGGCATTACAATGACGCCGATCTGAGCGTTGCGCCGGGCGCCGCACAGTGGAAAATCCGCATGGCATCTCGGCAGGCCAACGGGGATCTGCAATGGGATGTGGCAGAACAAGGGAAATTGACGGCGCGTTTCAAGAACATTGCCTTCGATTCATCGACGGAACCCGCGGGACCTGATATAGGCGAAGTAATCAAAGAACTGCCAGCGCTAGATATCGTGGCCGATGAATTTTCTATTGGCATACGCCGCTTTGGCCGGCTCGAATTGCAGGCGAACAACGAAGGCAGCGTTTGGCAGCTAAACCGGATACAGATGAGCAATCCGCATGGCAACCTTTCAGGCAAGGGCCAATGGCAGATCGCCGGAGGAAAGAACCTGACGCATCTCGATTTCAAGATAGACAGCGGCGATGTCGGTAAATTATTGGAACGACTCGGCTACCCTGGCACGCTGCGGGCTGGCAAGGCCCAACTTGGGGGTAAGTTGGAGTGGTCCGGCCCGCCGACTTCGCTCGATTACGCTTCCTTGAGTGGCGATATGAGTCTTGAGGCGAGCAATGGGCAATTCCTGAAACTGGATCCCGGTGCTGCCGGCAAGCTGCTCGGCCTGATCAGCCTGCAGGGACTGCCACGTCGCATATCGCTTGATTTCAAGGATGTATTCAGCCAGGGTTTTGCCTTTGACAGCATTGCCGGAAAGGTTTCGGTCGCCAGTGGGATGATGCGGACCGAGCGTTTGCAGATCGACGGGCCTTCGGCGCGCGTGGTGATGCGCGGCGAGGTTGATCTCAAGAATGAAACGCAACGGTTAAACGTAAACGTTCAACCCGAACTGGGCGGCACTGCCGCGCTGGGCGTCGGGATCATCAATCCGATTGCCGGGGTCGCCACATTGTTTGCCCAAAAACTGTTGCAGAATCCGCTTAACCGTATGTTTGGCTTTGACTATCTGATCACCGGAAAGTGGGACGATCCCAAAGTTGAAAAGCTCACCGGTAACGAGCCGGGAACGAACGTGCCGCGTTTGCCGTCAACCTCCAATCCAGCGGGAGTCGCCAGTGAATCTCCGATCAAGTGAATCTTCGGTTGCATTGAGGAATGCGCGGGTGGCGGCGCTGCAAATGGTGTCGACGGCGCAGGTCGCGGAGAATCTGCAGACCGCCGGAGATCTGATAGCGGAGGCGGTTGGCCAGGGCGCTGAACTGGTCGCATTGCCTGAATACTTTCCCATCATGGGCATGAAGGATGGAGACAAGGTCAAAGTGCGCGAAGCCGAAGGCCGCGGGCCGATTCAGGATTTTTTGGCGGGGACCGCTAGCAAACACGGCGTCTGGCTGGTAGGTGGATCGATTCCTTTGGTGGCTGGCGCTGCGGACAAGGTCTTCAACTCCTGCTTGGCCTACAACCCGCGGGGAGAGTGCGTGGCGCGTTACGACAAGATTCACTTATTCGGCTTTCAGAAGGGCCGCGAGCGTTACGACGAGAGTGCTTCGATCGAAGCAGGCCAGCAGCTGGCGAGTTTTGACACACCGTTCGGGCGGGTTGGCCTGTCGATCTGTTATGACATCAGGTTCCCAGAACTCTATCGCGCCCTGGGGGTCACGGACTTGCTGGTGATCCCGGCGGCGTTTACCGAGACGACGGGGCGGGCCCATTGGGAAATTCTGCTGCGCGCCCGCGCCATCGAAAATCAGTGCTACTTGTTGGCCGTGGCGCAGGGAGGGAAGCATGCGAATGGCCGTGAAACGCACGGCAACAGCATGCTCATCGACCCCTGGGGCGATGTTCTTGACCGCCGGTCGAAAGGACCGGGTGTCGTGATCGGCGAGATTGACCACGCGCGAATCGCCGAAGTTCGTGCCAGCCTGCCGGCCTTGCAGCATCGGGTGATGTGATGCTTGCCCGCACCAAGTCGTCTTGGCGCCAAAACTCTTTTATTTGAATTTGAATCGTCTGAATCGGAAACCCAATGACCGCAAATGCGCAAACCCTGCTCGAGCAGGCGCAGAAAACCCTGTTGACGCCTTATGGGCTGGATGTGGCCGATCTGAGCAAGGTATTTGGCAAGATCATGTTGCACGATGTCGATTACGCCGACCTCTATTTTCAGTTCAGCCGTTCCGAGGCGTGGAGTCTGGAGGAGGGCATTGTCAAGTCGGGAAGTTTCAACATTGACGAAGGCGTTGGCGTACGCGCCATCTCGGGCGAGAAAACGGCCTTTGCCTACTCCGACGATATTACGCCTCTGGCGCTTGGCGACGCGGCCCTGGCCGTGCGGGCCATCGCCGCAGCGGGGCAACAACGGCGAAGCAAGGTCATAGCGCCGGGCAGGACAAAATCCGGACATACCCTCTATCCGCCGCTCGACCCGCTCAGCTCGCTCGACGCCGCGGAAAAGGTCAAGCTGCTCGAACGGCTGGAATCCTATGCCCGTGCCGAAGATCGGCGCGTCACGCAGGTCATGGCACATATTGCCGGCGAATACGAGGTGGTGCTGGTGGCGGGAAGCGATGGGCGGCTGGCGGCAGATATCCGGCCGCTGGTTCGGGTGTCCATTACTGTTATCGTTGAGGGCATGGACGGCAAGCGCGAGCAGGGGTCGGCCGGTGGCGGCGGGCGTACCGATTACGGTTATTTCAGCGATGCCGTGCTGCGCGGCTATGCGCGCGAGGCGGTCCATCAAGCCGTAACCAATCTTGGCGCACAGCCGGCGCCAGCGGGGACGATGACCGTCGTGCTCGGTTCCGGCTGGCCCGGCATCCTCTTGCATGAGGCGGTCGGCCATGGCCTGGAAGGCGATTTCAACCGCAAGGGGAGCTCGACTTTCTCCGGCCGGATCGGCAGTCGCGTCGCCTCGAAAGGCGTTACCGTGGTCGATGACGGCACCCTTCCCGGCCGCCGCGGTTCGCTGAACATCGACGATGAAGGCAACCCGACACAGCGCACCGTGCTGATCGAGGACGGCATACTCAAGGGCTACATGCAGGATCGTCTCAACGCCGGTCTCATGGGTGTGGCGCCGACCGGCAACGGGCGACGCGAATCCTTCGCGCATCTGCCCTTGCCGCGCATGACCAACACCACCCTGCTGGCCGGTGACAAGAGTCCTGAAGAAATCATCCAATCGGTGAAGAAAGGCATTTACGCGGTCAATTTCGGCGGCGGTCAGGTCGATATCACCAGCGGGAAATTTGTGTTTTCGATGTCGGAAGCCTACCTGATCGAGAATGGCAAAGTGACAAGTCCGGTCAAAGGGGCGACGCTGATCGGCAACGGGCCCGAAGCGATGAACCAGGTATCGATGATCGGCAACGACATGCGTCTTGATCCAGGTGTTGGCACCTGCGGCAAGGACGGACAGAGCGTTCCGGTAGGCGTAGGGCAGCCCACGTTACGAATCGACGGCTTGACGGTGGGCGGGACCGCCTGATCGTCGTGAGATTTCCGCCTGAACAGGAAGCTTCGCGCCGGCGATGCCTTGTGTCCCTAATTGATGTTGAAGGACAGCACCACCGTGCCCAGCGCCAGAACGCAAAGTCCACCAATGAAGATCATTTCGGCACGGGCTTCAATGCGCGCGGTCGATCCTGTGGATCTCATCGAGACAAATGACAGCACAGCACTACTCAAGAACATCAGGGCATCCATCGACAACAGCTTGTCGATGATGACATGCAGTTTCCCGCTGGGTCCCAGTTGTCCGATCGACAACACGGCAACGCAGACGCCGATCATGGTGGCCGAGGTGGGCAGAATGTGGGCCGTCAAACTGGCCGTCGACCGGGCGGCGTGTTCCGGGTGAGATGAGGGCGACGGGTCTTCAGCAACTTTCATCGCTCAAGCTCGACGAATCTCGCAGTGCCCGTATCCATCGGAGCCCGCTTTGCCGAGCTGCACCAGTTTCCATTCCAGACGGATAATTCGCTCGTGCGCCACGATCAGTGCCTGTTCCAGGCGCAAGGCGCGTACGGCGAGGCGGTCCGTAAAATCGTTGCCGGCACGGTTTGCTCTGGCAACAATCTTCTGTGCTTGTGGTGACGGCGTGTAGCCGTTCAACCACACCGTGCCAATCAGTTCGCGCAGTTGATGCAGTTCGGCCTGATCCATGGTTGCAGGACGTTCGGGGCGGCACGGGGTGCGCAGCACATTGGCAGGTGATGTCAGCGCGGGGGGCTCGGTTCCTTCAATTTTCAGCATGGGTATTTCCTCGTAGTATTGACGAGTGCTATCGGGTTGTTTGCTTTGCCGAGCGCAAATGAACGATATTCGCCATTGACGCGCCCTGGTTACTGCACGGAGGCGTGATTCAGGGTTGGGTCGGAGGCAAGCTTTCGACGTCATTCGGGAAAGCGCAACTCCATCGTAGCGTCGGGAACTTAGGCAATTCTTAACGTTGAAAGGATTGGGTATGCGCCAGGCAACCGATGATTTCGCGCTGTGCCAGGGCAAGCCAAGGATTCGCGCGGGATGGGATCAAGGGTGCCCAAGGCGCGGGAATCGGGCAATCACGCGCAGCCCTCCCAGACGGGCAGAGTGCGCAAGGCTCAAGGCGGCGCGGTGTCGGTCGGCAATGGATTTGACAATGGCCAGACCAAGCCCGCTCCCCATTTTCTGGGCATCGTTGATGCGGTAGAAGCGGTCAAGTACCCGTTCGCGATGTTCAACGTCAATCCCGGGTCCGCTGTCGTCGACCGTAAGTTCAACTGCCCCGTCCACGGTGCGGATCTCAAGATCGATCCGCCCGCCTGCTGGGCTGTACTTGATGGCGTTATCAAGCAGGTTACGCACGAGAATACGCAAGGCGTCCGGGTAGCCTTCAATTTCGACGTCGTCCGCATGGCTGATACCCATGTCGATTGAACCTTCCTTGGCCGCTGCCAGGGTGTCTTCAAATGCCAGCCGGCAAACGGCAGACAGCGAAACGTGTTCGGGGTTCGTGCCGGTGGCGGTGCTGGCCTGTTGCCGCGCCAGGATCAGTAGTTGCTCGACCAGGTGCGTCGCCCGGTCTATTCCCGACGACAACCTTGCGACGGCGAGCTCCCGCGTTTCGTTATCGGCGGCCCGCCGCAGACCTTGCACTTGCAGCTTGAGGGCCGTCAAGGGCGAACGAAGTTCGTGCGCCGCATCGGCGACAAAGTGCTGCTGGGTTTCAAAGGCTTCCTTGACTCGCTCCAACAGATGGTTCAGTTCGCGCACCAACGGTTGGATTTCTTCGGGCAAACCGGCTTCATTGACAGGCGAAAGCCCGCTGACCTGGCGCTCCGATACTTCGCGGCGCACGCGCGCAAGAGGCCGAAACGATCGATTCACTACCCACAGAACCAGGAGCATCAAAATGGGTGCCATCAGCAAGATCGGGGCCGCCGTGCGCAGCGCCAGCTTTCCCGCGATCTCTCGGCGCACGGCCAAATCCTGGGCGATCTGAATGATTTGCGTTGCGGTCTGTACCGAGAATACCCGGAAAGTCGTGCCCCGCGCCTTGACGTTCGAGAAACCGAAAACAGCCAGTTGAGGCAAGGCCAGACTGTCATCGGGCTCAAAGACTTGCAGTCCGTCGGCCGTCCAGATCTGAATCAGGAAATCGCCATTATCTTCACCCTTCTTACGCTCGCGTGAATGACCTTGCGGCGTTACCGACAAACCGGGGCGCAATGCGATGGCGATCTGCTGCATGTGGTAATCGAAGATATCATCGGCCTCGCTCAAAGCCGAGCGGTAGGACACATAGAACTCGGCGCACGCGACCAGGACGACAGCGCCCAGCAACAGCCACAGAAGGCGTTTGCTGAGCGAATGGGGCTTGTCCGGCAACATGGTCAAGCCTCTCGCACCTTGTTTTTCGAATGGCTACAGGGCGTCATGCCTTCGGCACCATGTATCCGACGCCGCGCACATTTTGAATGATGTCGGCGCCAAGTTTCTTGCGAAGCCCGTGGATGTACACTTCGACCGCGTTGCTGCTTATTTCGTTGCTCCAACCATAGAGCTTGTCTTCG
>WBZP01000623.1_pt1 | contig 28081 bp, 19 predicted proteins | sample 5204301 | NCBI WGS metagenome assembly WBZP01 (sample SAMN12412401, study PRJNA552823) | activated sludge metagenome | isolation source: activated sludge from nitrification reactor of wastewater treatment plant... | place: USA: Pennsylvania | collected 2017 | reverse complement strand
ACCTACGAACTGCCGATCATCGAGGGCAGCGAGAAGGAGCTGGCCATCGACATCAGCCAGCTACGCGCCCAGACCGGCTACATCACCCTCGACGACGGCTACGGCAACACCGGCTCGTGCGCGTCGGAGGTCACCTACATCGACGGCGACAAGGGCATTCTGCGTTACCGGGGCATCCCCATCGAGGAGATCGCCGGCAACTCCTCCTTCGTCGAGACCGCCTGGCTGGTCATTTTCGGTCACCTGCCCACGATCGAGGAGCGCGATCGGTTCTCGGTGCTGCTGACCGACAACAGCCGGCTCGACGAGACGATGTACAAGCACTTCGACGGGTTCCCGGCGCACGGCAACCCGATGGCGATCCTCTCGGCGATGATCAACGCCCTGTCGACCCACGAGCCCGAGGTCATCGACGACCAGGTCGCCACCGAGGTCGCCGCGGCCCGGCTCATCTCCAAGGTCCGCACGATCGCGGCGGCGGCATACAAGGCCTCGATCGGCGAGCCGATCGTCTACCCCCGCTACGACCTGAAGTACGTCGAGAACTTCCTGCACATGATGTTCTCGGTGCCGTACAAGGACCACGAGCCCAGCCCGGAAGCGGTCCGCGCCCTCAACCTCTTCCTCGCGCTGCACGCCGACCACGAGCAGAACTGCTCGACCTCGACGGTGCGCATGGTCGCCTCCAGCCAGGCCAACATGTACGCCTCGTGCGCGGCCGGGGTCTGTGCCCTGTGGGGCCCGTTGCACGGCGGGGCCAATGTCGCAGTCATCGAGATGCTGCAGTACCTGCGCGATTCCGGTATGCCGGTGAGCGAGTACGTCGCGAAGGTCAAGGACAAGGACTCCAAGATCAAGCTCATGGGCTTCGGTCACCGGGTCTACCGCAACTTCGACCCCCGCTCGAAGATCCTCAAGGCCGCCGCCGACGACCTGCTCGAGCACATGGACACCCACGACCCGCTGCTGGACCTCGCCGTCGAACTGGCCGACTCGGCGTTGTCGGACCCCTACTTCGTCGAGCGCAAGCTCTACCCCAACGTCGACTTCTACTCCGGGATCATCCTGCGGGCCATCGGCATCCCGCTGGACATGTTCACCGTGATGTTCGCGATCGGTCGCATGCCCGGCTGGATCGCCAACTGGAAGGAGATCCACGACAACCCGAAGTCGCGGATCTATCGACCCCGCCAGATCTACGTCGGGCGCACCGGGGAGCATTTCGTGCCGCGCGAGGACCGCACCGACCAGGAGTGAGCTCTGCCGCCGGTCAATCGGAGGATGGTCGGGCATCGGGTCGGTCGCGGCCGAGGCGACGCTTCGGTGGCACGTCGAAATCGGCGCAGATCGCCTCCCAGATCACCCGCGGGGTTATGCCGTGCCGCAGCGCCTGATCCGCGGTCCGCCCGCCGAGGGCGACCAGCACGTGGTCCTGACGGATGGTCGCGGCATGGGCCGCGCCGAATTCGTCGGCGAGCAGTGTCGCGAGTCGGCTGTGGCGCACCGGCTCAGTGTGCCACCGCGCGCGGTCAGCGCGGATGCCGCCCGAGCTCGGGCCCGTTCGCTGTCCCACGGGGCGTGACACACCCGTGATCCGGAACCGGCCGGTCGGCCGATTCGTCGACAGTCGAGATGACCTAGCATCGACAAACGCTCTCAACACACAGGGGTAGACACGTCATGTCCAACACGCCGCCCAACCCATTCGGTCAGAGTCCCTACGGTCCACCTCCGGAGCCGGCGTACGGGCAGCAGCCCCCGGCATACGGGCAACAGCAGCCCCCCACCTACGGGCAGCAACCCCCGGCATACGGGCAGCAGCCCCCCTCTTACGGGCAACCGGGACCGGCATACGGGCAGCAACCCCCGGCATACGGGCAGCAACCCCCGGCATACGGGCAGCAACCCCCGGTGTACGGGCAGCAACCCCCGGTGTACGGGCAACCGGCACCGGCATACGGGCAGACCTACGGCGCCGGCGGAGCTCCGGTGCCCCCCGCTCCCAAGGCCCGTACGAAGCCGGCCATCCTCGCCGCGGTAGCCGTCGGAGCCGTCGCAGTGCTCGGCGGCGGTGGCGTATTCGCCTATCAGAAACTCGCCGCCTCCGGGGCTCAGCCCGACAGCGTGATCCCGGCGTCCGCCATCGTCTACACCCGGGTGGACCTCGACCCGTCGGCCGGCCAGAAGATCGCCGCGATGCGCTTGTTGTCCAAGATCCCCGCGGTGAAGGACGTCCAGAGCGGGTCAGCGGACATCCGGGAGGCGATCTGGACCAAGATCGCCGAGCAGGACAAGGACCTCAAGAGCGTCAACTTCGCCAACGACATCAAACCGTGGCTCGGCAACCGGGCCGCGTTCGCCGTCTTGTCTCCGACGGACACCAAGAAGCAGCCGCCGGCCCTGTTCGCCCTCGCGGTCACCGACGAGGCCAAGGCCAGAGAGTGGGCCACGTCGATGCTCGCGAAGAAGTCGAGCAACTCCGACACCGACGTCACTGCACGCAGCGGCTTCCTGCTCTTCACGAGCAAGAAGGACACCAGCACGATCCTCGCCGAGCTCGACAAGGGATCGCTGGCCACGAACAAGGACTACATCGGCGACGTCGCAGCCCTCGGAGACCAAGGCATCGCCTCGGTGTGGATGGACTTGACCGCGGTCGGCAAGAGTTCGCTCATGGATGCCGCGAAATCGGCCAGCCCCACGTCGGCGGCCAGCCTGCCCAAGGACGTCGTGCAGGGCCGGGTCCTGGCGGCGGTGCGGATGGACGCGAACTACCTCGAACTCGCCGGGATCGTCCGGGGCGGCAAAGACCTGGGCATCACTCCGGCACCGGCGCAGGTGGGCTCGCTGCCCGCGGACACCGCGATCGCGGTAGGCATCGGCTCCGCCGGTGACCTCTTCGCCAAGTCGTGGGCCGACATCGCGAAGTCCCTGGGCCCCAAGGACATTGCCGACGCCGAGCGCAAGTCGGGCCTCAAGTTGCCCGACGATCTCACCAATCTCTTCGGCGACAGCCTCACCCTCGCCGCGCCGGCGCAGGACTTCACGAAGCTGGGCAGCGCCGGACCGACGCTCGGCGCCAAGACGCTCGCCAAGGACGGCACGAAGGCCAAGTCGGTGCTCGACGCCTTGCTGAGCGACTCCGGCATGGACAGCCAGGTGGCCACCCGCCAGGACGGCAACTCGGTCTACCTCGCGACCTCCCAGGAGTACATCGCCAAGCTGAGCCAGGCCGGCACCCTCGGTCAGGACGAGGCCTATCGGCTCGCCGTGCCGGACGAGAAGTCGCAATTCGTCGTGTACGTGCATCTGGACCCGCTCGAAGGGCAGTACCTGGATCAGATGAGCAACTCCAACGAGTACAAGGACGCCCTCAAGGGCATCCGGGCGGTGGGCATCTCCAGCCGGGTGACCGCCCCGGGTGAAGGCGCCTTCACGATCCGCCTCGTCGCCAACTGACCGAACGCGACGACAAACCGGCCACGAGCCATCGACACCACTCGGTGTCGGTGGCTCGTGGCATGGTGGACCCGACATGAGCGACAAGCAGCAGGCGCCCCCGGGCGTGGGCGAACCAGACGTGGGCGACCCACCCGCGGGCGGACCTGACGTGATGGGCCGTGGCCCGGCGCAGCGTGAGCCGGGCCGCAGCGGGCCGATCGGGTTCTCGGCGGCCACGTCGGCATGGTTCACCGGGGCGTTCCACGAGCCGACCCCCGCGCAACGCGGCGCCTGGTCGGCGATCGGCTCCGGGCGGCATACCCTCGTCGTCGCCCCGACCGGGTCGGGGAAGACCCTGGCCGCCTTCCTCTGGGCGCTGGACCGGCTGCTCACCAGCCCACCGCCGCAGACCGCGCGCCGCTGCCGGGTGCTCTACATCTCGCCGCTCAAGGCTCTGGGCGTCGACGTCGAGCGCAACCTGCGCTCACCGCTGGTCGGCATCGGCCACGCCGCAGCCCGCCTCGGGGTCGCCGTCGAGCCGGTCGTCGTGGGGGTGCGCTCCGGTGACACGCCGGCACCACAACGGCGGGCCCTGGCCAAGACCCCGCCGGACATCCTCATCACGACCCCGGAGTCGCTCTACCTCATGCTCACCTCGGCCGCGCGGGAGACCCTCGCGGGCGTCGAGACGGTCATCCTCGACGAGGTGCATGCCGTCGCCGGCAGCAAACGCGGCGCGCATCTCGCGCTCAGCCTGGAGCGACTGGACGCCCTGTTGCCCCAGCCCGCACAACGGATCGGGCTGTCCGCCACGGTGCGCCCGATCGACGAGGTCGCCCGGTTCCTCGCCGGTGGCCGACCCGTCGAGGTCGTCGCGCCACCAGCGGACAAACACTGGGAGCTGCAGGTGCGGGTGCCGGTGCCCGACCTCGGGGCGTTGGGCCAGCCGACCGGCGATCTGTCCGGGCCGGCGGCCGGCGAGCCAGCGCGCAGCTCGATCTGGCCGCACGTCGAGGAGCACCTCGTCGACCTGGTCGCGGCACACCGGGCCACCCTCGTCTTCGCCAACTCCCGACGGTTGGCCGAGCGCCTCACCAACCGCCTCAACGAGATCTGGGCCGAGCGGCTCGAGGAGGCCGCCCCGCGGCATACCGAGGCAGTGCCGGCGCCGCGGCACACGCAGGTGCCAGGCGGCCTGCCGGCGCAGATCATCGCGCAGTCCGGGGTGGCCCGAGGCGCGCCGGCGATCCTCGCCCGGGCCCACCACGGTTCGGTGAGCAAGGAGTCCCGGGCCCTCGTCGAGGAGGAGCTCAAGGCGGGGCGGTTGCCTGCGGTCGTCGCGACGAGCAGCCTGGAGCTGGGCATCGACATGGGTGCCATCGACCTGGTCGTGCAAGTGGAGTCGCCCCCGACCGTCGCCAGCGGGCTACAACGGGTGGGCCGCGCGGGTCATCAGGTCGGCGCCGTCTCGCGAGGTGTCTTCTTCCCCAAGTTCCGTGGCGACCTCGTGCAGACGGCCGTCGTCGTCGAGCGGATGCGGGCCGGCCAGATCGAGGCGTTGCGGGTGCCCGCCAATCCGCTGGACGTGCTGGCCCAGCAGATCGTCGCCATGTGCGCCCTCGATGACTGGGCGGTCGATGAGCTGGAACGACTCGTGCGCCGCGCCGCTCCCTTCGCCGGGCTGTCCCGGCTGGTCCTGGAGTCGGTGCTCGACATGCTCAGCGGCCGGTATCCCTCCGACGAATTCGCCGAGCTGCGCCCTCGACTCGTCTGGGACCGGCTCACCGGCACCCTCAGCGGGCGCCGCGGCGCCCAGCGGCTGGCGGTCACCTCCGGGGGCACGATCCCCGACCGAGGTCTGTATGCCGTGTTCCTCGCCGGCGGCGACGGGCCGGGCCGGCGGGTCGGCGAGCTCGATGAGGAGATGGTCTACGAGTCGCGGGTGGGTGACGTCTTCACGCTGGGCACCTCGACCTGGCGGATCGAGGACATCACCCACGACCGAGTGCTCGTCACGCCGGCGCCGGGCCAGGCGGCCCGGTTGCCGTTCTGGAAGGGCGACACGATCGGGCGTCCCCCTGAGCTCGGCGAGGCGGTCGGGGCGTTCGTGCGCGAGGTCACCGCCCTCGACGCATCCCGAGCCCGAGAACGGGTGCAGCGCGCCGGGCTCGACGAGTGGGCCACCGACAATCTGCTGGCCTACCTCCAGGAGCAGCGCGAGGCCATCCGCCAGCTGCCGACGGACCGCACGCTCGTCGTGGAGCGATTCCGCGACGAGCTCGGCGACTGGCGCATCGTCGTGCACTCCCCCTACGGTGCACAGGTGCATGCGCCGTGGGCGCTGGCCGTCGCGGCACGGATGCGCGAGCGCTTCGGCGTCGACATCCAGGCCATGCACGCCGACGACGGGCTGGTCTTCCGGCTGCCCGATCTCGAGCTCGACAGCCACGACAGGTCAGCCGGCAACGGGTCCGACGGGCACTCCGGTGACGGCGACCTCGATGCGCTCATCGTCGAGCTCGTGTTACCCGACCCGGAGGAGATCGGGCAGCTCGTCACGGCCCAGGTGGGTGGCTCGGCGCTGTTCGCCGGCCGATTCCGCGAATGCGCCGCCCGCGCCCTGCTGTTGCCGCGCCGCCGCCCCGATCGCCGCCAACCGTTGTGGCAACAGCGGCAGCGTTCAGCCGCCCTGCTGGAGGTGGCAAGCCGCTACCCAGCGTTCCCGATCGTCCTGGAGGCGGTCCGCGAATGCCTCCAGGACGTCTTCGACGTGCCTGGCCTCGTGCAGTTGCTCGCTCGGGTGCGGGCCCGCGAGGTGGGAGTCGTCTCCGTGCAGACGGCCACGCCATCGCCGTTCGCCCGCTCGCTGCTGTTTGGCTACGTCGCCCAATACCTCTACGAGGGTGATTCCCCGCTGGCCGAGCGGCGGGCCGCCGCCCTCACTCTCGACCCGACCCTGTTGGCCGAGTTGCTCGGCGGGGCGGAAGGCCTGTCGCTGCGTGACCTGCTGGATCCGCAGGCCATCGCCCGCACCGAGGTGGAGTTGCAGCGGCTGACGCCCAGTCGGGCGGCCCGCGACGTCGAAGACCTCGCCGATGTCGTGCGGATGCTCGGGCCGTTGACCCTCGACGAACTCGTGGCGCGGGTCCGTGACGCCGATGCCGCAGTCGTCGGCACCTGGGTGCAGCAGCTGCAGGACGCCCGCCGGATCATCGGCGTGCGCATCGGAGGGGCGCTGCGCTGGGCCGCGGTCGAGGACGCCGGCCGGTTGCGGGACGCGCTCGGCGTCGGCCTGCCCGTGGGGGTGCCGGAGACCTTCTTGGCCCTGCACGCCGACCCGATGGGTGACCTCGTGGCCCGGTACGCCCGGGGCCACGGCCCATTCACTCCCGCCGAGGCGGCCGCCTGGCTCGGGGTGGGGCCGGCCCCGGTGCGCGACGCGCTGCGCCGGCTCGTCGGCGCCGGCCGGGTCGTCGAAGGGGAACTGCGCCCGACCGGCGTGGCCGCGGTCGCCGACGGCGGCCTGGACTACTGCGACTCCGCCGTGCTACGGCTCATCCGGCGTCGGTCGGTGGCTGCCCTGCGGGCCGAGATCGAGCCGGTCGCGCCGATCGAGCTGGCCCGCTTCATCCCCGCCTGGCAGGGCGTCGGCTCCGGTTGGCACGGCACCGACGCGGTGCTGCGCGTCGTCGAGCAGCTCAGCGGTGCGATCCTGCCGGCCAGTGCCGTCGAGACGCTCGTCTTGCCGGCGCGGGTCCGCGACTACCACCCGGCGCAGCTCGACGAACTGCTCGCGGCCGGCGAGGTGATCTGGCGTGGGCACGGCGCGCTCGCCGGCGACGACGGGTGGGTGTCCCTGCATGTCGCCGACGGCGCACCCCTCACTCTCGGCCCGCCGCTACAACGTGAGCAGGGGCCGGTCCACGCGGCGGTGCTCGACCTGCTCGCTGGTGGCGGCGGGCACTTCTTCGTCGACATCGCCCGTGCCGTCTCGCAGCGGGTGATCGAACCGGCCACCGAAAGGCAGCTGCGCGACGCGCTGTGGGAGCTCACCTGGTCCGGACAGGTCACCGGTGACACCTTCGCGCCGCTGCGCGGCCGACTGGTCGGGGGGCGCACCAGCCATCGCGCCCGCACCCAACCCACCCCGCGGGGTCGGTATGCCGCGGGCCGGCGCCGGTTCGCCGGGCTGGCTGCCAACCCGACGGCCCATCCGGGCGCCGCCGAAGACCTGCGCCGCCGCGGCATACCGGCAGATGTCGTGGGTCGGTGGTCCCTGACGCCGGCCATCGTCACCGATCCCACGACGTCGGCAGTCGCCGCGGCGGAGGTGTTGCTGGATCGCTACGGGGTGTTGACCCGCGGCAGCGTCACCGCCGAGGACGTGCCGGGCGGCTTCGCCCGCATCTACCGAGTGCTCGCCGATGCGGAGGCGGCCGGCCGGGTGCGCCGCGGCTACTTCGTCGAGGGACTCGGCGCTGCCCAGTTCGCGAGCACCGGCGCGGTCGACCGACTGCGCGGCGGGGCCGCCGCCGATCAGCGGCCGGGGTCGGCCGGCACGGCCCTCGTGCTCGCCGCAGCCGACCCGTCCAACCCCTATGGCGCCGCCCTGCCGTGGCCGAGCCGGCCGGCCTCGCCGGGCTCCGCCGCACAACCCGCACCAGCGCGCGGCGCGCAGTCGAGCGAGAACGAGGCAGGCAAAGTCGGCGCGGCGGGCCGCGGCCATCAACCCGGACGCAAGGCTGGCGCCCTCGTCGTGCTTATCGACGGCGCCTTGGTGCTCTACGTCGAGCGAGGCGGGCGCACCCTGCTCACCTGGAGCGAGCAGCCCGAGTCGCTCGGCCCCGCGGCCCAGTCGCTGGCCGCCGCCGTGCGTTCCGGGGCGTTGGGCCGACTCACCGTCGAGCGGTCCGACGGCACCCCGGTGCTGGGCTCGACCCACCCGCTGGTCGCCGCGCTGGCCGACGCCGGGTTCCACTGGACGCCCCGTGGCCTGCGCCTGCGCCGATGAAAACCGCGGCCTCTGATGCCCGAGGGTGACACCGTCTTTCGCACCGCGGCACGGTTGCACGAAGCGCTGGCCGGGCAGGTGCTGACCGTCGCCGACCTGCGCTGGCCGTCGCTGGCGACCGTCGAGCTGCGGGGCATGCGCACCGAAGCGGTCGTGTCCCGAGGCAAGCATCTGCTGCACCGGTTGGATTCCGGGCTGACCGTGCACAGCCATCTGCGGATGGAGGGCCAGTGGCGGATCGTCGGGTCCGCCCGCCTGGACGGCCGCACGCTGGCCGATCGACAGCTGCGGGCCGTGCTCGGCGGACAACTGTGGACCGCCCTGGGGTTACGTCTCGGGATGCTCGACATCGTCGCGACCGCCGACGAGGGCGTCGTCGTCGGCCACCTTGGGCCGGACCTGCTCGGTGCCGACTGGTCGACACCGCTGGCCGTGCAGCGCCTCATCGCCGGCAGCGGCGGCTCAACCGACGGCGCGGACGCCCCGCCAGGGGCCCGTGGCGGGACGCTCGGCGCGGCGTTGCTGGACCAGCGCAATCTCGCCGGCATCGGCACCATGTATGCCGCCGAGACGCTCTTCCTGCAGCGCCTCGGCCCGTGGACCGCGGTGTCCGAGCTCTCCCCCGAGCAGCTGACCATGGTCGTCGAGCGGGCCCGACGGCTGCTCGTGGCAGGCTGCCGCCAGGCGGTGCAGTCGACGACCGGCAGCCGGGCACGCGGCGAGACGACCTATGTGCACGGACGATCCGGGCGGCCCTGCCGACGGTGCGGCACTTCGGTGCGGGTGGCGCCGATCGGTCCGCCGGGCCTGGAGCGCACGATGTTCTATTGCCCGTCCTGTCAAGGCGGGCTGGGCCCGACCGACGACGGCCGGCCACAACGCCCACTCGGCGCCTGATCGAGTCGACCGGCAAGCGGCGTCAGGCGGCGGGGTGAGGTAGCGGTGTCAGGTAGCGGGGTGAGGTAGCGGTGTCAGGCAGCGGAGACGGAAACCCGCGGCACGTGACGCTCGTGCGTCACCGGCAGGGCGACCGGCGCGGCCAGCTCCGTGGTGTCTTCGGTGTGGGCGACCCGGTGTGCGACCTGGAGCAACACGTGCGACAAGCGCACCCCGAGGGCGTCACAGATCGACTTGAGCAACTCCGAGGACGCTTCCTTCTCGCCACGCTCGATCTCGCTGAGGTAGCCGGGTGACACGGAGGCCGTGGCGCAGACCTGACGCAACGTGCGCTGTTGCCTCTGCCGCTCCCGACGCAGCACGTCACCGAGCTCGCGACGCATCAACGCCATCGTGCCCTCCTTCCGCAGAGTGGTCAGCCTAGCCGGTTCGAAGGACAACGCACGAGGGGCCCCCACTGTGCCCGGCGTCCCGTGGCCGGGCTGCGGCGCGGGAGCCCCGGACGTCGACGGTCAGCCCACCCGTTGCCGGCCCGGGTCGGTGGGGCTGGACAGCGCCGTGGCGAACATGTCGAGGGCCTCGTCGACCGCGGCCGCGCGGACGGCGGCCCGATCACCGCCGACCCGCAGCCAGCGCACTCGGGTGCCCCGACCAGGACGGGCCAGGGCGACGTATGCCGTGCCGGGGGCCTTGCCGTCCAACGGGTCCGGTCCGGCGACACCGGTCGTGGCCAGCCCCCAGTCGGTGCCCAGGACGCGGCATACGGCACGAGCCATGGCCAGCGCCACCTGCGGATCGACCGTGCCCCGCTCGGCGACGAGCGCCGGGTCGACCCCCAACAGCTGGGTCTTCACGTCCGGGGCATAGGACACGACCCCACCGCGGACCGCCCGGGATGCCCCTGGCGGGTCGATCAGCGCCGCGACGAGCAACCCCCCGGTCAGCGACTCGGCACAGCCGACCGTGTGCCCGCGCGCTGCCAATCGGTCGAGGAGGTCGGCGACCAGATGCTCGCGTGCCGAGCCGGGTGCACTGGCGTTCATGGGCTCTCCTTCTGGGCCTCCCGGGCCAGGGCTCGGGGGCTCGTGCTCCGCAGCCGGTGCGCTTGGAGCAGGTAGTCGGCCCCGGAGACGACGGTCATGAGCACCGCTGCGCCAAGGGCGAGATCGGCGCACAGGCGCCAGGCCTGGGGCGCCGGGAGCTGCCAGTGTGGCAGCAGGAGCAGTGTCACGGCGATGGTCTGCAGCAGCGTCTTGAGCTTGCCACCGCGACCCGCGGGGATGACCCCATGGCGGATCACGACGAACCGGACGGCGGTGATCCCGATCTCCCGCACGAGCACGACCTCGGTGACCCACCAGGGCACCAGGTCGATGAGCGAGAGCCCGACGAAGGCCATGCCGAGCAGGGCCTTGTCCGCAATGGGGTCGAGGATCTTGCCGACGTTCGTGATGAGCGAATGGCGTCGGGCCAGCTCGCCGTCGAGCCGATCGGTGGCCATCGCCGCGAGGAAGACCCCGAGCGCGGCATACCGATAAGCGGCGGTGGCGCCGCCGGCGGTAAGCAGCAGCGCGCCGAAGACCGGCACGAGCAGGATCCGCCCGAGGGTGAGGGCGTTCGGCACGTTCCACGGGCTGACGTCGTGGGCCGGGACCGCCATCGGCTCACGGGGCACCGGTGTCACCGCAGGACCGCCTCGGCCCGCAGATCGACGCCGACGGAACCGGTGATCCGGGCGGGCACGAACTGGCCCACCGACCACCTGGCCGCACCGGCCCCGCCGGAACCATGCTGCGGCGGCGCGAGCACGGTGGTGCCGTCGACCTCGGGGCCCTGCGTGGCCACCCGCCCCACGGCAGCGCCCGGCTCAGCCGACTGGCCACCGACCTCTGCGACGACTTCCCCGGCGACCTCCTCGACGAGCACCTCGACCCGCTCACCCAGCCGGTCCTCGGCCCGTTGCGCGGTGAGCTGTTCGACGAGATCGGTGACCCGAGCCACCCGCGCGGCGATCTCCTCGTCGGAGAGCTTGCCGGGCAGCGCGTGAGCCTCGGTGCCCTCCTCGTCGGAGTAGCCGAAGACGCCGACGACATCGAGCCGGGCCATCGCGAGGAACAGCTCCAACTGCCCCAGGTCGGCCTCGGTCTCGCCGGGGAAGCCCACGATGACATTGCTGCGCACCCCCGCGGTCGGGGTCGCCGACCGGATCCGGGCCAGCAGGTCCAGGAAGGCGTCGATACCGCCGAAGCGACGCATCCGCCGCAGCAGGGCGGGCGCCGCATGCTGGAAGGAGATGTCGTAGTACGGGACGACGCCGGGGGTCTGGGCCATCACCTCCAGCAGTCCGGGGCGGATCTCGGCCGGCTGCAGGTAGGACACCCGCACCCAGTCGATGCCCTCGACGGTGGCCAGGCTCGGTAGCAGCGACTCCAGGGCGGTCAGTTCGCCCCGGTCCTTGCCGTAGGAGGTGGAGTTCTCGCTGACCAGCAGCAGCTCGCGCACCCCCTGCTCGGCGAGCCAGCGCGCCTCGGCAATCAGGTCCGAAGCCGGGCGGGACAAGAACGCCCCACGGAAGGCCGGGATGGCGCAGAAGGCGCAGCGCCGGTCACAGCCGCTGGCGATCTTCAGCGGCGCCCACGGTCGCCGCTGCAGCAGGACCCGGGTCGGCGGGGCGGGGCGGTCGCTGCCGGGCTCGGGCCGGTATGCCGCGAGCCCGCCCCCGGTGCCGACGGACGGGTCACCCGTGCCGACCGGCGAGTGGCCGGGGACGGCCACCTGCGCCAGCGCCGCGGGCCGGGCGGCCGGGGTGAGCGGCAGCAGCCGGCGCCGGTCGGCGGGAGTGTGCGAGGGCACTCGACCACCGGCCAGGAGGGTGTCCAGGTGATCGGACAGCGCGGCATACGAGTCGAAACCGAGCACCGCGTCGGCCTCGGGCAACTGTTGGGCCAGCTCATGGCCGTAGCGTTCGGCCAGGCACCCGACGGCCACGACGGCGCGGGTCGGGCCGCGACCGTCCTTGAGGTCGGCGGCCTCCAGCAGCGCGTCGATGGAATCCTTCTTCGCGGAGTCGACGAAGCCGCAGGTGTTGACGACGGCCACGTCGGCGGCGGCGGGATCCTCGACGAGGCGCCACCCGGAGGCGGTCAACCGACCGGCCAACTCGTCGGAATCGACCTCATTGCGGCTGCACCCCAGGGTGACGATCGCCACCGAGCGACCCGTCCCCTGCGTCATGGCTGCACTCTAGTTCGTCCCCGATCGACCGCGCCGTGCCGACCGGCCGGACAACCGCAGGCCCCCGGCGGATGCCGAGGGCCTGCGGTTGTCGAGCTGATCAGCTCACTACTGCAAACACGGGCGTATCACTTGGGTGCGACGGTGATGTTGAGGTGTCCGCCGCCGGCGACGACACCGTTGACGGTGACCGTCGTGCCGGTCTTGGGCACCTGCACCCCGACCCAGCCGGGCTGGTAACGCCCGACATGCGCGCCGGTGGCGGCGTGCTGGTCGCTGTCGAACCACCAGTTCTTCGTGTCGTCGAAGCGGGGCACGGCCGGCTGCGACGGGATCGTCGAGGCCTGGCTGTTCTTGTGCACCGTGATCGCCGTGGTGGCCCTGACCCCGAAGGTGGCGTCGTAGGCCAGTAGGCGCGGGCGCATCAACTGACCGTCGGCGTAGTGCCAGAACGTCGGGTGGGCATCCACGGGGAGCACCAGGCCGGCGCCCGGGTGGTCACCGACGTTGTTGTCGGTGTACGAGCTGTCCCAGTACCAGATGAGCAGGCCCGGCTGGTACGGGTAGGTCTCCACCCAGTCCGGCCGGCTGTCCAGGAACCCGAAGTTGTATGCCGTGCGCAGGCTCGCGTCGTAGCCGTCGTACTGGCGGTTCTCCAGGACGTAGGCGTTGAAGTAGGAGTCCACGGCCGTGGCCCCGGTGCGCACGAAACCGTCGAAGGTCCAGCCCTCGTCGGTCTCGGCCGTGCCGATGAGCGTGCCACCGAGGGCGATCTGGTCGACGAAGAAGCCCTGCTGGGCCACGCCACCGTCGCTCTGGTAGCGGAACCGGATCGCGGTCGTGCCGGCCGGCAGGGTGGCGCTGAGGTCGACCCAGGCCCCGGGGAAGCCGCCGGTGGTGCCGGTCAGACCGGCCCCGCTGGTGTTGAAGCCGCTCTGGTCGCGCGCTGCCGGGTCGGAGAGGTTGTTGTGGACCGGCGTCCACGTCGTGCCGTCGGCGCTGGCCTCGAGGAAGGCGTAGTCGAAGGTGTCCTCGATGTCGTACTTGACCTTGGCGGTGAGCGCGGTGCCGGTGATGCCGGTCTTGGTCATCGAGGTGTTGAGGTCATCACCCTTGGTCGACCAGAACATCTGGGTGCCGGCCGCGGTGGGGCCGAGGTCGACGGTGACCTTCTTGTCCGGCAACACGACGAAGACGGCCTGCGGGCTCTTGGTGGCCGGCACGTTCGGGCCGAGCTTGTGTTGCGAGGTCTGCCCGGCTCGGGCCACCTCGTAGTAGGGGCCCGACCCCCCTTGTGGCGCCAGCCAGCCCAGTTGCAGCAGCTCCCACGCGGACAGGTCAGTCGGGGAGTCACCGATGCCGTCGACTGACCCGTTGCCGATGTTGGCGCCGGAGGACATCAGCGTCCAGAAGGCCGTGCTGTTCTCGGCCCCGCCGGTGTTGCCGGAGGTGTCGTAGAGGTCCGGCAGACCGAGGTCGTGGCCGTACTCGTGGGTGAAGACGCCCAGGCCACCGTTTTCCGGCTGGATGGTGTAGTCGCCGACCCACACCCCGACCGGGTTGTTCGGCACCAGTGCGCTGCTCACCAGGCCCCCGTTGGAGCCTGCGTCGAAGCCGACCAGGCCACTGGGGCCCCCGGCCTGCAGGTTGGCGTACCAGCGGTGGCTCCAAATCGCGTCGGTGCCCTGGTTCGGGTCACCGGCCGCCTCGTCGCCTCCGGCGTGCACGATCTGCATGTGGTCGATGAAGCCGTCCGGCTCGTTGAAGTTGCCGTCGCCGTCGAGGTCGTAGCGATCCCAGACGTCGTACTGCTTGAGGTAGTCGGCGATCTGAGCGGTCGTCTTACCCCCGGCGAGCTGCTGTTGCACCCATATCGACATCGCGTCGCGCACCAGGGCCTTGCTCGTGTTGCAGACGATCCCGCCGCAGTAGTTGCGACCGTAGAGGGCCTCGTTGAAGGCCACCTTGACCCAGCCGTTGACGTCGCCGTGCACGCTGTACCGACCGGACGACTCGGTTTGGTAGTAGTTCGCCATCCGGTTGAAGTACATGTCCTGGTAGTGGGCCGGGTTGTAGTCGGCCTTCCACAACGTGGAGTTGTCCACCGAGCGATCCGGCTGCGGGATCTCGTTGTGCACCGGGCCGGTGACATCCGTGGTACTGCCATCCGCCGGGGGGCCCTGGAACAGCGGGTTCGGGTACTGCTGGTTGCCGAACTCGACGAGCAGCACGAAGACCGGGTCGTCGGCTTGGCGCTGGAGCTCGACGTACTGGCCGGGGGCGATCTTGCCGACCTTGCCCTGCATGGTCGGGTCGCCCTTGAGCCGACGCTGCATCGCGGACTGTTTCAGGGCGCTGCGCTTCTCCCCGAGCGGGTTACGCAGGTTATCGCTCGACCCGGACCGCGCCGCCGCGCGGTCGGCCTGGTCGCCGATCGCGGCCGGCCCGTGGTCGGAGCGCGCCGCGGCAGGGGCTGCCTCGGCCGCTGGTGCGGTCACGGTGCCGATCAGAGCCAATCCGGCGACGGCGAGCAGGCTCGTGGCCTGGGCCGTCCGGTGGCGTGGTGAGATCCTCAAACCGGTTCCTTTCCCCGAAGGAACGCCGCGAGGACCGGGACGCCCCCGCGCGTTGGCACGCCCGGTCGGCGGCCAGGGCAAGTCAAGACCTTCCCCCGGTCAGGTGGGATATCCGGCGCCGACTGTTACCAGAATGTGATCTCGGTCATCCCTCGGGAGATCTTCCGGCACGATCAGCCGATTCCCGCAAAGGTGTCCGCTGACCCTGCTCGGCCCCGCAAAGGCTGGCGTGCACCACGCGTGAACACCACGCGCTGGTCCGCGGTCAGTCACGGCCGGTGAGCGCCCACGCGTCCTCGTCCGAATCCGCCTCGTCTGCCGCGTCGAGCGGGTCGTGGTCGGACGGCATACCGGGCTGCCCCGGACCGCCGGACCCCGGAGCCAGCGGTGCGGACTCCTCGACCGGCGGGTCCTCGCCACGCAGCAGCGCCAGCGTGGCGCCGAGGTCATCGGGTGTGACGAGCACGTCGCGAGCCTTGCTGCCCTCCGAGGGCCCGACGATGCCACGGGTCTCCATGAGGTCCATCAGACGCCCCGCCTTGGCGAAACCGACGCGCAGCTTGCGCTGCAACATCGACGTTGACCCGAATTGCGTCGTGACGACGAGTTCGGTGGCCTGCACCAACAGGTCGAGGTCATCGCCGATGTCGTCGTCGATCTGCTTGCTGCTGCTCGCCGCGACAGTGACGTCCTCGCGGTACTGCGGCTGCAGTTGCTCGGTGACCGCCTTGACAACGGCGTGGATCTCGCTCTCGGTGACCCAGGCACCCTGCACCCGAACCGGTTTGGACGAGCCCATCGGCAGGAAGAGCGCGTCGCCCTGGCCGACGAGCTTCTCGGCACCGGGCTGGTCGAGCACGACCCGGCTGTCCGAGAGCGAGGAGGTCGCGAAGGCCATCCGGGAGGGCACGTTGGCCTTGATCAGCCCCGTGACGACGTCGACGCTGGGGCGTTGGGTGGCCAGCACCAGGTGGATGCCGGCGGCTCGGGCCAACTGGGTGATCCGCACGATCGACTCCTCGACGTCGCGCGGCGCCACCATCATGAGGTCGGCCAGCTCGTCGACGATGACGAGCAGATAGGGATACGGGATGAGGACCCGCTGCGATCCCGCCGGCGGAGTGACCTTGCCGCCCCGCACCGCCCGGTTGAAGTCGTCGATGTGCTTGAACCCGAAGCCGGCCAGGTCGTCGTAGCGCTGGTCCATCTCCCTGACCACCCATTGCAGGGCCTCGGCGGCCTTCTTCGGGTTGGTGATGATCGGGGTGATGAGGTGCGGGATGCCGTCGTATGCCGTGAGCTCGACCCGTTTGGGGTCCACGAGGATCATCCGCACCTCCTCGGGCGTGGCCCGCATGAGGATGGACGTGATCATCGAGTTGACGAAGCTGGACTTGCCGGCGCCGGTGGCGCCGGCGACGAGCAGGTGCGGCATCTTCGCGAGGTTGGCGATGACGAAGCCGCCTTCGACGTCCTTGCCGACCCCCATGACCATGGGGTGTTCGTTGCTCCGGGCGGTCTGGCTGCGTAGCACGTCACCCAGCGACACGGTCTCCCGGTCGGTGTTGGGGATCTCGATGCCGATCGCCGACTTGCCCGGGATCGGGCTGAGGATCCGCACGTCGGCCGAGGCCACGGCATACGCGATGTTCTTGGAGAGCGCGGTGACCCGCTCCACCTTGGTGGCCGGGCCGAGCTCGACCTCGTAGCGGGTGACCGTCGGCCCCCGGGTGAAGCCGGTGACGGCGGCGTCGATCTCGAACTGCTCGAAGACGATGGTGAGCGCCTCGACGACCCGGTCGTTCGCGGCCGAGCGGGTCTTGTGCGGCGCTCCGGGGGCCAGCAGCGCATGGTCGGGCAGTACGTAGGCGACATCGCCGGCCAACGCGAGTTGCTCGGCGCGCAGCGGCAGCTGGCTCGGCGCGGGCGGCACGAGCGCCTTCGCGTCCCGCCGGTTCTTCGAGGGCCCGTCGGCGGGTGCCGCGGCGTCCTCGGCTGCCAGCGGCGGCGGGCCGGGCATCGGCCCCGTGGTCGCCTGGCCGTCGGACGTGGTCGCTGGGTCGGCGGCCGGGCCACGCTGGCCCGGACGCAGGCCGCGACGTGAGGGATCGGGGATGATCTGGGCGGCCTGCTCGAAGGCCTCCGCACCGGTCGGCTGAACGAGTGGATCGGCGTCCGACCCGCGCCGCCGACGGCCCCGCCCCTTGGCCCCGGCCGCCCCTGCGTCGCTGCCTCCGGGCGCTCTCGCACCGGTGGCCCCATCGCCGACGGCCCCACCGCCTGTGGCTCCACCGCCCGTGGCCCCACTGCCCGGGGCCGCAGGGGAGTCGGGGTGATGGCCGAGCAGGCGATCACGCAGCACGCCGAGCCGGGCGGGGATCATCCGCACCGGCGTCGCGGTGATGACCAGGACACCGAAGAAGCCCAACAGCAGCAGCAGCACCAGCGCGCCGACCGACGACACGGCCGCCGCGGCCGGGCTGCTAGCCAGGAAGCCGAGGATGCCGCCGGCGGCGCGCATACCCTCGGCCCCGGCCGGTGGCGTCGGGATGCCGTCGGCCAGATGCGCGATCCCGCAGGCCGCGAAGGTCAACGCCAGCGTGCCGACCACCACCCGGTTGGTCGTCGCGCGGTGCTGGGGTGCCCGCAGCAGCATGAGGCCGAAGGTCAACAGGACGAGCGGCACGGCATACCCGATCCGCCCGAACGTGCCGGCGATGACCGCGTGGACGACGTCGCCGACCATCCCGTGGAAGCCCCACCACTCCCGGGCAGCGACGACGACGGCCAGGCCGATGAGGGCGAACCCGAGCCCGTCCCGACGGTGTTCGGGCTCGAGCTCGGCGGCCGATGCGCCCACCCGGCGCACCGCCCCACCGGCGACGTGCGACAGGCCCAGCCAGGCGCCGCGGACCGCCCGTAACGGCAACGGCAGGCCCCCGCCCCGGGCACCCGAGGCACGCCGGGCAGCGGTGGCCCGGCCCGCAGGGCGGGACCCAGAACGGGCCGGGGGTCGCGCGGGGCGCGCCGAGGTCCGGGTCGCAGTACGGGCGCGCGCGCCGGCGGGAGACGGGCGTGATGGCATGAGGGTAGGCTACGCGACTGTCACTCTGAACTCAGGGACCACACGCGCACCAGCGGCATCAAGGGCATCGGCCGATCCCCCGCTGCCCGGGGGTTCCGACACGGACGTCGAAAAACCGAACGATCGTTCATATGTCTGAATTCGGGACCTCGGTCCCTGCGCCACCGAAGGTCAGACCACATACCGTGACCGCGGAAGTCAAGCACCGCCCCCTCTTTCACCGTCGCAGGAGGAACAGTGGCATCAGGACACTTGCACATCCCCGAACAGGGCTCTACTGCTGTTTTCGTGGGGGCCTGCTGGGTGGGTAGTGGGCGACACGCCGTGTCCCCGTTAGGTTCTGGGCTTGTCAAGAGTCACAGGACCAGGCAAGGGAGACGGCGTGTCTGCTGTCAGGGTATGGAAGCGGCTGTTGGGTGTCGAGCGGGGCACGGTGATCGAGTCCGTTGAACTGGTCACCGACGGCGCTGAGCAGGTCGTGGTGGCCCGGGTGCGTCCGACGCGTCGGCAACGGCTGCGCTGTTCACGCTGTGCCCGGCGCTGTCGCCGGTATGACGGTGGTCATGGTCGGCGTCGGTGGCGGACCCTGGATTTGGGCACGGTCCGGGCCTTCTTGGAGGCCGAGGCTCCGCGGGTGTCTTGCCGCGAGCATGGGGTGGTCGTGGCGGCGGTGGCGTGGGCTCGGCCCGGGGCCCGGTTCACTCGTGCGTTCGAGGACACCTGTGCCTGGTTGACCGCGCACGCCTCGGCCAGCACGGTCGCGCAGCTACTGCGGGTGACCTGGCGGACCGTCACCGCGATCGTGACCCGGGTGGTGGCCGACCTGGCCGGCCGGGTCGACCAGTTGGACCGGCTACGGCGGATCGGGATCGATGAGATCGCCCACCGCAAGGGTCAGCGCTACCTGACCTGTGTCATCGACCACGACACCGGGCGCCTGGTGTGGGCAGCGCCCGGACGGGACATGGCTACCCTGGACGTGTTCTTCGACGAACTCGGCTCCCGCAGCGAAGCGTTGACCCACGTGTCTGCTGACGCCGCGGACTGGATCCACACCGTGGTCGCCGACCGGGCCCCGCAAGCGATCCGTTGCCTGGACCCGTTCCACGTCGTCGCGTGGGCCACCGACGCGGTCGACGAAGTCCGCCGCGAGATGTGGAACCGGCTGCGCCGAACCGGCAAGACCAGCCAGGCAAAGACGCTCAAAGGAAGCCGGTGGGCGCTGCTGAAGAACCCCCGCGACCTGACCACCGCGCAACGCACCACCCTGGCCGCCATCGCCGCCGACAACACGCCCCTGTACCGGGCCTACCTGCTCAAAGAACAGCTACGAGCCTGCTTCGCCGTCAAAGGCGTCGACGGGCGACGGCTGCTGGCCGGGTGGCTGGCCTGGGCCCGCCGGTCCCGGCTGGCCCCGTTCACCAAACTCGCCGCCACCATCGCCCGGCACCTCCCGTTGATCCGCAACACCCTCGACCACGGCCTATCCAACGCCCGCGTCGAAGCCACCAACACCCACCTACGCGTCCTGACCCGCCGCGCCTACGGCTACCACTCACCGGAAGCACTCATCGCCATGGCCATGCTCACCCGCGGAGGCCTCTGCCCACCCCTACCAGGCCGCGCCGCATGACCCACGGAAACAGCAGGAGGTCCCTATCTCTCGGTCAATGTTGACCGTCCCCAGCCTGAACCCTTGAGACTCGCGCTGTGTCGCGAGGTAGTGAACGCGCTGCACCGCTGCCTGAGCCGATGCGACAGTCTGCCCAAACTTGCGCCGATCTTCTTCCGCGGCGTTGAGAGCCGCCTGGTGTTCACGTCGCTCCTCCTCGAGAACCGCTCGCTGCCGGCTCAGCTCAAGGGCCTGAGCCTCTAGGTTCCGCAGCAGGTGCTGTCGTTCCTCAGTGAACCGGGCCGAGCGCTCCATCTCGATTCGCTCGGTCAGGCTGCGCAGTAGCGACAGGACAACGGGTACACCGAAACAGAACCCCGTAAGGGCTGAGACGAGGTTGAGCAGGAACGCGTGCTGGTTCCAGAGCCCGGCCGAGTCTGCCACGAGACCGCCCACCACGAGGATGAGGCCAACCGGCCACAGAACGAGGTAGACCGTGCGTGCTGTTCCTGTCGGGGCCATATCGTCCCATGTGCGTCGCACCATGCCGCTCCTCCTTTGAGCCATGGCGCTGCGCTCGACAATCCGCTCCGGCGGCTCCGTGGCCATGGGACCAGTGTCCACCCATGCTCGCCACGCGACAGCGCGAAGTCGGTCATCTTACCATTTGCCCGATTACTAGCCGCAGGTGGAGGCTTCACGAGACGACCGACATAGACGGTCGGACTCGCGCCGCGCACCTACCAGAGGCTCCTTGGCCCGGTTGTAGAGGTCCCGTCGCGCTTGGCGGCGCCGGCGGTAGGGTCCGGCGTGACACGGTCTAGAAAACGGGTGCGGCTGTGACAAGAACTGGAAAGGGTACGAAGCTCGGGACTCAACACCACTTTAACCGCTCTTCCCAATCGAGTGTATGGGGGTGGTCGGCGCGTCGGCGGTGGGGTGAGGTCGAAGTCTTCCGATGATGGAGGTTTCTACACGACCAATTCAAAAGAAACCCCGACGTGTCCGAACCTACCTGGGCGTTCCCTGACCTGAGCACATTCACCCGCGTGGACGAGCTCGGCTTGGTCGTCACCGGTCAACGCGCAGGCGGTGTTGGCTTGCCGGATGGTCGAGCCCGACGACTGGTGCCGGGAGTGTGGCTGCCAGGCCATGGCTCGCGACGCCGTGGTGTGGCGGTTGGCGCACGAGCCGTTCGGGTGGCGCCCGACGCCCGCTGCCTCCTGGAGGCCGGCGGATTCCGACCACGGCTACACCCTCAATTGGGATGAGCCGTGCAAGTGGGTGGCGCCTATTCATGTGGGCGCCCCCCACTTCCACGCGCAACGTGCGCTTACTACTCGGGCCCGTGCAGCGCGACGCGCACCTGGCCGAGGTCTCTACAACCCCACCGGCGGGAGCCACGTCGGCGGCGCCCGAGTTGCACCGACACCCGCCGGCTACCCCTTGGTGCTGCGCGGATCCTTCGCCGGAGCGATCGTGTTCTTCTCGCGGATCTTTCCGTCGACACCGTGAACGCTCACCTCGCCGCCGCCCCTGTTGCCGGCAAAGCGTCGAGCGTCGTCGTAGGCCTGAGCCTGTGTGCTGCTGCGCGACGACGCCCTCGAGGCGTCATCACGCTTGGCAACCCAGTCGTCGCCGTCCTTGAACACGCTGTAGTTCGTGTCTCCCATGGCTATCACCTCCTTCCTCAGTCCGAAGGTCGTGGTTGGTGTGTGGGCCCTAACCCAGCCGCGGCTTCCTCACACCTGTCAGGGCGACGAAGGGCGATGTGTGTCATGAGGTCGGATCGACCTGTTGAGCGGCCCCAGGAGGGCGAAAGGTCAGGGAGGGGACATCGGCATCGAAGTCGACGACCCCGCCGCCGTGCTCTTGCAGTTGGCGGTAGACGCGGTGTCCTTCGAGGATGGCCGTCTCGAAGTCGGCGTGGGTGCGCGCGTTGACCTCGAGACCGCTGGTCATCAGCGTGATCCCGTCCAGAAGTTGTTGGTCCAACCGGGTGACGCCTTCCAGGTGGTTGTGCTGGGCCCCGTACGCGAACGCGAACAGCGACAGGCCTTCCTCGGCGACGATGGCCCGACCGCCGTCCTCGTGCTCGTCGATGGCGGGGTCGGACTTGCGCTTGCGCTTGAGCAGCGCCCGGGTCACCGGCGACCACCCGAGGTAGGTGGCGTAGGCGAGGTGAAAGATGTCGTGGAACCGGTAGCCGTCCTCGGTGACCCGGTTGTCAGTCAAGGGGTCCCCGAGCGGCTGACCGTTGAACCGCATTCGCACCTGCGGGTATCCGCCCGGACTGGTGTCGGGGATGAACTCGCAGGTGCCCTGGCGGGGGAGGCGCTCGGTCTCGGGGAAGTCACCGTCGAGGGCCTCATGCGAGCCGGGCAGCCACCGTGAGCGGGTCTTGTCGAGGTTGGCGGCAGCGATTTCGTCGAGGTTGAGGTCGAGCTTGTTGGCCAGAGTGGCCACGTACCAGAGGACGTCGCCGAGCTCCTCGCGCAGGCGGAGCTTATAGGTGGCGTCGGCATCCCCGTCGCGCAGGTACTTCTTGTACGCGGTGGCCACCGAGCCGGCCTCGCCGGCCAACCCCAGCAGATGGACTGCCATGTGGGTCAACTCGCGGCCGGCGGTCTGGTCGGTGTCGCGCACTGCCCGCTGGTAGTCCGGGAAGTCCACCGTCGCGCTCCTCTCGTTCGTCGATCCAACAGATTGTCGGATTCTCCAACAGGTTGTATCATCGAACAGCCGCTGTTGGCAATCCAGACAGGTGAAGGGAAGCTGAGAATGGGTCTAACGGAGATCGAGACGCTGATCCTTGAGCTGCTCGCTGAGGACGCAGGGAGACCGATGGCGGACCTTCGCGCGGAGCTGCTTGAGCGGGGCGAGATGATGCCTGTGGACTCTCTGCTTGCAGCAGAGGTGGTGGCGCGGATCCAGGAGCGGGTTGGGGTAGAGCTGCCCGCGACCGCGGAGACGGCCAAGGCCTTGAGGTCGGTGCGGACCTTCGCGGTCGCCGTCCATGACCTAGTCACGGCGGCTGAGTTCGCTCGCGGGGCGACAGCGTGAAGACTGTTCCGGACGGGTTGGACGCTCACGCCGGCGACGAGGACGAGCAGGCGGCGTTGGGGCGCCGGCTGAAGGAGCTGCGCGAGTACCTCGGACTGCCTCAGCAGTTCGTCACAGCCGCCACCGGTATCCCGCGCTCGGCCGTCTCCGAGATCGAGCGCGGCAACCGCAAGGTCGACAGCCTGGAGCTGCGCAAGCTCGCCAAGGTGTATCGGACGTCAGTGACTCGGCTGCTAGGGGAGGACCCCGGCGCAGCGCCGGCATTCGAGGCGCTCAGCCGCGCCGTGGCAGGGATGACCGAGCAGGACCAAGCCGAGGTGCTGCGCTTCGCCGAGTACCTCGCCATGACCAAGTCGGCACCCCGGGGTCGCTGATGTCCTGGTCCACGGCGCACAGGATCGCGCACATCGCCGCTGTGCAGGCCCACCATGACCTGCAGATGCCCTCGGACCAGTTCCCGGTCCCGGTGGATGACGCGATCGGACGCGCCGGGGTGCCGTTGATCTGGCGGCCGCTGGACCAGTTGTTCGGTACCTACCTGCGGGTGGGCGACGTCCGCGGCATTCTGGTCAACGAGCGGCTGAGCCGGTCGGGCCGCCGACACACCGCCGCTCACGAACTTGGCCACCACCGGTTCGGGCACCGGCTCGACCCGGGCTCGAGGTGCGCCGTCGATACCGGCGAGGGCCACGGACCGACCCGTCGTTGGACGCCCGACGAGCAGGCTGCGGAGGCATTCGCCGACTGGTTCCTGATGCCGCCCAAGGCCGTCCGAGCCGCGTTGGCGTGCCTTGGCCTGGACCGACCCGATGGGCCAGCCAGCGTGTACCAGCTGTCCCTACTGCTGGGCACGACGTACCGGGCCACGGCCCGGCACTGCGTGTCGCTGCGGCTGGCAAGCGGCGCCGACCGCCAAGCGTGGTCCAAGATCTCGCCCGGAACCCTCAAGCAGCGCCTGCTCGCGCGGCGGCTGCCCTCCACCCGCGACCTCGACGTCTGGTCGCTAGGGCCGCTTCCTTCAGGCCAGCCCTACACACGGCACCTGTCGCCTGGCGACCTGGTGGTTCTCCCGCGACAGGACGTGCTGGACGCCAGGGATCTGTCGACAATGGACAATGGGCCGGATCAGGTCGTGGTTGTCGCACCGCAGCGCGGCAATCACATCGTCAAGGTCGCCGCCGTTGACGGGCAGGCGGTCGACCTGCGGCTGGTGATCGCCTCGCGCCCCCATGGCCTGCATCTTCCGGAAGCGGGAGTGCACTGGCCGGCCGACGGCGAGGTGACCGCATGAGTCCCGATCAGGTGATCGTCGCTGAGAGCGACCTCAGCCGGGCATGGGCTCAGACACTGCTGGCCGTCGCGGCCCACCCCGATCGCAAGGCGTTTCACACGGTCACCTCGATCGCCGAGGTGACCACTCAGGACGGCAGACTGCGCCAAGTCGCCGACGACCTGCTCTCCGGGCGGGGCCTAGATGGGGTCGACACCGTCGTGAACACGCTGTACCCGGCTGCGATGGCTGCAGTCGAGCCGGACCCGACCAGGTTGGGTGAGCGGTACCTGCGACTGCTGCCGCAGTTGAAGAAGTTTGACTCCCGCAACAACAAGGGCACCTACTTCCAGCGTCTCGTTGGGTACGCCGGTCCCGACGGCACACCGGTCAACCAGTTGGCCGAGCTCGTGCGCAAGCTTGGGGTGGAGACCGCCACGGGTCGCCCGAAGTCTGCACGGTACGAGGTTGCCATCGAGCAGGCCGGCGCCGTCATGCCGGTTGTAGACGCGCATCGGGACACAGGCGCCATGGCCTTTCCGTGCCTGTCGCTGTTGTCCTTCCAGCTCGACCACGGAGACACCCTTCACGCCGTGGCGCACTATCGGTCCCAGTACCTGCTTCAGCGGGGCTATGGCAACTATCTCGGGATCGCCGGGCTGATGCAGTACGTCGCCGCCGCGGCGAGCCTGCGTCCGGGGCGGCTGACCGTGGTCACCGGGATGGCCACCGCGGACCAGATGAACAGGGCCCAGTTGGATCGGGTGCGTCTGGCGTTGGACGCCTGATCCCTCCGTACGCGGTCAGACCAGTAGGGACAACTGGGCCGGCAGCGCCGGGTCCCCCGCGGCGGGGATGTGATCATTGAGTCCCCACTTGGGTGGGAACCACGCAGGCACCGGCGTAGAGACCGGACTGAACTTCTGCTTGATCCTGGTGCGGCCGCTCAGCCCGCGGATGTTCGGGTGCGCCACGCGGGCGTACTTGTCGACCTCGCAGAACAGGTTCTGGCAGTCGATCAGTTGCAGCGGTCGCCCGAACAGCCCGGGAAAGTCCAGACCTAGCCGTTCGAAGTGGTCCCTTTGGGTGGCGGCCATGTACGCGATGACCTCGGCTTCAATACCGTCGGAGCGCGAGCCGAAACACTTGCGGATCCCGTCCCGAGCCCCTGGACCTGGGACCACGAAGTCCATCTCGCTGAAGTCCACGGCGGTGGAGTAGTTCACGTCGATCAGGAATTGATAGGCCAGGAAGTCGCCCATCGCGGGTAGTTCACGCAGCACCGCGAAGGCTCCGCCCATCGTCCGACTCGCGGCGATCGCTTCGGGGACCTCCTCGTCGAGCAGGTGTCGAAGCAGCCGAAGGTGGTTGGTGTGCTTGCGTTCGGCACCGAGCCGCGGCGGGGGGATCACGTAGGCCGCCGAGTAGAGGCGAGAGCCACGCGCGAAGGCACTCCCCAGGACCTCGTCGTAGGTATCCACGTCGAACGTCGCGGCCGTTGGGGTTCCGAGGCTTCGCTGGAGCATCTGGTAGGTCTCGACCCGGTTGAACAGCTTGAACAGCAGCACCCGGAAGATCAGTTCGGTGGGGTCCTGAGACCCTTGGTATGCGACTTCGCGGATCAGGAACTGGCTGACCCGGTCGGCTGCCCGGTAGCAGTTGGTGAACCTGTGCTCGGCCAGGATGGGATCACGGGTCCAAGGACCCGAGTCGCCCGCGAGCCGGGCAAGGTACATGGCGTGACGGGCCGCGGCGAACCGCCAGTAGGTGTCGAAAACCGGAGTGGGCTGGAGTAGCCGACCGCCTATCCTCACCGGCCCCGTCGTGATCGGTGGCGGTACGGCGAGGCGGGTTCGTCGGCCTGCATCAAGCGTCTGCGGTGCGGACGTCATCTCTCCTCCAGTGTGTAGCGATCCGCTATACGTGTCACACTATACGCGTGACGCGCGCCGCTGAGTCCGCTCTTGACCGTGGGTCGGCTCTCTTCAACAACCGTCACCTCGTGGCGGTGGTCGAGGCGATCGCCGATCGCAAGGGAGCGGAGTTCAGCACGCGGCAGCTGGCGCAGTCGTGTGGGGTAGCGGACAGCTTGGTTCGTTCGGTGCTCCAGCGGCTGGTCGGTTCCGACATGATCCGGGAGCACGCGCGCCGTGGTGGTGTTCGTGGCGAGCTGCTGTACCGGGTAGAGGACCTGGCCGGGTGGGAACTGCTCGTCTCTCTGTGCCAAGAGCTCGCCACTTCATGACCTCTCGGACACCCGTACGGTCGCCCGGCCCCAGCGACGCCTCAAAGGGCGCGAGCATCTCTCGGAGTGTGCGTAGGGTGTTGGATTCGACGACGCCGACCAGTGGGACGGACGGCCAGCGCGGTGCGCGTTGACATCTGTCGGCGGGAGGACCGCTGACCGGCCCACGCCTTGAACGCGTCCACGGGCATGCCGACGAAGTCCGCGAAATGCTGGACCCTGCAGATCGGCGTGTCGAAGCGGGCTCTGCGTAGCCGACGTCGCGGGCGGCCCCATCGTCTCGCTCAGGGCACCTGACACTGTCGTGGGCCAAGGAACGCTCCCTCCCGTGTCGCGACTGCGATGCCCCCGAGGTTCCCGCGGCGGGGGTCTAGGTCCGGCAGTGGCTCGGTCAGGCTGAACTCATCCCTAGCCCACGTAGGACTCGACGGTGTCGGTATTCGACTGGATCGGCGACGGCCCAGTTGAGCTCCCACTTATCGATGAACGGCCACTGGTGCCCCTCCTCGTAACGCAGGAGTGTGTGCTGGAGATTGCGGCCGAGGCTGCCGCGCAGGTCCAGGATCGAGGTGGGTCCGGCGATGACGTGGTCGAGGTAGCCGAGGATCTCGGCGTTGGGTGCGTACCTGGCGATCCACCCCAGGTGCTGGGTGTGTTCGCTGCCGATCTCTCCGGCGGCGAGGGTTGCGGCAAGGACGTTGAGGTCGTGACTCGGGTAAGGCGGTTCAGCTCCGATGGCCCAGGGCGGGCGCCGTCCCAGACGGCTGATGCCAGGGGTCGTGGTTCTTCAAGGTGGTTGCCAAGCCAGTGGTTCGTCTGTCGGTTTGCCGAGTCCTGTCGCGGCTGACTCGATCACGTCGTCGGCTTCCGCCGCGTCTGTCATGGCCCACTGATGCAATGGCATCGGGGCGAACTTGAGCTCGCCGCCGGTGTACAGCGTCCACAGTGTCGCGCTGAAGCGGCGACGGTCCTCACCCGTCGCGTTGGGGAGGAGTCTCCCGGCCTGGGCCCGGATGGCGTCGGGCTGAGCGGAGATGCGTCGCCGTTCGTAGTCGATCGGGGGCGGGTCGGCGTGAAGCTGCTCGAAGAGCCGGGCGATGGCGCGCACGTAAGTGGGCCAGTGCCCGGCCCGGTCGATGGCATGCCAGTGCCGGGCCCCGGTGCTGGCGCAGTGAGCGGGCAGTCCCAGGTTGACGGCGATGAGTCGCCAACCTCGGTCGCTGGCAAAGCGGGCCAGTGCGATGGCGGCAAACGCTCGGCCGAGCCGGGTGCCGACGCCGAACTGGTCGTCGAGGTCCGAGGAACCGAGGGTGACAGAACCGCGCCAGAGCGTGCTCGGGATCGCCGACATGGGTAGGTCCGGGAGGCTCGCGGCGGGAGCCAAGGGTGTGGTGGTGACGCGCCAGGCTTGGGGGTAGCAGGGCGTAGAGGTGCCAACGCGGAACCTCAGCTCGGCGCCGACCGTGAGGTGACCTTGGTGCTGCTGGAGCGAGATCGCGGTCAGCACTGGGTTGCGCGGTCGCTGCTGCACGCGGAACCGAGGGCCCATTGGGGCCACGCCCTCCTGGGGGTTGAGGCCGCGCACGTCGGCCGCCAGGCAGGCAGCGTCGCGCAGCGAGGGCTGGGTGAGCAGGAAGTAGGCGACTT
>WBZP01001532.1_pt1 | contig 28125 bp, 20 predicted proteins | sample 5204301 | NCBI WGS metagenome assembly WBZP01 (sample SAMN12412401, study PRJNA552823) | activated sludge metagenome | isolation source: activated sludge from nitrification reactor of wastewater treatment plant... | place: USA: Pennsylvania | collected 2017 | reverse complement strand
AGGAGCAGGCCCTGTCCTGACCGGTATCAACAATGATTTACCAGTAAATAATCAATACATACATTCTTTTTGCATTACCGATCATTCCATCAACCAAATTTCAACACATGAAAAAGTTTTATTTTACTCTCTTACTCCTGCATGGCCTTGCTATAAGTGCCATTGCGCAGTTAACGGTATTCTCGGATGATTATGCGCCGGGTGTTTCGTTTGCTGCATTCGGGGGTTCCACCAACTCCATCACCATTGACAACACACAAAGTCATTCGGGTACTTCTTCTCTGAAAATTGCAGTTACCAGCGGCTATACAGGAGGTGCCATGGTGATCGCCACCCCGACAGATCTTTCTGGATATACCGCCTTAACGTTCTGGGCAAAAAACGACAATCCGGCATTCAAACTGGATGGCGTTGGAATTGGCAATAATGCAGCCACCACCAAATATGCGGTGGAACGAAACGGGGTAACCCTTACATCCGGCTGGGTAAAATATTATATCCCGCTTCCGGTCCCTTCCAAACTGACAGCCGAAACCGGCCTTTTTCATTTTGCAGAAGGATCAGGCGAAGGGGCTTATAATATCTGGATCGATGACATTCAGTATGAAAACGTGAGCAGTGCCATCCTGGGTGTACCGACCGCCGCTTTTGCTACAGAAACCATTTCCAGGCCGGTGGGAGAAACATTTACGCCCAACGGAACGGTATCGGTGTATCCTGTGTGCGCGGAAGGCGCCATGCAGACTGCCCGGGCATATTTTACCTGGAGCAGTACCAATAACGCCGTGGCCTCCATCAATGCAGACGGGCTGGGCGCTGCGGTTGCAGAAGGCAGTGCTAATATTTCGGCGCAGCTGGGATCCATCGCCGCCGCCGGTTTACTGACGGTGAATGTAACAGCAGCACTGCAGGAGCCCACCGTTGCCGCACCCACTCCCCCGGCAAGAAATGCTGCCGATGTGATTTCGGTTTTCAGCGGTGCCTACACCGATCTGGCCAGTACCGATTTCAATCCTTTCTGGGGTCAGTCCACCGTGGTAACACAACCCTCCATTGCGGGTAACCCTACTATTAAGTATGCCAACTTCAATTACCAGGGCATGCAGTTTGCCAGCCCCATTGACGCATCGCAAATGCAAAAACTGCATATTGATGTATGGACACCTAACTGCACGGCACTGGATGTGTATCCCATTGTTCCCGGCCAGCCGGAACAGTATGTGCGTCTTACACCCACCTTCAATGGCTGGAACAGCTTCGATATTGATCTTTCACAGTATACCATCCCGCTGAACAACATTATCCAGTTCAAATTTGTAGGTACACCTTTTGGAAGCTGTACGATTTTTTATGATAATCTTTACTTCTACCGGGCCGGAGCTTCACCTACTGCTCCCACCACCGCAGCGCCTGCACCTACAGAAAACCAGGCTGATGTGATTTCACTGTTCAGCAACACCTATACCAATGTGCCGGTGGATACCTGGTCGGCTTCCTGGGACAACGCGGATGTGGCGGATGTTCAGGTGGCCGGCAATGACAATAAGCTGTACACCAACCTGGTGTTTGCCGGTATTGAATTTACCTCCAATACCATCAACGCTACCAACATGCAATTCCTGCATGTGGATGTATGGACACCAAATGCCACCAATTTCAACATCAAGCTGGTGGATTTCGGCGCGAACAATATTTACCAGGGCGGCGATGATTCTGAGTTTGAACTGAGCTTCACGCCCGCGCAGGGCAGCTGGGTGAGCTATGACATCAATCTGAATGATTTTACGGGTCTGGCATCCAGGGCCAACCTGGCACAGATGCTCTTCATCAGTTCCAACAGCACGGTGTATGTGGACAATGTGTATTTCTACAAACTGCCTGCTACTGCTCCCACTACCGCAGCGCCTGCACCTACGGAAAACCAGGCTGATGTGATCTCGCTGTTCAGCAACACCTATACCAATGTGCCGGTGGATACCTGGTCGGCTTCCTGGGACAATGCGGATGTGGCCGATGTACAGGTGGCCGGCAATGACAATAAACTGTACACCAACCTGGTGTTTGCCGGTATTGAATTTACCTCCAATACCATCAACGCTACCAACATGCAATTCCTGCATGTGGATGTATGGACACCGAATGCCACCAATTTCAACATCAAGCTGGTGGATTTCGGAGCGAACAATATTTACCAGGGCGGCGATGATTCAGAATCTGAACTGAGCTTCACCCCTTTACAAGGTACCTGGGTAAGCTATGACATCAACCTGAATGATTTTACCAACCTGGCAGCGCGTGCCAATCTCGCACAAATGCTCTTTATAAGTTCCAACAGCACGGTGTACGTGGATAATGTGTACTTCTACCGCTTATCACCCACCCCGGTGCGCTTCTCCCGTTTCAGCGTAAGCCAGGTTAACAAGGCGGTATTGCTGAACTGGGCCACTTCCTATGAACTGAATAATAGAGGATTCAGTATTGAAAGGAGCGTGGATGGCAGAAACTGGCAGGAGATCACGTTTATTGCCGGTACCAATGCGGGCGACAACCTGCGGCAATATGCCTTCACCGATGCTGCACCGGTAAAGGGAATCAATTACTACCGGATACGGCAGGTTGATTTTGACGGTAAGGCTACTTTCTCAGCCGTACAAAAAATCAACTTCAGCGGTTTGCTGAATCCGCATTCCGTATTCCCCAACCCGGCCAATGACAGGATTTCGCTTAAACTTGGTGTGATTGAAAACGACAACACGCGCTTTGATATCATCGCACCGGATGGCCGGGTATTGAAAACAGGGGCGCTGTACAAAAGCCAGTCAAACACCGTGAAATCCCTGGATCTCAACGGGCTGCCGGCAGGCGTCTATCTGTTGAGTATCGGCGATGCAGCAAGCAGGCAGATCATCAGGGTCGTTTTGAATTAGTTTCCAGGGAAACAGGATCACAGTCATGACAATAATGACTGTGATCCTTTCCTGTTATCGTATAACAGCAACGGATAGCTGTTGCTGAAACGTTTTTGTTTCAGGAAAATTGAATGCAGGCTCAGGGTAAAGGCGCTCCCTGTAGAATGCCTGAAATGAATCTGCTGAATCCTGTCATCGATACTTTCAATCTGTTGAAAGGAGGAGATTTTACAACGCTCCACTCAGTAATTCATAGGGAATGGATGAAATTACCCTGCTCGATGTGTAAAAGTTTTGGTTTTTTCATTGAGCATGCCGCCCCGGAAGGGGCGGCTTTTTTTGCTGAAATTAAAGTGGGTCAATACTCTACCTTTGCGCCATGCATTACGCATCCATCGAAAATATCAGTAAGTCATTCGGTATCCGTACCCTGTTTAAAGACATCAGCTTTCATATCGAGGAAGGGGATAAAATCGCCCTGGTGGCACCCAATGGTTCGGGAAAGTCTACCCTGCTGAAAATCATCGCCGGACTGGATACGCCGGATCAGGGTACTGTTTGGGTACGCAAGGAAGTGAAAGTGATCATGCTGCAGCAGGAAACAGCATTTGAGGAGGCCCGCAGCATCTGGGATAATATCCTGCGGCTGGACAATCCCGTGGTAAAGGCGGTGAAGGAATACGAACAATTCATTGAAACCGGAACAGATGATGTAGACCAGCTCACCAGCCTGATGGGCCGGCTCGATGAATACAATGCCTGGAATTTTGAAAGCGAACTGCAGCAGATACTGGGGAAGCTCAACCTGCACCACCTGAATGAACCCGTCCGCAATCTCAGCGGCGGCCAGCGCAAGCGGGTGGCCCTGGCTCAGTCGCTGATTGAAGCGCGCATCCACGAAGGACTTTGCCTCCTCATCCTCGATGAACCTACCAACCATCTCGATGTAAGCATGATTGAATGGCTGGAGGATTTTCTCAGCGCGCAGAAAATCACCCTCCTCCTGGTTACCCACGACCGGTACTTCCTCGATGCTGTATGCAATGAAATCATTGAAATAGATGAAGGAAAGGTTTTTGAATACCGCGGCGATTACGATTATTTCCTCGAACAGAAGAGCCTGCGCCAGGAGGTAATGGCCAGTGAACTCCAGAAAGACCGCAATATTTACCGGAAAGAACTGGAGTGGATGCGTAAACAACCCAAGGCGCGCACTACCAAATCCAAATCCCGCCAGGACGCATTCGGCGTGCTGGAAGAAAAACTGAACCAGCAAAAAGATGAATCATCAGTAAGCCTGCAGGTGAAGATGACCCGCCTCGGCGGCAAGGTGCTGGAGATGAAAAAAGTGTATAAGAGTTATGGAGATAAAGTGATCCTGAAAGGATTTGATTATACCTTCAAAAGAGGCGAACGCATCGGGGTGGTGGGCAGCAATGGCGCGGGTAAATCCACTTTTCTTAAAATTGCTTTGCAGGAAATGCCCCCCGACAGCGGCAAGATCAATCATGGTGAAACCGTGGTGTTCGGCAATTTCAACCAGGAGGGGTTGCAGTATAAAGAGGATAAAAGGGCTATTGATTATGTGAAAGACATGGCCGAATTTTTCCCGCTGGCCGATGGCAGTAAAGTGAGCGCTTCGCAGTTCATGGAAAAATTCGGGTTCACCGCCGAGCAGCAATACACGCCCCTCAGTAAGCTGAGCGGTGGTGAAAAACGCCGCCTGCACCTGCTGAGCATTCTGTTCCGCAATCCGAATTTCCTGGTGCTGGATGAACCTACCAATGACCTGGATTTACAGACGCTCCGCACCCTGGAAGAGTTCCTGCTGGATTTCCCCGGCTGTATCCTCATCGTGAGTCACGACCGTTACTTTATGGACCGGCTCGTGGATCACCTGTTTGCCTTTGAAGGCAACGGTGAGGTGCGGGATTTCCCCGGCAACTACTCCCAGTACCGCGAATTCATGAAGCGCCAGCCGCAGGAGCGGGCTCCCGAAAAAGCCATGCCGGAGCCGGTAACGGCCAAACCGGCTAAAACAGCGGCTGCCAGCGTTCGCCTCAGTTACAAGGAAAAACTGGAGTTTGAAAATATTGAAAAGGAACTTCCCCGGCTGCAGGCCGAAAAAGCGCAGCTGGAGGCGGCCATGGCCGGCGGCAGTTTGGGATTTGATGAACTGCAGCGCGCCGCTGCACGGGTAGGAGAGCTCATCAGCAGGATGGATGAAATGGAAATGCGCTGGCTCGAACTCAGTGAACGGGTATGATGCACTAACAGGAAAGCATAACTATTTATAACGTCTTGTGCTATTAAAATGAATAATGAATGATCTGATCGAAATCAACATGGTTACGATTTTCAACGATCAGGGATCAACTGTTGAGTTTACAGTAGCACAGAAGTTTAATCAGGGAACCATCCCGAAAACGGGGTGTAATCGTTTTCGTCCCGATCGGGATCGGGATTTTTTTGTTACTTTTTTGGAGAAGCAAAAAAGTAAAGTAAACACTCTTTGAGTTTTTCATGGAGTCTAGGTTCTCTATTAATAATGGCAATAGCACAACACGTTATTTATATTGTTTCTTTTTTCCCGTAGAAGTAACTCGCCCCGGCCACCACATCATCATAGGTAACCGGATCTTTTTTTGCATGCCATTCAATATAACTCAGCAATCCGAAATCACCTGAACACATCGCCGTGTGTGTGAGCAGGGTGGCCACGATCGTAATGATCCAGTCGGACGGAACCACGAACAGCAAACCCGTCAGCAGGAGGGAAATCACCCCGAAGGGCGCCATTGCCACCCGTTGGAATTCCCGTTTATCCGCCACAAACCGGTCGGCCAGTGCCAGGAAGTACAGTTTTTTCAGGTTGACATCCAGGGAAGTATGCCGGGCGCCCTGCCAGCGGTATGCAAGTACATGGATATATTCATGCAGCGGTATCAGGGTGAAGGTGAATGCCAGTCCGTAACCGAAATGGGTAAAGCGGAGGCCGAAACCGGAAGGAACGCCCGGAACACCTGCCACCAGCAGGTAGCCGGCTGCTGCAAACAGGAGCAGGTTACAGCAATAATAAAAGACCGAATAGCGGGTTCTTTTTTTCAGGTAGATCCGTATAAAATGTACCAGTTCCCGGTGATCCAGCTGATCCAGCAGTACATATCCGTTTTCTTCCAGTTCTTCCGGTTTCAGCTCCATGGAAAAAATTGTTTTGGGAGATGTTGCGAATATGGGTTTTGCATCATCATACCTGCGATACATGCAGGGTAAGCTGTGTGCTGAATTCCACTGTTTTACCGGGCTCCAGCACAGTAAGTCCCCTACCGTTATGGAAGCAGTCCGGCACCCCGCTCATGTTTTCAATGGCAATGGTTTGCCGCCCGGGAGGCGTGTACACCTGCACGTAAGGATATCCATCGCCGGGTTGCATTTCGAGCCGCAGCCCTGTGGCGGAATTGGTGAGGGTAATCAGGGGTTGGGTGGCCTGCATATCCAGCCGGTAACAATCATCAAACTGTGTTCCCTCAATCAATCGCCCGCCGGCAAATGCATCGTAGGGGGTTACGGCGCCGGTGGGGATCAGTTGGGCATCCGTTTCAATATGCTCCAGCGTCTGCATCCGTAGTTCCAGGGTATCAACCGGTGCGCCGAGGGTAAAATAAGGGTGCCAGCCATCCAGCAGGGGCAGGGCCTGCCGGCCGGGGTTGCTGTACCGGGTAATGATCTGCAGGGTATTTCCCTCGCAGAGGCGGTAGGTGATGGCGCAATCCAGGGGAAAGGGGTAGCCTGGTTCTTCTCCCAGGTAAGCATATTCGAGGGTAACGGAGGCCGCATGTTCCTCTACCGCAATGTCGCTTTCCGTAAAAGGGGCATCATACAGCAAACCGTGCAGGGCATGGGGGCCCAGCATGAAGCGGCCGCAGGTATATTCCCGGTCATTCCACCGGTATATTCCCTCAAAAAGCCGCCCGGCGAAAGGGGCCAGTTTGCAACTCCGGAAGCCTTTTTCGGTCAGTTTATCGGCCAGTTCATCGGCGCTTTCATAGCCGGCGATCACATTCAGGCGGTCGCCCCGGAAGGGTATGCTGAAGGCATGGAGGAGGGCGCCCACGGTACGGTTGATGGCAACGGTGGTGCCCAGGGTTTCGTCTTTCAGCAGGAGCAGCTGCATACCTGCTTCGGTGCCGGGGGTAATACTGAACATGGTTGAGCGCATTTTAACAACGAAGCTACCGTAAAAATAAGGACCGGGCAAATGGGTCTAAGCCCCTGTAAACCTGCCGTTTGGCCATTTTTCCGTTATTTTGCAGCAAATTCCTGCCGCCATTGTAAATAGGACCGCTCAAAATGTGGTTTTTTGCCAAAACAGGAGTCTTTCATAAAAGTTTATTGGAATCGTATGAATGGTAGAACCGGCCTTTTAATGCTGATGCTGGGTTGTTTGCTGCTGGTATCCCTGCCGGGCAGTGCCCAAGTGAAGTCGCTTACCTCACAGAATTTGTCCACCATCAATATAGATGAGATACCCGATACTGATATCCTGCTCTACCTGCAGAAGGCCCGGGAAAATGGCCTTTCTGACGAAACGATGTACCGGCTGCTGTTGCAGAAAGGGCTGCCGGAGCAGGAGATGGATAAGCTGATGGAACGGATATCCAAACTCAGTTCAGGGCAGATGCAGGGAAATGAACCGGGTAAACAGGAGCAGATAACTGCTGCAGAAAGCCGTAAGCGTGATAAGGAAGTTTATACAGCCCCCCGTCAGCCGGTTCAGAGTGACCTGGCAGTTTTTGGTTCCGAGTTATTCACCAGTACCAGCCTGGTATTTGAACCCAACCTCCGGATTTCAACTCCGGCAGGCTATATCCTGGGACCCGATGATGAACTGGTAGTGAATGTTTACGGGTACAGCGAGAAGAACTACCGGTTAATGGTAAATGAGGAGGGCAATATTTATATACCACAGGTAGGACCGCTCAATGTAAACGGTCTCAGTATTGAACAGGCCTCATCCCGTATCCGCAGCAAACTGGCATCTACCATTTACCGGGCTATCGGCAGCGGTCAGACCAGGGTAACCATCACCCTGGGGAAAATCAGGAGTATACGCGTAACTGTTATTGGTGCTGCCCGTAAACCTGGTACCTATACGGTTTCCTCCCTTACCACTGTTTTCAATCTGCTGTATCTGTGTGGCGGCCCCTCTGATCAGGGAAGTTACCGGGAAATTGAACTGGTGAGGGGTAATGAAGTGAAGCGCCGGATAGATTTATATAATTTCCTGATCCGCGGCAGTCAAAAGGATAATGTGCTGCTCAGTGAAGGTGATGTTGTCCGTATCCCTTATTACCGGAACCGGGTAATTCTGAATGGCCAGGTGAAGCACAAAGGCAAATTTGAATTACTGGATAATGAGAATTTCAATGATGTACTGAATTTCTGCGGTGGTTTTGCAGATGACGCTTATCGCTCTTCAGTCACTATTTATCAGTACACGGATCAGGAACGGAAAATCACTGACCTGCAGAAAAATCAGTTTACCGCCTATCGCCCAAGGTCTGGCGATTCAGTGATCGTTGGCAAATTACTCAACCGGTTTGAAAATAAACTGGTGATCACCGGCGCTGTAATGCGCCCCGGTGAGTATGAACTTGGTTCAAATATTACGATTCGTGACCTGATTGTTAAGGCGGGCGGTGTCAAGGAAGATGTGTACACCCGGCGGGGAAGTATCAGTCGGCTTGATGACAAAAATATGCCGGAGCAACTAGCATTTGATATCGATTCCGTAATGAAGGGGCTTGTTACAATAACCCTGAAAAAGAATGACAGCGTTTCGGTGTATTCCATATTTGATCTTGAAAATAAAATCACTGTCAGCATTGACGGAAAGGTCAAAAATCCGGGTATATATCCCTGGGTAAAAAATGTAACGTTGCGTGATATGATTCTGCGGGCTGGCGGTTTTACGGAAGAGGGAGACAGCCGGAATATCGAAATTGCCCGCCGCATTACCAACATGAAACTCACTGAACTCAATCATACCCAGACTGAAATAATTACTGTTGATCTGAACGATCATACAAATGGATCAGATGTGGTGCTGCAGCCTTACGATGTAGTCAATATCCGGCTGAAACCAGATTACATGAATCAACGAACGGTATTTTTGGAGGGTATGGTCATACGTCCCGGGCGTTACACCCTCAAAACAAGCAGTGACCGGATCAGCGATGTAATAGCCCGTGCCGGTGGTTTCCGGGCCAATGCTGATACGACTGCCCTGGTCATTAAAAGGCTGCTGAAAAAAGACCAGCCAAGGGAAGAAAGAGAAAAAACATTCTCCAAGCTCCTGAATATCCGGCAGGACAGTATCAAGGAAGCGGAGCGTATCCGGAATGAAATTTACAAGGAATACGAAAAGATCAGTATTGATCTCGGTAAAGCACTGGATAAGAACAATGCCACGGATAACATGCTGCTGGAAGACGGTGATATTCTCACGATAGAGCGCAATACCAATTTGGTGAAAGTAAGCGGTGAAGTTTATTTTCCCACTATTGTACCTTATGAAGAAGGCGCTGACCTTCTCTATTATATCCGGAAATCGGGAAGCTTTACAGATCTTGCCCGTAAAACAGGCGTTCTGGTCATATATCCTGATGGTAAAGCAAAGAAGGTGAAACGTTTCCTGTTTTTCCGCTCCTATCCAAAAGTAGTGTCCCGTTCAGAAATATTTGTGCCGCAGAAATCAGATAAAAACCGGGCAAAAATGACCACCACCGAATGGTCGGTTATTTTATCTGCCCTGGCTGTGGTGGCCAATGTTATTATTAATATCAGATAAATATTCTGGGTTTAAAATTTATGCCTGAGGAAAAAGTGGATAGTAATACCGGTGAAAATAAAATGAATGCAACAGGTTGGGTGAGTCCTAAACTGACGGCCTTTATTTTCAGTATACTGCGGAAATGGAAATTGTTTCTGCTGATTGGTTTTTTGGGAGGGGTAGGTGGTTTCTTTTATGCCTATTTTCAGAAACCTGTGTATGAAAGTCGCCTCACCTTTGCACTGGATGGCGGCTCAGGAGAAAATGCCCTTTCAAGTGCGATGAACCTGGCTGCCCAGTTTGGACTCGGGGTGGGCTCTGGTCAAACGCTTTTCGATGGGGATAATATCCTGGAAATTCTGAAGAGCCGCCGCATCGTGGAAGAGGTCTTACTTACGGTGGATACTTTTAATGGCAACCGGGTTACTTTGGCAGACTATTTTATCGATATCAGCGGGGCACGCCGTGTTCTGCTGGCAAAACCGCATCTGCGGGGTATTCGTTTTCCGCCGGGTATTCAGCGGCATCAGCTTTCCTATTTGCAGGACAGTGTGCTGAATAATGCTTTTCTTGATCTGGCCACCAATGCCATATCTGCGAGTCGGCCGGATAAAAAACTGGGTATATACGAACTGAAAGTAAAAACACTGAACGAGCAGTTCACCAAGGATTTTACGGACCGCTTACTGCTTGCCACCATCAACTTTTACACAGAAATTACCAGCCGGAAAGACAGGGAAACACTCGAAATACTGGAACAAAGAGTGGCCTCGCTGAAAAGCAATGTGGGAGAGAGTATAGACACCCGTGCTTCCGGGGAAGATGCTAATGTAAACCCCGCTTTTGCAGCGGCGCAGGCGCAGGCCACAAAGCAATTGTATAATATGCAGGCATACGGAGAGGCGTATAAGGAAATGTTTAAAACCCTTGAGCTGGCCCGGTATCAGTATCTCAAAAAGATACCTTTGCTGCAGGTGATAGACCATGCAGATTATCCGATGAAACGTATTAAACTCGGCAAACTCAAAACTGCCGTAATCGGGTCCTTTGCAGCCTGTTTTGTTGCATTCTTTGCATTCTGGATTGGCGGATTGCTGCGGCAAAAGCCCTGAAAGAAGGTTCTTACTTATACCCGGCCGCTTTATGTATGCTGAAAGATCAAATATTACCTGATGAGCTTATTTGAACGCTTCAGGCAGCATTACCTGCATTATTTGATCAGTATTATCATTCCTGCGCTGATTACTGCATTTTCCATCCCGCTTTTTAAAAGAATACTGGGCTCTGCTGATTACGGACAATTTGCCATTCTTTTCAACGGTATGCTCCTGGGAACCGCTACGATCACGGGATGGATCACACAAAGCGTCATTCGTTTTTTTCCGGCAAGCCAGAACCGGCCTTTGTTCTTCCGGAATACAATGCGCCTGACCCTGCGTACTTTATTATGGACGGCCCTTCCCTCGGGCATCTTCGTATACAGCATGTATGCTGACGGAATATTATCAATACTGGTAACAGCTGCTCTTTGTATCACTTCCTTTCAGTTTATACTTGTATCCCTGGCGCAATCTGTTTTCATCTCCCGTAAAAGTATTTTTTCCGAATTGATCCGGTCTGTAACCTATCTGTCTGTGGCGCTTTTATGCCTGCAGTTTACCGGTATCCAATACTTGTACAGTCTATTCTTTTCCATAACGGTATCCTACGGTCTGTCTGCCTGGTATCTGTACAGGCAGGTGAAGACACAGTTGCACAGCGGCGAACACCCGACTGATTTGAAAGAGGCATTCAGTCAGCTCTCGCGGCAGTTTATACAGTACGGAATGCCATTGTCATTGTGGTTTATCTGTGCGTACCTGCTTACCCTCGCGGATAAACTTTTTATTCGCCATTGGCTCAGCAGTGAGATTCAGGGTAACTATCAGGCGATGTTCGATCTGATTGCGAGAACCATCACATTGGTGATATCCCCCGTTATACTGGCCATGTATCCATTGCTTACCAATGCTTATGAAAAGGGAGAGCAAACAGCCATACGTAAACTATTACGTACCATCCTGATGCTTGAAGCTGCGTTCATGCTGCTCACTATGGCAGGATACTGGCTCATCGGAGCCGGATGGCTTTTTGCACTGATTCATACACCTCCGCTGCCGGAATATAAAATGGCCGGATTATTGATTATTGCGGGTACCTTTATCTGGCAGATGGCCATTGTGGTACAGAAAGGGCATGAATTGCGGTTCAGAAGCCTGTGGCTGCTCTTTTTACTGGTTATTGCACTCTGCATTCAGTTGCTTATTTATGGGCTGTCTGGCCGTAATGCCAACCTGCTGGTGTATCCGGCAGGATACCTGATCGCATCCTTTGCTTATTTGCTGATGTTGCTTTTACCCGGCCGGCGCTGGTACCGGGAAACGACCTGAACTATATGATCGTATACGTTGCTTTTTTTGTTTTCATTATGATCCTGGCGATCGATTATGAGTTCAACCGGAAACTCAATACCGGCCTGCTCACATTAACCGCCCTGCTGTTATCACTGCTGGCCGGCCTGCGCCATCCGGATATTGAGCGGGATTATTCCAGCTATTTGTACGGCTTTGAAATGATCTGGATGGACCGTAATCCATTGCACCTCGCTATCTACGAGCCCGGCTTTTTCCTGATTGTATACGCGGTGCGCAGTGTCTTTTCTGCAGATTATGGTATGGTCATTATGCTGGTATATGCATTCAGCAGTGTGTTCATTAAAAGTTTCAGTATCCGGTCACTGGCTGTCAACCCTTTTCTGGTTTTGCTTTTTTATTATTCGCATTTTTTCTTTCTGCATGAAATGACCCAGATCCGGGTTGGGTTGGCAACAGCGATATTTTTGATGGCACTGCACTTTTATCTGCGTAAAGACCGGCTCAGTTTTATATTGCTCGTGCTGGTCGCCACGCTCTTTCATTACAGTGCCATTCTTTACCTGGGTGTGCTGCTCCTCCGTACTGACAGATTGCACCGGTATGCCTATGCAGCCATACTGGGAGCCGCCGTTATATTAGCATTTGTGAAGCTGCCGCTGATGGGATACCTTACCGGGATTGAATCCAATGAATTTTCAACAAAGCTTGAAAACTATACCGTGGCTGCTGAACTGGCCGTGGAAAAAGTGAATGTACTCAACGCAGTTACCATCATCAATGTATTGTGCTCTTTGTACCTGCTGATCGCTGTTGCAGATGGTGGATTTGAAAAAGATCATCATCTTACACTTTTTCTAAAATGCAATATAATATCCGTTTTTTTACTGGCTTTCTTTTCAGCCATTCCTTCTGTTGCATTCCGGGTGAGCGACCTGTATGCAGTACTATCCATGTTTATCTTTGCCAGCCTGGCCCGCTACCTCCCGCTGGGTAAGTACAATATATTTGTGACGATACTGCTTGCGGGTATTTTCTTTTACTTTTTTGCCATCAACAGCAACCTGGTGAAACCTTATAAAATGATCGGAATTCAATAGCATCGTATGAAGGTGGATATCGTTATTGTGAATTGGAACAGCGGAAACTTTCTGCGACGTTGCACGGCATCTGTTTTCAGTCCGGCGAATGAAAAACACCTGAACCAGCTGCTGATTATCGATAATCATTCCATCGATAATTCTCTTGAGGGTTTACCGGCTGATCAACGGATTCATATCATCCATAACCCGGAAAACCTCGGGTTTGCCCGTGCCTGCAACCAGGGTTTCCGGAGTTGCAGCGCTCCTTACGTATTATTGCTCAATCCCGATGCTGAATTGGGAGATCAAACTTTGGAGGCCTGTATTGATTTCATGGAGGTTCAACAGGATATTGATATCATGGGGTGCCGCCTGGTTGATGACCGGAATCATACCACTCCATCCTGTTCCCGGTTCCCGTCGCCGCTGCGCATATTTTTTGATGCAGCTGGGCTGTCTAAATGCTGGCCGAAACTATTTCATCCTGCTACGGTAATGACAGACTGGGATCATGCAACCAGCCGGCCGGTTGACCAGGTCATGGGTGCATTCATGTTCATGCGCAGGGCCATATTTGACCGGATTGGTTTTTTTGATGAAAGATTCTTTGTGTATTTCGAGGAAGTTGATTTTTGTAAGCGACTGCATGATGCGGGCGGGCATGTATATTTTAATCATGCTATAACTGCCGTCCACACCGGAGAGGGCACTACCAAATCTGTAAAGGCATTCCGGCTTTTTCTCAGTTTACAGAGTCGTTTGCGCTATGCGAAAAAACATTTTAGTACTGCGGGATTTGTGTTGGTTTGGTGCAGCACATTCCTGTTGGAGCCCCTTGCACGGATATGTATGCATGTTTTCCGTTTTGATTTCCGAAGTATTTCGCAGGTGATGAAGGCTATGCAGATGCTCGCAGCGAAAGGCTTCTGAATATTTTAATAGCGGTAGTACGCAAACCCTTCCCTGTTATCAGGGTAATAGGTAAGAATGACCAGGGGTCCTTTCTTTTTTTTGTTCAACCGGTATTGTTCCCTGGCAGCAGACGGTTCAGCACTGAGCACCATTTCTCCCATCTGGTAACATTCCATTTTACGGGGGATGATTTTCCCGTAATGCAGGCTCAGCCGGTCTCCCGTTTTATTCAGCATAAAAGTAAAAGCAGTTTCACCCGGATGCATGGGGCGGAGGGGGTCTGTATCATAAAAGAAACCTTTGCCACGGTTCAGGTTCTCTGGTGAGGGAATGATTCTGGTACGCTTGTTTTCGGTACTTACAAACCCTCTCCGGCTTGCGGCAATTATATTGACCAGCGTATCGTTTACGGTATCTTTCCACCAGTTTACTCTTTCATTATAAAACCACACAATACCGCTGGTGGAAGTGGCTATGGCCAGCTTCAGATTCTCCTGCAGCCATATCCAGCTGTTGCTTCGGCTGACTCCTTTGTTAAATGATGGGTGCCGTGCCAGGAGGCCATCATAAAAAATACACTGGGCTGTAGTAATCTCATGGGCTTTCGCTTTTCCTTCCGGAGTGGAGAATAACGTCCGTGTACTGGCCTGTAACCGGGCTGGAGCCCCTGTAAAGCTGGAAGGCTTTCTGTACCAGTAGGCATATTCATTTCCGTCAATTATTTGCACGGTTGGTTTCTTTTCCAGCAGCATACCCTCAATAAAAGGAATCAGCAGTGCATGCCGTGTTTTTGACAGCGGCATTGCTTTTCGGTCTTCATCGATCAGGCTGGTGAGCCATATGGACAAAAAATTGAACCGGTTGCTGTACTGCTGTAAAGCCTTCATGAATGCACGCCCGCGATTTCTTACAATTTCGCAGATTTGGAGGAAGTCATAACCAGAATACTGCGCCTCACTGTATGTCCAGGGGTTAAACAATGTATCAGCGTAGTAATATTCCGCGTCGAAGAGGATGCCTTTGAGTTTGCCGGCCTGTAGCGACCGGGAAAACCGTTGCATATTGATTTGTATTTTTTCCCAGGCGTGGTCGTCGGTCCAGTGACCGCCGTACCTGCTGAAGCCTCGCAGAATCAGGTAGTTGTCTGTGTATTTACCCCATGGTAGCTGGCCCAGACGGTCCCATTCAAAAAACGCATCCGGCCTTTGGGTTGTATCAAAGGCTTCCGTGATACGGTTTTGCAGTGAAAAGCATATGCCATCAAAAGGAGTACCCTGCATCTTCGGCAGTGAATGATGTAATTGCGCCACATCGGGGTAGTCCCATCCAAACTCCAGAATAACTGGCCGCTGGCCAAAGAGGGGTATCGTTGCTGTAAATAATGCAATCGCTAAGGATAGGGAGCGCCGGGCCCTGGTCCAACGGAATATTTGCATACGGGGTCCTGTAATTAAGGTTTCTAAAGATACTGCAAACCGGATTGCTGCAGGAAGGCCGGTTGATACAAACGGAAATCGCTGCCTGATATAGCCTGCTTCCGGGTTTATTCTGTGCAGCGCTACTCAATAAAATTCTATCTGACCGGGCAATTCAAGCATTTTTTTATACATTCGCACACCTGATATCCGGTGTGCTGATGCAGGAAAGCTGTTGATTCCGCAGCAACGAACCCCCGGCTGAGTACAGCTAATTGTTTCCGGAAAGATGGCTGTGCTTAAGTAAATGATGAATTTTTTAATGGAAAACAGGAAGAAAGCAATTTTATTCATAGCACAGTATCCTGAAAATATCTCTCCCGGGCAACGTTTTCGGTTTGAGCTCTATTGTGATCTACTTGAACAGCATGGATTCTCTGTCACCACCAGGCCCTTCCTGGATAAAAACGGTTACGATGTAATACATAAAGAGGGCTACTTTTTTAGAAAAGTATTGGCGGTAATGAGAGGTTATGCCGGCAGGTTTGTACAACTTTTCAGCCTGGGGAAGTACGAATTTATTTTCCTGCAACGGGAAGCTGCTCTGCTCGGTCCTCCCATTTTCGAGTGGCTTTATTGCAAGGTATTCAGGAAGAAAGTTATTTATGACTTTGATGATGCCATCTGGATGCCGCATATTTCAGAAGGAAATAGTTTGTTCATCCGGTTGAAAAATGTAAGCAAGGTGGCAAATATCTGCCGGTGGGCTCACAAGGTGAGTGCAGGAAACGATTTTCTCTGCAGGTATGCCCGCCGTTTTTCTGACAGGGTAGTATACAACCCTACCTGCGTGGACACCGATCACAAGCATAATATCCTTGCCCGGCATGATGCAGATAAAGTTACCATCGGCTGGACAGGCAGTTTTTCCACGCTCAAGTATCTTTATATGCTGGAGCCTGTGCTGGAAGCGTTGCAAAAGAAATACGATTTCAACGTAAAGGTCATTTGTAATCTGCCGCCTGCCTTTTCCCGCATCCGAAATGTGCAGTACGTTCCCTGGACACCCGAAAATGAAGTGCCTGAACTGGCAACCTGCCAGATCGGTCTGATGCCACTCACAGATGACGAATGGAGTGAAGGGAAATGCGGGTTTAAACTGATCCAGTACCTGTCATTGGAAATACCGGCGGTATCCTCAGCTGTAGGGGTGAATAAACAGATTATCGAGCAGGGCGTAAATGGTTTTCTCTGCACCAATGAGGAGCAATGGTACCAGGCCATTGAAACCATGATAAATGATAAAGCACTTCGGAAAAGTATGGGTATCAATGGAAGACAAAAGATCATAGCTTCCTACAGTCTACGCTCCAACAGTGCAAATTTCCTTTCCCTGTTTGCCTGAAAGGGCTGAATCAGGCAATCCTTACTGAAAGACCGCATTCACTGACTTAAAATTGCACGGAATGAAATCCTTGTTATTACCTTTTGCAATCATAGCGGTTTTCATGAACACAGGGCAGGGAAATAATCTTTCTGATGCTGTATCTGCATATTCCGGGATGATCACTGCAACAGATACAATTCCCATTCCTGGTTCGGATCAGGTGCAGTCTCTTGGGGATCAGGTGATCATCAGCAGTGACAGCAACAGTCTTGAAATAACACCAGTTGCATCGGGCCACGACGGGGTCCTCATTGAACCTGTTAATAATGTTACCAATGAAGGGCTCTCCACTTCATTTTATATTAAGGACAATCATGCATGGTTGTTTTATACCAATTCCAGCAGGCAGCTGACTATCGACGGGCAAGGTGCAGTTCATGCGCATGGCCGGCTGATGGTAAACGGAGCAGAGCGGGATGGGGTTTCAGCATTCAGAGTCAGGGGACAAGGCAGATTTGACAGCGCGCTCTATATAAGGGCAGCTGATGATACCGCCTCTTTTGTTAGTATTGAAAGAAACGTAAAGTTTGTTACTGAGCCTGACGATAGTATTTCAGCTTACACTACCACTCCAATAACATGGGCAAACGGACAGAATATTGCGGCCTTCCGCCTCCGGCACCCTTCGAACGTACTGGGTGTAAACAGTGAAAACACGAGTATACAAAGAGATTTTCTGATCCTTCCTTATCAGTACGGTACTGCTATTGAGTATAATGGGGTAGTGGAATGCTGGGTAGGTGAATGGTCAATTCATAAAGGATTATATTACTATGATGTGGAAGGCCAGGGCAACGGCTGGGGGGGTGTTTCCTGGGTAGGCGATGATATCGATGCAGGCGGCCTGCGCGCCACCGCCCGTAACAACACTTCCCTCGGCGGTAATGTGGCTTATGGCGAGATGTCGGTCGAAAAATTCAACGCGCAACCCAATGGCGATCTCCGTCTCCGGCTTCCTTCCACCGAAAATAATTTCCACTTTGTATATGGCGGCCGGGGCAGTACCAATATCATTGCCAAAATGAAAAATGAGGGCCTGGTGATTCCAAAAATGAGCAGTACAGGCAATATCACCAATCCCGAAACAGCCCAGATCGTATTCGATAGCACGGAGAGCCGTTTTAAAGGATATAACGGTACCGCCTGGGTGAATTTTAATGAGGAGGAAAAACTGGTGACCGGCAGCTTCGGAAACGGAGGCAATGGCGCAGACACCGTGTATGCCATTCCGCACGGACTGGGCGTTATCCCCGTATATTACCAGGTAACCGCTACCAGCCGCGATGCGGGCAATATCAGCTATGTAACGGCCGACGTCAACTTCCTGAATGTATATTACAGTGTGCCGCCGCCGGCCGGTATCAATAATCTTACCTGGAACTGGCAGGTGAAAAAATAGCTATTCCCTGCCATCCAGCAGGTTGCCCAAGCCACCCAGGATACTTCCTTCTTCTTTCCGGTTAACAGTACCGTACTGCATGATCCTGCCGGCCAGCCTGCTGATGGGTAAGGATTGAATCCACACTTTACCGGGGCCCCGCAGCACCGCGAAGAAAAGGCCCTCCCCGCCAAACATCCAGTTTTTAATCCCCCGGATGAACTCAATATCAAAGTCAACGCCTGCCGTATACGCCACCACACATCCGGTGTCAATTTTCAGCACTTCGCCGGGTTGCAGGGTCTTTTCAATCACAAAGCCACCGGCATGAACAAACGCAAGGCCATCCCCTTCCAGTTTCTGCATAATGAATCCCTCTCCGCCGAAAATACCGGTACCCAACCGCCGCTGAAGTTCAATGCCGATGCTCACTCCTTTGGCAGCACAGAGAAACGCGTCCTTCTGCGCAATGATCTTTCCTCCCAGGTGATACAGATCGAGCGGAATAATTTTTCCGGTATACGGCGCGGCAAAACTTACCTGCCGTTTCCCGTTACCCGTGTTGGTGAAAGCCGTCATAAACAGGTTTTCTCCGGTGAGCAGGCGCTTGCCGGCACTGAACAGTTTTCCCAGCAAACCACCCTGCTGCTGGCTGCCATCACCAAAAATGGTTTGCATGGCAATATCATTGGTCATCATCATGAACCCGCCGGGTTCACCAATGACGGTTTCATTGGGATCCAGTTCTATTTCTACAAACTGCAGTTCCTCCCCGTAAATGCGGTAATCAATTTCGTGATTGCTTTTCATGGTTTTTTTTGTAAAAATATTCACCGCAGGCATACGGGAAATAAAAAAGCCCTGTGATTGTGTCACAAGGCTGTAAATAAGGTTGACTGGTGATCGGTTATTTTTTCCTGAAACGGAGTTTCACGGTTTGCCCGCGGTTGGTCTGCACCTGCAGCTGGTACACCCCGGCTGCCAGGTCGCCGGTTTCTACCGCAGCGATGTTCACATTGTTTTTTACCGGTACATCTATCCGCAGCACGCGCCCGTCGGCATCATTGATCTGCGCTGTACGCACCTGTGTATTCACCGGCAGCCATACAAAAACCCGGTTGCTGATCTGGGCAGACATCAGTTTCAGTTCGGCATTCACTGCTTTCAAATCCATACTTTTAACCGGACTGTACAATGAATGACCGGAACCATCCACCATCCGCAAACGGTAGTATTGGGTATGGCTGATCAGGTTGCTGTCTTCCACTACATAGGCAGCACCGGTGGCGGCATAGGAGCAGAAATAACTGAACTGTTCGCCATCCGTACTTTTCTGCAGTTCATAGCGGAGAATACCGGGCTGGTTGACGGGCCGCCAGCTGATGATGGCCGTGTTTTGCTGGAATACAATGGTCAGTTCAGGCGTTGCAACCGGATTGGCAGCAGCGGAAAAAGCACCTGCGATCAGCAGGGCGGAAGCGAGGGAGAAGATTGTTTTTTTCATTGTTCCTGTTTTCATGAGGGTGAGGAATGTGTGAACAGGAACCGGATGTTGCCGCAAAGGTCAGTGTTTTAGTGAACAATTGTGGGCAGTTCACCCTTTATCCTGTTGGTAGAGGATATTCCCAATCTGTGCCAGCATTTTAGGCATTGATAATCATTTATTTGTGACTTAGCTCCGCATTCATTTGTCTATCCGCCGGATCGAAATTCCGGTTATTGGAATGACAATGGTAGTTTGATGGCGGATGGCGGGGAGGAACCTTCTAAGAAGGTCCATTCAACATTCAACATTTAACATTCATCATTTCCTGTTCCCCTTTTTTCAATAAAAAAAGGTTCAAAAGGTCGTGAACTAACCTCTTGAACCTTTTGAACCTCTTGAACCTTTTGAACCTTTTAAACCTCCCCTCAAAACCAGCTCCCGTTAAACAACTCCCCGTTTTGCTTCCGGGTGTTGTTGCGGTTCCGAACCTTTGTATGATGCCGCAGTAAAGCCACCAGGATGAGCACAAGGAATACCGGGGTCAGCGGCGGTATGGCCAGGAAGCTGATCCACTTGCCGCCAAACATGTTCCGCATCGGCCGGCGCAGCCGCTCTGCAATCAGGTACATGGCCGGCACAATCACCAGGGTCATAAAGAAGGCGAAGGCAAGGCCATAAATAATGGTCCAGCTCAATGGCTTCCAGAACACCGCGTTATCGCCCCCGAAGAAAATATGCGGGTTGAATTCAGAGAACAGTCCGACAAAATCGATATTGAATCCTACGGCCAGCGGTATCAGCGCCAGTATCGCAGCGAGGGCGGTCAGCAGTACCGGGATGATCCTGGTCTTACCGGCCTGCACCACGGCCTCACGGGTACGCATACCCCTGGAGCGGAGTTCATCGGCGAATTCAATCACCAGGATACCGTTCTTCACCACAATACCTGCCAGCCCCACGATACCGATACCTGTCATTACCACCGATACCTGCATTTTCGTAATGGCAAAGCCCAGCAATACCCCGATCACACTGAAGATGATCTCTGTCAGAATGATGATGGGTTTACTTACCGAGTTGAACTGCAGCACCAGGATAAATAAAATCAGTAAGAGCGCGATAACGAGTGCCTTGCCCAGGAAGGCGCCGGTTTCAGCCTGTTGCTTTCCTTCTCCTGTTTGCCTGATCACAACATCCTCGCTTTTTACCTGGAAGTTGCTGATATGTTTCGCAATCACGGCATTGACTGCGGTGGGGGTGAAGCCGGTGAGTACATTGGAACGCAGGGTGATCACCCGTTTCTGGTCTTTCCGCTTCACGCTGCCGAGGGTGTTGGTAAGATCAACCGTTACCACACTGCTGATGGGTACCCTTTTCACCTGGCCGGAGGCCATATCGCGGAATACGATTTCCATATTCAGCAGGTCGCTCAGGTTGTGGCGGCGGGAAATATCATTCCTGATCTGGATCTTATATTCATCTTCGCCTTCCTTGATCTTGGAAGCTTCCCGGCCGAAGAGCGCGGTACGCAGCTGCATCCCGATCTGCGCAGTGCTCACCCCGTATATCAGGGCGCGTTCGCGGTCAACCGTTAACGTTATTTCGGGGTTCTTCAGGTCTACATCCATTTTAAGTTCCTCCACGCCGGGAACGGCAATGGAGTCGAGGTAGTTCTTCAGTCCCACCGCGGTTTTGATCATATTATCAAACTCCTCACTGGCTATTTCAATATTGATGGGCGGGTCAGTGGGCGGTCCGCCTTTCTCCTGGTCTACCGATATTTCGGCGCCGGGTATACCTTTCAGGGAACTGCGGATCTGATCGAGATAGGGTTTGGTGGATTGTCCGTGCCGCTTTTCAAATTCCACAAACGAAACCTGGATGCGGCCCAGCTCGCCCCGGGTGCTGCGGTCGCCTGCCATCGGATCGCCGGCGCCTACCGCTACATTGGTGATCACACTCTCCACCATCGGGTTGGTTTTGCCGTTTTCAATACCCAGTACTTTGTTCACTTTGGTTTCCAGGGTGCGGGTAACCGAATCGGTGTAATGAACGGAAGTACCCACCGGTAGTTTCAGGTACACATAAATATAGTTGGGATCACCGGAGGGGAAGAACACCACGGGAACCTGCCGCCAGCCGAAGAAGAAGAATGTAAAGATCAGCAGTACAAAAGTGCCCAGCAGCAGGTGCACGGGCCGCCAGCCTTTCAGCGCCCAGCGCAGCAGACTTTCATAATGACTCATGATCCAGGGCAGGGCTTTGTACTGGAAACGGTGAATGGCACCATCCAGCACATAGCGGTTGAACACACCCAGCACAGCAAAGAACAGCAGCAGGTTACCGAAGAAATGCCAGGTACTGCCGGGTTTCACCAGGTCTTCTCCCTTCACAATGCCTTCGGCTGCCGCGTTCTGCGATATGCCCATCACGTTGAAGAGTATCCCGAAACCGATCAGCGTCCAGAAAATGGGTTTACGGAAAATCGCGGAGGGCTTTTCCTTTCCATGCTCCTCATGATTCATGAAGTCAACCGCGAATACCGGGTTCATGATAAAGGCCACAATCAGGGAAGCCGACAGGGTAAAGATGAGCATGGTAGGCAGGTACACCATGAATTTACCGATGATGCCCGGCCAGAACAGCAGTGGTACGAAGGGTGCAAGGGTGGTGAGGGTGCCGGCCAGTACCGGGTACCACACTTCACCGGCTGCAATGATGGCACTTTTTTCTGAACTGAGCATCCCTTTACCCTGCACAAAGATGCGGTGGGTGTTTTCTATCACCACGATGGCGTCGTCCACGATAATACCCAGCCCGAAGAGAAGTGCAAAAAGTACAATGAAGTTGAGGGTAACATGCGTGCCCACGATCAGATCCGCTGCCGGCAGAAAGAGGAAGGCCACAAACATACTGAGCGGCACACTCAGCGCCACAAAGAAGGCATTGGTTACACCCATGAAGAACATCAGGATAATCAGTACGAGGATGAATCCGATTACGATGGAGTTTACCAGGTCATTGAAGGAAGTGCGGGTTTGCTTGCTCTGGTCGCCGGTGATCACTACGCCCAGGTCTTTGGGGAACTGGTCCGCCTGCATTTCCTTCACCAGGGCTTTGATGCCGTCGCTGGTTTCAATGAGGTTTTCACCGGCTCGTTTGATGATGTTGAGGGTGATCACATTCTTACCGTTCAGCCGCGCATAACTTTCCCTTTCCTTGATGGTGTCCCTGATCTGCGCGATGTCTTTCAGGTAAATGGGAGCGCCGCTGGTATTACGAACAATCACCTGCTGGATGTCGAATACATTTTTGAACTGACCTTTTACCTGCAGGTTGCGTTTCATATTGCCTACTTCCAGCTGGCCACCGCTGATGTCCATGTTTTCCCGGGCGATGGCATTGGCAATATCATCGTAGCTAACATTCGCCGCCTGCATCCGGTACTGGTCCACATTGATCTGGAATTCCCTTTCCGGCGCGCCTACGAGGTCAACCCGGTTGATCTGCGGCAGTTCTTCCATTTTATCTTTCAGCTGGTCGGCATATTTCTTCAGCCTTACCAGGTCATAATCACCGCTCACGTTCACATACATGATGGGTTGCTCACTGAAGCTCACTTCCAGTACCGTGGGTTCCTGGGTGAGGTCAGTGGGCAGGTCTTTTTTGGCTTTGTCCACCGCGTCGCGCACTTTTTGCAGCGCCACATCCGTTTTTACATCCGTTTCAAATTCTACGGTAATGGCGGAATAATCCTGCTGCGAGCTGCTGGTTACCTTGTTGATCTTGGCGCCGGTGATGCCCTTGATTTGTTTTTCAATGGGCTTGGTCACCAGGTTTTCAATATCCTTGGGGGAGTTGCCCACATAAATAGTCTGCACGTAGATGGTGGGAATCACAATATCCGGGAACTGCTCTTTGGGCAGGGTCACAAACTGGAACACCCCCATCAGCGTAACAAACAGCATCAGGAGGTAGATGGATGTTTTGTTGCGGATCGACCAGGTGGTGGGCCTGAACTGTTTGAATGATTCTTTTACGTGGTTGAATGCGTTCATAGCAATGTATTTGTACGTTCCGGCAGAGCCGGCCGCGTCTGTTCGTTACTGTTGGGTGGTGATGGATTGTCCTTCATACAGGCTCTGGAAGCCTTCTGTAATCAGTACATCACCCGGTTGCAGGCCTGATTTTATTTCAAGCATATTGCCGTTCAGGAAGCCTGTTTGTACGGTGCGTTTCCGGGCGGTCAGTCCGCTTTTTTCACGCGATGCCACCATCACGAACTTGCCTTTCTCATCGTTCTGCAGGGTGGCTACGGGGATGGCGATGGCCCCGTTGGCCGCATAGTCGCGGATGCGGAGCATGGCTACCTGGTAAGGCTTCAGTGCTGCATTGGCGGGCAGGCGGGCCTCCACCATAAATCCGCGGCTCTGCGGGTTGATCACCGCCCCGATAAAGCTGACCGATGAGCTGAATGTTTTTCCGATATCCGGTACCGTTACCTCCACCACTGACCCTTTGTGTACATTGCTGAGGTAGTTTTCAGGGATATTGCCGGTCACTTTCAGCTGGTCGCTGTTTACGATTTTGATGCCCAGCATGTTGGCAGTGGCCGCACTGAATACCTCCCCTACACGGATGGTTACTTCATCGGCGGTGCCGTCTACCTCACTGTACACGTTGCTGGTGTTCAGCTGTTCCTGTACCACTTTCATATTTTCCTCGGCTGTTTTCAGCTGATTTTCAAGCGTGGATACATTGTTTTTGGCGGTAATCAGCTGTATCTCGGTGCCGATGTTCTGGTCCCAGAGATTTTTCTGCCGCTGGTAGATGGTACGCGCATAGGAAAGCTGGGTGCGGATGGTTTCCAGGCCTTCTTTGGCTGCCTGCAGGCTTTGCCGGGCAATGGCGTCATCCAGTTTCATGAGCAATTGTCCTTTGCGTACGCGGTCGCCCTGTTTCACCAGGATAGCTTTCACCACTCCACCGGTTCCGCGCGGTGTTACAAAGCTGATATTTTCAGATTCTATGCGGCCCTGCAGTTCGATATAATGGCTGAAGTCGGCAGCAGCCAGTTCCTGGACCGATACCAGCCGCGGCTTCTGCACATTGGCGCTGGCGGGATCAAGCCGCACAATTTCTTCTTCCAGCTTTTTGATCTGGGATTCGATACCGGCATGCTCGGTTTTCAGTTTTTCGAGGGCGGCTCTTTTGGCAGCCAGCTCTTTATTTTTCTCACCGCCACCGCAGGATACCAGCAGGAGGGAGGCGGTGCTCAGGAGGAGGAAGAATGATTTCATGATTGTATGTTGTATGATGGATGGTTTAGGTGTCATTACAGTTTTCCGGTGGCCCTCAGATAATCAATCCTTGCGGTGATGGCATCGTACAAAGCCCCGTAATAGTTATTCTGCGCCACCTTCAGTTCGGTTTGCGCATTGTAGATCTCCTGGTTGCTGCCCAGGCCCTGTTCATATTTCTTACGGGTGGTATGGTACACCTCTTCAGCCAGGCGGATATTCTGTGCCTGGTTATCCAGGGTCAGCAGGGATGTTTTCATTTTCATGCGGGCTGTGGAAACTTCATAGTCCATGTTTTCCTTTGCCTGCTGCAGGTTATTCTCCGCCTGCTGCCAGGCCAGCCGGGCGTTTTCAATTTTTGAGCGGCGGGCAAATCCATCAAAAATGGGAACCGTAATTTTCAGTCCGGCCAGCGAAGTGGTGAACCAGGGGCCATCGCTGAAGAAGTCGAATGACTGCCGCTGCGCGTTTTTGGAATAGGAAGCAAAGGCAGCGATGGTGGGGATTCGGCTCAGCTGGTAGCGTTTTACGTTGTATTGATTCAGTTTGCTGGCGGCACTCAGCAACTGGATTTCCTTTCGGTCATTGTACTGGTAGGATTCGTCCAGCAGTCCGCTTTTCACCAGGTCTTCACTCACGGAATCGGTCAGCTGCAGGGTGTCTTTCTGCGGCAGGTTGATCAGGAATTTCAGGCCTGCATTGCCGGCGCTGAGCTGGTTCAGCATTTTTTCCTTTTCAGTTTTCAGGTTGTTGAGCTGCACCTGCACTTTGTCGACATCCAGTTTTTCGGTGAAGCCGTTTTTGTAAATCTCCCGGGTGTCATGCAGCAGTTTTTCGAACCGGTCGATATTGGCCTGTATACTGCCCAGTTGTTTCTCGCCCACTACCAGCTGGTAATAAATTTTCTGGATATTGGCTTTGATCTGTTCTGCGGTAACATCCGCTGTTTTGCGGGCCAGTTCCATGGCGGTGCTGCGTGCCTGCAGGCCCACAAATACCTGTCCGTCGAACAGCAGCTGGCTCACATCCACGCCCGCACTTACGATCCAGGGTACCCCGAACTGGGCGGCAATGTTTCCGAACCCGCCGGCAGGCTGGGTGATGGGCTGTCCGTTCCCGTTTTTAACGCCTTCGTCTATCAGTACCTGGTAGGTAGCCGGGCCAATAAAGTTGGGCAGGGTTTGTACAGCGATATTGAAATAGTGGGTACCACTCACGCTGCCGTTCACCTGCGGAAAGGCTGCGGCCGTGATTTCCCGGTTGGTCTGGTGTTGCCTCTGTACGTCCATCAGTGCGTTTTTCACGGCGATGGCGTTTTTCAGTCCGTAATCCACAGTCTGCTGCAGGGAAAACCGGTGAGCAACCTGCGCCGTCAGCGGTCCGCTCAGCAGGAGTGCGGCTGCCAGGAGTTTAAGCATGCTTTTCATTGAGTTGTTTTTTTAGTCGGTCCTGTTGGTATTTGCTGATCAGTTTATGCCCTTTCAGGGTTGCAAGCCCGTATAAGAATTGTTCCGTCAATTGCGTTTCCACTTCCACCAGCGTATAGCGTGATTTGGGAAACAGCTGCTGGTTAAAGGCCAGCAGCATACATTCCAGCCGGGCTTTTACAATGATGTCGATATTGATATCCTCCCGGAACAGTCCATCGGTGATTCCCCAGCGGATATTGTCGCTCAGCAGCTGGTACAGGAACTGGTATTTGTGATCCAGCAGCTGCCGGTATGCCTTCTGGTGAAACTTTTCGAGGTCATTTACTAAGGCAGGATTCATTTCCTGGAACACTTCCTGCATCATTTCAATGGCCAGAAAAATTTCATGCACGGCATCTTTTGCACGCTGCTTGTCCTGCAGGCAGCAAATCTGGTTATGCTGCAGCTTGGCGGCAATAACCGCTTCCACCAGTTCATCCTTATCGGCGAAAAACTGGTAAATGGTTTTTTTACTGATACCCAGCGCCCCGGCAATGTCGTCCATACTCACACTCCGGATGCCATACTGCATCATCAGGTCGTGGGCTTTCTGTTTAATCCGTTCAATGGTTTCCATAGCACATCAATTTCGGACGCAAAACTATGGAAACTTTTAGTGTAACCAAAGTTTCCATCCTTTTTTATGACCACTGGTACCAATTTCAGGGTGTGTCCAAAGGATTTCACCGGCCGGTAATGCAGGGAGATGGGATTGATTACCTTTACCTGCATAAATGCAGGGTATGAAACAGCCATTCAGTTACCGTAAGCTATTCCAGTACTTTCTCCAGGGCATCCTCGTACTGGCCCCCATCACCATCACCATCTGGGCCATCATGGCCGCTTTTAATTTTATCGATGGTATCCTGCCCGGTATCCTGCAGAATATTTTCCCGAAACTGATGGTGGATGAGGCGGGAAATGTCCGCCGGATACCCGGACTGGGATTTTTACTGGTGATCCTGATCGTATTATTCATCGGTTATATTTCTTCCTCCTTTATTTTCAGCAGGGTAGTGGAAGCATTTGATAAACTGCTGGAAAAAACGCCGGGCATCAAGTTTATCTACTCCACCCTGAAAGATTTTTTTGAGGCATTTGCCGGGGAGAAGAAAAAATTCACCCGCAGCGTGCTGGCCAATGTGGATGATAATGATGTATGGCGGGTGGGGTTCATTACCCGGGATGATATGGAAGAGTTCGGACTCCGCGATTATGTGGCTGTATATGTGCCTATGGCTTATTCCGTAGCGGGGAATGTGTATATCATTCCCCGGGGCAGGGTAAAACCGATTACCAATATCAGTTCTACCCAAACGATGAAATTTGCCGTCAGCGGTGGGGTAACGGAGGTGGAGGAGGAGAAGGGGAAAATGGTTGATGGTTGACAGTTGATGGTTGACGGGAAGAACCTTCTAAGGAGGCACATTCTGAATTTATCATTTCCTGTTCCCTGTTGGACATTCAGATGGCGGATGACGGAT
>WBZP01001531.1_pt1 | contig 28126 bp, 24 predicted proteins | sample 5204301 | NCBI WGS metagenome assembly WBZP01 (sample SAMN12412401, study PRJNA552823) | activated sludge metagenome | isolation source: activated sludge from nitrification reactor of wastewater treatment plant... | place: USA: Pennsylvania | collected 2017 | reverse complement strand
ACAGATCGTCGAACTGCGGGTCGGTGTGCGGCGAGGGTCGATGCGCCGGTGCCGATCGCAGGGTCCGGAGTCGGCGGTGTCGGGAGTGGGCGCCGTTGACGACGCTCGTGCGGAGATAGGCCGCCGGCTCGTCGAGGTCGCGGAGCCCGGCGGGGCGGGCGGCCATCCGGGCGAAGGCGTCCATCACGATCTCCTCGGCCTCGTGCTGCGATCCGGTCAGCAGCGTCGCCAGCCGGACCATGGGGTCGAAGCGGTCACGGAAGAGGTCGTCGAGTGTCCGTGCTCCCCTGGAAGATCCGAGCGATCGTGTCCCGTCTTCCACGCCCGATCCCGTCTGCTCGACCACCAACCTGCTCACGACCTACCTGACGTGCGACACCTCTCCGGGGTTGCAGCCACGGTGGGAGCCCGGCGCTGACCCCGGCAGTTAGCGTGGCGCGATGCGAGTGCTCGGGGCGTGTTCGCTCGGCGGACCCGGCCATCTCGGTCCACTTTGCTCGGTCCTCGACCCGCTCAGCGATCGGGGTGATGCAGTGGCGGTGGTCGTGCCGCCAGCGATGGCAGGGATGGTCGCTGAGATGGGCCACACCTGTCTTCCCGGTGCAGCGCCCCACGAGTCCGAACTGGAGCCGCTCCGCGAGCAGCTGCTTGAGCTCGACCCCGCCGCCGCGTCGCTCGTCGGCAACCGCGACCTGTTCGGACAGCTCGCCACAGCGGCGATGCTCGACCCGCTCCGGGAGGCGGTCGCTCGGTGGGAGCCGGACCTCATCGTCCGTGATCCGTGCGAGTACGCCTCAGCGGTGGTGGCGGCGGAGACCTCCCTGCCGGTCGCGCAAGCCGCCATCTCGCTCGCCGCTGTCGAGTGGGGATCGATCGCCGCAGCGGCCCCAGCACTCGAGGGGTGGCGAGTCGGGCTGTCCGACATCGTCCGCTCCACCCCCTACGTGACCCGCTTACCCGCGTCCCTGGATCCGTCGCCGTTCCCGACCACCATCAGGTTCCGGGAGCCGTGGGTTCCGGCCGAGCCACTGCCGAACTGGTGGCCGGGCGATGACCGTCCGCTGGTGTACGCCACGTTCGGCACCGTCCTCGGGCACATGTCGACGGCTGTCCGCTCGATGGCAGTGCTCCTCGACGCCGTGGCGGGCCTCGATGCCCGCGTCCTGCTGACCACCGGCCGTGGCGTGGATCCCGTCGCGCTGGGACCGGCCCCCGCCAACGTCCGGGTCGAGCAGTGGGTCGATCAGGCCGACGCGCTGGAGGCGGCGTCGGTCGTGGTGTGCCACGGCGGTTCGGGAACGACCTTCGGCGCCCTGGCCCGAGGGGTGCCGGTGGTTGTGGTCCCGATGTTCGCCGATCAGCCCGTCAATGCCGTGGCGGTGGAGCGGGCCGGGGCGGGGACGGTGGTGTGGCCCGCCGACCGTCGCAGTCTCGGTGACGGCGACGCCGAGCGGATCGAACGGGCGGTGCGGGTGATCGTCGACAGATCCCGGTCCCGGCCCGACCTCGGCGGTCCCCGGCATGCCGCCGCGGCGATCGGGGCGGAGATGGCCGCGCTGCCGCTGCTGCTCGACGTGTTCCCCGGTGACCGCGGCGCCGTGTCGCCTTAGGTTGGCGACGTGGACCAGTTGCGCGGAGATCCCGGGACCAGCCGATGACGGCGTGGCGTGACGTCGGGGCCGCGGCCCCCGAGTTCGCCGCCCGGGTCCGGGGGTTGTTCGAGGCCCGGACTCACAAGACGATCCCCGCGTTGTGCGCCGACGGCGCTCCGCGGATCTCGGGCATCGAGTGCGAGTTCGTCGACGGCGAGCTGCAGTTCGGGTCGATGATCGGGGCGCGCGCGGGAGCCGACCTGCGCCGCACAGCCTGACAGCGACCCGAGCCATGTTGCGTGTTATGCGGTAACCTGAAATAACGTGACGGCCGGTTGGAGGTTCAGGGAGACGCGATGGCGCGCATGATCCGCCGGCATTGGCCCACCGGAGATCTGACCGGCCTTCCTCGCAAGGACCGCGCCGGATGCGACTACGACGCGTACCTGCCGGACGACCTCGTTGGCCGCCGGTTCATGCTCGACGGCGAGACGGCTGCTGACGTCTCGGACGCCGAGGCGAACGTGGCTCGCCTGAACGCGTCGGCGGTGGTGCTGGCGGACACCGAAGCGCTGGCCCGTCTCCTCCTCCGCGCCGAGGCGGTCGGCTCATCTCACATCGAGGGTCTCGTGGTCGGTGGCCGCCGGTTGCTGCGCTTCGAGGTCGCGTCCGAACTCGGCTCCGATGAAGCCCGCGACGTCACGGCGGACGAGGTGCTGTCGAACATCCGTGCGATGGACTACGCCGTGCACACGTTGGCGAACGAGCAGGTCACCGTCGACGGCATCCTGGAGATGCACCGACTTCTGCTCGAGGACACCGACAGAGCCCAGTTCGCCGGACGACTGCGTGAGGAGCAGAACTGGATCGGAGGCTCGAGCTACAACCCGTGCTCTGCAGCATTCATCCCGCCGCCCGAGGACGACGTGCCCCGACTGCTCGCCGACCTGTGCACGTTCGCGAACGGGGACTCGTTGCCCCCGATCGCTCAGGCCGCCGTCGCCCACGCCCAGTTCGAGACCATCCACCCGTTCGTGGACGGCAACGGCCGAGCGGGTCGAGCTCTCATCCACGTCATCCTTCGCCGCCGCGGGTTGTGCCCGAAGGTCGTGCCGCCGATCAGCCTCATCCTCGCCACTCGATCCTCGAACTACATCGCTGGACTGACCGCCTTTCGCCACGTCGGCCCGGCCGACAGTGCAGCGGCTCGGGAGGGCCTGAACCACTGGGTCGCAACGTTCGCGGCTGCGACCTCTGCGGCCGCACACCAGGCGCTTGCTTTCGAGGACAGGATCGAGGAGATCAAGCGGGACTGGCAGGTGCGTCTGGGAAGACTCCGCCGCAACTCTGCAGCGGAACGTCTCGTCGACCTCCTTCCTGGGACGCCCATCGTCACCTCGACCAGCGCCGCCGCCCTCCTCGACCGCTCCTTCAACGCGGCGAACGATGCCATCGAACGATTCGTCGACGCCGGCATCCTGACCAAGATGACCGTCGGGCGCAGGAACCGAGCCTGGGAGGCGCGAGAGATCCTCGACGCCTTCACCGACCTGGAACGAGGGCTGGCCTCACCGACCGGAGACACCCGCGCTGCTGAGCCGGTCCGACGTGTCCCGGCTCGTCCTCCGAGCTGAGCGCCTCCGGTCGTCGATCCAAGGCGTCCGAAGGCTCCGGATCGAGTAGTGGCCAGCCTGGTTCGGCACGTCTTGACCCGGCGAACTTGTAGCTCTCGGTCGCTGTGGTGGCGTGTGGGCTACAAGTTCGCTGGTCCGTGTCGAACTTGTAGCTCTCGGTCGCTCAGGTGGCGTGTGGGCTACAAGTTCGCTGGTTGCTGCTCGACGTGTTCCCCGGTGACCGCGACCCCGTGTCGCCCTAGGTTGTCGACATGGACCAGTTGCGCGGAGATCCCGGGACCAGCCGATGACGGCGTGGCGTGACGTCGAGGCCGCGGCCCCCGAGCTCGCCGCCCGGGTCCGGGAGCTGTTCGAGGCCCGGACCCACAAGACGATCGCCACGCTGCGCGCCGACGGCGCCCCGCGCATCTCGGGCATCGAGTGCGAGTTCGTCGACGGCGAGCTGCAGTTCGGGTCGATGACCGGGGCTCGCAAGGGGGCCGACCTGCGCCGCGACCCGCGCTTCGCGCTGCATGGCCCGACCGTGGACCCGGTCAAGGGTCAGGAGGCCGCCTGGCCCGGTGAGGCCAAGGTCGCCGGACGGGCGGTGCCCGCCGGGGCGTTGACCGCCGAGCCGGGAGCGTCGGACGGAGAGGTGCCCGAGGGTGAGCTGTTCGTCGCGGACATCACCGAGGTCGTGATCACCGCGCTCGACGAGACCGGGACGAAGCTCGTGATCGACTCGTGGACACCTACCCGGGGGCTGCGGCGCGTCGAACGGGCCTGAGGTCCGACCCGCGGCGTCAGACCATCTGCAGCAGGGCGCTGCGGATGGCGGGGCGGGAGCCGAACACCATCAGGAACATCGCCTCGCGGGCCAGTCGCTGCGCGTGGTTGTCGAGTTCGATCGAACGGCTGCCGGTGTGCACCAGCAGCGTGGTCGCCGCCTTGTGGGCGAACGCAGAGGCGGTGGCGCGGGCCTCGGCGATGTCGTCGTCACCGGCGGTGTCGAGGCGGTCCCGGACCTCGTCGAGCTGCTCGTCGAGCGCGGTCGGACCCAGCAGAGCGCAGCACCGTCGCGCGACCCCGAGCGCCAGCGACCCGTTGAGCCGCAGGCTGAGGGCGTTGGTCTCGCCCGGCCGGTGCGGGGCCACGCCGATCACGTGGTCCGCGTCGATGCCGACGCCGTCGAAGGTGAGCTTCACGGTCCCGCTGGCGTCGAGCACGGCGAGCTCGTGGCGACCGGCGGTCAGTCCCGGCCGGTCCAGCTCGCCGAGAGCGACGGTGACGACGGTGTCGTCGGGTCCGCGGGCCGCGACCTGAAGCGTGTCGATGCGACCCCAGCCCGACACCCAGGGGGCGTATCCGTCGATCACCCACCCGTCGCCGTCGGCAACGGCGTTGAGGCTGGACGGTCCGGGCAGCAGTCCGGTGAACACGATGCCGGAACGTCGGGCCCCGGAGCACAGGTCCGCCAGCCACTCGTCGCGCAGGCAGCCGGCGCCGAGCACCAGGTTGCCGACCAGGCCGTGGTGTTGCAGCCACACCAACGCGGTGGTCAGGCATCCCGAGGCGATCCGTTCGACGGCGGCCCCGGCGGTGTCGAGGTCGGCGGCCCAGCCGCCGAGGTCCTCGGGGCCGAACAGCCCGTACAGCCCGGCGTCCGCGATGGCGTCCAGGTTCCCGACCGGCAGCAGCTCGGCCCGGTCGGTGGCCAGGGCGGCGGGGAACAGCAGCCCGTCGGCGATCTCCTCGGCGCGGGCGATGACGTCGGTCACGATCTGTCCTGTCGGTCGATGTGCTCGGTGATCATCTCGGCCACCCGCTCCGGTCGGGTCAACGGCAGCCAGTGTCCGCCGTCGACGCGCACGACCACGAGCTCGTCGGCGAGCGGAGCGACGCACAGCGCCATCGCCGGGCTCACGTAGCGGTCCTTCTCGGCCACGACGAGTTGCACCGGCACCGACGTGTGCGGCGGTCGTGGGGAGCGCATCGCCGCGGGCACGTTGGCCCGGTACAGGCCGACTCCGTTGGCGCCGTCGGCCTGGGTGCGGGTGAGCGCGTCGGCGTCGGGGAGCCGCTCGGCGGGCACCCCCTCGACCTGTTCGAGGACGCGGGGCCATGCCCGTCGGCCGAGCGGCGACCGCCAGAACGCGGGCGCCAACGCGGGCAGCTGGAACATGCCGACGTACCAGGACTTGGCCGCCTGGTACGCCGCGGTGGCAACTGACGGGGGAGCGGTCCCGCGGCGTCGCAGGAAGTCGCCGACCGCGTCGAGCTGCGGCCCTGACATCGAGGTGAACGAGGCGATGCGTGCCGCCACCCGGGCATCGCCCGCGAAGTGCCAGCCCTGCACCGAGCCCCAGTCGTGGCCGACCAGGTGGACCCGCCGGTCATCGGGGAGCGTCGCGGCGATCACCGCGGCGACGTCGTCGGTCAGCCGGTCGAGGCGGTAGCCGCGGGTGCCGTCGGGGACGCCCGAGGCGCCCGCGCCGCGCACGTCGTAGGTCACCACGTGGAAGCGCTCGGCAAGGATCTCCGCCACCGGGTCCCAGACCGAGTGGTTGTCGGGGTAGCCGTGCACCAGCAGCACCGTCTGGGCGGCGCCCCGGTTCCGCTCGTACACCGCGATCGGCAGCCCGCCGGCACCGATCACGGTCTGCTGCTCGACGGCCGGGCTGACCGGCTCCGCGGAGTCGTCCATGCTCAGAGCCTCCCGCACCGGGGTCGGGATCGGCCAGCCCGACCGAGGCGTCAGGCCGGGGCCCCGATGGGGGAAGATGCCGGGATGGGATCCACCTACTCGATCGAGGCGTGGTCCGACTTCGCCGTCATGACCGGCGGAGCCTCCGCGGCCCTCGCCGGCCTGCTGATCGTGGCGATGTCGATCAACGTCGAGCAGATCCTGGCCTTCGCGGATCTCCCCGAACGTGCGGCCGCGGCGCTGATCGCCGTGTTGACGCCGCTGGTCGTCGCGGTCCTGCTGCTCGTCCCCGGCCAGCCTCCCGAGCTGCTCGGCGTCGAGCTCGCGGTGCTCGGCGTGCTGCTCGGCTGGGGGCTGCTCGGCCATCTGGTCCGCTTCGGTGGCCACAGCACCCAGACGGTGCGCCAGTGGGCGGTGGGCACGCTCGGACCGGTGGTTATCCTGGTCGGCGGGCTGATCCTGGCCGGTGTCGGCATCGGCACCACGACCATCGGCGGTCTGGCCTGGCTCGCACCCGCCGTCATCGCCGCGGTGCTCAGCGGGACGGCCCAGGCGTGGGTGCTGCTGATCGAGATCCGCCGCTGAGCGCTGTCGCCCGAACGCGAACGGTCGGCCCCGCCGAATCGGAGGTCGGTCGTTCAGCGGGTTCGCCGGGCGATCGTGAACCCTTCAGCGCGGCGGACTCTCCAGTGTCCCGGCAGCCCGCCGAGATCGACCCGACCGGGCAGCACGACCACGTCGACCCGATCCGCGTCCGAGTAGAGGTCGGGGTGGGTGCACCTCCGGGTACCCGGAGCCTCCGGGAACGGACAGGGGTAGATGTACACGTGGTCCCGGTGGGCGAGCGCTGCGGCGATCTCGTTCGAGGTGGACACGGACTCGGAGGGTCCGATCGCGTCGACGGCCCCGCGGATCGCCGGCGGGGCCGAGGTCAGGATCTCGGTCATGCGCACCCTCGGTGGCGCCCACGGAGCGAACGGGCTGAGGCATGCGAGGGCGGCGACGGCTCCGACCGCGACCCGCGCCCGATCCGATCCGCGGGCGGGCGCGGGCCCGTCCGACCGGTGCTCGGTCGACAGGGCGGCAAGGGTGCCGGCCACCACGAACGGCACGAGCACCACCCCGTGGTGCCACCACGGTTGTGAGATCCCCGGCCAGGACGACAGCAGCAATGGCAGGCCCGCAACCCCCAGGGCGAGAACCCATCGGGGACGACGCAGGGGCAGGAATCCGACCGGAAGCAGCCAGCTCGCGAGTTGGATGGTGGCGGTCGGGACGAGCAGCACGATCCGCCATGGGTGCGCGAGCGCGTCGGCCGGAGACGAGCCGAGTCGGCCGTAGTAGCGCTCGAAGGTCTGCCAGGTTCCCAGCACATGCGGTACGACCTGGGCGACGACGAGAGGGATGGGGACCATCCACAGCAGCCGGCGACGGGTCGGTCCACGGGCCAGGAGTGCCGCCCCGGCCAGCACGACCGAGGTGTCGGCCCGACACAGCATGATCAGCACGCCCGCGACGGTCGCTGCTCGCCGGTCGTCGCGACGCACCGCCAGCAGCAGCCAGGCGACCGCGGGGGTGGCGAACACGACGGGGTGGAGGTCGTAGACCGCCGCGCTCCACACGAACGGGTTGGACAGCACGAGCAGGGTCGCCCACCGTCGCGGGACGCCCCAGCTGTCGGCCAGATGTCGTGCGGGCACGACGGTCAGGCCGAGGCAGACCGCCTGTGCGGCGAGCAGCCACCACGGCGTGGCCACGATCCGGTACAGCGGCACGAACGCCAGCAGCACCGGCGACACGTGGTCCGCGAACACGTCGATCCCGATCGTGGTCACGAACGGGGCACGGCCGCGGGACATGAGCCACACGGCCTGGTCGAAGATGCCGAGGTCGGACGCCCCGGCGTGGAGGGCCGCCGCCCGCCGGATCGCGACCAGGAAGAACACCAGCGATGCTCCGGCGGCGATCACCGGGCCCCGGGTGTCGGGACCGGCGGTGCGCTCGGCGGCGGTCGGCATCTGCGACCTCAGCCGATGCCCGGAGCGGTGCCGGGGAGTCGGACCACGATCCGGGCGCCGCCTCCGGTGCTGTCCGACACCGCGACGTCGCCGTTCATGCCGTCGACGAGCTCGTGGACGATCGCGAGCCCGAGACCCGTGCCTCCGCCTGCGGAACGGGCGTCGTCGAGGCGGGTGAACGGCTCGAACACCCGTCGTCGGTCCTCGACGGGGATGCCGGGCCCGTCGTCGTCGATGCAGATCACCAGCTCGTCGGGTGCGGCGACCGCCGAGATCCCGGTGCGGTGGGCCCGGTAGCGAGCAGCGTTGTCGAGCAGGTTGGTCAGCACCTGGGTCAGCGCCTCACCGTCCACCGGGACGGTTCCGGCCCGCAGGTCGGTGTCGATGGACCCTTCAGGGCGGCGGTCGACGAGATCTCCGATCAGACGATCGACGTCGAGCGGTGCAGCCGTGGTCGGCGAACCTGGTTGGGCGAGCTTGGCGAGCGACAGCAGGTCGAGGGTCAGCCGGTCGAGTCGGTCGTGGTCGATCAGGGCGTCGTCGATCGCGGCGAGGAGGTCCTGTCGGGAACCGGGGTGCAGCGAGGCGACCTCGAGGGTCGTCCGGGCCGACGCCAAAGGGCTCCGCAGCTCGTGCGAGGCGTCGGCGATGAAGCGCTGCTCGCGGATCGACGCCGCCTCCAGGCGTTCGAGCATGCGGTTCATGGTGATGGCGAGCTCCTCGATCTCGTCCGAGGTCGCAGGTTCCGGAACCCGGCGCGACAGGCCCTGGGCGGTGATGTCGGACACCTCCTCGGTGATCGCCGCGACCGGCCGGAGGGCCCGTCGAACCAGGAACCACGTCGTGACCCCCACGAGCAGGACGAGCAGCGGCAACCCCGACAGCAGGGACCGTCGCAGGGTGGCGACGGTCTCCTCGGTCCGCTCGAGCGAGCTGGCGGCGTACGCGACGACCCGGGGATCCTTCTCCGAGCGGACCGCAACCAGCACGTAGCTCTGCTCGTCGTCGATCGCCTCGATCGGTCGGATCTCCCAGTCGGAGTCGCCGGGTTCGGGGCGCATCCGGCTGATGGCGCCGTGGTCCTCGAGGTTGTCGGTCCGGGCCAGGACCGCTCCGGCCGTGTCGACCACCTGAGTGGCTCCGTCCTCCTCTCCAGGGAAGGACAGGTGGGCAGGAAGGGCGTCGGCCGACGAGAGGGCGAGGACGTCGTCGGCGCGTAGCCGGGCGGCGGTGCGGTCGGCGTCGATGAGGTGCGACTCGACGATGCGCACCAGGGCGACACCGCCGACGAGGAGGGCGACCAGCACCGTGGCGCTGGCGACGAGGGCGGCCCGGGTCCGCACCGACACCCGGACGCGTCGGCGGTTCATCCCGATCCCAGCCGGTAGCCGACGCCTCGGATCGTGTGGATGGTGGAGGCGTCGAACGGGAGGTCGATCTTGCGTCGCAGCGCGCTGACGTGGACCTCCACGACGTTGAGGTCGCCGTCGAAGTTGGCGTCCCAGACGTTCTGGGCGATGTCGGTCTTCGACACGACCTGACCATGGTGGCGCATCAGGTACTCGAGGACGGAGAACTCGCGGGCCGTGAGGTTGATCTCGGTCCCACCCCGATGACAGCGCCGGGCGGCCGGATCGACGACCAGGTCGCCGTCGCTCAGCTGCACGGGCCGTTCCGGTGCACCGCGACGTACCAGGGCCCGGAGGTGCGCCATGAGGACCAGGAACGAGAACGGCTTCGACAGGTAGTCGTCGGCACCCAGGTCGAGGGCCTCGGCTTCGTCCCACTCGCCGTCCTTCGCGGTGAGCATGAGGATCGGAGTCCAGATCGCGTCCTGGCGCAGCCGCCGGCAGACCTCGTAGCCGTTGAGGCCGGGCAGCATGATGTCGAGCACGATCACGTCGTAGCGGTGCTCGGTCGCCATCCACAGGCCCTCGGTGCCGTCATGGCACACATCGACCGCGAACCCCTCCGCGACGAGCCCCCGCTCGAGCGCGGCGGCCAATCGGTGCTCATCGTCGACGACCAGGACCTTCATGGCCGACCCGACTCTACGCATCCGTCCATCCGTGCAACGTCCGAGGTCGATGCTGAAGCTCCGCTGAAGATCGGTCGTCGAGCCTTCAGCGGCGCCACAGCTCCGGCATCTGATCCTGGAGAGCGTCAGGACCGACCTGACGCAGAACCCAAGGAGTGTCACCAGGATGGAACCCCTCAGCCGAACCAAGCGAGTCGTGTACTCGACCATCGCCGGACTCGGGCTGTTCGCCGGAGCGGCGGGAGTCGCCGCAGCGGCCGGCCGCCAGCCCTCCGCGCCGAACCCGACCGAACCGCCGGCCGCGAGTGCCGGCGCTGCGGGTGAGACGAACGACGGCGCCGAAGCCCCCGATGCCAACTACAAGAGCTCGGTCACACTCCCCGAGAAGCCGGGTGATCCCGAGCTCAGCGACGCGGAGGAGCTCACGCAGCTCCAGTCGCTGGCCAAGGTCAGCCCCGCGGATGCCGAGGCAGCGGCGACGGCCGCGGTCCCGGGTACGGCCAAGCCGGCCGAGCTCGAGAACGAGGACGGCAACGTCGTCTACGACGTCGAGGTGACCGGTGCCGACGGCAAGGTCACCGAGGTGATCGTCGATGCCGGCAACGGCAAGGTCCTGCACCAGGAGGCCGAGGAGGCCGACGACCACCAGGATGGCGATCACGAGGACGGCGAGCGTTCCGACAGCGGGTCGGGCGCCTCAGAGACGACGACCGCCCCTGCGGGCGCCGGCAACTGAGAGCGGTGACCCGCCGGGGGTGTCGGACGTGCCGGCACCCCCGGGCGGCCCGGTCCGGTGGATTTAACCGTCCGTGAACTCGGAGGTGGGCTCCGGTGAACCGGCGGTCCCCGATGATCAGAACAGACCCGAAACCGCAGGTTCGGGTGACAGAACCTCAAGGGGAGGAGCCCCGTGACCATCCTCGATGACCGACCGATCGCGCCGGACCCGACCGACTCGGACGGCCCGCACACGGCCGCCGTCGGCTCGGCCGACCGGCCCGCGACGATGATGCCGCGGGCGCCGCGTCGCCGTCGTCGACGTCGTCGCATCCTCGCCGTCGTCGCCCTTCTGCTGGCGGTGGCCATGGTTCCGGTCGGCTACTCGTACGGCACCTACCTGACCGCCCCGGGAGATGCTCCGCCGCAGGTGCGCAGCGTGGACTGGCTGCGCGACCACGGGTTCGAGTCCGTCATCAACGACGTCGAGCAGTGGTGGTACACCCGCCACAAGCCGACCGGGAGTCGTCCGCCGAAGGCCGACATCCCCGTGGCGCTCCGCTCGGGTGCGGCGCCGGGACCATCCATGGACCGTGCGATCACCGCATCCGCTCGTCCGGGTGCGCTCGAAGGGGTGTGGACCACGGTCGACGGGCTCGCGTCCCGCCCCGGTGCGGTGGAGCAGACCTACCTGCACCCGGATCGTGCCGCGCCGGCGGTCGTCGCGGATGTCGTGCGGTTCGATCAGGACGCGCTCCGGACGGTGTACGTGCCCGGCACCAAGGAGCCCGGGGGGAAGTGGGCATGGGGATCGCAGATCCCGCGCAGCCAACGGCCACGAACAGTGGCCGCGTTCAACGCCGGGTTCAAGTTCCGTCACACTCGGGGTGGCGTCTACACCGAGGGCCGACACGCGGTCCGTCCTCTGCAGGCAGGTCTGGCCTCGCTGGTGATCGGGACGGACGGTCGCGCCGATGTCGTGGCCTGGCCCGGGGAACAGGCGCTGACCCCCGAGGTGGTGAGCGTCCGGCAGAACCTCGCACTGATCGTCGACGGCGGCCGGGCCGTTCCGGGTCTGGCATCGGACCGGGGTGGCAACTGGGGAACGCGCCGGTCGCAGTTCCAGTACACGTGGCGATCAGCGGTGGGCATCGACGCATCCGGGCGCCTGATCTACGCCGCGGGACACCAGATGACCCTGATGCAGCTCGCTCGGGCGATGGTCGACGCGGGAGCGGTGCGGGCGATGCAGCTCGACATCCACGACGGGGTGATCTCGTTCAACTGGTACCGCCCGCAACCCGGTGCCGGCCTCGGCGTCGACGCCTCCAAGCTCGTGCCGTCGATGCAGCGCAAGGCGACCCGCTACCTGGCCAGCGACCAACGGGACTTCATCGCGGTCCAGGCCCGCTGAGGTCGCGGCCGGGCAGGACGAGCCGGAAGGTGGTCGGTGCCGGAGAGGACAGGACGAGTCGACCGCCCTCCGCCTCGGCCAGGGACCGGGCCAGGTTCAGACCCACCCCGTGCCCGGATGCACTCGGGTCCCGCCGACGGAACATCTGCGAGGGGTCGCGCCCGATGGCCCCGGCGTCGATGACCTCGAGGACCAGCCGGCCCTCCGGTGAGCTCCGGAGCGAGACCGAGACGGCCCCGAGGCCGTGTTCGATGGCGTTGCCCACCAGCACGTCGACGATCTGGTCGAGCACCGGCAGGCTGACCCGGACATCGGCCCCGGGCTCGGCCCGACACGTCAACGTGCGGTTCGCGGTCGTGAACGCCCGGTCCCACCGGGCGTGGACCGACCGGAGGAACCGGTCGACGTCCAGGCGGTCGCGTGGGCCCGGACGGTCCCTGGCCACCGCGAGCAGCGTCGTGACGGTGTCGTCGAGTCGGTCGATCTGGGTGAGGACCCCCTCGAGGACCTGGTCGACGTCGGAACGAGGATCGAGGAGGTCGGTCTCGACCGACAGTCGGAGCGCCGCCAGAGGGGTGCGGAGCTGGTGGGATGCGTCGGCGGAGAACTCCCGTTCGCGACTCAGCATCGCCTCGAGTCGTTGCGCCGTCTCGGCCAACGCCGTCGAGGTCTCGTCGATCTCGCTGACGCCGGTGCGGCGGGGTGTGACCGCGAAGTCGCCGTGGCCGAGTCGGACCGCGTCGTCGCGGAGCTCGCGCACCGGTCGCGACAGACGGGCGGCCACGAACCATCCGACCAGCGCCGCCACTGCGATGGCCACCGCGTCGAACACGACCAGGAGCAGGACGGCGCGCCGGGTGCGCACGTCGACCTCTCCTGCGGGTTCCATGACCCGGACGACGGCGACCTTCCGACCGTCGACCACCACCGGATGGGCCAGGACGCGGTCGGTCCCGACGATCCGGGTGATGGCGATGCGGGCGGCGCGCCGGGTGACGGCGTCGGCCGTCTCGGGACCGGTTCCGGCGATCTTCGCACCGTCGGGGGAGTAGACCGCGATGCGGATGTCGGACGGGATGTCGGGGAATCGGATGGGCTCCCCATCCACCCCGGGTGCATCGGGCAGTCCCGCCACTGTCCGCTCCGAGGCCCGCTGGAGCTCCCGGAAGGCGTCGTCGGTCTCCCGGTGGAACGTGATCACGGCCAACGGGACGGTGAGGACGGTGGTGGCGATCGCGGTCACGCTGACGATCGCCACGAGGATGCGTCGTCTCACCGGTCCTCGCCCGGGTCGACCGCGGGATCCCAGCGATAGCCGACGCCCCGCAGGGTCGTGATCCGGCTGGGTTCACCCACCGACTCGCCCAGGCGTCGACGAAGGGCGGCGATGTGCACGTCGAGGGTCTTGGTCGGCCCGAACCAGTTCTCGTCCCAGACCTCGGACATCAGCTGCTCCCGGGTGACCACCGTGCCACGGCGTGACATCAGAGCGACCAGCAGATCGAACTCCTTCGAGCGCAGGACGATCTCCGAGCCGTCGAGCACGACGCGCCGTGCCGCGGTGTCGACCAACAGCGCGCCATCGATCAGCGGCCCGGTGGATCTGCCGTCGTCGGTTCGCAGGTGCGTTCGGATGCGGGCGAGAAGCTCGGCGAGTCGGAACGGCTTGGTGACGTAGTCGACGGCGCCCGAGTCGAGCCCCATCACCACGTCGATCTCGTCGGTCCGGGCCGTGAGCATCATGATCGGCAGGCCGGGCCAGCGCCGGAGCAGGTCGTCGGCGACGTCGCGCCCGTCCCCGTCGGGCAGTCCCAGGTCCAGTAGGACCAGGTCCGGTCGGGTCGGCACCGAACGAGCACCGGCGACCGTCGTCTCCCACGTGGTGCTGTAGCCGGCGACGTCGAGCGCCCGCTCCAGGTTGGCGCCGATCGAGGGGTCGTCCTCGACCACGAGAATCGATGGTCGCCTCACTCGCGCTGAGCGTAGGCCTCGTGGTCCGGACTGCCCGAGCGGGACCGACGCGGGTCCCGGCTCGCTCAGGCTCCGGGAGGTGCGGCGGCGGCCTGGTTGAGCGTCGCCTGCTCGACCGACCAGCCCGCGGCGGCGGCGACCTGTTCGGGGGTGAGGGTGACTCTGGGGGCGCGCACCAGGATCGGGTACGGGTCGATCGCCGGTGCGTCGCCCGGGTGGATCTGGAAGTGCAGGTGCGGGGGAGTGGTGATGGCGTTGCCGGTGTTGCCGACCGTGCCGATCACCGTTCCGGCCGCGATCATCTGGCCGGCCTCGAGCGGGGCCCAGTCGCGCAGGTGGGCGTAGTAGTAGCGGTAGCCGCTGCGACCCCGGGTCCACACCGTGAGCCCGCCCAGGCGGTTGGTGCCGATCTTCTCCACCCAGCCGTCCTCGACCGCGACGACCGGGGTGCCGGCCCGGGCGAACAGGTCGTTGCCCTGGTGCGATCGGCTGCAACCGTCACGGCAGAACCCGTAGCTCGAGATGAAGCTGGTCGGTCCCGCGACCGGGAACACGAACCCGGCGATCAGCGCCGGGGTCTCGGCCAACTTCTTCTCGGCTTCGGTCGCGGCGGCCTGGGCCGCGGCCAGGGCGCCGCGGGCGGTCTCGACGGTCTGGGTGGCCGCGGTCTCCGCCTCGATCGAGGTCCGCAGCCGTTCGGAGACCTTCTCGCGCTCTCGCAGGTACTCGTCGGCCAACGCCCGGTCCGAGTCGGTAATCACGCCGGGCAGGACCACCCGGTCGGCCTCGGCCGACATGTCCCGACCGGGTCGCAGACGCAGCTGAGGTTGGCCGGCGGCGACGTAGGAGGCGGCGACGCGGCGGGTGAAGCGGTCCCGGACCGTGGCGTAGCGCTCCGCCGCGGCGCGCTGGACGCCCTCGACCTCGGCGCGGGCGTCCTGGGCCTCGGCCAGGGTTGCCTCGGCCTGGGCCACCGCGGTCTGGGCGGCGACCAGGCGGTTCTGGGTCAGGTCGACCTGGGCCCGCAGACCTGCCAGCACCGGGTTGGTGGTGCCGACTCCGTCCCAGGGTCCCTTCGGGGTGATCCCGGCGGTCGGGTCGTCGGGCTCGTCCTCGGTGGGCAGGTCGCCCTCGGGCGGCAGGGGGACGAGCGGGTCGATCGGCGGGACGGTCACCCCCTCGGGCAGCGTCGTGGTCGTGCTGCCGGGGACGGTGCTGGTGGTGCTCGATCCGTCGGGCGACGTGGTCGACGTCGTCGGGTCCGCCGTGGTCGTGGTGGTGCTCGAGGTGCCGGTGCCGTCGGGGACGGTGCTCGACGTCGATCCCGTCGTCGGGGGCTGGGCGCCGGTCGCGGGACCGAACGCGACCCCGGCGGCCAGGCACACGACGAGCGCGGCGGCCGCGCCGAGCCGCTTCACCGGGACCGCCTCAACGCGCTGGCGGTGGTCAGAACCGACACCGCGGTGCACACCGCGACGGTCGCCGCGACCACGATCAGGATCACGCTGCGGGCCTCGGCCGCCGGCGGGAGCAGCGACGAGACGACCGAGCTCTCCGACCCCGACGCCTGGGCGAGGGCGAGCGTCAGGGCCACCGCGGCGACACCGGCCCCGACCACGCCGATGAGCACGCCCTCGATGGTGACCGGAGCGGCGATGTAGGCCCGGGTGGCGCCGACCGATCGCATCATGTCGATCTCGCGCTGACGGGCGGCGATCGACGAGCGGATCATGGTGGCCGACAGCGCGACTCCGACCACGCCGAGGACGATCGCCAGCCAGGTCCCGAACCCCGACACCGCACCGGAGAGGTCCCGCACGTCCTGCACGGTCTCGTCCGCGGTGACGACCTGGTACACGTCGGGGTCAGACGCCAGCGGTCGGGTGATCCGCTGGATGAGCGTCGGATCGGCGTCGGCGGGAGCGACCCGGAACGACGCCGGCAGCAGGTCGGGTGTGACCGCCTCGACCATCGTCTTGTCCTCGGCGTAGAGGTCGCGGTACTCGTCGTAGGCCTGCTGCTGCGAGATCAGGTGCACCGACCGGACCCCGTCGGAGGATCGGAGCTCGTCGCCGACCCGGTCGATGTCGGCCGAGGTGGCGCCGGGCTGGAGGTAGACGACGAACTCGACCCCGTCGGCCCAGCGCGACATGGTGGCGTCGACTCCGGCTCGGGCGATGGCGGCGCCGCCGGCCAGCAGGGCGCACAGCGCGACGGTGAGCGTGGCCGACGCCGCCAGGGCGGGTCGGCGACGGATGCCGCGCACCGCGTCGCGCAGTGCGTAGCCGGCCATGGCCAGCATCCGTGTCCACGGCTTCTCCCGCAGCGACCCCAGGGCGGACTCGCCGAGCAGGAAGGAGTTGATGGCGTGGTCCTGGCCGAAGTTGCTGGCCGACTCGTCGGAGTCGGTGCCGTCCGAGTCGGTGCCATCGGACTCGGGCTCGATCGTGCGGGCGGTGTCGTCGGCTCCGATCACGTGCACGGCGGTGCGGGCGCGCGCAGACGGCTCCACGGTCTCGTCGATCATCTCGACGTCGAGTTGCTCGTCGTTGTCAGGCACGCGCGAAAGGTCTCCCAGGGAACCTGGACCTGCAGGCCCTCGACGAGCCCGGTCCAGAGGTTGTCGGCCGATCCGGCCCGGACCCGTAGCGGAATCTTCCGCCTCGCCCCCACTTCGGGCCCCACCCGCCCGGAGCGGCCGGGTGGGCACGGCCTACGAGGGTACAGGAGCCCTGCGGGCCGGAACAGGGCGCGCCGGTGAACCGCGGCTCACCCATGGGTGCCGGAGTACCGTCCGACGATGGCGAGCGACCGCGAGGGCGGCGACACAGCACAGGGCGACACAGCACAGGGCGACACAGCACAGGCCGGCAACCTGATCGACCGGGTCTCGGACCGCCTCGACCGCTGGCAGCGCTCGGTCCCGCCCCTGGCGGTGGTCCACGCCGTGCTCAAGAAGTACGGCGAGGACCGGGGGGGTCAGCTCGCCATGATCCTCACCTACCGGGGCTTCTTCGCCGCCTTCCCACTGTTGCTCGCCTTCGTCAACGTCGTCGGACTGCTGGTGCAGGACAACGAGGAGCTGCGCGAGGAGCTGATCAACTCGACCCTCGGCGACGTCCCGATCATCGGCACTGAGGTCCTGAAGGCCGACGTCGGCGGCAGCGTCGCGGTGGTGATCGGCTCGGTGCTCCTGTCGCTGTGGGCGGGTCTGGGCCTGCTCGAAGCGTTGCAGGAGCTGCTCAACACGACCTGGGGGATCCCGGTCTACGACCGGCCCAACTGGTTCGTCCGGCGGGCGCGGTCGATCCCGGCGGTCCTGCTGCTCGGGGGCTGCCTGGTGCTGTCGGGGTCGCGGGCCTGGTTCGACCTGCCGCCGGTGCTCGACGACGTGGTGTCGGTCCTGATGCCGGTGACCGCGGGATCGCTGTGCTACCTGGGGCTGCACTGGCTCCTGTGCCCGCGCAAGGTCCCGTTCGTCGCCCAGCTCCCCGGCGCGCTGTTCGTCGGGTTGTCCTGGTACGTGCTGCTGACCCTCGCCGAGTGGTACGTCGGACGGTTCGTCGTGCGCAGCTCCGACACCTACGGCGTCTTCGTCGTCGTGTTCGGCCTGCTCAGCTGGGCCTACCTGCTCGGCACCCTGTACCTGTACGGCAACGAGCTGAGCTCGGTCCTCTACGAGCACCGGTGGCCGCGCAGCCTCACCGGGCGGAACCTGACCGAGGCGGACCGAGCCGCCTTCGCCCAGGTGTCCGAACGCGAGGTCCGCGTGCGCGGCACCGACATCGCCATCGACGTTCCCACCGATCCGGCCCCGCCGCCGGAGCGCTGACCCGCCGGAGCGCTGACCCGCCGGAGCGCTGACGTCGACCGGATCCGTGTGCGACGTCGGCGTTCGTGTTCAGTCGTGCTCGCGGCGCGATGCGGGCTCGATGCGCTCGATCGTCGGTTGCTCGTCGGGTCCGACGCCGGCAAGACCGCCCTCGTGGGAGAAGTCCAGGCCCAGGGCGGCCGCAGCCTCGGTGGCGGTCTCGCCGCCGTCGTCGTCGGGCAGCAGGAACGGAACGTTCACCACGACGGTGTCCTTGCGGTACTTGAGGGCGACCTTCAACGCCAGCGCCGACTGGTTGTGGAACACCCCCTGCCACCAGTGCGGCAGGACGAACTCGGGGATCACGACCGTGAGGTAGTCGTGGTGCCAACGGGTGTCGAGCTCGTCCAGGTAGCCGACGACGGTGTGGGTGAGGTCGCGGAACGGCGACTCGATGATCTCGAGGGGCATGTCGATGCCGAAGCGCTGCCACGAGTCGCGGACCCGGGCCGCCTCTTCGGCGTCGATGGCGACGGTCACCGCCACCATGTCCTCGGTGCCGACCGAGCGGGCGTAGCGGATGGCTCCGAGCGAGGACTGGTTCACGCCGCCGACCAGCACGACGACTCCGTGGCGCAGCACCTTGGCCGGGACCTTGAAGTCGGGGTCGACCCTCAGGCTCCGGGCCACGTGGTTGTAGTGGCGCTTCACGCTGCGGAACCCCACCACGATGCAGGGGATCAACACCACGATGATCCAGGCCCCGATCGCGAACTTGGACACGATCACCACCATCGCCACGATGAACGTGGCGATGGCGCCGAGCGTCGAGTTGACCACGGAGAGATGCCAACCCTTCTGACGCTCCTTGACGTGGTGGCGGACCATGCCGGTCTGGGAGATGGTGAAGCTGGTGAACACGCCGACCGCGTAGAGCGGGATCAGCAGCGTCACGTCTCCGTTGAACACGATCAGCAGGATGGCCGCCGCTCCGGCGAGGATCAGCACGCCGTTCGAGAACACCAGCCGGTCGCCTCGGTTGGCGAACTGGCGGGGCAGGTAGCCGTCCTTGCCGATGATCGCCGCCAGGCGCGGGAAGTCGGCGTACGCGGTGTTGGCCGCCAGGATCAGAATGGCGGTGGTCGCCAGCTGCAGGACCCAGAACAGCGGGTTGTCGCCCCCGAAGACCTGCTCGCCCATGATCGCCAGCGCGGACTGAGACTCGTTGGGGATGACCCGCATCCAGCTGCCGATGATGCTGATCATGAAGAAGGTGGAGCCGAGGATCACGGCCATCCAGCCGAGGGTGATCGCGGCGTTCTTCGACGTCGGCTTGCGGAACGCCGGGATGCCGTTGGAGATCGCCTCGACGCCCGACAGTGCGACCGCGCCCGATGCGAACGCCCGGGCGAAGATGAACATCGAGATGCCGCCGATGTAGGGGCCGTGGTCCTCCTGGATCTTCTTGATCGACTCGACGTTCTCGGCGGTGGTCGGATCGAACACCGGCAGGCTCCCGCCGAGGTGGCGGACCGTCGCCCAGCCGATGAAGACGACCAGGATGGCGATGTAGATGTAGGTCGGGACCGAGAAGATCTTGCCCGACTCCTTGACGCCACGGAGGTTGCCGAGGGTCAGGATGATCAGGAACAGCAGGCAGAGCTCGACCCGGTAGGGGCGCAGGGCGGGGAACAGCGAGTAGAGCGCCAGCACGCCCGCCGCGATCGACACGGCCACGGTGAGCACGTAGTCGACCAGCAGCGACGCCCCGGCGACCAGCGACGGGGTCTCGCCCAGGTTCTCGCGGGCGACGACGTAGGCGCCGCCGCCGTCGGGGTAGGCGTGGATCGTCTCCCGGTACGAGTTCGCCACCAGCGCGAGCAGGATGACGACCAGGACCGCGATCGGCTTGAGCAGGTTGGTGGTGGGTTCGCCGTTGGCCTGCACCATCCCCGCCGCGCCGACCAGCACGATGAGGATCTCGCCGGTCGCGTACGCGGTCGAGGAGATCGCGTCGGAGGAGAACACCGCCAGGCCGATGGTTTTGGAGATGCGCTGGTGGTCGGCCTCGTCGCTGGCGAGAGGGCGACCGATGAGCACACGTTTGAGCGTCGATGCCATGCGGCGGCGAACTTACGGTCGCACCCGGGGGTGAGGGAAGCCCAGATCGCCGGAAATGTCCGGCCGCGCGAGATGTTCACATTCGGGGTGACCGCCGTCACCGCCGGTGGGGGGGCGTAGGGGGTCGAGTGCGCGCCGGTCTCAGCCGGGGTGAGCGGCGCGGGCCGCAGCGATCGACGCCAGGGCGTCGGCTCGGCCGGTCCAGTCCCCGATGTCGGAGACCTTGCCCGGTTCCAGGTCCTTGTAGACGCGGAAGAAGTGGTGGATCTCGTTGAGCAGGAACGGGTCGACGTCGGAGACGTCCTGGATGTGGGCCCAGCGGGGGTCGCCGGCGGGGACGCACAGGACCTTGAGATCGCGTCCCGCTTCGTCGGTCATCTCGAGTTGGCCGACGGGGCGCGTCCGGACGTGGCAGCCCGGGAACGTCGGGTCCTCGAGCAGCACCAGGGCGTCGAGGGGGTCACCGTCCTCGGCGAGGGTGTCGGGGAAGAAGCCGTACTCGGCGGGGTACACGGTGGCGGCGAAGAGGTGGCGGTCGAGCCAGACCTCGTGGGTGTCGTGGTCGATCTCGTACTTGTTGCGGGACCCCTGGGGGATCTCCACCACGACCTCGTACCACTCCTCGTCGGGGATCGTCGCCACCGCTGCCCTGCCTTCCGGTTCGGGTCGGGCTCAGCCGTCGAGCCCGCGCATACCCGACCATGCCAGCCGCGACAGCTGGGAGGCCAGCGTGTCGACGTCGGGTGTGCGGTCGTGCGCGAGCCAGTGTCGGCTGGCCGCCTCGGTCATGCCGACGATGCCGTGGGCGAGCACGTCGCGGTGAGCGGCGGGTTGGCCGTCGACGACGATCAGCTCGGCGATCGACTCGGCGATCGACTCCTCGACCGATCGGGCGAACGACGCGAACTCGGGGTCGCGGCGCGCTCCGGCGCCGAACAGGACGCGGAAGCAGTCGGTGCGGGCGTCGACGTAGTGGAAGTAGGCCCGCATGCCCTGCTCGACCTGTTGGCGTGGTCCGGCCGCATCCGCGGTGGCCTTGTCGATCGTCTCGCGCAGCTCGTCGCCGATGGCGGTGAGCAGCTCGACGAACAGGTCCCGCTTGGAGCTGAAGTGCTGGTACAGGACGGGCTTGGTCACCCCCGCGGCCTCGGCCACGTCGTTCATCGACGCCGCGTGGTAGCCACGTTCGGCGAACACGTGCACGGCCGTGTCGAGCAGCTGGGTGCGCCGCTGGGCGGCGGGCATCCTCATCGCTGCGACCGGGCCCTGACCTGTCGGGGCCCGGAGTCGGGGGTGGCGGACCGGGGCATGCGGACCATGGTATCGCCCATGTTACCGCTTGGTAACAAGCGGGTGTGCGGACCCGGTCGGGGGCTCGCCGGCGCCGGCCCCGGCCTCGGTAGCCTGCCCGGGTGTCCGAGTCCCCTCCGCCGGTCGCTCCGGTCCCCGCCGTCGCGGGCCCGGTCCTGGAGCGACTGCGCTGCGCCCCGTTCCACCGCGACCAGCACGTCGACCCGATCGGCAACGCGGCAGGCTACGACGGCTACCTGGTCGTCGACGTCGCTCCGCCGTGGGACCGCGAGGTCACCGACCAGGAGCCACTTCGCTCGATGGTCGGTGGGCCGAGCTCCGCCGCGGTCGCCGCTGACGGTTCGCGGTGGCGTCCGCTCGCGCGGGTTCCGGATCCCGGGCTCGTCGCCCGCGGGTTGCGCCGGGTCACCGCACACCGGGCGACGGTGGCCGACCTCGACGGCCTGGAGCTGAGAGGGCCGTTCGAACGTCGTGAGTGGGTCCTTCCCGCCGAGCGGGTGGTGGCTCTCGGACGGGCCGTGCTCGGTCTCGATCCGCTCGACGGCGACGACCCGATCGGCGACGCCGAGCTCGCCGCCGCACTGGTGGTGCCCGATGTCGCCGGCTCCGACCTGCTGATCTGCACCCACGGACGCCGCGACCAGTGCTGCGGCAGCCTCGGCACCGCCGTGCACGAGCAGCTCGGACAGCTGTGGGCCGGCTCGGCCGCGCCGGCCCGACGCCAACGGATCTCCCACACCGGAGGCCACCGGTTCGCTCCGACCTCGATCACCCTGCCCGACGGCTACCTGTGGTCCCACCTCGACGCCGAGGCCGCGGACCGGCTCGTGCGACGGGTCGACCCTCCGGAGGCCTTCGCCCTCAACTGCCGGGGCTGCTCGCTGTTCCCGAGCCCGGCCCGTCAGATCGCGGACCGGGCCGGGCTGATCGAGGTGGGCTGGGAGTGGGCCGACGCCCCCCGTGGTTTCCAGCTCGCAGCGTTCGACCGCACCACCATGGCCACCACCGTGAGGGTGACGGCCGTGCTGGCGGGGGGTGCGGTCCGGAGCTTCGACGTCACCGCGGTGCCGGACCGGCACGTGCCGACCCCCACGTGCGGGGTGATCGACGCTCCGGAGTACTCGACCGACACGGTGTGGCGCGTCGATCGGGTCGAGCCGGTCTGAGCGGTCGCGGCCGCCCGCTCAGTAGTGCGACGTCTCGCCGCGGTCCTCGCGGTCGGCGGCCTTGGCGGCGTGGCCGAGGATCACCGCCGGGATGAACACGACCGATCCGACGACGATCAGCCCGACGATGACGCTCACCGTCCACGGCGGGAACTGGGCGATGAAGGCGATCACGAACACGACGACCGACAGGGCGAAGCAGAGGTAGGCGACGCGCTGGCCCACCTCGGTCCAGTGCAGGATGCGCGCCCGCTTCGCCAGCACGGGGTCCTGGGCCTGGCTGCCGTCCCGATCCATGCGATCAGCCTGCCCGATCCGAGGCGGTCGCGGCGATTCCCACCTCCCCCGAGCCGTTCGCCTCAAACCAACTGAAATGACATGAGATGCCTTTGAATGGTATCCATGTCGGGACCACAGCACAGGCCGCGGGACGACGGAGGCGAGGGCCATGGCGAGAGCGGGGCGAGAGCGCCTTCTGATCGAGAACTGCGGCGAGGAGCACGCCCTTGCCGCGGACCGAACGCTCACCTTCGGCCGCTCCGCCGACGTGGTCGTCGACATCAACCCGTACCTGCACCGCGTCCTCGGGCGCTTCCGCCACGACGGCCGTTCCTGGTGGCTCGACAACGTCGGTCGGTCCATCCCCCTGACGCTGCTGTCGATCGAGGGCCTGTCGTCGGCGACGGTGGGCCCCGGGTCGTCGACCCCGATCCTGGCGGTGGAGTCGGTCGTGACCTTCAGCGCCGGTCCGGCCAGCTACGAGCTGGTGGTCACCAACGAGCGAGCCGAGCGTCTGGTCGATCTCGGCTCCGTCGACGGCGACGGACCCCTGGTCACCCTGGAGTGGGGTCACGTCGAGCTCAACGCGGATCAGGTCGACCTGCTCCGCGTGATCTGCGGCCCCAGGCTGGACCGTCCGGCGGACCAGTGGGCCGACATCCCCACCAACCGGGCGGCGGCGGCCGAGCTCGGGTGGAGCCTGGCCAAGTACAACCGCAAGCTCGACCACGTCTGCGACAAGCTCGCCCGGGTCGGCGTGCGCGGCCTGCGCGGCGACCTCGGCCTCAGCGCCATGGACCGTCGTCGGACTCTGGTCGACCACGTCGTGCGCAGCGGCCTGCTCGGAGCCCTGGCGGTGCCGGACGACGACCCGGAGGTGCCGCAGCAGAGCTCCGCCGGGCGGGCCAGCTGACGGGACGCTCCGCTCAGCGGGCCAGCTGCACGGCGACCACGCCGTCGGGGTCGACCAACCATCCCCGGCCCGCGGTCGGGACGAGCTCGTCGTGCAGCGGCAGCGAGGTGTGCAGCAGCGGAGGATGCAGGTCCGGGTCGGGCCGCAGGAGCAGACCTGTCCGCGTCGAGCGCAGGCGTCGGAAGCTGTCGGCGTAGCAGCGGGACGCCGCGTCCGCCTCGGCGGTGGCGACCACGCGCAGCGGCACGTCCGGTCCCATCCGCAGCAGTCGGTCCAGCACGGCGTCGATGGCGACGCCGTCGGGCCCGTCCAACAGCTCGGGCAGGTCGTCGACGGCGACGATCGTCGGCACCGTCGCCGCCGTGCCCCCGGTGCCCGTGCTCTCGGTGCCCGTGCCCTCGGTGCCTGTGCCCTCGGCGGTGATCCGATCGAGGAGGTCGTGCAGGGCGTCGACCGCACCGTCGGGCCGGTGGCCGTCCACGGTGAGCACGGAGCTGCAGCCCGTCGGGTCGAGTCGACGGACGATCATGGCCAGCGCGGTGCTGCGGCCCGATCGGGGTGGCCCGAGCACCAGGGCACCGCTGCGGGACAGGTCGAGGACCGCCACGCCGAGGTCGTCGTGGCGGATCCCGACCGGGACCGTCCATCCCGACGCCGGCGGCAATGTCTCGGCGTCGACAGAGGCGGCCAGCCGACGGGCGTGCCGTGAGGTGACCGACCGTTGGTGGCCCGGGTCGTCGTCGGGCCCGGCCAGCGGGGTCGGCGGCGCAGCCACCTGCACCAGACGCCCGTCGAACAGGCCCCGACCCGCCGGCAGGTCGGGGCTCGCCAGGTCGCGGGCCAGGCCGTCGGGGTCGACGACGTCGAGCACCGCCGCGTCGTCGGGGGTGGCGCAGCGCAGCAGCAACCTCTGGTCGAGGACGGTCAGGATCGCCGGCGGCACCTCGGCGGCGCGCCCGGCGGTCACCGCCAGGTGCACGCCCGAGGCGGGTCCCTCGCCGGCGAGCGCGGTGAGCAGATCCACCGCCTCGCCCCGGTTCACCCGTTCGTGACGCTCGACGAAGGCGCCGATCCCGTCGACGAGCAGGACGACGCGCCCGCGCGAGCCGGGGTCCTCTGCGCCCGTCCCCCCGGTGCGGCACCGGCGGCGCAACGAGCGCAGGAGCCGGAGGGTGGCCTCGGCGTCGTCCGCGCCGACGGGCACGTCGACGGTCCCTCCGGCTCCGGCCGTCTGTTCGATCCCGTCGAGCGAGCGGCCGTTGTCGATCGCGTGGACGGTCGTCAGGGTCCGGGGATCGCTGACCGAGGCCGCCGCGATGGTGCGCAGGGTGCCGGAGCGCCCCGAGCGGGGAGCGCCCATGACCAGCACTCCGCCCCGGCGCTCCAGGTCGACCTCGACGGTCGTCCGGCGCTGCTCGGCGGGCAGGTCGGCGAGTCCGATCACCACGGCTCCGGGACGTGATGGCCGCTCCAGTGCCGACCGCTCGAGGTGCTCGGGTAGGGGTTCGAGCCACGGTCGTCGAGGAGCGACTCGCCCCGGTTCCGACGCGGCGACGGAGCGGCAGCGGTCGACCGCCGCGTCGAGCTCGGTGGGGGAAGAACTCGCCGGATCGGTCGGTCCGGTCCCGGGGCGGGCCCATTCCACCGCGGTGGTCGGTCCCGGTTGCAGGTCCTGCACCACCACGCGCTGGTCGAGCGCTGCAGCTCCGGTCGTGCTGGCGACCTGCAGGGTCGATCGTCGACCGGGACCGAGGCGCAGCACGGCCCGGCCGGGGTGCCCCGCCGGGAGGTGGGCGGCGTCGACGCCGTCGATGACGTCACGGCTGTCCTCCTCATCGGCGACCCTCAGGGCGAGGCGGAGCGACAGGTTGGCCCGGATGGCGTCGGTGACCACCCCGCCCGGGCGCTGGGTGGCGAGCAGCAGGTGGACCCCCAGGCTTCGGCCTCGCTGGGCCACGTCGAGCAGCCCGTCGAGGAGGTCGGGGAGCTCGGCGGCCAGGGTGGCGAACTCGTCGACGACGACCAGCAGCGCGGGTGACGCGTCGGCGGCGGGCACGTCGACCATGTCGGTCACACCCGCAGATGCCACCACCCGCTCCCGGCGGCGGACCTCGGCACGCAACGACACGAGCGCCCGCCGGGCCTCGGCCGGTCCCAGGTCGGTGACCAGGCCGACCACGTGGGGCAGCTCCGAGATCCCCCGGAACGCGGCGCCGCCCTTGTAGTCGACCAGCAGGAACGTCAGGCGGTCCGGCGGGTGGTGAAGCGCCAGGGAGACCACGAGGGTCCGCAGGAGCTCGCTCTTGCCCGATCCGGTCGTGCCGGCCACCAGGCCGTGGGGCCCGTCGGAGCACAGATCGATGTCGACGACGCCGCCGCCGGTCGCTCCGATCGGCGCCCGCAGCGACCCCGGACGGGTCCGGCTCTGCACCCACCGGTCGAGCACCGCGGCGTCGTCGTCGAGGAGCGCCGGCGTGGCGAGGACGGAGCGCAACGACACCGTCGCGGGCACCGAGTCGTCTCCTGACGGGGCACGCAGCGGGGCCAGCGCCCGAGCCGCCGGTTCGCACTCCTCCAACGCGACGCCGTCGGGTCGAAGCGTCGCCGGCGCGCCGTCGTGCCGTCGGACGACGGCAGCGGTGGGTGTGGTTGTCACGACCGTGGCGACGCCGTCGGGAACCTCGGTGACCGAGGACGCGACCCAGATCGTCCCGGCGCGACGGGTGTGCGGTCCGGGTACCGGGCCCGGCCCCCAGCCGGACCGATCCACCAGCGTGACGACCCGGCGACCCGACGGCCCCGCCTCGCCCTGCGCCGACCGGTCGGTCGCCGGATCGCCGTGGCTCACGCGGTGGGGGAGCCAGCGCAGCCACTCCCACGCCGGTGCCCGTTCGGGGGCGGCGTCGAGGACCACCTCGAGGTGCTCGGGGCCCAGGGTGGCGGCCAACTGCAACAGGACCGCTCGGGCCAGCGCGGCGGGCTCGTCGCCGGGACCGCACAGCGCCAGGTCCGAGCTGCCGAGGTCGACGCCGATCGGCAGCTCCTGCACCGACAGCTCATCGACCACGGCATCGAGCTCGCCGCGCAGGTCGGCGCGGCCGCCGGCGGCCACGACCACCGGGTCCACCGCGGGGCCGTCGCCGGTGCCGATGCGGACGCGCAGGGCATCGGGCTGGTCCGGATGGCGTTCCCACACCCGGCGATGATCGGCGTGCACCCACCTGGCGACCTCCGTGCCGCTGGGCAGGTGGCGCTCGGCCCGTTCGAGCTGCGCGGCTCGACGGGTGCGGGCGTGCTCGACGGCGCGGTTCAGGTCGCTGCGGAAGCTCTCCTCGCGGAAGCGCCGCTCGCGTCGGTGCTCCCGACGGACCTCGATGCCTGAGGCGACCACGAACGCCACGCTGAACAGCACGAAGCCGGTCACCGCCAGGCTGCGGGTCGCGACCCACATCGCAGCACCCATCAGCAGCGGAACAGCCGCGGACAGGACCGGGAAGCCGGGCAGCCGATCGGCGGAGGGCGGTGTGGGCAGCTCGACGGACCGGGGTTGGTCGGGGTCGACCACCGCCGGGGTCCGTCCGTGGTCGCGCCATGGACCCTCCGCGTCGGGTGGACGGAGCGGACCCTCGATCCGGACCGTGAACGTGCTGTCGCCGATCCGCACGATGCTGCCGTGGCCGAGCCGGACTCCGCCTCGCAGTGGCGTCCCGTCGACCTCGACCCGGTCGGTCGAACCGATGGCGTGGGCGCTGAGGGCCGAGCCCACCCGCAGCCGCATCGGACCGAGGGTCGTGGTGCCGTAGGCCAACCGGGCGTCTCCGGCTCCGGGGTCACCCGGATCCGGGTCGACCGCAGCGAGCAGACGGGACAGGACGACCGGTGACCACCACGGCGGTTCCACCGGGTGCTCAGACGCCGCGACGACGCGGACCGTCGCCGCGCACCGGGGGGCGGCGTCGACCGCAAGGCGGTCAGGGTCGACCGCGGTCGACCCCTCGCCGGAGGCCGACGTCCCCGGGACCGCGGTCAGGGTGCGGACGCAGCCCGGACCCTGGCTCGTCGGGTTCGGGGCGGTCGTGTCCCCGAGGTGCTCCGCGATGGCCCGGGCGACCTCGCCGACGGTGGTGTCGTCGGCGAGGTCGACCCGGACGTCGCGCTCGGCGCCGTCGTGGAGGACCCGGTAGGTCACGTGTCGCATCGTCTCGGTCCTCGCGGGTCGACGTGCTCAGGACTGCGAGGCCTGGCGCTGCTGGCTGACGTTGGCGGCCACGGCCTGGGCGGTCGCCTCGAGCGCGGCGGCGACCCGGGTGAGCTGCGCCTTGTGGTTGCCGTCCCACTCGCTGCGGAACTTGGTGGCGTCCGAACCCTCCCACCAGGCCGACTTGAGCAGGCCGTCGAGCTTGCGGGTCAACGAGTTGATCGTCCCGGCGTCGGCCTGCAGCTGCTTCTGCAGAGCCG
>WBZP01001529.1_pt1 | contig 28137 bp, 24 predicted proteins | sample 5204301 | NCBI WGS metagenome assembly WBZP01 (sample SAMN12412401, study PRJNA552823) | activated sludge metagenome | isolation source: activated sludge from nitrification reactor of wastewater treatment plant... | place: USA: Pennsylvania | collected 2017 | reverse complement strand
CGATCTTGACGAACATCGTAGACATCACCGACCCGGCCGATCCGCGCCTGGACGACTTTCGCGACCTCAACAGCGTCGACCGCCGGCCGGATCTGCCGACCGGCAAGGGTCTGGTGATCGCCGAGGGGGTGCTGGTGGTCCAGCGGATGCTGGCCTCGCGGTTCACCCCGCACGCGATGTTGGGGACGGACCGACGGTGCGCCGAACTCGCGGCCGACCTGGCGGCCACGGATGCCCCCTACTACCGCACCAGCGCCGAGGTGATGGCCGAGGTCGTCGGCTTCCATCTGAACCGCGGTGTGCTGGCGGCCGCACGTCGGCCCGCCGAGCTGACGGTGCCCGATGTCCTGGCCGGTGCACGCACCGTCGCGGTCCTGGAAGGGGTCAACGACCACGAGAACCTCGGCTCGATCTTCCGAAATGCCGCGGGACTGGGCGTCGACGCGGTGATCTTCGGTGCCGGGTGCGCCGATCCGCTGTACCGCCGGGCCGTCCGGGTTTCCATGGGCCATGCGCTGCTGGTTCCGTTCGCGCGTGCGGCGGACTGGCCCGGGTCGCTGAACATACTGCGAGACTGCGGGTTTCACGTTCTCGCCATGACGCCCAGCGCGCAGGCGATGCCGCTGGCCGAGGCGGTCGCCGCCATCGGGGATGCCAGACTGGCGATCCTGGTCGGGGCGGAGGGGCCCGGTTTGACCGAGACGGCGATGCGCGCCAGCGATATGCGCGTCCGCGTCCCGATGTCGCGCGGCACCGACTCGCTCAACGTGGCCACCGCGGCGGCGCTGGCTTTCTACGAACGCATTAGGCTCGCGCGGTGACCCGAGAGCCGACACCCTGGGCGACCGGGTTGACCGTGTCGGGTTTCGTCGCGGCCGTCCTCGGGTCCGCGGTGGTGGTGCTCGGCCTCGGACTCATCCGGGTGCACCCCCTGCTCGCTGTCGGTCTCAACCTCGTCGCCGTCGGCGGATTGGCCCCGACGGTCTGGGCGTGGCGGTCGATTCCGGTGAAGCGCTGGTTCGGCCTGGGCGCCTTCGTCGGCGTGGCGATCGGCTGGGTGGTGCTGTTGGCGCTGGGATTCAGCGGCGTCCGGTAGGCCTCAGCGGTCGCCGGCCGACCGCACCCCGAGCAGGACGTCCTCCCAGCCCGGAACGGCCGGGCGGGTCCGCGCGTTTCGGGCCTTGCGGGCCACCGGCTGCGGATTCGGCTCGGGCTCCTCGGCGAAGAGGTCGGGCTGCGCGTCCGGTTCGGCCGCACCGGACGCGATGGCCGGGGCCTCCGGTTCGTGTTCCGGTTGCGGGATGTCGGCCGGTTCCTCGGCGATCACCATCTCCGGGATCTGCGGCTGGGCCATCGGGGCCACCCGCAACGGGCGTTCGAAGCGGGGGTTGACCAACTCGCCGGCGGCGTCGTCGACCGAGCTCACGGTGCCGCCGTGGGCGCCGGGCGCGTAGCGGAAATGCGCGTAGTTCTCGGAGCGGCCCGCCTTCCAGGCGACCTGCACCGTCCAGCGGCCGTCCTCGTTGCGCCACGCGTCCCACTGGGTGTCGTCCGGGTCGAGTCCGCGGGACACCAGCGCCGCGGTGACGGTCTCGAGCAGGGTCAACACCGAGGGCCCGTCGTCGAGGACCGGATGCGCCGCCGAGGCCAGTTCGGCCGCGCGGGCACGTTCGAGGAGCACGGGGTTGGCGAACCGCGCGATCCGCGAGATGTCCACCCCGGCGGCGTGGGCCAGCTGTTCGACGGAGGCGCCGGCGCGGATCCGGGCCTGGATGTCCCGGGGTCGCAGGCCGGGTTTTCCGTCCGGCTCGACAGGGGTGTGCCGGACCCGGATGCCGTCGCCGCGGACGGCCGCCCGCAGCTGGTCGTCGACCAGGAGTCGGTACCGGTTGGGCTGGTCGTCCTCACACAACACGTGCTTACCGTCGACGTCGAGTCCGACGACCTTCAGTTCCCGCATGACGACCTCCTTGGGGCTACCGCGCGGAGCCCGGCTGATCGGCACCCTACGCGGGCCGGGCGCCCATCCGGGGTTGACACGCGGGCCGCGGGCCAGCGCATTCGGTATTTTCGGGGGACCGGTCGACACCGGATGTGATCAGCTGTCACTTGCGTCACATCAGAGTCGATTTGCTCAGCGCACACCGCTGCATCGTGCGAGTGGACCTCGCAGCGGACGCCGAGCAGATTGCCGGCAGGCGAGCCGTCTACAGCCTCGCTAGAGCTGTTCTACGACCCAGTCCACGCAGGCGGTCAGCGCGCTCACGTCATCGGGCTCGATCGCCGGGAACATCGCCACCCGCAACTGGTTGCGGCCCAGCTTGCGGTACGGCTCGGTGTCGACGATGCCGTTGGCGCGCAGCACCTTCGCGACGGCGGCCGCATCCACGGCGTCGTCGAAGTCGATCGTGCCGACCACCTGGGAACGCAGCGCCGGATCGGCGACGAACGGCGTCGCGAAGGATGCCGCCTCGGCCCAGGAGTACAGCCGCGACGACGAGTCCGCGGTCCGTTTGACCGCCCAGTCCAGCCCGCCGTTTCCGTTGAGCCAGTCCAACTGTTCGGCCATCAGCAGGAGGGTGCCGATCGCCGGGGTGTTGTAGGTCTGGTTCTTGGTGCTGTTGTCGACCGCGATCGGCAGTGACAGGAATTCCGGCACCCAGCGGCCCGAGGCGGCGATGCCCTCGATCCGCGCCAACGCCGCCGGGCTCATGATCGCGAACCACAGCCCGCCGTCGCTGGCGAAATTCTTCTGCGGCGCGAAGTAGTAGGCGTCGACGTCGTTGATGTCGACCGGCAGGCCGCCGGCACCGGAGGTGGCGTCGATGACGATCAGCTTGCCCTCGGAGCCCGCCGGACGGCGCACCGGGACGGCCACGCCCGTGGAGGTCTCGTTGTGCGCCCAGGCGATCACGTCGACCGACGGATCGGATTGGGGCTCGGGCGCGCTGCCGGGATCGGCCTTGATCACGATGGGATCGCCGACGAACGGGTTCTTGGCGACCGCGGCGGCGAACTTCGCACTGAACTCACCGAAGGTCAGATGCAGCGAGCGCTGATCCACCAGGCCGAACGCGGCGGCATCCCAGAACGCCGTGGACCCGCCGTTGCCGAGCACGACCTCGTAGCCGTCGGGAACGGCGAACAACTCGCGCAGGCCGTCGCGCACCCGTCCGACGAGGTCTTTGACCGGCGCCTGCCGGTGCGACGTCCCGAACAGGGCGGCGCCCTTGTCGACGAGCGCCTGCAACTGCTCGGGCCGGACCTTCGACGGCCCACACCCGAACCGGCCGTCCGCGGGTTTGAGAGAGTCCGGAATCGTCAACTGCTCAACCATGCGGTCAAGCGTAGTGAGAGGCCATCCGGCGGGGCGAATCGCCAGGTCGTACCGTGTTCGACACGGTGCGGAATCCGCTCTGGTGTTTACCCGGTACCTGCGGTACCGTTCGACATCAAGTACCTGTATGTAAACCTCGCGTCCGAGGCTCAGGGAGGTCTGGAATGGCTCGCACCAAGATGGTCCGCCGGTGGCGGCGCAACATGGACGTCGTCGACGACCAGCCGTACGTCGACAAGTTGATGACACTGTCGGAAGGGTCGGTGCGGCGCAACTTCAGCCCCTACACCGACATCGACTGGGACTCGCCGGAATTCGCGGTCACACCCAACGACCCGCGCTGGGTGCTGCCGACGACCGACGCCTTCGGTCAGCACCCCTGGTACCAGGCGCAGCCGCTGGAACGTCAGATCGAGATCGGCATGTGGCGGCAGGCCAACGTCGCCAAGGTCGGTCTGCACTTCGAGTCGATCCTGATCCGCGGCCTGATGAACTATGCGTTCTGGGTGCCCAACGGCTCCCCGGAATACCGGTACTGCCTGCACGAATCGGTCGAAGAGTGCAATCACACCATGATGTTCCAGGAGATGGTCAACCACATCGGCGTCGACGTGCCCGGCATGCCGCGTCTGCTCAAGTGGCTCTCGGCATTCATCCCGCTGGTCGCCGGCCCGCAGCCCATCCCGTTCTTCTTCGGCGTGCTCGCCGGTGAGGAACCCATCGACCACACCCAGAAGGCGGTGCTGCGGGAGGGCAAGACGCTGCACCCGATCATGGAGCGGGTCATGGCGATTCACGTCGCCGAGGAGGCCCGGCACATCTCCTTCGCCCACGAGTACCTGCACAAGCGGGTGCCGAATCTGCCGCGGCGCAAGCGTTTTGCGCTCTCCCTCTACGTCCCGATCGTGATGCGCGTGCTGGCCTCGGCGATCCTGGTGCCGCCGCGCACCTTCTGGAAGGAGTTCGACATCCCGCGCTCGGTGCGCAAGGACGTCTTCTTCCGTTCGCCTTCCTCACGGAAGTGGTTGTCGGACATGTTCTCCGACGTTCGGATGCTGTGCCATGACACCGGATTGATGAACCCGTTCGCCAAGCTCATGTGGCGGATCTGCAAGATCAACGGTGAGCCGTCGCGGTTCCGTAGTGAGCCGCAGCGCCAGCATCTGGCCCCGGCCCCGATGCCGGAGATCGCCGAGCAGCCGCGCGAGCCCGTCTCGGCCTGAGGAAACAGATGCCGCACGTCATCACCCAGTCGTGTTGCAGCGACGGGTCCTGTGTCTATGCCTGCCCGGTGAACTGCATCCATCCCACGCCGGATGAGCCGGGCTTCGCCGCCGCCGAGATGCTCTACGTCGACCCGGTCGCGTGTGTCGACTGCGGCGCCTGTGTCAGTGCCTGTCCCGTCGGGGCGATCATCCCTGACACCAAGCTGGCCGAGAAGCAGTTGCCGTTCGTCGAGTTGAACGCGGCCTTCTATCCGCCGCTGCCGGCCGGCGAGAAGCTGCCGCCCACCTCGAAGCTGGCGCCGGTGATGCCCGCCCCGCTGGTGCGCCGCGGCGCGAAGCCGCTGACGGTGGCGATCGTCGGGTCCGGGCCGGCGGCCATGTACGCCGCCGACGAGCTGCTCACCCAACCCGGCGTTCGGGTCAACGTCTTCGAGAAGCTGCCGACGCCCTACGGTCTGGTGCGGGCCGGGGTCGCGCCGGATCACCAGAGCACCAAGCAGGTGACCCGGTTGTTCGACGTGATCAGCCGCGAGCGCGGATTCACGTTCTATCTGAACGTCGAAGTGGGGCAGCATCTTTCGCATGCCGACCTGCTGGAGCACCATCACGCGGTGCTGTATGCGGTGGGCGCGGCCAACGACCGCCGGCTGACGATCGACGGCGTGGACCTGTCCGGTGTCGCGACCGCCACCGAGGTGGTGGCCTGGTACAACGGGCACCCCGACCATGCGGGGCTGTCCGTGCGCCTGGACCACGAGCGGGTGGTGATCATCGGGAACGGCAACGTCGCGCTCGACGTCGCCCGTATCCTCACCGCCGACCCGGATGACCTGGCGCGCACCGATATCGCCGACCATGCGCTGGCGGCGCTGCGCGCATCGACGGTGCGCGAAGTGGTGATCGCCGCCCGGCGCGGTCCGATCCATTCGGCGTTCACGCTGCCCGAACTGATCGGCCTGACCGCGACCGCCGATGTCGTCCTGGACGCCGCCGATCACGCCCTGGTGCAGCAGGAGTTGCGTGACGCCGTCGATCCGTTGACCCGGTCGAAACTGGAGATCCTCGCCAAGCTGGCCGAGGCCGGCGCGGTCCCGACGCGCCCGCGGATCCGGTTCGCCTACCGGCTCACCCCGGCGCGCATCACCGGCACCGGGCGGGTGGACGGCGTCGAATTCAACCGCACCGGTACGGACGCCGTCGAGCATCTCGGGGCCGGCCTGGTGCTGACCTCGATCGGCTATCACGGCAAGGCGATTCGCGATCTGCCGTTCGATGAGGATGCCGGTGTGGTGCCCAACGAGCACGGCCGCGTCATCGGGGCTCCCGCCACCTACGTGGCCGGCTGGATCAAACGCGGCCCGACGGGATTCATCGGCACCAACAAGTCGTGTGCGATGCAGACCGTGCACGAGTTGGTCGACGATTACAACGCCGGCCGGCTGGCCGACCCCGCGCACCGGCCGTCGGCCCTGGCCGGGCTGGTCGCGAGCCGCCGGCCCGACGTCGTGGACGCCGTGGGCTGGCGCGCCATCGACGCCGCCGAGATCGCCCGCGGGTCCGCGGGCGGGCGGCCGCGCAACAAGTTCACCGCAATCGCTGACATGCTGACGGCCGCCGCCGCGGCGCCGAAAGCCTCGGTGCGGGAACGCATCCTGACCAGAATCCACTAGCCGCGAGGGTGCACTGATATGCATTTCCGGAAGGCCGAAATGCATATGGCTGCACGCTGGCCGGTGGGGTCCGGATGTCAGGAGTGCGAGATCTCCGCCCAGCCCTCGACGGACTGCGGGCCGCGCGGTCCCGGGCCGATGTAGACGGCCGCCGGGCGGACGAGCTTGCCGAGTCGCTTCTGCTCGAGAATGTGGGCACACCAGCCCGCGGTCCGGCCGCAGGTGAACATCGCCGGCATCATCGCGGCGGGCACCCCGGCGAAATCGAGGATCACCGCGGCCCAGAACTCGACGTTGGTCTCGATGGCGCGGTCGGGGCGCCGTTCGCGCAGTTCGGTCAGCGCGGCCTGCTCCAGGGCCGCCGCCACGTCGTAGCGGGGCGCGTCGAGTCGTTTGGCGGTGGCCCGCAGCACCCGCGCGCGGGGATCCTCGGCGCGGTAGACCCGGTGGCCGAAACCCATCAGCTTCTCGCCCCGGTCGAGGATGCCGGTGATCACCGCCCGGGCATCGCCGGTGCGTTCGGCCTCGGCGATCATCGGCAGCACCCGGGCCGGCGCGCCGCCGTGCAACGGTCCGCTCATCGCCCCGACCGCACCCGAGAGCGCGGCAGCGACGTCCGCGCCCGTGGAGGCGATGACGCGGGCGGTGAACGTCGACGCGTTCATGCCGTGTTCGGCGGCCGACACCCAGTAGGCGTCGATGGCCTCGATGTGCCGCGGATCCGGCTCGCCCTGCCAGCGGGTCATGAATCGAGCTGTGACCGTTGAACATTCGTCGATCACGCGCTGCGGAACCGCTGGCTGGTAGATGCCCCGGGCGGACTGTGCGACGTAGGACAGGGCCATCACCGATGCGCGGGCCAGCTGATCGCGGGCCGTCTCGTCGCTGATGTCCAGCAGCGGCTGGTAGCCCCAGATGGGTGCCAGCATCGCCAGCCCGGCCTGGACGTCCACCCGCACATCGCCGGTGTGGATGGGCAGCGGGAAGGGTTCGGCCGGGGTGAGGCCCCGCCCGAACCGGCCGTCGACCAGCAGGCCCCACACGTCGCCGAAGGTGACCCGCAGCCGCACCAGGTCCTCGATGTCGACGCCGCGGTACCGCAGCGCGCCGCCGTCCTTGTCGGGCTCGGCGATCTCGGTCTCGAAGGCCACCACGCCGGCCAGTCCCGGGGCGAAATCCTTGGGCACCACAGTCATGGGTGGATTGTCGCACTGTCCGCCACCGGCGCCGACCGGCGGGGCGTAGCGTTGGCGCCGTGGAACCGGAGACTCATCACCTGGCGGGCATGCGTGTCGAATACGGCTCGGTGGAGAAGGACGGCAGCGCCGACCTCGACGTCGACTGGCTCGGCGCCGACCCGGCCCGGGGCTGGCTGTCGTTGCTGCACAAGTGGATTGGCGACGCCCAGCAGGCGGGCCTGGCCGAACCCAACGCCATGGTGCTGGCCACCGTGCAGGACGGGAAGCCGGTCACGCGCTCGGTGTTGTGCAAGAGCGTCGACGAGTCCGGTGTCACGTTCTTCACCAACTACGAGTCGGCCAAGGGGGCCGAGATCGCGGAAACGCCCTACGCCGCGGTGACGTTCCCGTGGTACGGGCTGGGCCGGCAGGTACACGTACGCGGTGCGGTCACCAGGGTGAGCTCGGAGGAAACCGCCGACTACTGGTCGAAGCGGCCCCGCGGTTCCCAGCTCGGCGCCTGGGCGTCCCAGCAGTCTCAGCCCATCGGTTCGCGGGCCGCACTGCTGGGCCGGCTCGCCGAGGTGACCGAGCGGTTCGCCGATCAGGACAGTGTCCCGGTCCCGCCGCACTGGGGCGGCTACCTCGTCGCCCCCGAGGTGGTGGAGTTCTGGCAGGGCCGGGAGAACCGGGTGCACAACAGGATTCGGGTCTGCGGGGGGCGGGCCGAGCGCCTCCAACCGTGAGGCGGCTGTTCGCCGACACCACACCGCTGCAACAGCCGGATTTCCGGCGGTTGTGGTGGGCGGGCATCCCGACGGTCATCGGTGCCAATCTGACAATCTTCGCAGTTCCGGTGCAGCTGTACGCGCTCACCGAGAGTTCGGCCTACGTCGGCCTGGCCGGCGTCTTCGGGCTGGTGCCGCTGGTGGTTTTCGGGTTGTGGGGTGGCGCGTGGGCCGACGCGATGGACCGGCGCACGCTACTGATCATCGCCTCGTGCGGACTGGCGGCGGCGTCGGTGCTGTTGTGGCTGCAGGCCGCACTGGCGCTGGACAATGTCTGGATCGTGCTGTGCCTGCTGTCGGTGCAGCAGGCGTTCTTCGCGATCAACTCGCCCACCCGGTCGGCGGCCATCCCCCGGATGCTGCCGGCCGAACAGCTACCGGCAGCCAATTCGCTGAACATGACGGTCCAGCAGTTCGGCGCCATCGTCGGACCGTTGCTGGCCGGCCTGCTGCTGTCCTGGATGGACCTTTCGACCCTGTATCTCCTCGACGCGCTGACCTGCCTGGTGCCGATCTGGGCCACGATCCGCCTGATGCCGATGCCGCCGAGCGAACCGGCCGGCGGTTCGCGATGGGGGCTGGCCTCGGTCCTCGACGGTTTCCGACACCTGGCCGGCAACACCGTGGTGCTGATGTCGTTCGTCGTCGATCTCATCGCGATGATCCTCGGCATGCCGCGCGCGCTGTTCCCGCAGATGGCCCACCAGAGTTTCGGCGGGCCCGTCGACGGCGGCACCACCATGGCCATGCTGGCCGCGGCGATGTCGGTCGGGGCGGTGTTCGGCGGGGTCTTCTCGGGGTGGTTGCCCCGAATCCGCCGGCAGGGCCTGACCGTGGTGGCCTGCATCGTCATCTGGGGTGTGGCGATGATCGGATTCGGCCTGGCCGGCGGCGCGGCGCGGGGCAGCGCCGGGGTGTGGCTGTGGGCGGCCCTGGGGTTTCTCGCGGTGGGCGGTGCCGCGGACATGGTGTCGGCGGCCTTCCGGTCGACGATCCTGCAACAGGCCGCCGCCGACGACCTGCGCGGCCGGTTGCAGGGCGTGTTCACGGTGGTGGTGGCGGGCGGACCGCGAGTGGCCGACACGCTGCACGGCACGGCGGCCGCCCTGGTCGGGACCACCGCCACCGCGGCGTGCGGCGGCGTCCTCGTCGTCGTCGGAGTGATCTTCGCCGCACTGGCCGTACCGGCCTTCGTGCGGTATCGCGTTTCGTGACGCGCCTCGGCGGTCTATTGGCAGCCGCTGAAAAGTTGCGGGCCGCTACGATGACCGATGTGGTCGACGTCGGGGCTGGGTCCGAACCGGGTCTGCGTGAGCGCAAGAAGCAGCGCACCAGGGCGACCCTGATCAATTCCGCCGTCCAACTGTGCCTGGAGCAGGGCTACGAAAAGACCACCGTCGAGCAGATCGCCGCCGCCGCCGATGTATCCTCGCGGACCTTCAGCCGTTACTTCGCCACCAAGGACGCCGTGTACCTGGCGTTGTTGGATGCCCTGATCCAGGGCGTCGCCGCCGAACTCGAGACGATCCCCCGCGACGTATCGCCGCTGCGGGCGCTGCGCGACGCGCACCTGACGGTCCTGGGCAAGGTCCGCTCGGGAGGTGTGCCGGGGCTCAACAGCAACGGCGTCGCGTTGATGCTGCAGGTGATCAACTCCACCGACGAACTCAAACTGGCGGCCGGTGAGATCCAGGCTCCCGTCGTGGTCCGCGCCCTGGCCGACCGGATGGGCGTGGAGCCCACCAGTCGGCGCCTGCGGATGGTCAACGCGGTGTGGTCGGCGATCATCGTGACCGGGTGCGGCGACCTGACGCCCGGCACCGCCGCCGGTGAACTCGGGCCGGAGCTCATGGCCTTGCGGATCAGCGAGTCCTACGACCAGTTCAGGGCGCTGACGGCCGTCGCCCGGTGAGGCCCGGCGAACCCCCGCGCAGGCGAGCGGCGCAGTTAGCGACTACCTTCCCTATTACAGCTCGTATCGCTCAGAAGGGGTTTCCGTGGCCAGCAGTTCTTCCTCAGACGAGACCGCGACTCTCCAGTATCCGGGGGGATCGATCGATCTCGACATCGTCAAGGCGACTGAGGGCGCCGATGCGATCGCGCTGGGCTCGCTGCTGGCCAAGACCGGCTACACCACGTTCGACGGTGGTTTCGTCAACACCGCCTCCACCAAATCGGCGATCACCTATATCGACGGCGACGCGGGCATCCTGCGGTACCGCGGTTACCCGATCGAACAATTGGCGGAGAAGTCGACGTTCATCGAGGTCAGTTATCTGCTGATCTACGGTGAACTGCCGTCCGCTGCGCAGCTGGAAGCCTTCACCACCCAGATTCAGCGGCACACCATGCTGCACGAGGACCTCAAGCGGTTCTTCGACGGCTTCCCACGCAACGCGCACCCGATGCCGGTGCTGTCGAGCGCCGTGAACGCGTTGAGCGCCTACTACCAGGATTCGCTGGATCCGCTGGACACGCGGCAGGTCGAGCTGTCCACTATCCGGCTGTTGGCCAAGCTGCCCACCATCGCGGCGTACGCCTACAAGAAGTCCGAGGGCCAGCCGTTCCTGTATCCCGACAATTCGCTGACACTGGTGGAGAACTTCCTGCGGATGACGTTCGGGGTGCCGGCCGAGCCCTACGCGGTCGACCCCGAGATCGTCCGCGCGCTGGACATGCTGTTGATCCTGCACGCCGATCACGAGCAGAACTGTTCGACGTCCACGGTGCGCCTGGTCGGCTCGTCGCAGGCCAACCTGTTCACGTCGATCTCCGGCGGCATCAACGCGCTGTGGGGCCCGCTGCACGGCGGCGCCAACCAGGCCGTCCTGGAGATGCTGGAGAAGATCCGGTCCGGCGACGACGACGTCAAGACGTTCGTCAGGAAGGTCAAGGACCGCGAGGACGGCGTGAAGCTGATGGGCTTCGGCCACCGGGTCTACAAGAACTACGACCCGCGTGCCCGCATCGTCAAGGAGCAGGCGGACAAGATCCTGGGCAAGCTGGGTGGCGACGACGCACTTCTCGACATCGCCAAGGAACTCGAGGAGATCGCGCTCACCGACGACTTCTTCGTCGAACGCAAGCTGTACCCGAACGTCGACTATTACACCGGCGTGATCTACCGCGCGATGGGCTTCCCGACCCGGATGTTCACCGTGCTGTTCGCGCTGGGCCGGTTGCCCGGCTGGATCGCCCACTGGCGCGAGATGCACTCCGAGCCGGGCAAGATCGGCCGGCCGCGGCAGGTGTACACCGGTTACACCGAGCGGGAGTACGCGGCGCTGGACAAGCGCCCGTAATTCTCGGCAATCTCCACCCGGAGGCGGGCTCAGCCGCCGTCCAGCACCGCCATCGCCGCGTTGTGGCCCCCTATCCCCGACACCGCCCCGCCGCGCCGGGCCCCCGAGCCGCACAACAGGATTCGGGGATGGGCGGTGGCCACGCCCCAACGTTGCGCGGGGGTTTCCAGGACGGCGCCGGCATCGGCGAACGGCCACTGCAGAGCGCCGTGGAAGATGTTCCCCGCCGTCATGCCCAGGGTGTTCTCCAGGTCCAGGGTGGTCTTGGCCTCGAGGCAGGGATTCCCGTGGGCGTCGGCGAGCAGCACGTCCTGAATGGGCTCGGCCAGAACGGAATTCAACGACGCCAGGACCGCGTCGGCGAGTTCGGTGCGCATCTGGTCGTGATCGCGGCCGGCCAGCAGGCTGTGGGGGGTGTGCAGGCCGAACACCGTGAGTGTCTGCGCTCCGGTGGCCCGCAACTCGGGTGACAGGATGCTCGGGTCGGCCAGGGAGTGGCAGTAGATCTCGCACGGCAGCGGTGCGGGAATGCGGCCGCCGGCGGCGCGGGCGAACGCTTCGTCGAGTTGGCTCAGCGTCTCGTTGATGTGGAACGTGCCGCCGAACGCCTGTTCCGGGGTCACACTCTGATCGCGCAGCACGGGGAGGCGGCGCAGCATCAGGTTCACCTTCGTCTGCGCCCCCTGGGCCAGCGGCGGCTCCGGTTCGCCGAGCAGGCCGGCCAGCACCACCGGCGTCACCCCGGCCAGGACGAAGCGAGCCCGCACCCGATGCTCGTCGTCGCCGCAGCGGTAGGACACCTCGCCATCGGGGGTGATCGCGAAAACATCTGCCCCGGTACGTATTTCGGCCCCGAACCCGCGGGCGGCGGCGGCCAGCGCGGTGGTCAGCGCGCCCATCCCGCCGACCGGCACATCCCAGTCCCCGGTTCCGCCGCCCAGCAGGTGATACAGGAAACAGATGTTCTGACGCAGGGAGTCGTCGTCGGTGCGGGCGAACGTCCCGATCAGCGCGTCGGTGGCCAGCACGCCGCGCACCAGGTCGTTGCCCACCGCCGCCGTGATCGCCGCGGCGATCGGTGTCTCCACGATGTCCGCCCACGCCGCTGCCGCCGTCCGATCGCCGCCGGCGAGCACCCGGTCGCGCGCCTGCGCGCGGGTGGGCAACGGCTCGATGAGGCTGGGCCACAACGCTTCTGTCACCAGCCGGGTGCGCCGGTAGAACTCGGTGACGCCGTCGGCGTCCGCCGCGGCCCCGATGGCCGCGAAGTTCGACCGGGGACCGATCAGCAGTCCGGTCTTCCCGCCGGTCGACGGATCCGGTGTGTACGAGGAGTATTGGCGGCGCGCCAGGCGGAGCGGCACCCCGAGATCGTCGAGGATCCGGCGGGGGAACAGGCTGACCAGATACGAGTACCGCGACAGTCGGGCCGCCACTCCGGGGAACGCCTCGGCCGAGATCGCCGCGCCACCGGGGTGGTCCTGGCGCTCGAGCACCCGGACCCGCAGCCCGGCGCGCGCCAGATACGCCGCTGCGACAAGGCCGTTGTGGCCGCCGCCCACCACGGCGACGTCGAGGTCGGCGTCGGCGGCGGGATGGTCGGCGGCCACGATTCCAGTCTGCCGCAGTGCGCGCTGCCCGGCGCCGGTTTGACCGGCCCGGCCCCGGCGGCCGGCCTGTCGATTAGCCTCGGCACTGTGACGACGAAACCTGAAATCGAATTCCCCGACGGCCCGGCACCCGATGAACTCGTCATCGAGGACGTCTTGGTGGGCGACGGCGCCGAGGCGGTACCCGGCGGCACCGTCACCGTTCATTACGTCGGCGTTGAATATGACACCGGGGAAGAGTTCGACAGTTCTTGGAACAGAGGGGAATCCATCGAGTTTCCGTTGCGCGGTCTGATCAAAGGCTGGCAGGACGGAATACCCGGAATGAAAGTCGGCGGCCGCCGGAAACTGGTGATCCCGCCGGCCCAGGCATACGGACCTGCCGGTTCGGGGCACCGCCTGTCGGGAAAAACGCTGATCTTCGTAATCGATCTGCTCGACGCGCGGTAGTTCTCGCGGGTCTGACCTGAGGCTCTACGGCGACGGTGGCGTCGACGCCACAAACCGACCCAACTCGCCGCAAAACTGTTCTAGGCTCGATTGGTTAAACAGGGTCGATTGAATTCGATCGTCAGATGGAGGATTCATGCCGGGTTCTGATGAAACTCGCACGATTACAGGATGGCGGCAGGCCACCAGGTACTACCGGCGCACGCCGGGGCTGGGCTGGTTGCTCGCACTGCTCGCCATCCCACTGCTGCTGGGTCTGTTGGGTTGGGGGGTGCTCGGCAAGTCCGACAAGGACGTCGATCTGACCCTGCCCACCGTCAGTCCCACCGTGACACTGCCGGAGTTGACGACGCCGAACGTCAACGTGCCCACCCTGTCGTGGGGCGCGTTGTCGTTGCTGCGCAACGGTAACGACCTCACCCTGACGGGTGTGCTGCCGACCGAGGCCGCAAAGACGTCCTTCCTCAACGCGGTCAAGGGTGTGTTCGGTCCGTCGGTCAACGTGATCGACAACCTCACGGTGCGCGACGGCGTCAGCATCCCGGATCTGTCCGGTCTCGGTGCCGCGCTCAAACCGGACGTCGACATCCCCGACTTCGCCTGGAAGGTCGAGGGCGACACGATCACGCTGACGGGTACGGTGCCGTCCGAGGACGTCAAGGCCGCGGCCGAGGCCGCCGCCAAGACCGCCTGGCCGGACGCCAAGATCGACAACCAGATCATCGTCGCCGGCGCCACCCCGGCCGCACCGGCCCCGAACCGGTGTGCGGATGTGCAGGCCGACATCAACGATCTGTTGAAGACGCCGATCAACTTCGCCACGGATGGTTTCGCGGTCGCGGACAGCTCGCAGGGTCAGCTCACCCAGATCGCGCAGAAGATCAAGGATTGCCCGGACGCCAGGGTTGCGGTGAAGGGCTTCACCGACAACACCGGCAACGACGCGATCAACCAGCCGCTGAGCGAGAACCGGGCGAAAGCCGTTGCGGACTTCCTGGTTTCGCAGGGCATCGCCGCCGGCAACGTCACCTCGCAGGGCTTCGGTTCGGCCAACCCGGTCGCGAGCAATGACACGCCGGAGGGCAAGGCTCAGAACCGTCGCGTCGAGATCGCAGTGAGCTAAGGAGAATTCGACATGGCATTTGTAGCCCAATGGTTGTGGTACCTGCTGGCGTTCGTCGTGGGGTCCGCGGTTGCGTGGATCATCACGGTGGTCTCGATCAAGCGGACCAGTGAGGAAGAGGCCATCGCCGACCTTCCCGGCTCACGTGAGATTGGAGCTCGATGATGCATGACGTGAACTGGTGGCTGATGGCGCTGTCCTTCCTGCTGGGGCTGGTGTTGACGTTCCTCTTCATGATCCGGCGCGTCACCCGCGAGGTGCCGATCTACGCCGCTCTGGGCCGCGGGCCCAAGGTGGAGGTGAAGAAGCCCGTCGCGGAGGTGAAGAAGCCCGTGGCCGAGGTGAAGAAGGCCGCGCCGGTTGTCGCCGCTGCGGCGGCGGCCGCCCCGGTGGTGGCGAAGGTCGTCAAGGACGAGCCGTACGGCACCGGGTCGGTGCGGGTTGCCAAGTCGGTGGCCCCGCCGCGCACCGAGTACCTCGTCAAGGGTGACGAGGACACGATGCGGTACTTCACCGTGGAGAGTCCCGACTACGAGAAGGTCGGAGCCGAGGTCTGGTTCAAGGACGCCGATTCCGCGGAGCGCGCCGGCTTCGTGCGCTGGGATGTCGCGGGTGACTACACCGTCACCGACAACGTAGGCGGCACCGTCATCAAGGGAGGCACCGTCGCGGGGTCCACGGAGACGGCCAAGTTCGCCGCGGTCGCCGGGGAACCCGAGGAGGGTCCCTATGGTGCGGGCTCGGCGAAGGCCGGCGCCGGCGGTGTCGGCCCGGCCGGCTGGACGATCAAGGGCAATGCGGACTCGGGGCTGTATCACACCCCCGCCAGCAACGCCTACGATGCCACCATCGCCGAGGTCTGGTTCGCCGACGAGGCGACCGCCCAGGCGGCCGGTTTCAAGAAGTACCAGTAACAACCTCAGTCAATGCGCCGGCCGTGCACTGCACGGCCGGCGCATTGCGTTGCCCACCACTTTTCCCGATCTGTCAGCGCCCGCCGCGAGGTCCACGCACGTTGTGTCGATGAGCGCCGAACAGAACGGTGTTTGTGGCGAAAGCTATTGCGTGCGAAGGACGAAACCCACCCCGCGGACGGTGTGCAACAGCCGCGGGGCGCCACCGGCCTCCAGCTTGCGGCGCAGATAGCCGATGAACACGTCGACCACGTTGGTGTCGGCGGCGAAGTCGTAGCCCCACACCAGCTCGAGCAGCTGGGCGCGGGACAGCACGGCCGTCTTGTGTTCGGCGAGGACGGCCAGCAGGTCGAATTCGCGTTTGGTCAGATCGACGTCGACGCCGTTTACCCGCGCCCGCCGGCCGGGGATGTCGACCTCGAGCGGCCCGACGGTGATGGTCTCCGACGAGAACGTCGCCGTCGCGCCGCGCCGCCGCAGCAGCGCCTTGACCCGTGCCACCAGTTCGGCCAGCACGAACGGTTTGACGAGGTAGTCGTCGGCACCGGCCTCCAGGCCGGCGACCCGGTCGTCGACCGAGGAGCGCGCCGAGAGCACGCAGACGGGCACGTCGTTGTCCATCGCGCGCAGCGCGGTCACCACGCTGACGCCGTCGAGGACCGGCATGTTGATGTCGAGCACGATGGCGTCCGGCCGCGTTTCGGTGGCGCTGCGCAGCGCCTCGGCGCCGTCCACGGCGGTCGTGACGTCGAAGCCGGACAGCCGCAGTCCCCGCTCCAGCGAGGCGAGCACGTCGGGGTCGTCATCGACCACGAGCACCCGGGCCGATCCGTTGGCACTGTCCATACGGTCATCTTGCCTGATCGAAGCTCGGCGGCGCGGTAGGCGCGAGTCGCGGCACTTTCGGCTGCGACGGGGACTCCGCGGTGCTAGCGTCCGTGGCTTGTGCAGCCCAATACCCCGCAGCTCATCGTGGAGCCAGACGACGGGGTGGGTCCCGTTGTCGAGTTCCTGCGTTCCGCGCAAACCTCGTTGCTGATCAAGCAATTCACCTTCACCGAGGCCGGCCTGATCCAGGCCGTCATCGACCGGCACACCGCCGGTGTCGACGTCCGGGTCATGCTCAACCCGGCTCGTTCCGGCGGTGACCGCGCCAACGACGAGACCTTCGGCCGCCTCGCCGAGGCCGGTGTGGATGTGGCGTGGTCGAGCCCGAAATTCTATGTGACACATGAGAAGTCGATCGTCGTCGACGGCCGCGCGGCCCTGGTGGCAACGTTCAACCTGTGCGAGAAATACTTCACGCTGACCCGTGACTACGGGGTGATCACCCACGAGCCAAATCATGTCGCGCAGATCATCGAGGTCTTCGAGGCCGACTGGGCGCATCGCGACTGGCAGCCCCGCGCCTACGAGGGTCTGCTGTGGAGCAACGCGAATTCGCGCTACCACATGGCACAGTTCATCGATTCCGCGCGGCGTCGCCTCGACATCCAGCACCCCAAGTACGTCGACGTGGCCATCCTCGACCGCATCGCCGAAGCCGCCGAGCGCGGCGTGAAAGTACATGTGCTCTGCGGCGGCAAACACGGCATCAGCGACTGGGATGTGCTGGACACCTTCGCCTCACTGCGCACGCTGCGCCGGATCGGCGTCAAAGTGCACAAGCAGAAAAACCTGCGCCTGCACGCCAAGCTGCTGATCGCCGACGGCGAGCGGGCCCTGGTGGGATCGATGAACATCGACCGCAGCGCCTTCGATCTGCGCCGGGAACTGGGCATCACGCTCGACGATGCGGCGACGGTCACCCGGTTGCAGCAGGTGTTCGACTCCGACTGGGAGCTGTCGCACCACTACGAGCCGCCCGACCCGCTGGACCCGTCCAAACACACCGAGGACGACTTCCCGCACGACCCCGACCTGGTCCATGAGTGACCCGCCGCAGCGGGTGTCGCTGGCCGAGCTGGCGTGGACGTTCAACCACATCGCGCTGGCGTCGTTCGGTGGCGGGCTGTCGGCCTGGTCGCGGGAAGTAATCGTCGTCGAAAAACACTGGATGGGCGAGGCGGAGTTCCTCTCGGCCCTCACGATGTGCCGGATCCTGCCCGGCGCCAACCAGGTGAACATGGCCGTGTTCACCGGGACCAAGCTGCGCGGCGGGCCCGGCGCGATCGCCGCCGTCCTCGGATTGTGCCTCGTGCCGGTGCTGCTGATGCTGACCGCGGCGTTCTTCTACTTCCGCTTCAAGGAGGTGCCCGCGGTCAAGGGGGTGCTGCACGGTGCGTCGACGGCGGCGGTGGCGCTGACGGTGGCGATGGTCATCAAGACCGGGCAGAAGTGCCTCACCGGGGTGGTGCCCGTCGCGGTGGCCGCCGCCGCGTTCGTGCTCAACGGGCTGCTGCGCTGGCCGCTGGTGGTCACGCTGGCGCTGCTCGCCCCGGTGTGCCTGATCTGGGCCTGGCCCGGACGTCGGGGCAGCGCCGCGTGAGCACCTATCTCCAGCTGGCCGGCCTGTTCGGCATGCTCTCGCTGCTGTCGATCGGCGGGGGCAACGTGGTGCTGCCCGAAATGCACCTGCGCGCCGTCAACGACAACCACTGGGTGAACAACGGCCAGTTCGCGGATCTGTTCTCGATCTCGCAGTCCGCGCCCGGGCCGAGCATCCTGATCGTGACGCTGGTCGGCTACGGGGCCGGGTTGCATCTCGGCGGCGTGCAGTGGGCCGTGCTCGGCGGCCTGGTCGCCACGTTGGCGATGATCGTTCCGGCCATGTCGCTGACATACGTCGTCACCCAGTTCTGGCAGAAAGCCGAGCAGTCCCGGTGGCGGATCGCGGTGGAAAGGGGCTTTCCGCCGATGACGGTGGGCCTGATCCTGGCCACCTCGTTGGTGATGAGCCGGGCCGCCGACCACGACTGGCGGGCGTATCTGGTGACCGCGATCTGCACGGTGATCTTCGTCCGGACCTCGCTGAATCCGCTGTATCTGGTGGCGGCGGCCGGTGTCCTCGGGTACTTCGGCGTGGTCTGACCTCGTCACCCGGCGACCGTGCGCGTCGGTCCGCCGACACGCCGCCTGGCGCGGGATTCCCTGCACGCTCGTCGCGCCGGTAACCGATTGCCCGGCATGCGAACATCGGAATGAGGGAATGCACGGTCGCGTTGAGGTTCCCGGATAGAACGGAGCGGGTGAATCGGATGCGGGGTGAGACGTTGCGGCCGGCCCGCCGGTTTCGGATAGCCTCAGCGCCGCAGCATCCCCGCGGCTGGTCTGACCTGGCGCGCCTGCTGCCCTACCTGTTGCCGTACCGGACCCGCTGGATCGCGATGGTCGTCGTCGCCGTCCTCAGCGTGGTCGCCACCATCGGCATCCCGCTGATGACCAAGGCCGTCATCGACGGGCCCGTCCGGCACCAGGACCAGCGGGGCCTGTGGGTGCTGGGCACCGCGGCGCTGGCGATCGGCATCGCCGAGGCCCTGCTGTGGTTCATCCGCCGCTGGCTGGTGGCCCGCTCGACGATGGGGGTGGAGGCCGACATCCGCAAGGATCTCTATGCGCGGCTGCAGATCCTGCCGATGTCCTTCCACGGCCGCTGGCAGTCCGGTCAGCTGCTGTCGCGGGTGATGAACGATCTGGCCACCATTCGTCGGCTGCTGTCGTTCGGCCTGATCTTCTTGGTGCTCAACGGGATTCAGATCACCGTCGTCACCTCGATCCTGCTGGCGATGTACTGGCCGCTCGGGGTCGTAGTGTTGTTGTCGGTGCTGCCGATCACCCTGACGGTGCTGCACTTCGAGCGGCAGTTCACCCGGCTGTCCCGGCAGGCGCAGGACCAGTCCGGCGTGGTGGCCACCCATGTGGAGGAAGCGGCGCTGGGCGTGCGGGTGGTCAAGTCCTTCGGCCGGGAGGACTACGTGTTCGACCGATTCGACCGCGAGGTGACGAATCTCTTCGACATCCAGGTCCGCAAGGTCGCGGTGTCCGCGCGCTTCTGGACACTGCTGGAGATCATCCCCAACAGCACGCTGATCCTGGTGCTGGGATTCGGCGCCTACGCGGCCGGCCACGGTCTGGTGACGATGGGAACCCTGGTCGCGTTCATCACGATGATGCTGTCGCTGGTGTGGCCGATCGCGTCCCTGGGGTTCCTGCTGTCGATGACCCAGGAGGCGATGACGGCGGCCAACCGGATCGCCGAGATCTTCGACGCTCCGGTGGAGATCACCGACGGCCCGCGGGGCGAGTCGCCGCGCGGCGGCCGGCTCGAACTTGTGGACGTCGGATTCCGGTTCCTTCCGGAGTCGGACAATTCGGGCCCAGCGGAGTCGGCCGATTCGGGCGAATGGGCCCTGCGCCACGTCAATGTCAGCGTCGAACCGGGGCAGACGCTGGCTCTGGTCGGCGCCACCGGATCGGGCAAGTCGGTGCTCACGGCACTGCTGTCGCGGCTCTACGACGTCACCGAGGGATCGATCCGCATCGACGGCATCGACATCCGCGATTTGAGCCTGCCGGCGTTGCGGGCCGCGGTGGCCACCGCGTTCGAGGATCCGACGTTGTTCTCGATGTCGGTGGCCGAGAACCTGCGGTTGGGTCGGCCGGAGGCATCGGATGACGACCTGGCGGCCGCGGTCGACATCGCCTCCGCCGGGTTCGTCCACGATCTGCCGTTCGGGTTGGACACCCGCATCGGGGAGCAGGGGATGAGCCTGTCCGGCGGTCAGCGCCAACGACTTTCGCTGGCGCGGGCCATCGTCGCCGATCCGGCGATCCTGGTGCTCGACGACACGTTGTCGGCTTTGGACGTGCACACCGAGGCCGCCGTCACCGAGGCGCTGCGCACCGCACTGCGCGGCGTGACCGGCGTGGTCGTCGCGCACCGGGCGTCCACGGTGCTGCTGGCCGATCGCGTCGCCCTGTTGGAGCATGGCACCATCACCCACGTCGGCACGCACGCCGAGTTGCTCGCCACCGTCCCGCGCTACCGCTACCTGCTCTCGGCGGAGAACGAACTCGACGACGGCTGCGAGCGGGACGAGCCGTGGGAAGCCGACCAGGCTTGGCGCGGCGCGCAACTCGAGGAGGTGATGGCAGATGACGAGTACCGACTGGCGCGGGCGCCTCGACGAGAACCCCGATGACTCGCCCGTCGACGAATCGTTGCCGCGCCGCCGCGAAGCACGCGAGCTGCTGGGCCTGCTGCTGCGCCCCTACCGGACGACGGTTGGGCTGCTGGCTCTCGTCGTGGTGCTGGAAAACGTTGCCCGCCTTAGTGTTCCGATCCTGATCCAGCGCGGTATCGACCACGGTATCCCGCCCATCGCACAGACCGGTTCCACGCGTGAACTGGTCCTGATCGTCGCGATCCTGTGCGCGGTCGTCGTCGTCCAGGCCACCAGCCGGCTGTTCTTCCTGCGCCGTTCCGGCCAGGTCGGCCAGACGGTGCTACTCGACTTGCGGCGCAGGGTGTTTCGGCATTTCGGCCGCCTCGACATCGCGTTCCACGACCGCTACACCTCGGGACGGGTGGTCAGCCGCTCCACCAATGACGTCGAAGCGATCCAGGAGATGCTGGAGACCGGCTTCGACAGCCTGATCACCGCGGTGCTGACGCTCTTCGGCACCGCAGCGCTGCTGATCTACCTGGACTGGCGACTCGGGTTGATGTGCCTGGTGGCGTTTCCGGTTCTGGTCCTGCTGGCGGCGTGGTTCCGCGCGGAGTCCGCCAGGACCTACCGCGAGGTCCGCGACAGCGCCGCGCTGGTGATCGTTCAGTTCGTCGAGACGATGACGGGTATCAAGGCGGTGCAGGCCTACCGCCGCGAACCGCGCAATCAGGAGATCTTCGATTCCGTCGCGGACCGCTACCGCAATATCAACGAGAAGACCTTCAAGCTGCTGGCCATCTTCATGCCCGGCGTCAAACTGGTCGGCAACATCACCACCGGCGCGGTGCTGCTCTACGGCGGCTACCGCGTGCTGCACGGTGAGATGACCATCGGCACGCTGGCCGCGTTCCTGCTGTATCTGCGGATGTTCTTCGAGCCGATGCAGGAGATCACCCAGTTCTTCAACACCTTCCAGTCGGCGTCGTCGGCATTGGAGAAGCTGGCCGGCGTGCTGGCCGTGCCGCCGGCCATCGCCGACCCGGAGCAGCCGGTCGCCCTGGCCGAGCCCGTGCGCGGTGAGCTGTCGTTCGACGCCGTCAGGTTCGGATACGTGCCGGGCCGCACCGTGCTGCCGGGGCTGGATCTGACGGTCCCGGGCGGGCAGACCGTCGCCCTGGTCGGCACCACCGGCGCCGGCAAGACCACCATCGCCAAGCTGATCGCCCGGTTCTACGACCCGACCTCGGGTGCGGTGCGCCTCGACGGGGTGGACGTGCGTGATGTGAGGCAGGCCGACCTGCGCCGGCATGTGGTGATGGTGACGCAGGAGAACTTCATGTTCGACGGCACCGTCGGCGACAACATCCGCTTCGGCCGGCCCGCGGCGACCGATGCCCAGGTGCGGGCCGCGGCCCGTGCCGTCGGCGCCGACCGGTTCATCAAGGCGCTGCCCGACGGTTACGGCACCGATGTCGCCAGACGCGGCGGCCGGCTGTCGGCCGGGCAGCGGCAACTGGTGGCGTTCGCGCGGGCGTTCCTGGCCGACCCCGCGGTGCTGATCCTCGACGAGGCGACGTCGTCGCTGGACATTCCGAGCGAGCGGATGGTGCAACGCGCGCTGAAGACGGTGCTGGCCGACCGGACCGCCCTGGTGATCGCGCACCGGCTCTCCACCGTGGAGATCGCCGACCGGGTGCTGGTCCTCGAACACGGCCGCATCGTGGAGGACGGTCCGCCGGCGGACTTGATCGCGGGGGACGGGCAGTACGCCGCGTTGCATGAGGCGTGGCTGCGCTCACTGGCCTGAGCGCCGTCAACCGGTCGGGTGGGCGCGCGCGGCGAGGTTCCGCAGCGCCAGTTCACGGACCCGCCTGATGTCCTCGGCGGTGAAGACACCGTTCACGCCCGAGATCGCCGCCAATGCCATGCCGTGCTTCAGGCCGAGCCGGTAGATCTCCTTGACCTTCTCCCATTCGATGTTGCGGCCGACGGTGAAGGTTTCGTAGCGGCCCTCCAGGGCCAACACGACGGTCTCCGCCATGCAGGCATAGACCACCCCGGGCGGCAGCCCGATGTCGTGCATCCGCACCTTGCCGGGCAGCTTGATCTCGCCGGACTCGATCACCAACACATCCGGGCGTTTGGCGACGTCTTCCGCCGACAGGTCGAGCGGCCGCGCGACGTCGGTGATCACGCAGCCGGGCTTCACCTCGAGGATGTCCAGGACCCGCTTCCCGGCTCCCGAGGTGGCGGTGACGATGAGATCCATGTCGCCGAGGTGGCCGTCCGGGGTCGCGGCGATATGGACCGTGGCGCGCGGGTGTTCCTCTTCGATCTGTCCCTTCAACGCCAGCAGCTTGGCCGACTCCGGGGACACCAGCCACAGTTCGTCGCTGGCCAACGCCAGCAGTCTGGCGCAGACCGACCCGATCGCGCCCGTCGCCCCGACCACCATCGACGCGCCCTTGAACCGGCCCTGCGCGTCGACGACGGCGATGCCCAGTTGCCGGATGGCGTCGTGTGCGGCCCAGAGCGCGCCGGACGCGCTGTAACTGTTGCCGGTCGTGATCGGCAGGGCGGCCTTCTTGGCCACCGTCACCCCGGCGTCGCCGACGACCTTGGTGAATGCCCCGAGTCCCATGATCTGCGCGCCGAGCTTGCGGGCGGTGTCGGCCGCGGCCAGCAGCCGGCCGTAGGTGAACTCCGGGCTGTGCGCCATCAGCTCCTTGGGGGTGCCGCCCACGGTGATGAGCCAGCCTTCCGCCTCGGCCCCCGTCGGCGACGTGATGTCGGTGACGTGGCTGTAGACGAACGGCGGTGCGTACGCGAGCGCCTTCTCGACGGTGTCCATCACCACGCCCGGCGAGAATCGGGAGATCGTGCCCAGCGGCTCGACCTTGCCGAAGAACTTCTGCGACAGCGGGTGGATGACGAACGCGAACCGGCTCTTGCGCCGGAAGCCGTTCGGGTAGAGCACCCGGGGCTCCAGGCCGGCGGAGACGATCATGTCGAGCAGGTCGTCGTCGGTCAGCGCGCGGGCCTGCGGCACGCAGGCCAGCATCATGGCCTCCAGCGTCGCGGCGTTGACGGTGAACTCCTGGAACGGTTGCGGGGTCACGTCGAGCACCATGTCGACGCCGCGCGCGGCCAGCTCGGCAAGCCGGCCCTCGGACACCGCCGAGGTGACCAGCGTCTTGCCGGCCAGATCCTCCAGGCCGAAACCGGCGAGCTCGTCGTAGTCGGCGACGACGACGTCGCAGTCGCGGGCGGCCCTGCGGGCCATCGCCAGGCCGAGGGCGACACCGGGCGCCTCGATCTGTTCCTTGACCGCCCCCGGCAGCAGATGCCGGTACGGCCACAGGCCGGCGTTGGCGGCCAGACCGAACAGCGGATTGGCGTTGATCACGGCCGGGGCGCCCAGACGCATCAGCGGATCGGTGTACTCGATGTTGTCGGTGTAGTCCCGCAGGATGCGGGTGGTGCGGTGATGCCGCTGCCCGCCCAGCACCACGGTGCGCGCATTGGAGAAGTAGCCCGGCATGGTGGATGCGACGTGCCGGATCGCCCACTCCTGCAGGACGTCGTACAAGTCCTGGCCGGTGGACACCGGCGCCGTGGCGATTCGACGGATCTTCTCGACGTCGGCATCGGCCCGCGCGCCCCGAATACCGGAGAGCGCGATCGCCGCGCCGTCGGCCGACCAGGTGCGCGCCAGTTCCACGGTGGAGCCGCCGCTTCCGTCCGCCCGCACCCGCACGACGTGGAAATCCTGCCCGAGGAACGTGACGTGTTCGTCGTAGTCGCGCTCGGAGCCGCCCAGACTCAGGTTCACGACCCGGATCGGGCTCGGTGGCGACATACGGACCCCTCAGTGGCTTCAGGTCTTGGTGTCAGATCATGGCCTCGGAGCCGACCTCGGGGTGCGCGAGCATGAAGTCGAGCAGCCGATCACCGTAGGACGCGAATGGCGGACAGGAGACGCCGGTGCCCGCCAGGTCGGCGGTGGCGTGCGCGGTGTCGTACACCGTCGGCGACACGAAGTAGTCCAGCGCCTCCGCGGGCAGGCCCAGCACGCGTTCCATGAAGGGCACCTTGTCCACCACCCCGCGGGTCAGGCCCAGGGGCAGCGGCACCCACACCGTCCGCTTGTGCAGGTGCCGGGCGAACAGGTCCACCACCTCGCGGGCGGTGGGCGGATCGGGGTCGCTGAGCGCATAGGTGCGGCCGATGGCCCCGTCCTGCACCGACAGTGCGTCCATCGCGTCGACGACGAAGTCGCGCGGGACCAGGCAGACCCGCACCTCGTCGGGATCCTTCATCGCCGGGATGACCGACACCATCGGCAGCCGCCGCAGGTATGCCGCGAAGAAGTAGGGGCCGTCGTACTTCTGGGTCTCCCCGGTCCGGGAGTCACCCACCACGATCCCCGGCCGGTACACGGTCGCCGGCAGGCCCTCGCCGATCGCCTTGCGGACGAGCAGTTCGGCCTCGTACTTGGTGGACTCGTAGTGGTTGCGGAAGTGTTGGCCTTCGGCGAGGGCGTCCTCGGTGAAGGTGCCCGCATAGTCGCCGCTGACGTAGCAGGTGCTCACGTAGTCCAGGCGGTCGAACACCCGGCGGGACCGGCAGAAGTCGAGGATGTTGGCGGTGCCGCCGACGTTGACCCGCCGGGCCAGTTCCGGGGCGACCGCCAGGTCGTACACCGCGGCCAGGTGCCACACCTCGCGCACACCGTTCAGCAGGCGCTCGTGCTCTGCGGCCACGCCCAGGTTGCGGGCGGTGATGTCGCCGTCGAGAAGGGTGATGCGCCCGTCGGTGTGCGGGTGGTCGGCCGCGAGCCGGCGCAGCTTGTCCTCGGCGGTGTCCCGGTGCCGGGACTGCACGACGCAGACGGCTTTGACACCGTCTCTCCGGTCGAGCAGCCGTGGCAGCAACGCGGAGGCCAGGAAGCCGGGGAACCCGGTCATCAGGACGGTGGTCATCCGGGGTTCTCCTCCCTGACCGGACAACGCCTACGGATCGACACTAGCTTCGATCGGCCGGGGCCAGACCCGTTCAGATGGAAACGTCGCCGGAGAAGTTCGAGTAACCGTCGGCGACGTTTCTATCTCAACGCCGAACCCGAGACTGGCGGGACGCGATTACACTCGGCGGATGCTCGAACAGCGTTCGCGCCTTCAGTTGCTCGACGATCTGCGCCGGCTGGACCGGCAGTACACCGGAGCCCCCGCGGACCCCGCCCTCGACGAACTCCTCGAGCGCTACTCATATGGTGAGCTGCAGGTGATCGCCGACTTCATGGCGGCCTACACCGCATCCCGGCATCACCGGGGCAGCCCCAGCATCCGGTAACGCGTCAGCCGGGCCGCGAGTCGTTCCGTCTCACCGACCTTCTTCAGTCCGGCCACCTCGACGGCGATCACCCGGGCCAGCCGCCGGCAGAACGCGACGGGCTCGTCGGCGGCATCGGGGTGCTCGGGCACGACCACGTCGACGATGCCGTTGCGCAGTAGATCCGAAGATCGAACACCTTGCGCCGCAGCGAGTTCCGGTGCGTGGGCGGTGTCGCGGAAGACGATCGCGCTGGCGCCCTCGGGCGGCAGCGGCGCGAGCCAGCCGTGCCGGGCGGCCAGCACCCGATCGGCGGGCACCATCGCCAGCGCCGGTCCGCCGCTGCCCTGGCCGAGCAGCACCGACACCGTCGGGACCGCCAGGGTCACCAGATCCGCCAGGCAGCGCGCGATCTCGCCGGCCAGGCCACCCTCCTCGGCCTCCTCCGACAGCGCCGGCCCGGCGGTGTCGATCACCAGCACCAGCGGCAGGTTCAGTCCGGCGGCCAGCGCCATCCCGCGGCGCGCCTCGCGCAGGGCGGCCGGACCGACCAGGCCGCCGACGCGGCGCCGCTGACCGAGCAGCACCACGGGCTGACCGCCGAACCGGGCCAGGGCCAACAACGTGGTGGCCGCCTCACCCTCGCCGGTGCCGGACAACAGCACCCGTTCGGTCGCGCCGTGGCGCAGCAGTTCGGCGACGCCGGGCCGGTCCGGACGGCGCGATGCCTCCACCGACACCCAGGCCGGAACGTCGGGGACCGGCTCGGCGGGCGGCGGTTCCGGGGCGGCGCCGGGCGCGTCGGCGACCACCCGCAGCGCCCAGTCCAGGGTGGGCCGCAACTCGTCGAGCTTGACCACACCGTCGATGACGCCGTGGTGGCGCAGGTTCTCGGCGGTCTGCACACCGGGCGGGAACGGCCGGCCGTAGAGCTGTTCGTAGACCCGCGGCCCGAGGAAGCCGATCAGCGCACCCGGTTCGGCCACGGTGATGTGGCCCAGCGACCCCCAGGACGCGAACACGCCGCCGGTGGTCGGATGGCGCAGGTACACCAGGTACGGCAGATGTGCCCGCTTGTGCAGGGTGACGGCGGCGGTGATCTTGACCATCTGCAGGAACGCGACGGTGCCCTCCTGCATCCGGGTGCCGCCCGAGCTGGGTGAGGCCAGCAGCGGGAGGCGCTCCGCGGTGGCGCGTTCGACCGCGGCGGTGACGCGTTCGGCCGCGGCCACGCCGATCGACCCGGCCAGGAAGTCGAACTCGCAGGCCACCACCGCCACGGGCCGGCCCGATACGGTGCCCGCCCCGGTGAGGACGGACTCGTCCAGGCCGGTGGCGGCGCGGGCGTCGGCCAGTTCGCGGGCGTACTGCGGTGTCGCCCGCACGTCGACCGGAGTGGTGTCCCAGCTGACGAACGATCCCGGGTCCAGGACCGCGTCCCGCAGCTGGACCGCGCTGATGCGGCTCACAAATGCAGCGTATCGACGGGCGGCGCCAGCCGGGCTCGCCACGGTGGCCTCCCGTTAGGGTGGCCTGATGATCGAAATCACCCGCGACGAGCACGTCATGACCATCGAGATGCAGCGCGCCGATCGGCGCAACGCGCTGAACTGCGAACTCGTCGACGGCCTCCGGGACGCCATCGAACACGCCGCCGAGCAGGACATCCGCGCCATCGTGCTGACCGGAGCGGGCCACGTGTTCAGCTCCGGTGCCGATCTGAGCGACGCCGCCGGAATGGCCGAGAAGTTGCCGGACAAGGCGCTGGCGCTGAACCTGGCGATCGACAAGGCCCCGGTACCCGTGATCGGGGCCATCAACGGCCCGGCGATCGGCGCCGGGGTTATCCTCGCCATGATCTGCGATCTGCGGGTGGTCGCTCCGGAGGCGTACTTCCAGTTCCCGGTGGCCAAATATGGTCTGGCACTGGATAACTGGAGTATCCGACGGCTGACGTCGCTGGTCGGCGCCGGCCGAGCCCGGGGCATGCTGTTGGCCGCGGAGAAGCTCACCGCCGAGACCGCGCTGCACACCGGGATGGCCAATCGGATCGGCACCCTGGCCGACGCGCAGGCCTGGGCCGCCGAGATCGCCGGGTTC
>WBZP01000284.1_pt1 | contig 28160 bp, 31 predicted proteins | sample 5204301 | NCBI WGS metagenome assembly WBZP01 (sample SAMN12412401, study PRJNA552823) | activated sludge metagenome | isolation source: activated sludge from nitrification reactor of wastewater treatment plant... | place: USA: Pennsylvania | collected 2017 | reverse complement strand
GACCGCGGCCGGAATGCTATGGTGGGTCGAGCGACGCTAAGGGACGTCGGATCCGCCAGCCCAATCGCGCTTGAATACCAGTCGTGTACCCGCCAGTCGGTCATGAAGGAATTGGCGGTCGCGGTCGAATACCGCCCAGAGCAATCCAGCGCCGAGATAAAAGACGCTGGGCCAGGCCAGGACGTAGCGAAGCACCAGGCGCGCCAAGGAGGGTTGGGCACCACTCGGTGTTGACAGGCGGATCTTCCAAGTCTGCATTGCCAGGGTCTGCCCGCCGTGATGCCAATACCAGATGAAGTAGGCGGCCAGCACCAGAAAGGCGTGGGTAAGCAATATCCACCCCGGAAGAACCGTATTGAGTCCGATCCCGATGGCAATGTGCGGCAGTATGAAGGACACGGACAGCACACCTAACAGCAGCAAGCATTCATAAGCCATGCTTGCCAGGCGGCGACGCAGGCCGGGCACTTGATCAGGAAAGGCGACCGCAGCAGTTTGCACAGCCGCTGCTTACTGCGCTGCGGCTGGGTCGATCGGGTGCGGCAGCGGTGGGGTGACAACCGCCGGGGCCGGTTTGGGTGCCCCAGCCTGTTTTGCTGGTGCAGGGCGCGGCGTTGGCCTGCGGGTCGCCTCGGCCTTCAGCCGTGCCTTCTCGCTGTCTGGCAGATCCTTGTATTCCTGCCACTTCAGTTTGACCGCCTCCTTCTCTTCAGGGGGTGCCTTTTGCAGCGACTTGAAGTTGTCTCTAGCGCGCCTTCGCTCATCCGGCGTGAGTTTTGCCCAAGCGGTCATTCGATGCTGAATGCGCTCCTGCTCGGCAGCGCTCAAGGACGAATAGCGCTGGGCAATGCCCAGCCACTTCTTTCGCCGGAAGCCCTCCATCTTGTCCCATTCCATGGCCAGCGGCCCAAGGATGCGCTTTTGCTCCGTACTCAATTCTGCCCAGGATGGCTGGGACAGCGGAGGGACGATGACAGCGTGGCTTAGCGGAGCGGCCAGCCAAAGCGTTACTGCGAGGATGAGTCCGAAGCGCGCTCGAGCCATGCCTGAAAGCCTCGATCAAGATAGGCGGAAGGGGGCAGGTCGTCGGCGAGGAGCGCGCTGTCGATTTCTTCGTATTCCCGCGCCTGTTCAAAGGCGTTCCAGTAATAGGTGCCGGTCGCCCCGATGCACAGCGCCATTACTGCAAGCATCCGGCGGGCGCTGGAATGGAACGCGTGTTCCACGGTATGTCCAATTCCGGCCACGCGCATACCCGTCAGCGGCACTCGCCGGCTGTCCAAAGCCGCCTGCCGCGCGCGATTAAGGCGGCCGACCACCCCCCCGTCAAGGGCATCCACGCCGCGATTGAGAATTTGCCTTGCCTTGTAACCGAATTCGGTATCTTCGTTCATAGCTCTATGCCTTTCGCCCGAAGCGCTTCCGCGAGAGTCCGCGTGGCGCGCGAACAATGCGTCTTTACGCTCCCTGCCGAACACCCCATCACCGCGGCGGTCTCGACAATATCCATCTCCTCCCAGTAACGCAACAGGAAGGCTTCCCGTTGACGCGGCGGCAGCTTCTCTATCTCTTTTTCAATTACACCCAGAAGTTGAGATCGCTCCAACTGCTGGTGTGGGGTTGCCAAGCCCTCGGACCCATGTTCGACAGCAAAAGTTTCAAGCGGATCAGTATCTTCGTCATCGTTGCTGGTAAACGACGACAGGAGGGTTGTCCATAGCGAGCGGACTTTCGATCGGCGGTAGCTATCGCGGATGGCGTTTTGCAGAATCCGCTGAAACAGCATGGGCCATTCCGCAGCCGGGCGGCCGGCGTATTTTTCCGCGAGCCGCATCATTGCGTCCTGGACGATGTCCAGCGCTGTCTCCTCGTTGCGAATCGCGAACATGGCCTGTTTGAACGCCCGTCGTTCGATGCTGGCAAGAAAATCGGATAATTCAATTCGGGAACTCAGAGGGCCCTCCAACCGGCTTTCGGTGGTCTTTCGCGACCGGGAACAGACTATTAATCTTGACCATTCGTGCACGAGTCAGTAAGGTTATACGTTTAACTCGAAAAGTGTAACAGGTGCAACCAATGCAGCTAACCGGCGCGGAAATTGTAATCAGGTGCTTGCAGGAGGAAAATGTCGAGTACGTATTCGGCTATCCCGGCGGCTCGGTACTCTTCATTTACGACGAACTTTTCAAGCAGGACAAGTTCAAGCACGTTCTTGTTCGCCACGAGCAGGCGGCCGTCCATGCGGCAGACGCCTATTCCCGCTCATCCGACAAGATCGGCGTCTGTCTGGTGACTTCGGGGCCGGGCGTCACCAATGCGGTAACGGGGATTGCCACGGCGCATATGGATTCGGTTCCTCTGGTGATCATCACCGGGCAGGTGCCTACCGCCTATATCGGGCAGGACGCTTTTCAGGAATGCGACACGGTGGGCATTACCCGGCCTTGCGTGAAACACAATTTTCTGGTCAAGGATGTCCGGGATCTCGCGCTAACGATGAAAAAGGCCTTCTATATCGCCAAGACCGGCCGCCCCGGTCCGGTGCTGGTCGATATCCCGAAGGATGTCACCAACCAGAAGTGCGAGTTTGAATATCCCAAGGCGATCGCCATGCGTTCCTATAACCCAGTGATCAAGGGACACAGCGGGCAAATCAAGAAGGCGGTGCAGATGCTGCTGGAAGCCAAGCGCCCGATGATTTACGCTGGTGGCGGCGTGATTCTTTCGGACGCCGCCGAGCATCTGACGAAACTCGCCCACCGGCTGGGGTATCCGGTAACCAACACGCTGATGGGCTTGGGTGGCTATCCAGCTACCGACAAGCAATCTCTCGGTATGCTCGGCATGCACGGTACGTACGAGGCCAATATGGCCATGCAACACTGTGACGTCCTGATTGCCGTCGGTGCGCGGTTCGATGATCGCGTGATTGGAAATCCGGCGCATTTTGCCGAAGTTTCACGCAAGATCATTCACATCGACATCGACCCATCCTCGATTTCCAAGCGCGTCAAGGTCGACGTGCCGATCGTCGGCAATCTGCCGGACGTGCTGGGTGAATTGCACAAGCTTCTGGAAGCTTCGGCTGGCGTGCCGGACCCGAAAGCCTTGGCGGCCTGGTGGAAGCAGATCGACGAATGGCGTGCCAAGAAGTCGCTGAAGTACAAGCAGGGCAAGGAAATCATCATGCCCCAGTACGTGGTCGAGAAACTCTACGAAGTTACTGGTGGCGATGCTTTCGTTACCTCCGACGTCGGCCAGCACCAGATGTGGGCAGCCCAATACTACAAGTTTGACAAGCCGAGGCGTTGGATCAACTCGGGTGGTCTGGGCACCATGGGGGTCGGCTTGCCCTACGCGATGGGTGTTCGCTTAGCCAATCCGAAAGCGACGGTGGCTTGCGTCACCGGCGAAGGATCGATTCAAATGAATATTCAGGAGCTATCGACGGCCAAGCAGTTCCGTCTGCCGATCAAGATCATCAATCTCAACAATCGCTATCTGGGCATGGTCCGTCAGTGGCAGCAAATGTTCCATGGCAACCGCTACGCCGAATCCTATGTCGACGCGTTGCCGGACTTTGTCAAACTCGCTGAGGCATACGGACACGTGGGCATGAAGATCGAGCGGCCCGCAGATGTCGAACCGGCCTTGCGCGAAGCGTTCACCAAGCACAAGAACGATCTGGTCTTTATGGATTTCCTTACGGATAAGACGGCCAATGTGTACCCGATGGTGGCAGCCGGCAAGGGACTGTCGGAAATGATTCTGGCCGAGGAACTGTAAGCATGCGACACATCATTTCCATTCTCATCGAAAACGAGGCCGGAGCGCTTTCCCGTGTTTCCGGTCTGTTCTCCGCCCGCGCTTTCAACATCGAGTCGTTGACCGTGGCGCCAACTGAAGACGCTTCGCTTTCCCGCATGACGATTGTCAGCAGTGGTTCGGATGCCGTCATCGAGCAGATCAGCAAGCAACTCAACAAGCTGATCGATGTCGTCAAGGTCGTGGATCTCTCAGAAGCGGCCCATATCGAGCGCGAGTTGATGCTGGTCAAGCTACGCGCCGCGGGCAAGGATCGTGAGGAGTTGAAGCGAATTTGCGACATCTTTCGCGGTCGCATCATCGATGTTACGGATTCGAACTATGTCGTCGAGTTGACCGGTAACGGCTCGAAGCTGGATGCGTTTCTCGACGCCATCGATCGTTCGCTGATCCTCGAAACCGTTCGCACCGGCGTCTCCGGCATCGGACGTGGCGACCGAATTCTCAAAGTCTGAACTCTGCTACCGAGGAAAACGAATGAAAGTCTATTACGACAAGGATGCGGACCTTTCGCTCATCAAGGGCAAGAAGGTGACGATCGTCGGCTACGGTTCCCAAGGCCATGCTCATGCACAAAACCTTCAGGATTCGGGCGTCAGGGTGACGGTTGGGTTGCGCAAGGGAGGAGCGTCCTGGGGCAAGGCGAAGAAGGCCGGTCTCAAGGTCGAGGAGGTCGCCAAGGCGGTGAAGGACGCCGATGTCGTCATGATGCTGTTGCCCGACGAGACCATTCCGGTCGTCTATCACAGTGACGTCGAGGGCGTCATGAAGAAGGGCGCCACGCTTGCCTTTGCGCACGGTTTCAACATTCATTACAACCAGGTGGTTCCGCGCACCGATGTGGACGTGATAATGATCGCGCCGAAGGGCCCCGGCCATACCGTGCGCTCGGAGTATCTGCGTGGCGGCGGTGTACCGTCGTTGATCGCTGTTCATCAGGACCAGTCGGGGAAAGCCAAGGATATTGCTTTGTCTTACGCGGCGGCGATTGGTGGCACCAAGGGCGGAGTGATCGAAACCAACTTCCGCGAGGAAACCGAGACCGATCTGTTTGGCGAGCAGGCGGTGCTTTGCGGCGGGCTGGTTGAACTGATCAAGGCCGGCTACGAAACGCTGACTGAAGCGGGCTATGCACCGGAGATGGCGTATTTCGAGTGTTTGCATGAGGTCAAGCTGATTGTCGATCTGATTTTCGAAGGCGGCATCGCCAACATGAACTACTCGATCTCGAACAATGCCGAGTATGGCGAGTACGTGACCGGCCCCAAGATTATCGGCGCCGAAGCCCGTGCCGCCATGAAGGATGCACTGAAGGCAATTCAGCAAGGCCAGTACGCCAAGCAGTTCATACTCGAGGGCCGCACGAACTATCCGGAAATGACTGCCCGCCGTCGCCTGACGGCTGCCCACCCGATCGAAACGGTCGGCGAGCAGTTGCGCGCGATGATGCCCTGGATCAAGAAGAACAAACTGGTCGATCAGACCAAGAACTGACTTCAGTGGAGGCATCGCGGTGGGCACCCCGCCACCGGACTGTTCCGGGCCTAGGGAGTCGTCCTCGCGCGGGACCGCCGTGGCAGGTCCGATGCGCGAGGCGGCGGCGCCCGGGATTGCCGGTTTCCACGAGCCGTTAGAATAGAGCCGACTTCTCCACGTCTTGGATCATGCCCCCAATTCCACCTCGCAGGGCGCTGATGAATTCGGAGTTGCGTCGGCGCGGGATTTACGTGCTGCCCAATCTATTGACGACGGCTGCGCTGTTCTCCGGGTTTTACGCGATTGTCCAGGCAATGACCGGGCGGTTTGAGTATGCGGCCGTGGCGATTTTCGTCGCGATGGTGTTTGATGGTCTTGATGGCCGTGTTGCCCGCATGACCCGAACCCAGAGCGCATTCGGCGCCGAATACGATTCGCTGTCCGACATGGTGTCGTTTGGCGCCGCTCCGGCATTGATCGTGTTCGAGTGGGCAATGAAGGGTATGGGCAAGTGGGGCTGGATCGCGGCATTTGTCTACTGTGCAGGTGCGGCGCTGCGTCTGGCCCGTTTCAATACCAATATCGAGGTCGTCGACAAGCGATATTTTCAGGGACTGCCGAGCCCGGCGGCGGCGGCGCTGGTGGCGGGCTTCGTCTGGATCATCAACGACCTCAATATTCGGGGGGAAGAGGTCCGTTGGTATGCCTTCGCCCTGACTCTTTTCGCGGGTATCACCATGGTGAGTACCCTGCGCTATTGGAGCGGAAAGGAGATCAACCTGCGTCGCAGTGTGCCTTTCGTTGTGCTTCCCGCCATCGTCCTGGCGTATGTACTGGTGTCTTCGTATCCGCCAGGCGTCCTGTTCGCTTTGTTTCTCGGCTATGCGTTGTCCGGCTATGTCTTGGCGGCATGGACTTGGCGCGGCAGGCGAAAAGCTGTTGCGCGGCAGGAATAAAGTCGTTATAGTGATTCGCATGTCTGCGACATTCATCTTTTCTGCATTGTTTCTCGTTGTCTCGGGCGCGCTGCTTGCGCGTCTGCCGCTCCGCGCCAAGCTGCTTCCGCTGCTGCGCCGCGCGCGCTAAATACATCCCCCCCCACAATCCGGTTGTTTGCAGGACCCGCTCCGCGAGGCGCGGGATAGCCATTTTGTTTGCCGCTACGCACCGATGTGGATCGGTTTGGCGTCCGGCCACTGAAACAGAGTATTTCCCAGGAGACAAGCATGTCCAAGGAACAGTTGATCATCTTCGATACTACCTTGCGCGACGGGGAACAAAGTCCTGGCGCCTCGATGACCAGGGAGGAGAAGCTGCGGATCGCCCGCCAGCTCGAACGCATGCGCGTGGACGTCATTGAAGCCGGGTTTCCGGCTGCGTCCAACGGCGATTTCGAGGCTGTCAAGGCGGTGGCCGAAGCGATCAAGGATTCAAGGGTCGCGGGCCTGTGTCGCGCTTTCGACAAGGACATTTCGCGGGCGCTGGAGGCGGTCAAGCCGGCGCGGCTGGGACGGGTGCACACCTTCATCGCGACCAGCCCGATCCACATGGAAAAAAAACTGCGCATGTCGCCCGACGATGTGTTGGTCGCCGCGCGTCATGCGGTGCGTTTCGCGCGCAATGGCATCGACGACGTGGAATTTTCCTGCGAAGATGCTGGACGCTCGGAACTCGACTTCCTCTGCCGCATCATCGAAGTCGCGATCAAGGAAGGCGCTTCGACGATAAACATTCCCGACACCGTCGGTTACAACGTTCCGGAGCAGTATGCGGAGCGAATCCGCCAATTGCGCGAACGCATCCCGAACTCCGACAAGGTGATCTGGTCGGTGCATTGCCACAATGACTTGGGCTTGGCGGTGGCCAACAGCCTTGCCGCCGTAATGGCGGGGGCGCGCCAGATCGAATGCACTATCAACGGCCTTGGCGAGCGTGCCGGCAACGCCGCCCTGGAGGAAATCGTCATGGCGGTGCATACGCGCCAGGACGTGTTTCCGTGCGTCACCCGGATCGACACCACACAGATCGTCGCGGCATCGAAGATGGTCTCCAGCATCACCGGATTCCCGGTGCAGCCGAACAAGGCGATCGTCGGTGCCAATGCGTTTGCGCATGAGTCCGGCATCCATCAGGACGGCGTGCTGAAGCACCGCGAGACTTACGAGATCATGCGCGCCGAAGACGTGGGCTGGAACGCCAACAAGCTGGTTCTCGGCAAGCATTCCGGGCGCACGGCGTTCAAGGCTCGTTTGAAGGAGCTCGGTATCGAGGTCGAAAGCGAGCAAGTACTGAACGTGGCTTTCACTCACTTCAAGGAACTTGCCGACAAGAAACACGAGATCTTCGACGAGGACTTGCATGCGCTGATGAGCGACGAGATGGTCCCAGCCGATGACGAGCATTACAAGCTTGTGTCCTCAATGTTCCATTGTGAGACCGGCGAGGCGCCGCAGGCGCGGCTGACGCTGTCCGCAGGGGGCAGCGAAAAGCACGCGGAATCCAGCGGCAGCGGCCCGGTCGACGCGACCTTCAAGGCGATTGAATGCGTCGCCGCGAGCGGCTCCGAACTGTTGCTTTATTCGGTCAACGCCATCACCACGGGTACCGACGCGCAAGGCGAGGTGACGGTGCGCTTATCGAAGGACGGCCGGATCGTCAATGGTCAGGGCGCGGACACGGATATCGTGGTGGCTTCGGCCAAAGCCTATATTCACGCACTCAACAAACTGTGTTCCGGCCAGGAAAGACTCAATCCGCAGATCTGACGACGCTGGACCGGGCGGTCGCATGCGCGTAGCCGAGACAGCCGGCGAACAGCAGTAGCGCCAGGACGGTCTCGGCCAGCGCCAGCAATTGACTCGCCCCCTGGTCGGAGGCGCAGCGCACCACGCCTTCGGCGACATAGGCCAAAGCCAGCATGGACGTCCATTGGTGCGTATACCGTGCGCCGCGCAGGATCCCAAACAGCGGCAGCAGCAGCGGCAGGGCTTTGAGTGCCAACATTGAACCGCCGGGACGCAATGGTGCCAGCCAGAGTTCCCACGCAATGCAGTGAAACAGCAAGGCGACGAGACTGGTGGACGCCAGCCGGTTGAACCACGGAATCACGGCGCAAGTTTCCGCGCGGTCTCGGCCAGGCGTCGCCCCAGCGCGACAGCCAGCGCTATTTCGTGTTCGCTGGTGGCCGTGACGCCGTCACTGCCGCTGACATGGCTCGCGCCATAGGGTGTGCCGCCCTCGCGCGTTTTGGTAAGTGCCGACTCGGTGTAGGGAATCCCAAGGATAAGCATCCCATGATGCAGGAGCGGCAGCATCATCGACAGCAAGGTGGATTCCTGGCCGCCGTGCATGGAGGTCGTAGAGGTAAACACTACGGCCGGTTTGCCCGCCAGTGCGCCTTTCAGCCATAAGGCGCTGGTCGAGTCGAGGAAGTACTTCAACGGTGCCGCCATGTTGCCGAATCGCGTTGGGCTGCCCAAGGCGAGGCCGATGCATTCTTCTAGATCGCGGGCTTCGACATAGGGCGCGCCCGAGTCCGGGACATTCGCTTCGATTGCCTCGCAAACCGCGGAAATTTTTGGTACGGTGCGCAAGCGCGCGGCCACGCCGGGGGTCTGTTCTATGCCGCGGGCAATATGGCGCGCCAGTTCGCGCACCGAGCCGTGATGACTGTAGTAGAGAACCAGGATTTCACGAGCGGCGCTTGCATTCTGCATTTGTCTGGCTCCGGTAGAATTTGATTATATGTGGCTCCTGGCCCCTTTTCGGTTGGTCGTTCGCGCGAGCCTGCGTTTTCACGGCGAGCGTTGCGCGCAGACTGCAGCGGCACTTTCTTTTGTCACCCTCCTCGGGCTGGTGCCGATGATTGCGGTCGCATTTGCGTTGATCGCGTTGTTTCCCGCGGGAGTCGGGCTGGGATCAGCGCTGGAGAAGTTTCTCCTCGCCAACTTCTTGCCGGAGAAGGCCGGTGTGATCATCGCGAAATACATCGGGCAGTTTGCATCGCGCGCCGACCGGGTAACTCTTTTTGGAGTAATCGTGTTGGGCGCCACCGCCTTGATGCAGATGCTGACCATAGAGCGGGCCTTTAATCAAATTTGGAAGGTCAAATCAAGCCGTCCGCTGTTGCGGCGGCTGGCCATCCATGCCCTTGCGCTGCTGCTTGGGCCGGTGGTGTTCGGCGCAAGTCTTGCAGCAATATCATTTGTCGCCGGCGTATCGCTCGGATTCGTCGATGAGCCGGCCTGGGTGAGTAATCTGGTGATCCGCAGTTTGTTGCCGTTCGCATTCATGAGTGGCCTGTTCGGCCTGCTCTATTGGGGTGTGCCCAATCAGCCGGTCAAGCCCTGGCACGCGGCTGTTGGCGGAGCGGTGGCCGCGCTGGGCTTCGCCGGGTTGCAGAAGCTATTCACTCTGTATATCGCTGCCGGATTCAGCTTGAATGCCATGGTCTATGGCACCTTTTCCGCGTTTCCGGTGTTTCTGGTCTGGCTCTACGCGTCGTGGAGCGTCATTCTGATCGGCGCCCTGCTGGTGGCCGAGTTGCCACGATCGCTGCGCGCCTAATTTGCCTTTGCGTTTCGCGTGAACTCGAAGACTTCGACGCTGGAGGTCTCGATGAGACTGCGCTGCGGCACGCATTCGACGACCTGCAAGCGGCCTTCATCCTCCTGCAGCAAGGTGAATGGGCGAACGTTAAAATCTCCGCGAGTCGCCAGAATCGCCTCGCCGCGGTCAAGGCTTGGCAGGGCGGGCAGCAACAGCGCGGGTATCGGTGGTTGCGGCTTGCGTCCGGTCAAGACTTGGATGCGGATCGGCCTTGCCGACGGCGCCAGGACTTCCAGCCCCAGCTCAAGATGCGTGCTGTTCTTGCTACGTGCCCAACGCACCAGGCAAATCTGCCAGGCGGCGTCCAGGCCGGTGCGCAAACCCACAGCGCATCCGGGCACGATTTCGGAGACTTTACCGAGCACGTGCTCAATCGAATAGCCGGAGGGTCCTTCGCTGAGCAGGGTCCAATCGCTGTAGCTCAGTTCGGACTTTTCGGCGCCCGCCGCTTGCACGGAGTCCGCTTCAAGGGTCGTCCACAGGCTGCTAAGGTGTGTGCACACTGCCACGGGCTGCGCCTGCAGGCGACGACTGAAACTGCGCCGCCGCGGTTCAGCCCAGGATTGCCGCGCCCGTTTCAGGGCGTTGCGGTAGTCGGCGCCTGCTGCCTGAATCGGCAGCCCAATGGACAGCGGCGGTACACCGCTGCTGAGCCGGTCGACCTGCCGTGCGGCCAAGGCGGCGAGCTCGCCGAAAGCGCAGTAAAGACACGGCCCACCGTTAGGCACAAAGCGCGCGAGGGATGTGGGCGCTTGGTCGAGATTGGCGTCAAGCCAGAACCAGCCGTCGGGCGTCTCCGGAGCAATCGTGTCTATCCGCGTTGCCGCCGCGTAGGTTTCGAGGTAGTTCGCAAGAAATGCGGTTTCGCGCGGCGCGAGTCCGTCCGGTTGAGCGGCGCTCAGCGCCAGCATCGCCTTGAAGCAAGCATCCAGCGCGACAATCTCGGCGGAAAGGGTCGCCGTCGGGTCGACAGACTCGTGAGCCCGGTGATACAAGGCCTGGGCATTGCGCCACAAGCTGATTGGCGTGGGAATTGCTATCAGCGAGGCGGCGAGAAACTGCCGCGACAAGTTGAACATTCCATGCAGGCAGAGCCGTGGCGTGCTGCGATGAATTCGGGCCAGCTTCGGCGAGTCGGCGTCGCCCGCGACTTTCAACCAGGTTTCGCCCAGTTCCGCTCGCAGACCGATCAAGCCTTGGGCGATGGTGCCAAGATGAATTGGCGGCGGCAGCTTCACGTCGAGCAACAGTGGCATGAGCGCTCCGTCGATTCGTTCGGCGCGCTGCTGGAGCAGTTCGTCAATCTTCAGTTGGTGCAGAAGCGGGAGTTCCAGTGCAGCAATGGCCGCAACGTGATTGCGCAAGGGCACCAGTTCGAGCAGCGGGTCTTCCTGCGGCGGTTCGGCCAGCCAGTGCAGTGCCTGCTGAAGCTCGACGGGCGGTGGCGGAGAGGTCTTCTTGCGGCGCATAATGAGCAGAACGACCGGGGACGAAGGGCGATTCTAGTAGAATCCCGGCGCATTTTCCGCTGTTGCATTGCGAGGAATCCGAAATGACCGGCTGGCTTTCCGACAAGCGCATTGACCCGAAGGAGCGTTTGATCGTCGCCCTCGATGTGCCTGACGTCGCAGCGGCGCGCGCCTTGGTGATTGAACTGGGCGATGCCGTGATGTTTTACAAGATCGGGTTGGAACTGTTCATGACTGGCGGCTATTTTGATCTGCTGCAATGGCTGGCGGGCCAGGGGAAAAAGGTCTTTGTCGACTTGAAGTTCTTTGATGTCCCTGAAACCGTGCGTTCCGCGGTGCGAGCGTTGGCGGGCAGTGGGGCTGCATTCGCAACCATTCATGGCAATCAGGCCATCATGGAAGCCGCTGTCAGGGACAAGGGCCGGCTCAAGATTCTCGCCGTCACGGTGCTGACCAGTCTTGATCGCGGAGACCTGGACGATCTCGGATTCGCCTGTGATGTGGAAAAACTGGTGCTTTCGCGTGCTCGGCGGGCACTGGCGGCGGGCGTGGATGGCATCGTTTCGTCCGGTCTTGAAGCGCCAATGATTCGTCGCGAACTGGGCGACAAGCTATTGGTCGTCACTCCGGGCATTCGACCCGTGGAGAACAAGCCGGTGGATGACCAGAAGCGTACTGTCGATGTTGCTCAAGCTTTCCGGAACGGAGCCGACTACATCGTGGTCGGCCGACCCATCCGCCAGGCGGCGAGCCCGCGTCAAGCCGCGTTGGACATACAGCAGACCATCGGCGAAGTTTTTTCCGTGCCTGGCTGACAGGAGGCCGGCTGTTGCGGTTTCGTGCCCCGCGCAGCATGTGAACGCTACGCCTTGTTTTGTCCGGGGTTTTGAAATAAAATTGCGGGCTTCCCGGCATTCCAAGAGAACATCATGGTTGTAATTCGTCTCGCCCGCAGTGGTGCAAAGAAGCGCCCGTTCTTCAACATGGTGGTGGCCGATTCGCGCAATCGCCGCGATGGCCGCTTCATTGAGCGGATCGGCTATTACAACCCCGTAGCCGCCGAGAACGAGAACGGCTTGGTCGTCAATACCGAGCGTCTGAGCTTTTGGCAAGGGCACGGCGCGCAGCTTTCGCCGACTGCGGCACGTCTGGTCAAGCAGGCAGCGGCGCCAAAGGCCGCCTAAGGACGCATGATCGTTCTGGGGCGCATCGTCGCCCCGTTCGGAGTGCAGGGTTGGCTGCGGATTCATGCCTTCGGCGATGACCCGGCCGCTTGGCAAAAGATGTCGCAATGGTGGCTTTCCGCGGATGTTGGAGCTCCGGCCGAAGACTGGGAGTTGCGCGGAATCGAAGCCGTCAAGCAGCACGGCGACGGAATCGTGGCGAAGTTGGTCGGTATTGATGATCGGGATGCCTCCGAAGCGCTGGGTGGCTGTTACGTTGCCGCGCCGCGCGCGGCATTGCCGACACCGGAGCAGGACGAGTATTACTGGGCGGATCTGATCGGCCTGGCGGTGGCAAACATGCAGGACCAGCCCTTGGGGCGCGTCGAGTCGTTGATCGAGACAGGCGCAAACGAGGTGCTGGTGGTGGTCGACGGCGAGCAGCAGCGATTGCTGCCTTTCATTGAACACGTAGTGAAGAGGGTGGATGTTCCGGGAGGATTGATCCGAGTCGATTGGGATCGCGACTGGTGAGCCTGCGCTTCGATGTCATAACGCTGTTTCCCGAGATGTTTGCGGCCCTCACCGACTCGGGAATTACGCGGCGCGCGCTGGAGCGGGGATTGTGGCAAATCGCGTGCTGGAATCCCCGGCAGTGGACGCAGGATGTGCATCGAACCGTGGATGACCGGCCTTACGGCGGCGGCCCGGGCATGGTGATGATGGCGCCGCCGCTGGAGCGCGCGATCGCGGCAGCGAAGGCGGCAGCGGGAGTGGCGAGGGATGGCGTGCCGCGAGTGATCTGTCTTTCGCCGCAAGGCGCCCGGATCGACCAGCGGCGCGTCGCAGATTTGGCGGCCGGTGATGGTGCGATTCTGCTCTGCGGCCGCTACGAAGGAATTGATGAGCGCGTGATCGAGCGCTGCGTCGATGAGGAACTGTCGCTGGGGGACTTTGTCCTTTCCGGCGGCGAACTGGCGGCGATGGCCTTGATGGATGCATGCATCCGGCAGCTGCCGGGAGCATTGAACGACGAGGCCTCGGCGGTCGAAGATTCCTTTGCCGCCGCCGGCTTGCTGGACTGCCCGCACTACACGCGTCCAGAACTGTATGAAGGTTGTTCGGTGCCGGAGGTATTGCTGTCCGGCAACCACGAAAGAATCCGGCGCTGGCGCCTGAAACAGGCGTTGGGGCGGACTTGGCATAGGCGACCAGATCTCCTTGGGGTCAGGGCACTGAGTCGGGAAGAAGCCGACCTGCTGGCTGAATTTCAGCGGGAAGGCACAGAAACGGCGCATACCAGAACGGAAAGCTAGTTCTGCTCTGCGCGCCAGGTTGGCGGGTGTTTCCGCAGCCACAACTTGATGGAGTTAAAGCATGGATCTGATCAAGCAACTTGAAGACGAAGAAATTCAGCGCATGGGCAAGACCGTGCCCAAGTTTGCGCCCGGTGACACCGTGGTGGTGAACGTGAACGTGGTCGAGGGCGATCGTAAGCGCATCCAGGCCTTCGAAGGGGTTGTCATCTCAAAGCGCAATCGTGGGCTCAATTCGAACTTCATTGTGCGCAAGATTTCGTCCGGTGAGGGTGTCGAGCGCACCTTCCAGACCTACTCGCCACTGATTGCCAGCATAGAACTCAAGCGGCGCGGTGACGTACGCCGCGCCAAGCTGTATTACCTGCGGGATCGTTCCGGCAAGTCGGCGCGCATCAAGGAAAAACTCACGCGAAAAGCGTGAGTTTTCAGAGCGGGCCGTCCAGCGAATTCGGGGCGGCCCGTTCGGTTTCGGGGCGTGCGCCTGTCAGTACCGCTTCTTGTTGCACTCGATCAGCGCGTACGCGGAGTGGTTGTGGATCGATTCGAAGTTTTCGCTCTCCACTACATAGGCGTCGATGCGCGGGTCGGCATTTAGGGCGCCGGCAACGTCGCGCACCAGATCTTCGACGAACTTCGGATTGTCGTAGGCGCGCTCGGTGACGAATTTTTCGTCGGGGCGCTTCAGCAGTCCGTAGAGCTCGCAGGAAGCCTGGGTTTCAGCCATGCGGACGATATCCTCGATCCACACCAGTTGATTGGTGGTGGCGGTGATCGTCACGTGCGAGCGCTGATTGTGCGCGCCGCGCTCGGAGATCTTCTTCGAGCACGGACAAAGGCTGGTGACCGGAACAACGACTTTCAAGGTCTGCTGGTAGCGTCCGCCTTCGACAATCTCGCCGATGAAGGTTACCTCGTAATCCATCAGGCTCTTGACGCCCGAGATCGGGGCGACCTTGTTGATGAAGTAAGGGAAGCTCATTTCGAGATGGCCGGTTTCCGCTTCGAGGCGGGTCACCATTTCGCGCAGCATGGTTTCGAAACTCTCGACAGAAATTTCCTCCTCGTGGACGTTGAGGATTTCCACGAAACGCGACATATGGGTGCCCTTGAAATTGTGCGGCAACCCGACGTACATGTTGAAAGTGGCAATCGTGTGGCGCACGCCGCCGCTCTTGTCCAGCACCTTGAACGGGTGCCGGATGTCCTTGATGCCGACCTTGTTGATCGGCAACTGGCGCGAGTCCGCGCTGTTCTGAACGTCCGCGATGACGGAATTTTTCGGTGGGGCCATGGGATCCCTGCAATTCATGTCGTGTCTCGATAATGCATTGAAGTTCGAGCGACAACTATATCATTACTCGACAAAATTACTCAGCTATTCCTTTCCGTTGCGAGTCGGGCGGCCACGCTGCGCACAATGCCTGCGTCGTCAAGGCCGGCCTCCGCCAGCAACAATGCCGAATCGCCATGATCGACAAACCTGTCCGGCAAGCCAAGCCGTAACAGCTTGGTCGGCAGGCCGAAGGATTCAAGGGCGCGCGCGACTTCGGCGCCGGCACCGCCAATCAAAGTATTTTCCTCGATGCTGACCAGCAATTCGTGGCCCAACGCCAGTTGATGAACAAGTTCGGTATCCAGTGGCTTGACGAAGCGCATGTTGGCCACGGTGGCGTCAAGGGTCTCGGCGGCCTTTAGGGCGGGCGTCAGCATGGCACCAAAGGCCAGCAGGGCGACCTGCTTTCCCTGGCGCCGCAACTCACCCTTGCCAAGCGGCAAGGTCCCTAGCCCTGCCTCCAGTCCGACCCCGGGTCCGCTGCCGCGCGGATAGCGTACGGCACTGGGGCCGTTGAGGGTCAGGGCGGTCGACAGCATCTTGCGACATTCGTTTTCGTCGCTCGGCGTCATGACGACCATGTTGGGGATGCAGGTCAGGTAGGACAGGTCAAACGCGCCGTTGTGGGTCGCGCCGTCGGCGCCGACCAGTCCGCCGCGGTCTATGGCGAACACCACGGGCAGATTCTGCAGCGCGATGTCGTGAATCAACTGGTCGTAGCCACGCTGCAGAAAAGTGGAGTAGATCGCGACCACCGGCTTCATGCCTTCGCAGGCGAGGCCGCCGGCAAAAGTGACCGCATGCTGTTCGGCGATGCCGACGTCGAAGAAGCGCCCTGGAAATTCGCGCGCGAAGCGCACCATGCCGGAGCCCTCGCGCATCGCCGGCGTGATGCCAATCAGACGCGAGTCGGCGTGGGCCTGATCGCACAACCAGTCGCCAAACACTTGGGTATAGGTCAGGCGGCTGGCGGCAGCGCCCTGTTCGATGCCGTTGGCCGCGTCGAACTTGCCGACGCCGTGGTAAAGAACGGGGTCGGCTTCGGCAAGCTTGTAGCCTTGGCCTTTCCTGGTGACGACATGAAGGAATTGCGGTCCCTTGAGCTTGCGCAGATTCTGCAGGGTGGGAATCAGTGCATCGAGGTCATGGCCGTCAATCGGGCCGAGGTAATTGAAGCCGAATTCCTCGAACAGCGTGCCCGGGGAGATCATGCCCTTCACGTGTTCTTCGACTCGATTGGCAAATTCCAGGACGTTCGGCATCGAGGCCAGGACTTTTTCTCCGGCGCGCCGCGCCGCGTTGAAGGTGCCTCCCGACAGCAGCCGGGCCAGATATTTGTTCAGGGCGCCCACCGGTGGCGAGATCGACATGTCATTATCGTTGAGAATGACGAGCAGGTTGGCATCGATCACCCCCGCGTTGTTGAGCGCCTCGAAGGCCTGGCCGGCGGACATCGCCCCGTCGCCGATGATCGCGGCAACGCGTCGCTCTTCGCCTCTGCTGCGCGCCGCGACCGCCATGCCCAGCGCCGCGGAGATCGAAGTGGACGAGTGGCCGACGCCGAAGGTGTCGTATTCACTTTCGGCACGGCGCGGGAAGCCGGAAACGCCTCCCTTCATCCGCAGGCGTTCCATGCCGGCGCGCCTGCCGGTCAGCGCCTTGTGCGGATAGGTTTGATGACCCACGTCCCAAACCAGGCGATCCGCCGGAGTGTCGAACACATAATGCAGCGCAACTGTCAGTTCGACCGTGCCCAGGTTGGAGGACAGATGGCCTCCGGTCTTCGATACCGATTCGAGCAGGAACGCGCGCAATTCGTCCGCGACTTGGGGCAGTTGGTCGCGCGGCAGGGCGCGCAGGTCGGCGGGACTGTGAATGCGGTCGAGTAAGGATAGGCTCATCAGAAAGTTCGCTCGACGATGAAGTCGGTGAGTTCGTGGAGGCGAAGGGCGGATTCGCCAAAGGGAGCAAGCGTGTCATGCGCATCTTGTCGCAGCTTGCCCGCCATGAGTTTGGCTTCGCCCGTGCCGAGGATGTTGACATAGGTTGGTTTGTTCCGCGCGGCGTCCTTGCCGGCTGTCTTGCCCAGCGTCGCGGTGCTTGCCTCGGCGTCGAGGATATCGTCAACCACCTGAAACAGCAGTCCGATGCGGTTGGCGAAGCGCCCAAGAATCTGCAACGTGTCGGGCATGGCTTCGCCGCAATGGCCGCCGAGCAGCACGGCGGCACGGATCAGCGCACCGGTCTTGTGAATGTGCATGAATTCCAGTTCGCTCAGGGTCAACGGCAGGCCGACCGCCGCGAGGTCGATGGCCTGGCCGCCGGCCATGCCGCGCGACCCGGAGGCGGTCGCCAACAAATGCAGCATGTCCAGTTGGCGGGCCGCCGCAATGCCCGGAAGGCGATCCGCCAGCGTCTGAAAGGCCAACGTTTGCAATGCGTCACCGGCCAGAAGGGCGGTCGCCTCGTCAAACTCCACGTGACACGTCGGTTTGCCACGACGCAGGACGTCATCGTCCATGCACGGCAGGTCATCATGCACCAGCGAATAGGCGTGGATCAGTTCGACCGCAACGGCTGGCACGTCCAGCAAGCCGGGGTCAGCACGGAATATCGCCCCGGCGGCGTGGCAGAGCAGGGGACGTACGCGCTTGCCACCGCCAAGCACCGCATAGCGCATCGCCTCATGCAGACGCTCGGGCGCCAGCCCGGACGAGGGCAGGACGGCTTCCAGGGCCTCTTCAGTACGCAACTGGATGCCCGACCTCCAAGCTGAAAAATCCATGATTGTTTCAGTCTTCCCTTTCGTCGCCGGCCGCGGGATCGAAGTCGCGCAATCCAGTTGAGTCGAGGATGCGGATCTGCTGGTCGGCGGCAGTCAGGGTTTCCTGGCACTGGCGCAACAGGACCATACCCCGTTGGTACGCATCCAGTGCATCCTGCAGGGGCATATGACCAGCCTCCATCGCGGCGACGATGCCTTCCAGTTCACTGAGTGCCTGCTCAAAGGTGGGGACTGCGGCGGAATCGACGTCCGGAACGGAAATTGGGATATTGGCCATGAATGAAGCCTTGGCCGCAAACATTGATCGGCAGCCAGGCAAAGCCGTAAAAATAGCCTAAGGTGCGCCCTCCGGTCAAATTGGCTACAATTCTTCCGTCGGTTTGTGCTTCGGCGTAACGCTCGAATTGGCGGGCAGGGGTCTTCGCCGAATCTCTGCTGTACCTTGCGTCATGCTGACGGATTGTCAGTCCTGATGGTTATCTGCGTCCGTTTCCGGATTCCGGGCAGGCGCTCTTGGAGGTTGGGAATCATGTCCGATGTCGGCGCCCGCGCACACCTTTCACCGGGAGTGTCGCAGTTTCCGGTGAAGTGGTACTTCGACGAAAAGCTTTTCGAACTGGAGAAAAAGCTGATCTTCGACGCCGGTCCGGGCTATGTCGGCCACGAGTTGATGATTCCTGAACTGCATGACTACCGTACGCTGGAGTGGCACGATGATGCCTTTGTCCTCGCGCGCCAGCCCGATGGGTGCTACGAAATGTCGAACATATGTCGCCATCGCCAGGCGATCATGCTCGCCGGTGCCGGCAATGCGAAGAACATTGTCTGTCCGATTCATCGGTGGACCTATGACGCGGCAGGGGAATTGATCGGCGCGCCGCATTTTCCGGCCAATCCATGCCTCAATCTGGCCAGGCGAAAACTCGAGAGTTGGCAGGGATTGCTGTTCAAGGGGCCCCGTTCGGCCAACGCCGATCTTGCTCGCATGAACATTGCCAGCGAGCTGAGTTTCAGTGGCTACAAGCTCGATCGGGTCGAGCTGCACCAGTGCAACTACAACTGGAAAACCTTCATCGAGGTCTATCTCGAGGACTACCATGTCGTGCCCTACCACCCCGGCCTCGGCGGTTTCGTGACCTGCGACGACCTCGCGTGGCAATTCGGCGAATGGTATTCGGTGCAGCGCGTCGGCGCGACTTCGCTGGCCAAGCCGGGATCCGCGAGCTACAAGCGCTGGCACCAGGCCGTTCTTGAGTATTGCAACGGCGAATTGCCGAAGCACGGCGCGATCTGGCTGACCTATTATCCGAATATCATGGTGGAGTGGTACCCCCATGTGCTGGTGGTGTCCACCCTGGTGCCGCAGGACGTGGACCGGACGCTGAACGTGGTCGAGTTCTATTATCCGGAGGACATCGCCTTGTTCGAGCCGGAGTTCATCGCCGCCCAGCAGGCCGCCTACATGGAGACGGCGATCGAGGACGACGACATAGGCGAACGCATGGACCGCGGCCGCCGCGCCCTGATGAAGCAGGGCCGCAACGAGGTCGGGCCGTACCAGTCGCCGATGGAGGACGGCATGCAGCACTTCCATGAATTCTATCGGCGCGTAATGGCACCGCATATCTGATCAAGGAGAACCGATACGGGCGCCGCAGGATCGCCGGCGCCCGTATCCTTTTATGGCCCCCCTCTGGATGATTGCGGCCAGCCTGTTGTTTGCCGGCATGGGTGTTTGCGTCAAGCTGGGATCGGCGCAGTTCGCGGCGGCGGAACTGGTGTTCTGGCGGGGCTTCATCGCGACGCTGATCGTTGGCTCGTACGTCGTCGTGCGCCGGCTGTCCCTGGCCACCCCGCACGCGCGAACCCACATGGTTCGCGGCGTCGCGGGTTTCATCTCGCTGGTGATGTACTTCCATGCCATCAGCCTGATCCCGCTGGCGGCGGCGGTGACGCTGAACTACACCTCGCCCTTGTTCCTGGCGCTGCTGCTCGCCCTGTGGCTCAAGGAACCCGTGCGGCGGGGCTTCTACGCGGCACTGTCGGCGGGCTTCGTCGGCGTGGTATTCCTGCTGCAACCGACGCTCAGCCGCGACCAGGCGCTGGGCGCGCTGTTCGGCCTGGGTTCGGGGGTCATTTCCAGCGTCGCCTACCTCAACGTGCGCCGCCTGGGCGAACTGGGGGAGCCGGAATGGCGTACGGTGTTCTACTTCTCGCTGCTCTCGACGCTGGGGGGTTTGCCCTGGCTGCTCGCTGCCAGCCCCTTCCACGCGATCGATGCGCGCGGTTGGTTATTGCTGCTGGGTGTAGGCGGCTTCGGGGTGGCGGCGCAACTGTGCATGACTGCCGCCTACAAACGCGGAAAGACGCTGGTTTCCGCCAGTCTTGCCTACAGCACGGTAGTGTTCTCCAGTGCTCTTGGAATGGTGTTGTGGGGGGAAACCCTTCCCTGGCCGGGCTGGGTCGGCGTGACGCTGATTGTTGCCAGCGGCCTGCTGGCGACCGCGCTGTCACGTCGAAAGGAGATCCCGTCCTTCCGGGTCTGAGCGGCGGGCCAGCGGGCCTGCGCCTATGCCTGTGCCTGTCACCCGGTGAATTTGCGCCGTACCGCGCGGCTCACCATGCGCAGACGTTGGGCCAGCGGGAGGCGTTTGAAGTTGGTCTTGATCGCGCCCTGGGTGAAGGCGGTCCGCTTCGAATAGTCCATCAGCAGGTCGACGATCACCGGCCGACCGGCGGCGGCTGCCGCGCGGGCGCGGGCGATGGCTTGAGGAACATCGGCATTGGTCGCCGCCCGGATGTACTCGGCGCCAGTGGCGATCGCGACGCCCTCGAAATCGATTGCGCCGAGTGCGGTGCAGGGTTTGCGGTTGAAGGGGATCTGCTGGGCCTGGGCGATCTGTGACAGTTCGCCGTCATGGAACACGTAGTACACCAGCCCAAGGCCGAGGCGTGTGGCGGAGACGATTTCCATGCAGGTCATGGTGAAGGCCCCGTCGCCGACAATGGCGAATACTTCGCGGTCCGGATTGGCCAGCTTGGCGCCGATGGCGGCCGGTACCGCATAGCCCATGCAGTTGAAATCAGTGGGGACGATCAACGCTTTGGGGCAGCGCACCGGAAACAGTTCCGCCGTCAGATAGGTATGGTTGCCGTCGTCGACCACCGCAATCGCATCGTCGGGCACCGCCGCGCGCAGCGCATTGAAGAACACCGCGGGATTGACTTTGCCGCCGCTGTCGTGGCGCAGCCATTCTTCATTGTAGGCAAGCTTGTCGCGCTGTATGCGCTGTTGCAGGGCGGCATTGACCGGGCAAGCCGTGCCAAGCGTTTGCAGCCTTTCCAGCAGCAAATCGAGCACCGCCGTGGCATCGCCTTCGAGGGCCGCCGCCGCCGGATAGTTCGCGTTGAACACGGCCGGGTTGATGTCGACATGGATCAGATTTGGCGGCACGGTTATGCCAAAACTGCCCGTGGCGATTTCCGCGAAGCGCGTGCCGACCGCGAGCAGGCAGTCGCAATCGGCAAAGGCATTGCGCGCCGCCGGCACCGCGGCCGCGCCGAAACTGAAGCCGGTGTGCAGCGGATGGGCTGCGGAGAACACCGACAGGCCTTGCAGGGTGGTCGCCACCGGCGCCTGCAGAAATTCGGCGATGGCGCGGGTCTGCGCATGGGCATCGCGGGCGCCCCAGCCGACGAACAGCGCCGGATGTCTGGCGGCCAGCAACAATTCCGCGGCACGCCCGATGTCGGCGGTCGTGGTCCGTTGCGGCCTCGGGATGGTCGGCGGCGCGGGAATCGCGTCATGTTCGCCGGGGAACATTTGCAGGTTCACCGGGATCTCGACGAACACGGGGCCCGGCTCGCCGGAATTCGCGGTCTCCCAGGCCGTAAACAGCGTCGGAACGATGTCGGCATGTCGGGTAACGAGAAAGCTCGCCTTGGTCAGCGGCTTGAGGAAGGCGTGCTGATCGAGTTCGTGCAACTGGTAGCGCTTGTCCAGATCGGTGCGGATGCCGCCGCAGATCACCAGCATCGGCACGCCATCCAGAAACGCCTCGCCAATACCGCTGGCGGCATGGGTGGCGCCAGCGGCGGGCACGATCACCAGCGTGCCGGTCTGCTCCGAAGTGCGACTGACGCCGTCGGCCATGAACGCTGCGCCACCTTCATGGGTAACCAGCACCGGCGTGATCTGCGGCGAGGAGTTGAGCTCGTCGTAGAGTTCCGTGTTGTGTACTCCGGGTATGCCGAAAGTGTAGCGGATGCCCAGGGCTTCGAGAGCCCGTACAGCGATCCAGGCGCCGGTGCGTTTCATGCGGGTCTCCCGATCTATGCAAAGCTGTTCAGGTGGTCGCGGCCGCGGCTTGGCCGGCGATTCTGCCCGTGAGGATGCAGCCGCCAAGAAAACCACCTTCGAGCGCCCGCAAGCCGTGCATGCCACCGCCGCCAAAACCGGCGGCTTCGCCGGCCGCGTACAGTCCGGATATGGGTTGGCCGGCGTCGTCGAGCACGCGGCTTTGCAAGTCGGTCTGCATGCCGCCGAGGCTCTTGCGGCTGATGATGTATTCGCGCACCGCGATCAACGGCCCGGCGTTTGGCTCAAGGATCTTCTGAAACTTGCAGGTGCGGATCCGGTCGCCCTTCCAGCGCCGCACATAGGCGATGCGCCGCAACTGTTCGTCATTGTGCAGGCTTTCGCCGCGGTCGATCTGGGCGTCGTAGCTTTCGGCGGTCCTGCGCACCGTGTCAAGGCTGACCGCGTCGTCGCCTTGCAGCGCATTCATCTTGTCCACCAGTTCCGTCAAGTCGCGGCCGACGACGAAGTCCTCGCAGCATGAAACCATCTGCTCATAGAGCCAACGATTGCCGAACAGCAGGTCGCGCAGGAAGGCGAGTTTCTTCTTGTCGCGAATCGAGGGATTGAACTCGGCGCCGGAAACTGCAAGCTCCTTGAGCGCAATGCGGCGGTTCATCAGTTGCCAGGAATATTGCCGCTGCCCGGCGCAGACCCGGGCAACCAGGTCGCGCGTGTCGAAGCCCGTTACCAGCGGCATCGGCCCGATCCGCTCGCCGCGCCAGTTGAGCCACAGCGCTGAGCGGGGTGGCACCAGGGAGAGCCCGTGTCCGGACTTGCGCGGCCGAGGATGGCGCACTCCGGCGGCGTAGTTCCACATCGCGTCGAGATGCGTGAGACGGCCGCCCACGGCGGCGACCGCGTCGTGCAGCCGGCCGTCGGCGTAAGGATGGGAGCCATTCAGAATTACCGGCGGCGGGGCACCCCAGTCGCGATGCCAGTGCTGCCGTACCCGCTCGATGTTGCCGTTGAAGCCGCCCGCCGCGACGATGACGTTGCCGGCGTTCAGCTCGAAGGGTCGCTGATCGTCCTCGCTGACGCCGGCGCAGCCTGTTACCGCCCCGTTCGATGTCAGCAGGCGCTCGACGCGCTGGCCGAAACGCAGGTCCAGCCGGTCGCGCTTCGGGTGGCCCTTCAGGTCGGCGATCAGACGTCCCGCCAGTTCATGGCCGGTACCCCAGACGATATGAAAACGAGGGACCGAATTCCCGGGCGTGAACAGACCGCGCTCGACCCAGTGTGGCACCGGCAGAAAACCGATTCCGCGCCGTCGCAACCAGACGCCAACTTCATCGTGGCAGCGCTGCACATAGGCTTCGGCCCAGGCGCTGGGCCAGCGATCCGTCGCGTCGAGTTCGCCAAATGCCTGCCAGTCGGCCAATGCCAGGTCGGGCGTGTCGCGAATGCCGGCGCGCCGCTGCTCGGGCGTGCCGACCAGAAAGATGCCGCCAAAGCTGTCCTTCGCCAGACCACCGAAGTTGTCCGCAGTGTCGCGCTCCAGCAGCAGCACTCGGCGCCCGGCGTCAAGCAGTTCCAGTGCCGCGCAGATCCCCGCAATGCCGCCGCCGATGACGATTACATCGGGCACTGTGCCCCTCCTCGTTTGCTCAGCGGAGTTTAGCTCGAAACCGAATCGCGACCGATGGAGGCGGACCGCGCTGCAGTGCCTTGGTTCCGCGGCCGAGGCATTCCAGTCTTAATCCACGATTGGGTCCAGTCTCGTCCGCCGCTGGCAGGTCGGCTCGCAAGGCGCGAGAAGGAATCGCCGGCAGCCAACTTTTCGGACTAAGCTGCTTCTTCACGGGGAGAACTCGTTGCACGCTGGAAATTGCCTGGTTCTTGGTCTCATGTTGTTCGCTCAGGGCTGTATCGCAGCCCAGGAAGCGGCGCTTGCGCCGGCGCTCGACCCCGCTCGCGCACTGGGAGCCAAAGGCAGGGCTTTGAAAGCCGAGGCCGAGAAGTCCTACGAGACGGAGAAAGCAGCGTGTCAGAACCAGGCGATCGCCTTTGGCTGCATGAGTGCGGCCAAGCAGCGACGCATCGACACGCGGCGAGCTGCCGAGGCGCTTCTGCGGCAGGGGCGCCAGGCCGAGCGCCATGCCCGTCGCGCGGCGGCGGAGGCCCAGGCCGCGAGCCGCGAAGCTGCCGCACCGGTCCGTGAAGCCGGCCAGCGGGTGGATATCGAACGCTTTCGCGAGCGCCAGGCGCAACGGGCCGCGGAGCGCGAGCGGAGCCTGGCCGAGGAAGTAAGCAGGCTTGGGGATCGTCACGGCAAGCTTGCTGCCGAGCGGGCGAAGCGGCAACAGAGACTCGCGCAGCGGCAGGATGCCAAGCTGGCCAAGTACGACCCGCGGCGGTCGAGCTCAAGGGCCGAGCGCGAAAGGAGGCATGTCGAGCGGGTGCAAAAAATCGATCAGCGCCGGCGCCAATATGCCGAACTGCTGAAGACGCGGGAGGCCGCAGCGGCGGCGTCGCGAGCTTCCGAGTCGGCGGGAGTGTTCGCCAGGTGACGGCCGGCCATTGTTCGAGTGTCAAGTCCCGCCGGATCGGGTAGCATCTTCGGCCGCATACAATGCACCTCGCTTGGTACTTCTGAAAGGATTGGCATGGCCCATTATCTGGTCACGGGTGGACTCGGTTACATCGGTAGCCACACCTGCGTGGAGCTGCTCGGCGCCGGCCATCGCGTGACCGTGATTGACAATCTCTGCAACAGCAAGCCCGCGGTGCTGGAGCGCATCGAGCGGATTGTCGGGAAACGGCCGGCCTTCGTTCAGGCCGATATCAGGAACCACGCCGCTTTGACCGGGGCACTGGCAGGCTGCGACGCGGTCATCCACTTTGCCGGGCTCAAGGCGGTTGGCGAGTCGGTGAGCAAGCCGATTGACTACTACAGCAACAACGTTGCCGGCAGCATCGCCCTGTTCGCTGCCATGGCGCAGACGGGTGTCAAGACGCTGGTGTTCTCCTCGTCGGCGACGGTCTACGGGGATCCCCATGCGGTGCCGATCCGCGAGCACTTTCCGCTTTCCGCAACCAATCCCTACGGTCGTTCGAAACTGATGATCGAGGAAATTCTGCGCGACGTGGCCAAGGCCGATTCCGCTTGGCGGATCGCGCTGCTGCGCTACTTCAATCCGGTCGGCGCCCATGACTCGGGGCTCATCGGCGAGGATCCCAATGGCATTCCAAACAATCTGGTCCCGTTTGTCGCCCAGGTGGCCGTGGGCAAACTGGAGCGACTTTCCGTGTTCGGCGCCGACTACCCGACACCCGACGGCACCGGCGTGCGCGACTACATTCATGTGGTGGATCTGGCGCAAGGCCACCTGGCCGCGCTGAGTGCTTTGGAACGCGATGGGGGACTGCTGACGGTGAACCTCGGCACGGGCCGCGGCTACTCGGTGTTGCAGATGGTGGCCGCCTTCGAGCAGGCGAGCGGGCGGCCCGTGCCCTATCGCATCGCGCCGCGCCGGGAGGGCGATATCGCTGCCTGTTATGCCGATCCGACCCTCGCCGAGCAGATCCTGGGCTGGCGCGCGGAACGAGGCCTCGCCGCCATGTGCGTCGACACTTGGCGCTGGCAACAGAACAATCCGCAGGGCTATCCCGACTCTTGAGCGGCTGCGAGCAAATCGTCCGCGCATGTCTCAAGGCGGTCGGGGCGGTCCCCGCGATTCGCATCGGCAATGCCGATCCCGTGCAGATACCGAAATGGGCCTTTAGTCGGGATCCCCGGTCAAGGGTACGAAGGCCACGGGCAGCACACGCCTATGTTCAACCCGGCCATCCTCCTGTTTCTTCACCACGATCAGATCCTGCGCCGCGTGCCAGGGGCCGACGGGTATCACCAGGGTGCCACCCGGCCTGAGCTGCTCGATCAGGGCTTGCGGAATCCGTTTTGCCGCCGCCGCGACGAGAACCGCGTCATAAGGCGCATGCTCCGGCCAACCCAGGCGGCCATTGCCATGGCCCACCGCGACATTGTCGTAGCCCATGCGCCGCAGTCGATCGCCGGCTTCGATGGCAAGCTCTTCGACGATTTCCATCGAGTAGACCTGCTTGACCAGTTTCGACAGGACGGCGGCCTGATACCCTGAGCCTGTGCCGATTTCGAGGACCACGTGATCCGGCTCGGGCTGAATCAGGTCGGTCATCAGCGCGACGATATACGGCTGCGAGATGGTTTGCCCGTGGCCAATCGGCAGGGGCCGGTTGGCATAGGCGCCAGCCTGAAGTTCGTTGGGCACGAACTCGTGACGGGGAACCTGGCGCAGGGCCTCGACCACCCGCCGTTCCAGCGCCTGGCGTCCGGTAAGCTGACGTGTGTCCCAGACTTCGTCGCGGATTTCGTCCAGCAGAACATCCAGATCCCGGTCGGTCTTCATGCGCGGCCTTCCTGCGAGCGAGATTTCGAGGGTCAGAGGTCGCCATTCCGAGCCCGTCCGGCCCGTGCCGCTGCCTCCTGTCGAGGGCGACTTGGCGCGGCGGCGCCCTGCGGCATCTCACCGGTCGTCCGAGTACTCGGGCGATATCGACCCGAATTGCTGCGGTTCTTGGCGTTTTACGTCCTCGGGGATTATGGAAGACTTTTCCCTGTTTCCGCAAGACGCGCGATAGGCACAACGCTTGGCGGGATCCGCGCTACCGGTCGACGCGCCCGATACTTAACGGGAGTCGGCGGCGCAGATGCCTTCGGGATACCAGTTCACTTGGTGAACTTGATTCCACGGGAGATACACGATGAACGATCCATTCTCTTTCGGCGAACTTCGCGCCGCGATTCGCGCCTGGCGCCGCTACGGGTTCTTCTCGCTTACTTCGCGCGAAGCGAAGATCATCGACGCCGTGTACGCGCGCCTGGACTCCAAGCCGTTGCGCCGGCTATCCCCCGGCGCTTAGCTGCGGCGCCTCTGGGTCGATCCCGGGACGACCGCCGAAGCGATCGGCGGGCGCTGCCGACCGGGCTTTGCGCCCGGTCCCGCGTCAGATCTGCTCGGCCTCCATCTTGATCGCGCCGCAAGGGCATTCGGAGGCGCACATGCCGCAACCCTTGCAGTAGTCGTAATTGAACTCGAAGCGCTTGCCCGGGCCGAGCTTGATTACCGCATTGTCGGGGCAGACGCCGTAGCAGTTGTCGCATTCGAAGCAGTTGCCGCAGGATAGGCAGCGACGCGCTTCGAACAGCGCGGTGGACTCGTCGAGGCCGCCCTGGACTTCGTCGAACGTGGATTGCCGGCGGATGATGTCGAGCATCGGCCGCACGGTTTTCGGCGCGTCGGCGTAGTACCAGGTATTGAGTCGCTCGAAGGTCGCCAGTTCATGCTTCGGCGGCGCCTCATGAATGGTCGACTTGAGCCAGGCATCGATGTGGCGCGCGGCCTTCTTGCCGTGGCCGATGGCGACGGTGACGTTTCGCTGGGCCGGCACCATGTCGCCGCCGGCGAAGATTCCGGCATGCCCCGTCATCATGTTCGGTGCGACCTTGACCACGCCGTCGCTGACCTCCAGGCCCGGGACACCATTGAGCAGGCCGAGATCGACATCCTGACCCAGCGCCAGCACCACCGAGTCGGCATCCATGGTCTCGAACTCGCCGGTCGGTTGCGGAAATCCCTTCTCGTCGAGCGCCATCTTTTCGATGGTGATCGAGCTTTCGCCGGCCTGCTTGATGGTCGATAGCCACTTGACCATGATGCCTTCCTGCAAGGCTTCCTCGATTTCGAAGTCATGAGCCGGCGCCTTGTCGCGCGTCCGGCGATAGACGATGATCGGTTCGGCACCCATGCGCTTGGCGGTGCGGGCGACGTCGATCGCGGTATTGC
>WBZP01000840.1_pt2 | contig 28206 bp, 29 predicted proteins | sample 5204301 | NCBI WGS metagenome assembly WBZP01 (sample SAMN12412401, study PRJNA552823) | activated sludge metagenome | isolation source: activated sludge from nitrification reactor of wastewater treatment plant... | place: USA: Pennsylvania | collected 2017 | reverse complement strand
TGAGAAGATCAACCTCACGCTGAAGGAACTGACCGACGAAGCCGAAGCCGTCAAGGACATGCTGTAATCGGCAACGGTTTCCGCGAAAAAAGGCCGCAGCAAACGCTGCGGCCTTTTTGTTTGTGCATGGCGCGCCTGTGCGGCGCACCCAACATGCATCAGCCGCCGGGAAGCATGCGCTGCATGACCGCATCCCGGCGAACGTAGCGATGCCAGAGCGCAGCACCGACATGCAGGACCAGCAGCGCGATCACGCCGTTCGCGACGCTCTCGTGGTAATGCTTGTAGCGCTTGGCCACCGCCTTGCCACCGTCGATCCAGACGGGCAGATCGATACCGAGCAGGACCGTCGGCTTTCCCGCCGCCAGCAGTGCGACAACCCCCGCCACCGGCACCACCAGCAAGGCGGCGTACAGGCCCCAGTGGACCATCCGTCCGACGTATTCCTCGACGCCGCCAGGCGCTACCGACGCCTTCGGCGCGCGACGCACGGTGCACCAGCCGAGGCGGAAAACCGTCACCATGACCACCAGCGCACCCGCCTGATAGTGCAGCAGCTTGACCAGATCGCGCCCGCCGCCCTTGCCGAACGCCCCCTTCATTTCAATGAGGGCGAGCGCGATCAGCACCAGCGCCGCGGAAAGCCAGTGCAGTGCCATCGAAAGCGCGTCATAGCGGGAATCGCGTGCAAACGTCATGCTCATCTCCGTATCTTCGGAATACCTTGTGAAGCCGCACAGTTTCAACGACCGCAATTAAACGCAGCTTAAGCCCCGGCCCATCCCGAAAAGATAGAATGCTGTACTACGCGCCGAATCGGGCGCACTGACGTACCGACACCCGCACAATCGTACCCATTGCCATCCGGACCCAGCCCCATGCCACAACGCCACCCCAGCACCGTCCTATTTGCGGGCGAACGCCCCTTCCCCTTCCTGCCCGCAGTCGACCACTACGCCGGCGCGGAAAAACTGATCAGGAAGGCCATGGCCCTGCAGGCCGAGTTGGCGGAAAAATACGGCGGCCCCATCTTCGACATCACCTGTGACTGCGAGGACGGCGCCCGCACCGGCGCCGAACGCGAACACGCCGAAATGTGCGCCGCCTTGATCATGAGCGCCGACAACACCCACGGCCGCGTCGCTGCGCGCATCCACGACATCACGCACGAACACTGGCGAGCGGATCTCGACATCCTGGTCCGCGCTGCCGGCACGCGGCTACCGTTCATCACCCTGCCCAAGCCCTGCAGTGCCGCCGACGTCGCCACCCAGATCGCCGCCCTGCGCGAGACCGAGCGCGCCGCCGGCCTCGACCGCGAGATCCCGGTGCACGTGCTGATCGAAACCCACGGCGCACTGCGCGAGGTGTGGGAGATCGCCGCCCTGCCCGGCGTCGAGTCGCTCGATTTCGGTCTGATGGACTTCGTTTCCGGCCACCACGGCGCGATTCCCGGCAGTGCGATGAAGAGCCCCGGCCAGTTCGAGCACCCGCTGGTTACTCGTGCGAAGTGCGAAATCAGCGCTGCCGCACTCGCCAACGGCGTCGTGCCCTCGCACAACGTCACCACCGAACTCAACGATCTGGAAACGATCCGCAACGACGCCCGGCGCGCCCGGCTCGAATTCGGCTACCTGCGCATGTGGAGCATCCATCCCAACCAGATCGTCCCCATCGTCGAAGCCATGCGCCCGGATTTCTCGGAAGTGCAGATGGCCACCGAAATCCTCGTCGCCGCGCAGGATGCCGACTGGGGCCCGATCCGCCACGAGGGCAAGCTGCACGACCGTGCCTCCTATCGCTACTACTGGGAGCTCCTGCAGCGCGCGCGGGCAACCGGAAGCGCCCTCTCGGCGGAGGCGCTCGCCCGCTTTGCATGAAGACCTTGGCACCCGCCCGTTCGCGGACTATGCTGCTCGGATATCAACCACAAACCGACTGATTGGAGACAGGCATGCGCAAGACCCTTATCGCTACCACCCTGATGCTCGCCGCAGGCATGGCCTGTGCTGCAGACGCCCCCGCCCGAAAATCGGGATTGTGGGAAATCACCAACAACATGAGCGGCCCGCAGCCGATGACCACGACGATGCAGCAGTGCGTGGACGAAAAGACCGACAAGCTCGCCGAGCAGCCGGGCGACATGAAGCAGAACTGCTCGAAGAACGACATGTCGCGTTCCGGCGGCAAGGTCATCGTCGATTCCGTCTGCAAGTTCGAGGGCACAACGGCCACCACACATGCGGAATTCAGCGGCGACTTCGGCAGCAACTACCGCGGCGACATCAGGACCACCTACAACCCGCCGATGCACGGCATGAAGGATTCGGCCATGGCCATCACCGCCAAGTGGCTCGGCCCCTGCAAGCCGGGCATGAAGCCGGGCGACGTGATGATGCAGGGGATGCCGGGCATGCCCGGCGGCATGAAGTTCAACCCCGCAGAAATGCAGAAGCAGATGCGCTGAGCACGGCGCGTACGTAAAACGACAAGGGCCGCGAGGATCACCCTCGCGGCCCTTGTGCGTTTACGGCAGCGAAATCCCGCGCTCAGTCGAGGTACTTCGGCGCCCGCCGCTCCTTCGCTGCCGCCATCGCCTCGTTGAGGTCGGCCGACATCAGCATCGCCGCGTTCCAGGTGGCGATGTAGTTCAGCCCGTCGACCACCGAATGGTCGCGGCCGTAGTTCAGCATTTCCTTGGTGCCGCGGATCGCCAGCGGCGACTTCGCGGCAATCACCTGAGCCATCGCCATCACGCCTGCTGCCAGTTCCTCCGGCGAGGCGAACACGCGGTTAACCAGCCCGATGCACTCGGCTTCTGCCGCCTCCACATTGCGCCCGGTATAGGCCAGCTCGCGCGCCACACCATCCGGCACAAGACGCGGCAGACGCTGCAGCGTGCCGACGTCGGCCGTCATGCCGACATCGACCTCCTTCACCGAAAACACCGCCTCGGCCGAGGCGTAGCGCATGTCGCAGCAGGTCACCATGTCCAGCGCCCCGCCAATGCAGGCACCGTGGATCGCGGCCAACACCGGCTTGCGGCACTGCTCGATGCTGGAGAGGCAATCCTGCAGGTCGAGGATCAACCGACGCAGCTTCTCGCGGCTGCGTGCCGGATCGGCATGCGCCACCGCCTGCGCCACACCACCGAGCATGGCAAGGTCGATGCCGGCGCAGAAGTTCTTCCCGGCCCCGGCAAGCACCACCGCCCGCACCTCGGGCACCGCATCGGCCCACTGCATTGCCGTACGCAGTTCCTGCCACATCGCCTCGTTAAGGGCGTTGGAACGGTCGGGGCGGTTGAGGCTGATTTCGGCTACCTGCCCGTCCATGCGGACAGTGAGGGTGCTCAGTTGCGGAAGCGTGTCGGACATCGCGGGTCTCCTGAAGGATCGTTATGGTTTTTCGACAGCGAGCATACCCGAAGAAAAACGCCCCGGACGGTGCCGGGGCGTTTCAAACGGTAGGGGATTCCTTCTACTTTCGACTTACTTGCCAGCCGACAGCGCCCGCATCAGGTCGTTGATGCGCTTCACGAAGCCGGCCAGGTCCTCTCGCATCCAAACCTGCGGCGAGGCTCCCGCTTGCGTACCCACTAATTTTACGTTTTAATGGGTACATGCCAACCCCTGCCCGCCCGCTCTTCCGCACACACGACCTTGCGTTCCGCACGCAGTACGCCGAGCTCAAGGAGCGCGCACTGCAGATCCCCGAACTGCTCCCCGGCACCCCCGGCACGCTGGTGCGACGCGAAGGTTCGGGCGCCGGCTATGCCTACCGGGCCTACTATCCCGTTCCGGGCAGCAAGCAGAAGGAAGTACTGGTCTGCCGCTGGGACGACGAAGCCGGGCTGACCACCGCGCGTGACGAGATCGAATTCGCCGGGTGGATGGAAAAACAGACCTCGCTGCTGCGCAAAATCGGCTTTCAGGTCGCCGACAAGAAGACGGCGCGCGTACTGGTCGAACTTCACAACCGCGGCCTGTTCGCGGCCGGCCTCGTCCTGGTCGGCACGCTGGCCTACACGGCATGGCTCAACGAACTCGGGGCCATCGCCATCGCTGCCCGCACGCTTGACGTCGACCTTGCCCGCCGGGGGCCCCTCAAGCTCGCCTCGCCGCAAGCCTTCCTCGACACGATGCGTGCCACCGACCTGCCGTTCGTGCCGGTTCCCGGCATGCCCTCCAGCGAGCCCTCAACAACGGTCAAGCTCCCCGGCGTCGAAGGGTTGCGTGTCGACATCCTCGCCCCCGGCAAGCAACTCGGGAAAATCGTCCAGGCCACGGAACTGGCATGGGCCGCACAACAGATACCGTTTTACGACTACCTGCTCGAACTCCCGGTGCAGGCAGCCCTCCTCGCCGGCGGCCATTGCGTGCCGGTGCTCATTCCGCAGGCCGGTCGATTCGCCTGCCACAAGCTGTTCAGCGCAGCCGGCACGCAACGATCACGAGAGAAAGCGGAAAAGGATCTGCGCCAGGCGGCGGTACTCGTCGCCGCGCAGACGGATGCCGACCGACAGGAACTGGTCAACGCCTTCGATGCGCTGCCAAAGGGCATGCGCAAAGCGGTTCAGGCCTCCGGGAAAAAATTGCAGGGGATGCTGACGGCACATGAAGAGGCCGCCGAACTCATTACAAAACTTGCTGCGGTCTGACGGGAAAAACAATCGTGGTCTGTCCCTTATTACTCGTTCCTTATTACTCGTTGAAGTGTCCGTCCTATCCGGGTTAGCTCAGTCCGTCCTTTATTATTTTTTACTGCCTAGTCACGACCTCTATCGCCGGAAAGGTGCCGGGGACCGGGCTTACGAGGCGCACCTCGACCGTTTCGCCATCCACATAGAACTCCACGGTCTTGTCGTGCACACGGCGCGGCGTCAGGCTGGAAAGATCGAAGCGCTTCTCCACGACCTTGCCGTCAACGCGGTAGCGGAGGTAGGCCGTGGCGGGGAGGGGCATGATGTTGCAGTATCCACTTCGACCAGTGGTTGGTTTACTTGCAACCACATACGCCCCATATTCGAACAATTCCAGAGGCCAGGGAGTTGATTTTGTATTTGCTGGTGGTATTGGTTTGGCAGTCGCAACACAGTGATAAACCCGCCCCTGGTCATCGGTCACGGCCATCAGGCCGCAACCGGCCAGCAGGAGGAGGGTCAGGGCGAGCAGCGCCGACTTCGGGCCGCCCGTTACGGCAGGGTGCGGCCTCATGGCGACACCCCGAAGCCCGGCGCGGAGGCGGGCGGTGAGTAACGCCAGGATTGCGAGCGCACAACAAAATAATAGGGGACAGACCACGATTCCTGCATCACCAAAAACCCTTTCTGAGCTCATATCCTAGTGAGCCCATGCCAAGCATCGGCACCGGACGACATGGTAACAATATTCCCATGGAATCAGCACTCCGGCCGTCTATTTAACCAATAAATCAAGCCCGTCAACGCAAAACGCCCCGGCATAAACCGGGGCGTTCGTTCAGCGGACGTGAGCCGGCTTACTTCCCTGCCGACAGCGCCAGCATCAGGTCGTTGATGCGCTTGACGAAGCCGGCCGGATCGTCGAGCGTGCCGCCTTCGGCCAGCATCGCCTGTTCCAGCAGCAGGTTGGCCCAGTCAGAGAAGCGGGCTTCCTCGTACTTCAGCCGCTGCACCGCGAGGTGGTTCGGGTTGATTTCGAGGATCGGCTTCGAATTCGGCATCTTCTGGCCGGCGGCCTTGAGGATGCGGGCGAGGTTGCCACCCATGTCGTGCTCGTCGGCGACGATGCACGACGGCGAATCGGTCAGGCGGTGCGTCACGCGCACGTCCTTCACCTTGTCGCCGAGCTCGGTCTTGATCTTCCCGATCAGTTCCTTGTACTCGTCGGCCGCCTTTTCGGCTTCCTTCTTCTCGGCTTCGTCCTCGAGCTTGCCGAGATCGAGGCCACCCTTGGCGACGGACTGCAACTGCTTGCCGTCGAACTCGGTCAGGCTGCCGACCACCCATTCATCGACACGCTCGGAAAGCAGCAGCACTTCGATGCCCTTCTTGCGGAAAATTTCGAGGTGCGGGCTGTTCTTGGCGGCGGTGAAGGTCTCGGCGGTGACGTAGTAGATCTTGTCCTGGCCTTCCTTCATGCGGCTGACGTAGTCGGCCAGCGACACCGTCTCGTCCGGCGTATCGGCCTTGGTCGAGGCGAAGCGCAGCAGCTTGGCGATGCGATCCTTGTTGGCGTGGTCCTCGCCGACGCCTTCCTTCAGCACGCGGCCGAACTCGCCCCAGAACTTCGTGAACTTCTCGGCGTCGTTCTCAGCCATGTCCTCGATCATGCCGAGCACCTTCTTCACGCAGCCGCCCTTGATCGTATCGATGTCCTTGCTCTGCTGCAGGATCTCGCGCGAGACGTTGAGCGGCAGGTCGGCCGAATCGACAACGCCGCGCACGAAGCGCAGGTAGAGCGGCATCAGCTGCTCGGCGTCGTCCATGATGAAGACGCGCTTCACATAGAGCTTGACGCCGTGACGGGCGTTGCGCTCGAACATGTCGAAGGGCGCACGTGCCGGAATGTAGAGGAGCTGCGTGTATTCCTGCTTGCCTTCGACGCGGGCATGCGTCCAGGACAGCGGGTCCTCGAAGTCATGCGCGACGTGCTTGTAGAACTCCTTGTACTGCTCCTCGGTGATTTCCGACTTCGGCCGTGCCCACAGCGCGCTGGCCTGGTTGACGGTCTCGTCCTCGTCAGTCTTGACCTGCTCGCCATCCTTCCATTCTTCCTTCTTCATCAGGATCGGCAGCGTGATGTGGTCGGAGTACTTCTTGAGGATGCTCTTCAGCTTCCAGCCGCCGAGGAATTCGTCTTCTTCCGCACGCAGATGCAGGATGACGTCCGTGCCGCGACCTTCCTTCTCGACCATCTCGATCGAGAAGTCGCCCTCGCCCGCCGATTCCCAGCAGATCGCCTGATCCTTGTTCTGGCCGGCGCGGCGCGAGATCACGGTGACCTTGTCGGCAACGATGAACGAGGAGTAGAAACCGACGCCGAACTGGCCGATGAGGTGCGCATCCTTGGCCTTGTCGCCCGTCAGCTGCGAGAAGAACTCGCGCGTGCCGGACTTGGCGATGGTGCCGAGGTGGGCCACGGCTTCCTCACGGGAGAGGCCGATGCCGTTGTCGGAGATGGTGATGGTGCGCGCCTCCTTGTCGTAGGCGACGCGGATCTTCAGCTCGGAATCGTTCTCGTAGAGGCCGGCATTGTCGAGCGCCTCGAAGCGCAGCTTGTCGCAGGCGTCCGAGGCGTTGGAAATCAGTTCGCGGAGGAAGATTTCCTTGTTCGAATACAGCGAGTGGATCATCAGGTGAAGCAGCTGCTTCACTTCGGCCTGAAAGCCCAGGGTTTCCTTGGTGGCGCCCATGAAAAAACTCCGTTGTGGTTCAATGACCTGCCGGAGATGGGGCCATTCCGCGCTTTTTCAAGCCCCCTCGATGGCCTTGTATTCGACGGCGACGATATCGATCTCGCGGATGCCGGCCGGGCTCTGGAAGCGGACTGTGTCGCCCTCCTTCGCCTTGATCAGGGCGCGGGCGATCGGCGAGACCCAGCTGATGTGGCCGCGGGCGAGGTCGGTTTCGTCGACGCCGACGATGGTGTAGGTGTTTTCGGCACCGTCGAGGTCGCAGATCGTCACGGTGGCGCCGAAGAAGACCTGGTCGCGGTTGGGCTGCCTGAGCGGATCGACGACCTCGGCAATGTCCAGCCGCTTGGTCAGGAAGCGGATGCGGCGGTCGATCTCGCGCAGCCGGCGTTTGCCGTAGATGTAGTCGCCGTTTTCCGAGCGGTCGCCGTTCGAGGCGGCCCACGCGACGACCTCGACGACATGCGGGCGTTCGACGCGCAGTAGGTGGTCGAGTTCGGCCTTGAGGCGGGCATGGCCGCCCGGCGAAATGTAGTTCTTCACCCCCTGCGGCAGCTGCAGGCCGGGAGAGACTTCCTCTTCGTCGTCGTTATCGGTTTCGCGGGTGAAGGCCTTGCTCATCGTTGCCTATCGTTGCCAATCGCCATGGAAAGGCGGCAATGATAGCCGAGGCCATCGGCCGCTGTCAGGCACTCGGGCGTTCAGGCGCTCAGGTGTTCTGGCCAGCCACGCGGCGGAAGAAGGCACGCCGCGAGGGAACGGCATCGGCCTCCTGGGGAGCGGCGGGCTCCGGCGGCACATCGGCAAGCGCCGCTGCGGGCACGGTGAACAGCGCGGCCAGCGCCGCTTCAGCGGCAGCAACCGCCGCCTCCTGCGTCGCGAACTGGCTGACCGGTGCGAACAGCGGGCAATACTGGCAGGCCGGCAACGTGCTGCCGGGGTCGTAATCGGCGATGAATTCAAGCTCGCCAACCGGGAAGGCGATGCGGACGCGATCGCCTGAGGCGAGGTCGGTCCATAGTGCACCGCCGCCGGGCAGCACGAACAGGTTGAGGAACCAGGGCGTCAGCACGGCGCCGACCCAGTCGCCCTCATGGCGGCAAAAACCGATCGCAGTGACCGACAGCGCCGGATTGACGAAGGGCATGTCGTGCATGCTCGTTTCCCAGACGCGGCGGTAATGCGCTTCCAGCATGGCCGACGGATCGTCGGCATAGGCATTGGCCGCCTCGGCGGGTCTGGCCGCCTCGAAGAGCGGCTTGCGGACGCGTTCGCTCATCGCCGGGTGTTCAATGCCGCGTCAGGTCAGCGAAATGGCGGCTGGCGTCGTAGTCGCCATGCAGCGATTCATCGAGCGCGGATAGGGCATCCTCGATCAGCCGCCGGTTCTCCTCGTCGACGGTTTCCTTGGCGAGGCCGAGCGACGCGAGGATCCAGGTACCGACTTCCTGCGGCCCGATCAGCATCATGTTCACGCGTTCGCGACGCAGCGTTTCGCCCTCACCACGCTCCACCCAGGCGAAGAAACCTTCATCGTCATCCCACTCGACGACACGCATCGGAATCGACAGGCACATCAGGCGAATCCCTTCACTTTTCCACGACCGTCACACCGAAGTTGCGCAGCTCCTCGACCGCCATCGCCAGCACCTGCGGCATGGTCGCCGCGATCTCCGGCGTGAGCTCGATGCCGCATTCGAGGCTCTTCGGCTGGATGCCGATCAGTGCCAGATGCTTCGGGAAGCGCTCGCGCAGGGTCAGTGCGGCCAGCACATCGGAAATGCCGATCTGGTGCGGCGAAATCTTCATGCGGAAGAAATTCGGCACCTCGTCGTCGATGCGACGGATCACGGTCGCCGGTGGCTGGCCAACCCGCACGCAGTCGATGATGATCAGCTTGTCGAGGTCTTCCAGCGATTCGAGCAGTTCCATGCCAGCGGTGCCGCCGTCGATGACCTGGACCTCCGGTGGCAGGACGTAGCGTTGCTGCAGTTCCTCGACCGCACGCACGCCGATACCCTCGTCCTCGAGCAAGGTATTGCCGACACCCAGAACAACGATCTTCATCGGATTTCTCTGCCTATGGATTGGCGTTAAAAAAGAGGGCGCGAGACGGGGGTCAGTCTCGCGCCCTGAGCGGCAGATAGCCTTGCGCCAGATCAAACGCTGATCAGGCGGCCTTTACCTTGACGATCTCGGTGTGCTCTTCGTCCATCACGTGGATCGCGCAGGCGATGCACGGGTCGAACGAATGCACGGTACGCAGCACTTCCAGCGGCTTCTCCGGATCGGCGATCGGGTTGCCGACGAGGCAGGCCTCGTAGGCGCCCGGCGCATCCTTCTCGTTGCGCGGCGCGGCATTCCAGGTGGAGGGCACGACGCACTGGTAGTTCTTGATCTTGCCGTCCTGGATGACGACCCAATGCGACAGCACACCGCGCGGCGCCTCGTGGAAGCCAACGCCCTGCTGTTCGCCTTTCGGGAACACCGGCTTGTTGAAGGTCTTGAGGTCGCCCTTGCCCATGTTGGCGAGCAGGAGGTTCCACTGGTTGACCAGTTCGTCCATGAGCACGGCAGAACGCACCGCACGTGCCGCATGGCGACCGATGGTCGAATGTAGGGCCTCGATGCCGACCTTGGTCTTGGCGATCGTCGACACGAGATCGAGTGCCGCCGTCGCGTACTTCTTGGTCGGCGCATGGCCGGCGGCGAACATGCACAGCACGTGCGCCAGCGGGCCCACCTGCATCGGCTTGCCGTAGAAGGTCGGCGACTTCAGCCAGGAGTACTTGCCCTCGTCCTGGAAGTCGGTGTACTTCGGCGTCGTCTCGCCCTTGTAAGGGTGCAGCGACTTGTCGTTGCCGGACGAGTACTCGTACCACGAGTGCTTGACCGCTTCGGACACGCCTTCGGCGAAGTACTTGTCGTTGAAGCTGGTGATCGGCTTGAAGGTCGACACGTCGCCGTTGGCGATGTGGCCGCCCGGCATCGCGAAGGTGGCGCCCTTGCCGTCGAGCGGGATGTCCGGCACCGAGATGTAATCGACGATGCCCTTGCCGTAGGTCGTCCAGTCGGCATAGAAGGCACCGATGGCGGCGACGTCGACCAGATAGACGTTCTTCACGAAGTCGTCGAGCTTGTCGATCCACTCCTTGACGGCAAGCAGGCGCTCGACCGTCAGCACCGACTGCGAATCCAGCGCCAGCGGGTTGGCAACGCCGCCGACGGCGACGTTCTGGATGTGCGGCGACTTCGAACCGAGGATGGTGACGATCTTGTTCGCGTAGCGCTGCACTTCCAGCGCCTGCAGGTAGTGCACAACGGCGAGCAGGTTCACTTCCGGCGGCAGCTTCATCGCCGGGTGGCCCCAGTAGCCGTTGGTGAAGATACCGAGCTGGCCGCTGGCGACGAAGCCCTTGATCTTGTCCTGCACCTTCTTGAATTCCTGCACGCTGTTGCCGCTCCACGAGGAGAGGCTTTGCGCCAGGCTGGCCGCCTTGGCCGGATCGGCCTTGGTGGCACTGACCACGTCGACCCAGTCGAGGGCCGAGAGGTGATAGAAGTGGACGATGTGATCGTGCAGGCCATGGGCCAGCATGATCAGGTTGCGGATGTACTGGGCGTTGACCGGAATCTCGAGCTGCAGCGCGTTCTCGACCGCACGTACCGAAGCCATCGCATGCACCGTGGTGCACACGCCGCAGATGCGCTGGGTGATCGCCCAGGCATCGCGCGGATCGCGGCCGATCAGGATGTTCTCGACGCCGCGCCACATCTGGCCGGACGACCAGGCCTTCTTGACCTTTCCGCCTTCGACCTCGACGTCGACACGCAGGTGGCCTTCGATGCGGGTGACCGGATCAATCGTGACTCGCTTGGACATTGTTATAACCTCCGAAAAACCTTAGTGGGCCACCTGCACGTCTTCACGCGGCAGAACCGGGAAGCGGCGGGTAATGATGATGTAACCGATAACCTCGACAGCGAACATGCCGATGGTGACCATCAGCTCGGGGACCGAGGGGAAGTAGCGCCAGCCGGTATCGACGCCGACACCGGTGTCGTACCCGATCAGGAAGGCGTTCAGTCGCATGAAGATGCCGCCGAGCATGATCGCGGTACCGGCCAGGAACAGCTTCGCCGGGTTGCGACGCGCGCCGGCGCTGCCGATCAGCGCGAAGGGTGCCAGGAAGCACAGCATCTCCACCCAGAAGGCCAGTGCGACGAGATTCGCCTTGAAGGCATGGCCAAGCGCACCGCGCACGACCAGATCACCGAAGCGGACAACGATGAAGAGGGCGAGCATGCCGAGCATGACCTTGGCCAGCGGCTCGAGCAGGTGCAGTTCGATCTTGCGCCGATAGGCCGAGGCGGCGACGCAGGATTCGAAGAGAACTACGCCGTAGCCGATCACCACCGCCGTCAGCAGGAAGAGCAGCGGAATCAGCTTGGTCTGCCAGAGCGGGTTGATCTGCACGCCCATGACGACGATCAGCGTGCCGAGCGAGGACTGGTGCATCATCGGCAGGACCGTGCCGAGCGCGACGAGTAAGAACAGCACCTTGTTCAGCTTCTTCTTCGCATCGACCATGCCCCACTTCTCGAAGAAGGCCGGCGAGAACTCCAGCCACATGACGACGATGTACGCCGAGATGCAGACCGCGACCTCGAACATCACCGAGTTCGGGTTGGAGTAGCCCGGCCAGAAGATGTGCCAGAAGTTCCACCAGCGGCCGAGGTCGAAGATGACGCCAATACCGGCCAGCGTGTAGCCGAACAGGCTGGCCAGCAGCGCCGGTCGGATCAGCGGGTGGTACTGCCCCTTGTTGAAGATGTAGACCAGCATCGCCACCGAAAAGCCACCGCAGGCAAAGGCCGAGCCGATGACGACGTCGACCACCACCCAGATGCCCCACGGATAGCCGTCATTGAGGTTGGTCACCGCGCCGAGGCCGAAGATGAAACGGACGGCAAGGATCGCGATCATGATCGCGATCAGCACCCCGCAGACGAAGGTGGTGGCATTGAACAGGTTGCCACCGACCGGAGCCGGGGCGTGATGAGCACTATGGTTCGCTGCCATCTCAGTTCTCCCCTTTCTGGTCATCGTCGTCGTGATGCACGTTGCGCTTGGCGATAAAGGCCATTCCGCCGAGCACCGCCAGCGGCATCACGAGCCCGCCATAGAGCATGTGCTGGATCGACTCGGAATGCGCCGCAGCAGCTTCCGGCGGCAGGTTCGGCATGCCGACCTTCTCGAACGGGACGCCGGAGAGCTTGAGCACCTGCGTACCACCGTACTCCTTCTCACCGTAGACGTGCTGCTGGTAGTTGCCGACCACGTTCTCGTAGCTCTGGTCCTTGCCGCCGCTGAGGTTGCCACGCGGGAAGACGGCCTTGTCGCCCGGCTTCAGCGCCAGGCGGCGCTTGGCTTCGGCGAGCAGGTCGCTGGTCTTGCCGTAGAGCGTGGCACCGGTCGGGCAGACCTCGGCGCAGGCGGAGTAGTGGCCGTCCTTGTAGCGATGGCGGCACAGTTCGCACTTGCCGATCTTGCCGGTCGGCGAGTCGTACTGGTACTTCGGGATGCCGAAGGGGCAGGCAGCGACGCAGTAGCGGCAGCCGATGCAGGCGTCAGCGTTGTACTCGACAATGCCGGTCTTCGGATCCTTGGTCATCGCCGAGACCGGACAGGCCGAGACGCAGGACGGATCGGCGCAGTGCATGCACGAGGTCTTCATGAAGGCATAGCCATTTTCCTCGGCGTCCTTCGTTTCCATCGTGCCGCTGCGGTACATCTTGATCAGGTTGAAGGTCTTGCCGCTGGTGTCGAGCGGCGTGTCCCACAACTGGTCGACCGTGGAAAATTCGGCCGGGTTGTCGTTGGCCTGCTTGCAGGCAGCGACGCAGGCCTTGCAGCCGACGCACAGCGTCGCGTCGTAGAGCAGACCCAGCGCCTCGGGCGGCCGCTGCTTCGTCTCGCGTGCTTCAGCGGGCGTCGGCAGGGCCGTGGCCGCCACCGCCGCGCCGCTTGCCGCGACGACGCCTTTCAGGAAATTGCGACGATCGCTCATGTCAGACCTGCGCTTTCTCGCCAGCCTTCTTTGCCTCTTCCGCCTCCTCGGCCTTGTGCGAGAGGCCGAGATTCTTCGCTACCATCGCCCCGGCACCGGCAGCTGCGCCGGCCACGGCAGCCAGTACGGCGGCCGAACCGAGCGTCGCGCCCGTCCCCTTTTCCTCGACGATGCGCGGGTACTGCAGCGGAGGTTCGATGTTCTTCAGCTTCGAGGTCATGTGGATCGGTTTCTGGAAGCCGACGCCCTGCTCGGTACAGCCGATGCACGGATGACCGCAGCCGACCGGCCAGGTGCCGCCACCGGCATCGCCGAAGAGGACGGTCGGGCAGTTGGCGTAGGTCTCGGGGCCCTTGCAGCCGAGCTTGTACAGGCAATAGCCCTTGCGGTGGCCATCGTCGCCGAACTCCATCGCGAAGCGGCCGGCATCGAAGTGGGCGCGGCGCTCGCAGTTTTCGTGAATCAGGCGCGAGTAGGCGAACTTCGGACGACCCAGCGCGTCGATCTCGGGCAGGGCACCAAAGGTCAGGAAGTGCACCACGGTAGAGAGGAAGTTGTACGGGTTGGGCGGGCAACCGGGAATCGTCACCACCGGCTTGTCGGTGATGATCTTGTTGGCGCCGACGGCACCGGTCGGGTTCGGATCGGTCGAGGGCATGCCGCCCCACGAAGCACAGGAACCGATGGCAATCACGGCCGCCGCATCCTTGGCGCATTCCTTCGCCAACTCGATCGCCGTCTTGCCGCCGATCTTGCAATAAATGCCGTTATCCTTGGTCGGGATGGCGCCCTCGATGACCAGCACGTACTTGCCGGCATTGGCCTTCATCGCCGACTCGCGGGCCGCCTCGATCTGATGGCCGGCTGCCGCAAACAGCGTCTCGTGGTAGTCGAGCGAAATCACGTCGAGAATCAGCTTCTCGAGCGTCGGATGCTCTGCGCGCAACATCGATTCGGTACAGCCCGTGCATTCCTGGAAATGCAACCAGATCACCGACGGACGCTTCTTGGTGGCCACCGCCTCGGCGACAGCGGCATCTGCGCCCTGCGGGAGGCCTAGCGTGCTCGCCATCGCGGCGCAGAACTGCAGGAACTCGCGACGCGACATCTGCAGGCGTTCTGCCGCTGCCGCGATCTTGTCGTTCAGTTCCAGCTTCAACAGACTGGTATTTGCCATAACCCCCACCCTTCTTCTGAAAACGTCCGGACTAACCGGCAAGGACATCGTTGCGCCTGTGGCGCTCCATATTCAGGGGTAGCAGATACAAGAAATGTGCCACCGATTGTTTTTATTAAAAATCAATCGGTTAAAAACAATCAGCGGGAAAATGAAGATAAGCCGCTTACTGTCTCACCACAAAAGTGGAAAGACAGTAACCAGGTCAAAACGGAAAGTTGCTTGGCGCGGGCGGACGCCCGCGCCGGGAGGGATCAGTAGCTGATGCTGAAACTGCCGACGTCGACACGGATCGTGTCACGACCCAACGCAAGTGCCGCATTGCGGACGAAATCGTGCGCCCAGTCCTTGCCGTCGGCGAAACGCGCTTCACCGCCGTAGCGGGCAACGCTGAGGATCTTGTCGATGATCAGCACCTTGCCAACCGGATTGCTCGGCTCGCACTCGAGATCGTTGAACTCCTTGTCGAACCAGCGCCGCGCCTCTTCGGCGGAGCGACCGGCCAGCTCGGAATCCGGCAGTTTGAATTCGTACTGGTTGTCCTTACCGAACATAACCATCACGTGATAGATCATCAGTCTCCTCCGGCATGTAGTTCTCTTGAGCGCCTATTCTAGCCCTTTTTGCTGCGCGCAGAATGTAGCACGGGCGACAAACGGGCATGTCATCGGCACGGCATCGCGCAGCATTGTGTTTCCACTGGGCGGGGACTACCATTGCCCGCAACCAACCCGTGCCCCCGACATGAATCCGAACGACGACGAGGAACTCTCCGCCATCCGCGAGCAGCTGTATGAACTGCAGGTGGAGCATCGCGACCTCGACCTGGTCATCGAGCACCTCGTACTCAATCCTCCGCCCGACCAGCTGCTCATCCGCCGCCTCAAAAAGCGCAAGCTCCAGTTGAAGGACCGTATCGCGCTGCTCGAGCGGATGCTGGTTCCTGACATTCCTGCCTGATCATGAAAATCGAAATCCTCGGGGCGACCTGCAACGTCGCCTGTGCGGGGCCGGACGATGGCCGCCCCGTGATCCTCGTTCACGGCGCCGCCAATGATCGCGATGCCTGGCGCGACCTTGCACCTGCACTTGCCACAGCAGGCTTGCGCGTGCTCGCCCCGGACCTCCCCGGCCACGGCCTTTCTGCGGGCAAGGCCCCCGCCAGCATCGAAGCGCTTGCCGACTGGTTGCTGGCCTTTGCCGACGCGATGCAGCTGGCGCAGTTTGCAGTCGCCGGCCACTCCATGGGATCTCTGGCGGCGCTTGAACTCGCAGCCACCGCCGGCGGACGCATCACACATCTCATGCTGCTTGGAAGTGCCGTCCCGATGCCGGTCTCAGCCGCATTGCTCGACAGCGCACGCACGAACCCCGATGCTGCCTGCCGCATGGTCACCACCTGGTCACACACGCCAGGCTTCTTCCTTAACGGGGGCGGCGGACACGGCGTGTGGGGCGCAGGAAAAACACTTGCTATCATGCGCAGGAACAGTCCCACGCTCGCCGGCGACCTGGCCAACTGCAATCAATATGGAAATGGACTCGTCGCGGCGGCAGCGGTGCCTTGCCCGACACTACTGCTGCTCGGCCGTCGCGACCGCATGACACCGCTGCGTGCGGCACAAGCGTTGCAGGATACGCTGCGTCACGCACGTCGCGTGGAAATCGCGGATTGCGGACACGCCATGATGACGGAGAAGCCGCGGGAAGTCGCAGCGGCGATGATCGAGTTTCTGAACTAGCGGGATCGGTGCCGGCGCGCCGGCACCTTCAGAGGATTAAGGTGCCCAGCCACCAGAACAGGGCGGCGATGATGGCGCTGAAGGGAATGGTCAGGATCCAAGCCCAGACGATGCCGCCGGCCACCCCCCAGCGAACCGCCGAGAATTTCTGTGCCGAACCGACACCGACGATGGCACCGGTAATGGTGTGAGTTGTCGAGACGGGAATGCCCATCGCCGTTGCGACGAAGAGCGTGATAGCCCCGCCAGTCTGCGCGCAGAAACCGCCGACCGGTTTCAGCTTGGTGATCTTCTGCCCCATCAGCTTGATGATCCGCCAGCCGCCGAAAGCGGTACCCAAGCCAATCGACGCGTAGCAGGAAATGACAACCCACATCGGCACGGCCTCGTCGCTGCCCATCATGCCCGCCGAAATCAGCAGCATCCAGATGATGCCGATCGTCTTCTGGGCATCATTGCCGCCATGCCCGAGGGCATAGGCAGAAGCCGAGACAAGCTGCAGGCGACGCGACCAGCGGTCAACGCGCCGCGGCGTCTGCCGCCGGAACAACCATGAAATGAGCAGCATCATCAGCGCCCCGAGCAGCATGCCCAGCATCGGCGAGATGAAGATGAAGGCCACCGCCTTGAGCACGCCGGCGGAAATCAGGGAACCCGGGCCCGCCTTGGCGATGGCGGCACCGATCAACCCGCCGATCAGCGCATGCGACGACGACGAGGGGATGCCGTAGTACCAGGTGATGACGTTCCAGGCGATGGCACCGACCAGCGCACCGAAGACGACGTAGTGATCGATGACCGCAGGATCGATCGTTCCCTTGCCGACCGTGGCTGCAACCTTGAGCTGGAACACGAAGATGGCAACGACGTTGAAGAAGGCCGCCATCATGACTGCCGTATGCGGCTTCAGGACCCGCGTGGAGACGACCGTGGCGATGGCGTTCGCCGCGTCGTGGAAGCCGTTCATAAAATCGAACGCGAGCGCCAGCAGGACGAGAAAGACCACGACGCCGAGGCCGATGTTCAACGGTTCCATGAACGGGGACGCTCAGGAGTTTTCGAGGACGATGCCTTCGAGGATGTTGGCAACATCCTCGCAGCGATCGGTGATGGTTTCGAGCAGCTCGTAGACCGCCTTGAGCTTGATGATCTGCCGGACGTCGGGCTCATCCCGGAACAGCTTTGACATCGCACCGCGCATCACGCGGTCGGCATCGGATTCCAGCTGGTCGATATCCCGGCAGGTGGAGAGAATCGCCTGCGCGTTGTCCATCGAATGCAGCATGTTGACCGCCTTCTTGACCCCCTCGCAGCAGGCCTTCGTAATCTCGGCCAAGGTCACGGCCTCGGGCGTCGCCCGCTGGATGTCGTACAGCGCAACGGTCTGGGCGACATCCTGCGTGAGATCGAGGATGTCATCCATGCGCGTGATCAGCTGGTGGATCTCGTCGCGATCCAGCGGCGTAATGAAGGTCTTGTGCAGCTGGGAAACCGTTTCGTGCGTGATCCGGTCCGCGGAAGTTTCCGCCTTGTCGATGGCGGCTGCGAAGCCATCCACGCCATCGGTACCGTTCGCCAGTGAATTCATCATGGCGACCAGTTGCTGCCCTCCCTCGACGATCAGTTCCGCATGTGCGTTAAACAGATCGAAGAATTTGCCCTCTTTGGGCATCAGCCGTCCGAACATTACAGCCCCGTGATGTTTTTGTGACGGGCGCGAGTTTAACATCAGATCCGATGCTGCGCCGCAGTATTACACCGGGTCAGGGGGAAATTCGCTCACCGAACTGAGGCATATCAAATCCGCCTCGCGGCAATCAGCTGCTCAGCGCGGTTCGACACGCCCCGAGACAACTTGCACCCGCTGCCCGCGACTGACGCGCGGCCTGTCGTCCTGATCGAACGAGGCGTAAGAACCGTCGTCGTAGCGGACCGTCACCCGCCAGGGTTTTGCCGGCGGCGTGGCCGCCTGCTGCCGCGCCGAACGCGAGGCCGAGCCTGTCCCCGCAAGGGTAACGGTCTGGATTTCTTCACTCGGCCCGGATTCGCCGGTGCGAATCTCAACGCCTGCATCCGGCGAACGCCCGCCGAGATCCTCCGGCTCTACCTGGCGAATGTTGCTGACGACGCCGCAGCCCGGACAACGCGCATCGCCGGACGCCATGTACTTGCGCATGTCGTCGGCCGACTGCGGCAACTGGAGCGTCGTCCCATGCCCCTCCGCCGCCACAACCGGCTGCACTACGCAGAAAATGGCCATGAGACCAGCCGACAACCCTGGAAAACGAAAATGCATCACGACTCCTGAACGACGCACGGCTCAGCGTGGCTCGGCCAGCAGTGTGCCCTTGGGATACTCGGCAAATCCCGGTGAGGCCGTCACGGAAACGATGTTCGTGACATTGAGGAAGATCGCGCCGCCTCTGGGATGCGGAAACATGATCGCCGGCCCTTCGACCAGGCGATGCAGGTTCGTAAAGAACTGGGCCTGCTGCGCAAGCACCCGCTCAAGTTCGACCAGCAGCGAATGCCCGCCCGTCAACTCGAAACGAAGATAGCCCTGATATGCCTGCCCGGGAGCGACGCCGTCGCCCAGCGCCTTGACGGCAGCCTTTGCACGCAGCGAAAACTCGTCATTGCTTTCGATAACGCGGGCGGAATCGCGGATCGTCGGCGCGATGGGCACCGGCGCATCCGTCAGCACGTCGATGCGACTGACCGAAGTGGTCTTGAGCAAAGTGCAATTGGCACCGCTGCCGAAAATGATCGATGACGAACCGAACAGGCGACCCGGCATCAAGTCTGCGAGCACCATTCGCGCAACATTCTGATCCGGCTGAGAAAACGCGTGGGACTGGCCGTTGGCCAAATAGACAGTGATTTCCATCGCAACGCACCTTATAGAGTGCCGAACAGAGCCGGCCAGAGCATGAAGAAAACCTTCGGCAACCGGGGCATTATCATATGCTATGGTTCTGCTGTCATCACGCGCGAGGGAACGCCCGCCTTGCCATCGACCATGAAGAAGGCCCGTCAGCCGCCTCGCGTTACAACCAGGAAAAACAAAAAAGCGCCCCGAAAGGCGCTTGTTTGTGTGTGGCTTGGCGGAGAGGGTGGGATTCGAACCCACGGTAGGTTGCCCTACGCCTGATTTCGAGTCAGGTACATTCGACCACTCTGCCACCTCTCCGCGAAAGGCGCGCAGTATAGCACAAGAAATTTCCCGATCAATGCGCTGGTTTTCCTTTCTTTTCCCGTTGTTGATCCTGGCCGCTTGCGGCGAGAACCGGCTGCCGCCACCGGCGGAAAGCCGCGAACTGGTCGTCCTGACGCGCGAAGGACCGACCACCTACGAAATCGACGATAGCGGCGCCCCCGCGGGTTTCGAGTACGACCTGGTACATCTGTTTGCCGATGAGATCGGTGTCAATGTGCGTTTCGTCGTCGTCAAGCACGATGCCGACATCGCCAAGCGGCTGAAGAAGGGCAAGGCCCACATGGGCGCCGCATGGCTGGCGCCGCCGACCGACCCGGCACTGCAGGCTGGGCCCAGCTACTACGCAAGTGCCAACATCATCGCGCAGAACGAAAACACCCTGCCGGTCGAAACCCCGGACGATCTCGACGACAAGCCGGTGCAGGTCGTTGCGGGATCCCGACAGGCAATGGCCCTGCAGGAATTGCGCAAGCAGTTCCCGCGCATCCAGATCAGCGAGCACAAGCGGATCAGCGAACTGCAGCTCCTCGAACGGATCGCCGAGCAGTCCGGGGAGTCGGCACTCGTCGACCGTGCGGTTCTCGACATCGCATCGAATTACTACCCGCAGCTCCAGTACGCGCTCTCGGTCGGCAGCGAGACGCCGATCGTCTGGGTATTTCCCGCCAATGCCGACCCGGTGCTGCTGGAACAGGCAAAAACCTTCATCGAGAGCCGCCGCGACGACGGCACGCTGGCGCGCCTGGTCGACCGCTATTTCGGCCATGTGGAGCGCCTGAGCGCGGCCGACAGCCTGCGTTTCGTCGAGCGCATCCGCACGACGCTGCCGCAGTACCGGACGATGTTCCAGGCTGCCCAGGTCAACACCGGCATCGACTGGCGGCTGCTGGCTGCCCTCGCCTACCAGGAATCGCAGTGGAATCCGCTGGCCACCAGTCCGACCGGTGTGCGCGGCATGATGATGCTGACGGAAGATACGGCCGACCATCTGCGCGTCAGCAACCGCCTCGACCCGAAGCAGAGCATTCGCGCCGGATCCCAGTACTTCTCCGACCTGCGCGACATGCTGCCGGAGACGGTGCGCGAGCCGGATCGCACCTGGCTGGCTATCGCCGCCTACAACCTCGGCATGGGACACATGAACGGCGCGCGCCGCATCGCCGAGGGCATGAAGAAGGACCCGGATTCGTGGTACGAGATGAAGACGGTGTTACCGCTGCTGGCGCGGCCGGAATACTACGAGCGGCTGAAATCGGGCCGTGCACGGGGCGGCGAGGCGGTGATCACGGCCGAGAACGTGCGCATGTACTACGACATCCTCAGCCGCTACGAGCCGCCCTACCGGCCCTTTGCCGAGTCTCAGAAAAACTCCCCGGCGAACGCTCAGGCGGAGAGGAACTCCAGCCCGCCCAAATAGGGACGCAGCGCCGCCGGCACGGCGATGCTGCCGTCGGCGTTCTGGTAGTTCTCGAGGATGGCGACCAGCGTGCGGCCGACCGCGAGGCCCGAACCGTTCAGCGTGTGCGCAATTTCCGGCTTGTTCTTCTCGTTGCGGAAGCGGGCCTGCATGCGGCGCGCCTGGAAATCCGAGAAGGTCGAGCACGAGGAAATCTCGCGGTAGGTATTCTGCGCCGGCAGCCACACTTCGAGGTCGTAGGTCTTCGCCGACGAGAAGCCCATGTCGCCGGTGCATAGCACGACGCGGCGGTACGGCAGCTCCAGCCGCTCAAGGATGCTCTCGGCGTGGTGCGTCAACTCCTCGTGCGCTTCCAGCGACTTCTCAGGCGTCACCACCTGCACGAGTTCCACCTTGTCGAACTGGTGCTGGCGGATCATGCCGCGCGTGTCACGGCCGGCCGAACCGGCTTCGGAGCGGAAGCACGGCGTATGGCAGACAAATTTCAGCGGCAATACTTCGGCGGCGAGAATCTCGTCGCGCACGATGTTGGTCACCGGCACTTCAGCGGTCGGAATCAGGTAGAGCGGCTCGGCATCGCCGCGCGGCACCCGGAACAGATCTTCCTCGAACTTCGGCAACTGGCCGGTCCCGAAGAGGCTGGCGGCATTGACCAGATAGGGCGCATAGACCTCGGTGTAGCCATGTTCCTGCGTGTGGACGTCGAGCATGAACTGGGCGAGCGCACGATGCAGACGCGCCAGCTGCCCCTTCATCAGCGTGAAGCGGGCACCGGAGATCTTGGCGGCGGTGCCGAAATCGAGCTGACCGAGCGCCTCGCCGAGATCGACATGATCCTTGACCGCAAAATCGAAGGCGCGTGGCGTACCCCAGCGCTTCAGTTCCACGTTGGCCGTTTCGTCCTTGCCGACCGGCACGCTCTCGTCCGGAAGGTTGGGGATCGCCGCTACGATCGCTTCCATCTGGGGCAGCAGTTCGTTCAGCCGTGCCTCACTCGCATCAAGATCGGCCTTCAGCTTGGCCACCTCGGCCATGACGCCGCTGGCATCCTCGCCCTTGCCCTTCAGCATGCCGATCTGCTTGGACAGCATGTTGCGCTGCGCCTGCAGTTCCTGCGTTTTCGTCTGCAGCGTCTTGCGCTCGGCTTCGAGCGCCTGAAATTCCGAAAAATCGATTGGCTTGCCGCGCGTAGCGAGGCGTTCGGCGACAGCGTCGAGGTTGTTGCGAAGCAGCTGGATGTCGAGCATTTGAAACGTCCGGAATCAGTGAGGGCCGCGCTTGCGGCGAAAGGCAAGATTATACGCGAGGCGGCTTGACGTCCGAGGCGTCCGAACCGCCACCACGGAAGAAGGCCGCGATCCGGCCGATAGCGCCACGCACGAAGCGCCACAGCTTCGGCAGCAGCCAGACGAGCAACAGCAGGAAGAGCGCCAGCAGGCCGAGGAAGACCCAGGGATGCGACAGCATCAGCCAGAAGCCGCCGAGCACGGCCGCCTCTTCACTGATCGAGGCCGTCCAGTTGCTGAAGGGCTCCGGCGAAGTGTTGATCGCCAGCCTTCCCCCGGCCTTCGACAGTGCGGTCCCCGCCGTGATCGTGCCGCCGATCAGGCCCGCTACCGTCACCAGTGCGGGATCGGTGACGCCGAGCGAGAACGCCGCGAGCAGCGCGCCAGCGGGAATGCGCACGAAGGTCTGCAGCGAATCCCAGAACGAATCGAAACCCGGCACCTTGTCGGCCACCGTTTCGGCGAGCAGCATCACGCCACTTGCGCCCATCACCAGAGGGTGCTTGAGGATATCGAGGCTGGCCGGCAACTGCAGATAGCCGAGATGCGCCAGCAAGCCCGCGAGAAAGAGCACCAGGTAAAGCCGCAACCCGCTCGCCCAGGCCAGCCCGGCGGACAGTGCCACGGCCTGAACCACGGACAGCGGCTCGGTCATTTGCCCTTGTCCCGGCGACGCGCCTCGGCATCGAGCTGGCGCAGATGCGCCAGCTTCTCGCCGATCTTCGTCTCCAGCCCGCGCTCGACCGGCTTGTACCAGCGCTGCGGCTTCATGCCATCCGGAAAGTAGGTTTCACCGGCAGCGTAGCCCTCGGCTTCGTCATGCGCGTAGCGGTATTCCTTGCCGAAGCCCATCTCCTTCATCAGCTTCGTCGGTGCATTCCTGAGATGCAGCGGCACCGGGCGCGAGCCATCCTCGGCAATGAAGGCACGCACCGCGTTGTAGGCGTTGTAGGCGGCATTCGATTTCGCGGCGACGGCGAGATAGACCACCGCATTGGCCAGCGCCAGCTCGCCCTCCGGCGAACCAAGGCGCTCGTAGGTTTCAGCTGCGCTGAGCGCGATCTCGGCGCCGCGTGGATCGGCGAGACCAATGTCTTCCCAGGCCATGCGCACGATGCGCCGCGCCAGATAGCGCGGGTCGGCACCGCCGTCGAGCATGCGGCAGTACCAGTAGAGTGCGGCATCCGGATCGGAGCCGCGCACCGATTTGTGCAGGGCCGAGATCTGGTCGTAGAAGGCATCGCCGCCCTTGTCGAAGCGGCGCAGTTGCTGCGCCAGCGTGGCATTGACGAAGTCGCCGTCGACCGTGTCGCGATGGGCCGCCTGCGCCGCGGTGCGGATCTGTTCGAGCAGGTTGAGGAGTTTCCTGGCATCGCCGTCGGCGACGCCACACAGACGGCCCCGCGCCGCATCGTCGAAGGCCAGCCCCTGCAGCGCAGTTTGAGCAGCGCGGTCGAAGAGCTGGCCCATCTCGTCTTCCGACAGGGACTGCAGCGTATAGACCGAGGCCCGCGAAAGCAGCGCCGAGTTCACCTCGAACGACGGGTTCTCGGTCGTCGCGCCGACGAAGGTGACCAGCCCGGACTCGACGAAGGGCAGGAAGGCGTCCTGCTGCGACTTGTTGAAACGATGCACCTCGTCTACGAAGAGGATCGTCCGCCGCCCCTGGCCACGCGTGATCTCGGCGCGGGCGATCGCCTCGCGGATTTCCTTGACGCCGGAGAGCACTGCCGAGAGCGCGATGAAGTCGGCGTCGAAGGCATCGGCCATCAGTCGTGCCAGCGTCGTCTTGCCGACGCCCGGCGGCCCCCAGAGAATCATCGAATGCGGCTGCCCTGCCTCGAAGGCAAGCCGCAGCGGCTTGCCCGGCCCGAGCAGATGCGACTGGCCGACCACCTCGTCGAGCGTCTTCGGGCGCAACTGCTCGGCGAGCGGCGCGAAGGTGCTTACCGGCGCCTCGTCGGCAGCGGTCGAGAAAAGGTCAGTCACCGAGCACGTCCGCCCCCTTGGGCGGCACGAAACGGAAGGTCGCAGCGGCAAGCGCCGGATTCCTTTCGACCTTCGAGAAAAGCAGCGAGGTGTGCTGGCCGAAGCTGTCGGTGAGTTCCATTGCGCGCAGTTCGATACCGGCGAAGCCGATGCGCACCTTCTCGAAACCGCTGTCGGTATTCTTCGGGGTTGCGTCCAGCCATTCGAGACCGTCCCGGACACCGGCATCCTTCAACACGAAGGATTTTTCCAGCACCGCGATACCTTCACCGGCGAGCAGTGCCGCCGGCGAGCCGGCGAGTGCGGCGCCCTGTTTCTTCACCGTCACCTGGTTCAGCTCGGGGTCGTGCAGCCACACTTTCTCGCCATCACCGACGATCAGCTGCGGGTACGGCTTCTCGATCTGCCAGCGGAATTTGTGCGGGCGGGCAATCGCCATGCTGCCTGAGGAAAACTGGGGCTTGCGCCCGTTCTTCGGCAGCACCGTCTGCGAGAAATCGGCACGCAAGGTCTTCATCGTTTCGAGGAACTGGCGCAGGCGATCGACGGCATCGGCGCGAACGGCAGTCGCCGACAATGCAAGCAACAGCCCCAGGATCAGCGGGCGCATCATTTTTACGCGCATCACTCTTCCGGCTTGCGTGCCAGCACTTCACGACCGCCGCGGCCATCCATCGCCGACACGAGGCCCGCCTTTTCCATGGCCTCGATCAGCCGCGCCGAGCGGTTGTAGCCGATGCGCAGATGACGCTGCACGAGCGAGATCGACGCGCGGCGGTTCTTCAGCACGATATCGACGGCCTGGTCGTAGAGCGGGTCGCTTTCGGCATCGCTGCCCTCGCCCCCCTCGCTGCCGGCTTCGTCATCATCGCCACCGGCGCCGCTCAGGACGCCCTCGACGTACTCCGGCGCACCGACCTTCTTCAGGTAATCGACGACATGGTGCACCTCGTCATCGGCGACGAAAGCGCCGTGCACCCGTACCGGATAGCCGGTACCCGGCGCCAGCCACAGCATGTCACCCTGCCCGAGCAGCGCCTCGGCGCCCATCTGGTCGAGGATGGTGCGCGAGTCGATCTTCGACGACACCTGGAAGGAAATCCGCGTCGGGATGTTGGCCTTGATCAGGCCGGTGATGACATCGACCGACGGCCGCTGCGTGGCGAGGATCAGGTGGATGCCCGAGGCGCGCGCCTTCTGCGCCAGGCGGGCAATCAGTTCCTCGACCTTCTTGCCGACGACCATCATCAGGTCAGCCAGTTCGTCGATCACCACCACGATGTAGGGCAGTGTATTCAGGGGTTCCGGCGCTTCCGGCGTCAGCGACAACGGGTTCGGGATCTTCTCGCCGCGCTTCTCGGCATCCTTGATCTTGCTGTTGAAGCCGGAGAGGTTGCGCACGCCCATCGCGCTCATCAGCTTGTAGCGCTTCTCCATCTCGCCGACGCACCAGTGCAGCGCGTTGGCCGCCTGCTTCATGTCGGTGACGACCGGCGCCAGCAGGTGCGGGATGCCTTCGTAGATCGACAGTTCGAGCATCTTCGGGTCGACCATGATCAGCCGAACCTTCTCCGGGTCCGACTTGTAGATCATCGACAGGATCATCGCGTTGATGCCGACCGACTTGCCGGAACCGGTCGTGCCGGCCACCAGCAGGTGCGGCATCTTGGCGAGGTCGGCGACGACCGGTTGGCCGCCGATGTCCTTGCCGAGGGTCAGTGTCAGCGGCGAAGCCATGTCCTGGTAGGCCTTGCTCGAAATGATCTCGGAGAGACGCACCGTCTGCCGCTTCGGATTCGGCAGTTCGAGTGCCATGCAGGACTTGCCGGGAACCGTCTCGACGACACGGATCGACACCAGCGCCAGTGCCCGCGCGAGGTCGCGCGCCAGATTGACGATTTGTGCGCCCTTGACGCCGACGGCCGGCTCGATTTCGTAACGCGTCACCACCGGGCCCGGGTAGGCGGCGATGACATGGACCTGCACGCCGAATTCGGCGAGCTTGCGTTCGATCAGGCGCGAGGTGAATTCCAGCGTTTCGGCGCTCGGCAGATCGGTCTGCGGCGGCGCCGGCGCCAGCAGGTGCAGCGGCGGCAGCATGCCGCCCTCGACGACTTCCGGGAACAGCGGCACCTGCCGCTCGCGCTCGATGCGTTTCTCCACCTTCTTCGAAACCTCGAGCACCGGCTCCGGCATCTCGATGACGATCGGCTCGTGCTGCTCGACGCGCTCGCGTTCGACTTCGACTTCCGCCTCGCGCTGCTGCGCCACCTCGCGGCCGATGCGCCGGTCCTGCCAGGTTTCGATGAGGCCGCGAATGCCCAGATAGCTGCCTTCGAGCAGGGCGCCGACACGCTCGGCCGCACCCAGCCATGACATTCCGGAGAAGAGGCTCCAGCCGACAGCAATCGTCGCGATGAGCAGCAGGGTCGCGCCGGTAAAGCCGAGGAAGCGCATCGCCAGATTGCCGGCCTCCAGCCCGAGCATGCCGCCCGGACCGAGCGGCAGCGTCATCTGCATAGAATGAAAGCGGAGGTATTCAAGTGCGCTGGACGACACCAGCAATACGAAGAAACCGGTCAGCGCGATGAACAGCGGGCGGCGATCGCCCTGGCGCAGGCCATCGAGGCGGCGATACCCCCACCAGACGATGGCGGCACAGAGCATCACCCACCACCAGGCAGAGACACCGAAGAGATAGAGCAGCAGGTCGGATACCCAGGCGCCGGCACGGCCGGCCGGGTTATGCAGCGTGCTGGTGAAGACGGCGCGCGACCACCCCGGATCGTCCGCGTGGTAGCCAAACAGCGCGAGGGAGAGGAAACCGGCCAGCACCACCAGCGCCAGCCAGCGCGATTCCTGCAGGATCAGCGCGATCTTTTCGGGCAGCGGGCTGGGGGTGTCGCCCCGGTCTAGGGTCTTGGCTTTCAAGTGTTTCGGCAGCGGGAAGGCAAAATCCGATTATACCTGCGCGTTCCGGGCCCCCACCCGCTCATTGCTCGTTGAGGACGATCTGCCCGTCATCGACGAGGATGTAGCCGCTGCCTTCGAGATCCTTCATCACGCGGCTGACCATCTCGCGCGAGGCGCCGATCATCTTCGCGATGTCCTGCTTGGTCAGCCGGCGCGGGATGATGCGACGACCGTCGTGAATTTCCGACACGTCGAGCAGCAGCTTGGCGACACGACCATAGACATCCATCAGCGCCAGGCTCTCGATCTTGCGGTCCGCCTCGCGCAGGCGCTCGACGAGGCGCTTCATGATGTTCAGCGCGACCTCGAAGTTTTCCTGCAGGCAGCGTTTGAAGTCGGCCTTGGAAATCACGAGCAGTTCACAGGATTCGGCCGCCACGACATCCGCCGAACGCGGACTGCCGTCGATCAGCCCCATCTCGCCAAAGAAGTCGCCGGGACCGAGGATGGAGAGGATGACCTCGCGCCCCTCCTCGTCACTGTTCATGACGCGGGCACTGCCGTTGATGAGGATATAAAGGGAGTCGGTCGGATCGCCGGAACGCACGATCACCGTCCCGCGGGACACCTTGCGATGCGCCGCGACCCCCGCGATCTGTTCCAGCTCGGGATCGCAAACGCCGCTGAACAGCGGAATCGTCCGCAGCAACACAAGACCCTTTGATCCAACACCAGCCATCCCAAACACCTTTTTCTGTAAATTTCTGTTAATTCATGGCGTTGTACGCAACTTATAAGACTGTTTCATAAAACGCAAGCGCCACAGTGCAGCAGCGCGTAAAGCGCCGCACGATCTCGCTATAATTCCCGGTTCAAACAACACCGCTACCAGAGAACGAACATGACCCAAGCCACTCGCCATTGCCGCCTGCTCATCCTCGGTTCCGGCCCGGCCGGCTATACCGCCGCCGTCTACGCCGCCCGCGCCAACCTCAAGCC
>WBZP01001525.1_pt1 | contig 28208 bp, 29 predicted proteins | sample 5204301 | NCBI WGS metagenome assembly WBZP01 (sample SAMN12412401, study PRJNA552823) | activated sludge metagenome | isolation source: activated sludge from nitrification reactor of wastewater treatment plant... | place: USA: Pennsylvania | collected 2017 | reverse complement strand
AGGCAACGGAGACATCACGACCTACGCCATCCCCACCCCCGGCGGACGCACCTGCAGCCTGACCGTCGACCCCGAGGACGGCCCCGTCATCTCCCGCCAAATCGAGATCACCGACACGGGAGCCGAAACGACCATCACAGTCCTGCCGGGTGTGATGGTGTCGGGGGCGGTCGGTGATGGGGTCGGGGGGCAGCTGCAGTGGGCCCAGGTTCGACTGCTGGATGGCAACGGCATTGAGGTCGCCAACATGTCGGCTGGCCAAGACGGTCGCTACGCCTTCGAGGTCACCCCGGGTCGCTACTTCCTCTCGGCCCACGGCGCCACCTCGAACCTGTCCTGGTTCAGCGTCTACAGCAACGTCACCGAAGTCCTCAATGACGTCGAACAGGACCTCACCCCGAACCTACGCCCCGTGACCGTGCACCTGCTCGGCGCAGACGGTTCACCAGCCTCCGGGAACGTCCAAGTGAACTGCGGGATCTACTACGGACCCACCGGCGTATGGCAGGAGGTCTACTCCAGAACCGCCGTCACAGGCAACGGAGACATCACGACCTACGCCATCCCCACCCCCGGCGGACGCACCTGCAGCCTGACCGTCGACCCCGAGGACGGCCCCGTCATCTCCCGCCAAATCGAGATCACCGACACGGGAGCCGAACTCACGATATTCACCTTCGGCGCCGGCATCGTCATCGACGGTGACACCGACGCCACGAACGATGGCGACAACGTGGCTGACGCGGTGGAGGCCCTCGCTCCCAACAACGGCGACGGTAACAACGATGGGACGCCGGACTATGAGCAGCAGAACGTCACGTCGCTGCCTGTCAACGGCGGCGCCCTCGGCGGCGGCGCGAACTACGTCACCGTCGCGGCACCGGCCGGTACGGAGTTGACGAACGTCTACACGATCGACCCGACGGATACGACGAAGGTTGAGACACCGCCGCCCCCGGGAGTCACGCTGCCGGAGGGCCTGACCAACCTCGTGCTGAAGGGTGTCGAGGCGGGCACGGATCAGACGGTTTCGATATACACCGCGTCGACACAGAATGTGACGGGGTATGCGAAGTACGACCCGAACACCAAGCAGTGGTCACTGTTGCCCGATGACAGGGTGGCGATCTTCGCAGACCGGGTGGAGATCACGCTGACGGATGGCGGCACCGGCGACGACGACGGCCAGGTCAACGGGCGGATCTCTGACCCGGGCGGTATCGCCATCGTCGAGAACCTCGACACGGTCGCTCCGACGGTGACGGGCGCAACGACGTCCCAGCCGAACGCGAACGGCTGGTACAACGACGACGTCACCGTTGAATGGACCGCAACCGATCCGGAACCCAGTTCCGGGCTCGCGGGCCAGCCGGAGCACACCATTGTCACCGGCGAAGGTGCCAGCCTCACTGCCGAGTCCGCGCAGGTGTGCGACACCGCCGGCAACTGCGGCACAGGAAAGGTCGAGGGCATCAAGATCGACCGGACGAAGCCGGAGATCGTGGTCACGGGAGTCGCCGACGGCGGGACCTACACCCTCGGTGCGGTGCCCGTCGCCCAGTGCTCGGCGTCCGACGCTTTGTCCGGGGTCGAGGGGGTGTGCTCGGGCACGCTGACCGGAGGAAACTCCAACGGCGTCGGCGAGTTCACCTATGAGACCACGGCTATAGACAAGGCGGGCAACGAACGTCGGAAGGCTGTGACCTACCGGGTGGTCTACCGCTTCGACGGATTCCTGCCTCCCATCAACGACCCAGCACTCGTGCCAGGCGCGGCGCGCAGTGTGTTCAAGAGCGGGTCCACGGTGCCAGTGAAACTCCAGGTGAAGCGGGCTGACGGCACACAGGTCGACCCGTTGACCCCGCCGGAGTGGCTGACACCAGAGAAGGGCAGCGCCACTGCAGCCACGGTCAATGAGGAGGTCTGGACCGATCCCGCAACCACCGGCACACAGTTCGCGAAGACCGGTGACCAGTGGCACTACAACTGGAAGACCAAAGGCATCGCGGCGGGCTTCAGCTACCGGATCGGCGTGAAACTCGACGACGGGACCAAGCACTACGTAGTTGTGGCTGCGAAGTAGGGGGGCGGGACTGCTCCGGGGCCCGGACTTTCTAGTCAGCAACCGGCGGTTGTCGTGGGCGATTCCCGAACGTCATGGCCGATCCTGGTGATGGACAAGCAGAGGTGCTGCTCCCTGATCACCAGAACTGCGCAAGGCACTCCAGATCGGTCGCCCTGGGCCTGCGTTGCCCGACTACGTGTTGGATGTCGATGTGTCCTCGCTGGGCGCGACGCTCGGCGGCATCCTGCGCAAGACCGAGGCGGTGCTGGAGGCCGAGCAGCCCGACGCCTTCTTGGTTCTCGGCGACACCCACAGTGCGCTCTCGCTGATAATGGCCAAGCGCAAGCGGATCCCGACGTACCACATGGAGGCTGGCAACCGTTGCTTCGATGCCAACGTCCCGGAGGAGACCAACCGGCGGCTCGTGGACCACACCGCGGACTTCAACCTCGCCTACACCGAACACGCGCGGCGGAATCTGCTGCTGAGGGGCTGCACCCGCGGCGGGTGCTGGTCACCGGGTCGCCGATGACTGAGGTGCTGGACCAGCACGCGGACGCCATCGCCGGGTCGACGGCGCTCGCGGACCTCGGGGTAGAGGCTGGCGAGTACTTCCTGGTCTCCGCGCACAGGGAGGAGAACGTTGACGCCCCCGACCGCCTCCGCGGCCTGCTCGAGTGCCTGAACGCGGTGGCCGGCGAGTGGGGACTGCCGGTGCTGGTGTCCACCCACCCCCGCACCCGCAAGCGGCTGGAGACACTGCCCGACGCGGCGGTCAGCGATCTGGTGCGCTTCCACGAGCCGTTCGGGTTCCTGGACTACAACCGGCTGCAGATCGACGCCCGCTGCGTACTGTCCGACTCCGGCACCATCGCCGAGGAGTCGACGATCCTCGGGTTCCCGGCGGTGACGCTGCGGTCCTCGATCGAACGGCCCGAGGCGCTGGACACCGGCGCGATCACGATGACCGATCTGGATCCGCAGGCGGTGCCGCGCGGGATGCGGTTCGCGATGGGTCGCCGTGGTGCACCGGAGCGGCCGGCGGACTACCGGATCGGGAACACCTCCGAGCGGGTGGTGAACTTCATCCTCTCGACGGCGTTCCAGCACGAGTTCTGGGCGGGGCTGCGGTAGCTCGGCGTCCTTTCTCCGGCGCGGCGTTTGGTTCTCTCAAGATTCGACGCCAGCAAGACGGCCTGCCGGCCCCTGTGGACAACTTCGCGATCTCAGATCCGGGCCCGCGGCGTGAGCGAGAATCGGATGAAGCGGTCACCCTGACGGGAGCACGTGGAACACAATGCGCAAACGCCACCCGAATGACGTCATCGACGCCTTCCAAGCAGACGCTCGCGCGTCGCTGTCGCAGTGGTCGGTCGTCACCAGGTCCGTCGCCGATCAGCCGGTGAGCCTGCGCCGAGTCGTCTCACGCGACGCCTTCTTCCGGCTGGCGGTTCGCTGGGAACTGTTCAGATCCGATTGGCACATCGCGGCTGCGACACGAGATCCCGGTCAGTTGCGGTCGACCATGGCCGCCGAGGTCGACAAAGCACTGTCTGGAAGACCCGGACTTGCCGAGTGCCGACCGTACGTCCATGTCTCCCTGCCTGCCCATCCGAGCCTTGAGCAAACGCGTCGTCTGCTGGATCCCGCGGGGAGGAACATCTCACGATCGGCCAGTTCCTCGGGCCGGAATGTCTGGGTCCAGAAGAGCGAGGCTCACCTGGCGCTTCCGTGGGTCGACAAGGTGCGCGGTCTGCCGCTGCCAGATCACAAGGTGGTGGAGTTGGTTGAGTGCCTGCGGAACGTCATCGCTCACGGATCCCGCAGTTCTCTGAACGACCTCAATGCGACGCTGGTGGCGATCACTGGGCGCGAGGAAGCCGTCTTCGGCGCCCAGCCCCTGCCCACCACCGCGGGCGTCTCCAGATACCTCCACGGCGCGGTCCTGGGGTCTGCGCGCATCGAACACCTCCACGAGCGCCTGGGACAGATCGCCGACAGGATGCGACTATGAGGGACCTGGGAAGGGAGCAGCCGCGATGAGACTCGACGCCCGATACGAGCAAGAGACCGACACGCTCACCTTGTCCGTCGAGCACGTCCCCGACGCGGCGACCACGCTCAGTTCACCCCGTGGCTTGCGCCTCACCGTCAACGATGACGCCACAGAGTTGTATCGCGTCGAGATTCCCTACTTCCACAACAGGGTTGACTTCGTGGACTTGTACTACCTCCTGGGCCCCGACGGTGTGCACCAAGTGGCCCTGCTCCAGGACGACCTGACCACCCAGAACGCGCACGTGACCGCGCCCGACGATCCCCTTCGACGGGGAAGCAAGGCGAGGAAGTTGCTGACGGCCTGAGCAGGACGGGCTCACAACCCCATTGCGGGGCAATGGATGGAGGATCGGACTTGCGGCGGCTGGCGCAGTCGCCTTGACGTCGTGGATCGGATCCCCTACCGGGAGCCGTTGACCTGACCGACGGGGACGAGGTCACCCTCGCGACGTGAGCGCAGGGGTCGAGCCAGACCGACACGGACGTCCCGGGTCGTCAAGCAAGGCCAAGGTCGTGCGCCGCAACCGCCGGTTCAGTGCCGAATGCGCTGCGCGATGCGCGGCTGGCCGGCGAGGTACTCGCGGGCGCAGTTGGGCGAGCTGGTCGTGGTCAGGGCACCTAGGGCCGCCACCCAAGCGGCGCAGGTGCTGGGGCTGGTGCGGTCGGCGCTGAAGCGGGTGGGGCCCGGCGCGGAGCTGCCCCCGGACCCGAAGCGGATGGCGAGGGCGTGCGGGTCACGGCCGCGCAACTGGCGGCAGTGGTGCGCGGGACGGGCGCTTGAGGGGCGCTGAGGTCGGACTCTGTGGACGATCACAGGGGAAGCGGGGTCTCGTCAGACACAATGAGGGAGCGAACTCCCCATGCGACCTGGACGGAACCGACAACGATGATCACCTTGAGGAGGGCGGCAACAGGCTACCCACCTGTCTGGGGGAGAGTGCCTCAGTGTGCGGCCCGCACACGCGAACCCAGCCACGATCGGCAACGGTTGACGAGCGACATTGCCCGCGATCGCACCGCCACGCGCTGCAGTGTCCTGCCCGCATCGCCCAGGACGGCGGTCTTGTCGTGACCTACCGGGTGATCGACATATCCCACTGGAACCCGGACCGCGACGAAAAGGGGGGTGCACGAGACAAGATGTGGGTGCTGCAACCGGGTAACGAGCACCCCTCAGAAGCGCTGTGGAAGGAAGGCAGGCCAGGCGAGAAGATCGCGGAACCCGGGGCCGATCTATGGGCGGAACGAGTGGCCGCCGAGATCGCTCCCCTCATGGGCGTCCGAGCCGCACATGTCGATCTGGCGGTGTGGGGTGCGGCCCGAGGGATCGTGAGTTGGCGCATACCTGGAACGCTCAGGAACGGCAATCTGCTGCTGAGCAGCAAGTACCCGGGCTACGAACAGGGAGTCAAGGGTCACGTGTCCGGCTATGACCTGCCCTCGATTCATGCCGTCCTCACGCCCTACTCGGGATGGATGCCTGGAGTGAGCGCATTCGACTGCTTCGTCGGCCTGCTCGTCTTCGATGCGCTGATCGGCAACACGGATCGCCACCACGAGAACTGGGCGATCATAGACGAGGACGGCACACTGGCCCCGAGCTATGATCACGGCGCCTCCCTGGCATTCAACGAGCCGCACGGTTTCGCGTCGGATGCCCGCATCTACGCGGCCCGGGGGCGATCCCGGCACTTCCCAGGACGCCCGACACTGGTCGAGCTCGCTCAGACCGCATTGTCTATGGCGACTCCTGCCGCCGCCCAGCGATGGCGCACTTCCGTGTCCGGGGTCGACACTGGGGATGTGAGGCGGATCGTCGAGGCGATTCCAGCCGGATGGATGTCGCAGGGTGCGCGTACCTTTGTGGTCGAGTTCGTCAACGAGAACAGGAGGAGGTTGCTGTCATGACCCACCACCTACTTGACCGGGATATCTCGGACTCTGACGCTGCAGAGGCACCGGAGTTCCTCGTACTGCGACAGAATCCCGCAACCAGGGCGTACGCGCAGGTGGGACGGTTGTCGTGCACAGGTGGAATGTACGAGTTCCGCTACATCACCCACGGCGAAGGCGACCAGCCGCTGCCCGAGTTTCCGGATCTTCACCAGGTCTATCGGTCCCCGCACTTGTTCGCGACGTTCGCCAACCACGTCATGACGCCACGGCGGGACAGCTACCGCCAGTACCTGCGAATGATCGGCCTCGACTCGCATACGCCTGACCCCTTCGAGGTGCTCGCCCGGACTTGGGGTGACCAGGTGAGTGACACAGTCCAGTTGCTGCCAATCCCCCGCGTCGACGGAGGCGGGGGTCTGCAGACCCGGTTCCTGGTACACGGGGGTAGGCACGTCGACCCAGAGGCGGCGGCCCTGCGGACGTTGCGAGTTGGAGACCAACTGGATCTGCGGCATGAACCGGACAATGTCCAGGATCCCCGAGCCGTGCTCGTGCTGACGGGCGCCGCTGATCCTTCGCAGCAGCGACGCTTGGGCTATGTTCCCGCGCCACTCGCGCCGTTCATCCACGCATTGTGGGACGCCGGGACGGATTTCACGGTGATCGCCGAACACATCAACCTGCCCGGAAGCCGCCTTGTGTCGAACCAGATGCGCCTGCTTGCCAGGCTCGAGGCGACGGTGGGCAGGGACTTCGACGTGGAGGCGGCACTCGGATCGTAGTCCGTCAGGACAGGGCCCGGGCCCCGAGGGCCTCGATGCAGCGACGGTTGGCGGCGGCTGCGGACATCCTGCGAGCGGCGCCGCGTGAATTGAAGACCGACCAATGACATGGCACCGAATCGGATTCCAGCGAACGGCCCACACTGCCGTCCACGGGGGTACCGGCTGCGACGTCTGAGTTCTCAACATCTCCAGACTGAGACGGGGGTTCTCAAATGCCGACTGAGCGTTGTCCGCGATTGCCCCTGCGGCGGCCTTCTTGGGGCCGTGGTCATCGGAGTTCCTGCGGCGCATGCGGACGAAACCGACACCACACCGCCAACGGTCACCAGTATCGCGCCGGTGGAGGGCCTCGTTCGGACAATCTTGGACAAGGACGTCCGCTGACACCTCAACAAGGCGCTGACATACTCGGCCCATGAGAACCGCAACCCGGAGTTTCAGCCTCTGGCGCGGCCTCACACCCATCCACCACGAGGAAGAATGCTGGTGGGCGGAATCTCCCGACCTCCCGGACCTCTCCGTCGCTGAGGATTCCAGGGAGGCTCTGCTGGCCGCCATCAAGCCCGCCGTGGAGTACTCCATCGAGGAAACCCCGGGGCGCCAGGACCGACCGATGGCCTGGCAGATCACGCACGAGCACGTGGGCCCCACGGACGAGTGGCGTGAGGCGCGAACCGCGTGATCGCACATCTGATGCTGTGTGACCATGCCCAGGTTGCCGACGGCAAGTTGTTCATCAACGGGGGTGGCATCAGCCGCTTCTTCGGTCCCGGCCTTCCGCCGGGCACATCCATTGCCCTACTCCTGCTGGTTCCCTGGGAACAGACGAACGCCCCGATCGAGCTGGACCTGCAGTTGCTGACGCAGGACGGTCATGCGGTGAGGGACCCTGAAGGCGCCGCTGTCCGGGCACAGGCTCGAACGGAAGTTGGAAGACCCGCAGGTATCGAACCGGGTGTCCCCATCGACCTTCCGATCGCCTTCAATGTGGGCGGCCTCGGGTTGCCGACGGGTCGCTATACCTGGCGGCTGAGCGTCAACGGTGCGACCCATGAGGCGTGGCAACTGAGCTTCAGCGTGATCAACGCCGCAGCCACGACCTGACGCAACGTCGGCTTGCCGCGGCGACGGTGAAGGCGTAGGAAACGGGTGCTCGGGTGCCGCAGACCGCGCGTGACGGCGGGGCGGGGATGTTGGGTAACCAGGTGCAACTCAGTTGACGGTGGTTACCCAGAACGGCCGCCCCCGAGGAGGGTCCGCGTTGTCCCCAGGCCCATCCGGAACGCAGTCGTCAGCCAGTCGGACGGCGGCGCTCTTGGGTAACCAGATGCAAGCCAGTTGACCGTTGTCACCCAGAACCCGAGCTCCGCCCCCGCAATTACGGCTTGCTGCGTATCCACAAGGACTTCCCTACATTTCCGCTTCAGGAGTATGCTGTAGGAAACGTAGGGAGCCAGTCATGAGCGTCGCCGAGCAACGGCTCGAAGGGCTGCTGCGGGACTTGGAGGAACTCTCCTCCGATCAGGTCGCCCAGTTGTTCCGGCAACTGCTCCAGCCGTCCCAAGCCGACTTCGCCCAGGCCTTGCGGGTCTTCATGCTCGCCGCACTGACCACTGACGAGGAGGTCGAGCGTTTGGCTGGTGAGCCCCGGGAGGTGCGCACCGAATCGGATCGCCTGCTGCGCGACCAGCGGATCAAAGCCGAGGCGCACGCCGCGGTGCTGGACCAGGACTTCCTCGACTCCTCTGCAGTTGGCGTCGCGCTCGGGGCCAGTGGGGTGAACAAACGGGAGGCCGCCAGCGACCTTCGCCGGGCCGGCGCTCTGCTTGGCGTTCCGGTGCGCAACAGGTATCTGTATCCGAGCTTCCAGCTCGATGCGGCCCGGGCCCAGGTGTACCCGGTGGTGGCGCAGGTGAATCGGCTGCTCGGGGCAGCCGACGATCCGTGGGGCGTCGCCTCGTGGTGGATCAGCGATCACCCGCGCCTCGACGGCGCCAGGCCTCGGGATCTCGTCGGCGGGCAGCGGCAGGACGATCTCGTCGCCTTGGCCTCTGGCGACGATGGCTGACCTTGCTCAACCGCCACATCGAAGACCTCGCGGCGGGCCGGTTGTGGAAGTCCTGCCTTCGGGGACCACCGCCTTCCGGATCCACACAGCCGAGCGCGACCCTGTCGCTTTGAACCACACTGCGCGGCCCAGCCGGATCAGCGGAAGGCGCTTCGACTCCGACGATGGAAGCTACGGCTATACCTACGTGGGGGACTCACCATCGACGGCGATCGCGGAGACATTGTGCCGCGACCTGCCACTCACGGGCCAGGCGCGGCTGGTGCCGTGGACTCAGGTCGCACGCCGCGCGCTGACCCGATTGACCGTGGTACGCGACGTCAGCGTCCTGCGTCTGCACGGTCCAGCCCTGACGCAGGTGGGTGTGTCGCTGGCCCTGACCAAATGCGGCGCCCAGGAGTATGAGACGACCCGCGCGTGGGCGAAGGCCCTGCAGCGATGGGTCCCGCAGGCCGAGGGCTTCGCGTACCGGCCCCGACACGACGAGGACGGACTGACGTGGGTGTTGTTCGTCGAGGCCCTCGAGATTGCGGCCGAGCCCGTGCCACTGACCGAGCCCGAGGCGCTGCGGGTTGTGCGCGATGTGCTCCACGCCCATAACGCGACGTTCGAGTAGGACTGGAGTGGGGATAGCCCGCATGCCCACAAGCCCACTTGCCCACTCCCCCACCAGGATGGGACGATCGCCACATGGAACTGGTGAAGACGGACAGCCGCAGCCGCGTGGTGTTGCCCGGGCACAGCGACGAGATGTTCCTGATGCGCGAGAACCCTGACGGTTCGATCCTGCTCGAGCCGGCCGTGGTGGTGAGCAAGAGCCAACTCGAGTACGACCGGGACCCCGAGTTGCGGGAACTTCTGGCCAGGGCTGCGTCCTCCCCCACCGTTCGTCGGGTCCGGCGGCAGCGCTAGGTGGACTCCTACTCCGAGATCGCAGACCAGCAGCTCGACGAGCTTGAGCGCCTGAATCCGGACCTGTACGACGCAGTTCTGAGTTTGTGCGAAAGCATCTTCGACCACCCCGAACGGGCCCAGTCACTGTCTCGAGCCATCACGACCGACCAAGACATTCGCATGGTCTTGTCCGTGCCAGGATTCCCGCCGTACAAGGTCTTCTGGAGCACGGAACTACCGCGCGTGGAAGCGGTGTTCCCGGACGACTTCCGATCGAGGTAGTGGCGGAGGGGCGGGGATGTGGGGTAACCAGGTGCAACTCAGTTGACGGTGGTTACCCAAGATCGAGGTGCGGCGGCGGATCGCCGACGTGAGCCCACCGCCTGCCGCACTCCCCGCCGGCGTTGAGCGGCTGGTTCACTGGTGCCCATGACCGAACTGCCGCCGCCGCCGAAGGACCCTGCCGCTCTCAAGGCGTGGGTCGAGGCGCTGGGCCGCGACGATCTGATGGCGCTGGTCCAGCACATGACCGGAGGTGGCCTCGGGGCGTTCGCGGAGCGGGCGAATCCTGAGATCGATCTCCCGGGACCACCGCACTCACCGAGTCTGCTCACGGTGACCATCGAGTTGGAGGAGTCCGAGCCGAGGATCTGGCGACGCCTGGAACTGCCCGGGGATCTCACGCTGGATGCCGTCCACACGCTGCTGCAGGCCGCGATGGGCTGGTCGGATTCGCACCTCCACCGGTTCTCCCCCGGCGCCGGCAACGCGTACGAGTCGCCGTACTTCGTCACGGAGTTCGACGAGGAGGAGGGCGAGGAGGGAACACGCGAGGACGATGTCCGCCTTGACCAGGTCCTGCGCGCCCGGGGGGATCAACTGACCTACATGTACGACTTCGGCGACGGCTGGGAGCACCGCGTCACGCTGGAGTCGACGGTGCCATTGACGCCTGAGAACCGGCAGCCGCGGTGCGTGGCCGGCGAGCGGGCCTGCCCGCCGGAGGACGTGGGCGGGATCTGGGGGCACCAGCAGCTCGCGGCATGGCTTCGCGCCGGGGCGCCGGACGACGGCCTGCCCGACCAGTTCCAGGACGCCGAGCACGCCCGGGACTGGCTTCCCGGGGACTACGACCCCGATGCGTTCGACGCCGACGAGGCGACCGAAGCCATGCGCGTGTGGGCCAACGGGGAGCACCTGCCCTGGCACGGCTTGCCCGAACCGCTGGTGGACCTGATCACGTCCATGCGTCGTTGGGGGGCGGTCAGCGATTGGCTGGACGCGCTGGGTCCCCGGCAGGCGCAGGACCTGGATGACGACGATGTGCAACGGGCGGCGCGGCCCTGGCGTGCGGTGCTGGAGGCCGTAGGTCCCGGGGTCAAACTGACCACGGCTGGTTACTTGCCGCCGCCCACCGTCGAGCAGATCGCGCAGGCCAGCGGCGTGAGCGACTGGTGGATCGGCAAGGCCAACCGGGAGGATCTCACACCGCCGGTCGCCGAGCTTCGGGAATCCGCCCAGGCGCTGGGTCTGCTGCGTAAGTCGAAGGGGGTGCTCATGGCGACCCACCGTGCCCGCGTTGCAGTGGACGACCCCCAAGCGCTCGTCGGCGCCGTGCTGTCACGGCTGCCCCTGGGCAAGGGTTTCGCGGCGGAGGCGGGCTGGTTCGCCCTGCTCGGGTGCGCGGCCGGGGTCTCGGGACCCGCGCTGTATGCGGGCTTGGCCCAGATCCTGGCCGACCGCGGGTGGCGCACGAAAGGCACCACAACGGTCAGCGTTGACCAAGCAGGTCTTGGCGCAGAACCGACAGTGGTGGCGCTCGAAGCCATGGCCGGCGGCTACCGGAACCGCGACCCCCGCGTGGTTCAGCGACTGGCCCGTGCGGCGCTGTTCGGGTTGGCTTCGGGCCGCTGAACCGTAGCGGTCCTGCCCACCCCGGTCATTCACGCGCAGCCGAACGGAGGATGAAAGGCCGCCATCTCCCGGTTAGCCTCCGAGGAGTGAAGACCGCTTCTGCTGCGGCCGGTGTGGTGGTGCTCGCCGGCTCCCTGCTGACCGCGCTGCCCGCCCACGCGGACATCACCTACTCGGGATGCGACAACGAGACGTACACGAAGACGGTCAAGTTCAAGAAGAAGTTCGCCTACAGCATCGCGCAGCCGGCCATCGCCTGCGCCGAGCACTACAGCGGACCTGGCGGGGCCTGCCAGATGCTGACGTCCTACGACTCCCGGTCGAGCTTCGGCGACATCAAGATGGGCAGGCACGTGCGCAGTGCCACCGCTTGGGGGTCGGTGAGCTTCCACGAGGAACCCAAGATGGTCAGTTGCGAGTCGGCGACCACGGCCCGTGGCACGCCGTATGCCACCGTGCAGTACAAGGGCGCATTCATGTGGGAACACAAGGGCAAGATGTACATCGCACGCCCCGGGCTGCAGGCGATCTTCAACGGCTACACGACCACCGATGACGTGATCCTGTCGTTCAAGCGCACCGGGAACTGGGACTTCAAGAGGTTCAAGCCGAAGTCCTAGGCGCGAGGTCGGCATTCTGGGTAACCAGCGACAACTGGGTTGCACCTGATTGCCCAACATCCTTCCCGCCCCCACGGGACACCGCTCACGCACCACACTGACCCTGGTGCGCCTGATCGCAGAACTGCCAGCGATAGGGGAAGCCGCGCACCCGCAGGCGCATGCCCGGGGGACGCTGCCTCACCACGAAGCGCGACCCCACCCGCACGGGTGACTGCCGCTGGGCGACGACTCGCCCTCTGAGGCTCCGCCCGCTGACCTCATCGACGACCAAGGTGAGCCGCGGGAACGACGGCAGACCCTTGTCGCGCTTGTAGTACCACTGGAAGGACACCCGGATCGTGCCGTCAGCGCGCACCTTCATGCCGCCGGCGTGCTGGTAGTAAAAGCCGACCTGGTCCGGCGGGATCTCCGTGCCATGGGCCGCACCCGCGGGACCCATGGCGATCGCGATGCCGATCACAGTGGAGAACACCTGGCGGCGCATCTCACTCCCCCGTCCGTCGAGCTTCGTCCGCAAGACTAGCGGCAGGCGGGGGACGCCGGTATAGGCTCGAACCATGATCAACGGGGGATCGCGGCGACGCACTTTCGTGGCAACTCTTGCGGTGGGTACGGCTGCGTTGGCGACTGCATCGCCGGCGTCTGCGAACACCACCGACCTCACCATCCGGATACCTGGATGCAACGGCTGCTCGGTGACCGCGGTCCAGAGCGTGCATCCCGGCTGGGATGCCATCGATGACGCGAACACGTGGCGCAAGTCGGCAAAGGTGCGCAAAGGCGTCGCAAGGTTGCAGGTGCCCACCAGCAGGACGAGAGGTCTGTCGTTCGAACTCGACGCGGGCAAGTACGACGCCGGGGGCGCAGTGGTGATGTTGGTGCTGCATTACGCCAACAAACCGGTCGGCTCGAAGGTGGGATGGTTCGCATCCGCGCAGGGCAAGAGGGCCTCGTACTGCTGGGCAGGGACCGACGCACAACGCGCGCGGATCGATGTGCGTGTCCAACGATCCGTGCATCGCCAGATTCCCCGAGGAGCCCCCGGACGCTATCGGATCCGGGCATGGGCCAGCCCCACGCAGCCCACGCTCCGCGATGACCTCAACCTGGTCAGGACATTCGATGGTGGGCTCGGGATCCAGCAGGGGCCGTACTGCTTCGACTCCGGATCGGCCGCTTCGGCGGTTGTCTCGAGCCGGGTGCCCGCAGGGTCCTCCGTCTGGATCAAGCCCTCCGGCAACACCTACGAGATGCTGCGGGTGTGGCGCTCGGGTCACAAGATGCGCCTCTACCGAGACGAGGGCAACTACCCGGGCGACGGCACCTACTGTTCGTGGGGGACGCTGCGCGGCCACAAGTTCGTCGGCAAGGAACAGCGGGTGGCTCCCGACCCCCTCCGCGCGCGGTACACGATCCGCATGAAGGGGGCCAGGCTCAAGGTGTCGGGACTGACCGGGTCCAAGGCGCAGGACGGTCTGCCCTGGCGGCGCGGGAGCCTGCGACAGTACTTCCAGTTAGTCCCCGACGCAGCGGGCAACACAGGCAGCTGGTGTCGGACCTTCAGCCCGGTGGAGTGATCCGCCATGAGACGCACAATCACGGTTGTTCTGGCTCTGGCCCTTGCAGGCATCGTCGCCCCAGCGGCAGCCGCCAGCCCGAGCACACGGGTCGACTACTGGCTGGACCGCGATCCCGGCCCGTGGACCGGCGGCATGGTCGTGATCCGAAGGGGCGCGAAGTTCTGGGCGTACGGCAAGTTCTTCGAAGGTCGCGTCTGCTTGGCCGGTCGCCGATCCGGCAACAGCGTGCCCATGAAGGGCACCTTCGAGCAGTACGAACGGGAGCGGGTCCGGGTGTCCTGGCCGCTTCGCAACGGCATGCCCAAGGTCAGGTACACCCTCGGAACCGCCGGGGAATGGCGACGCGTGAGTCGGACTTCCTTCGTCACCGGCACCACCACGGGGGACCGGCTCATCCGCACCGCCCGGGTCAACACCCCGGCGCGCTGGCGCGACTCCTGCGGCTGGAGCCAGTCGGCGGTGAGCAGCGCCCGGCAGAAGTGGGTCTACATGATCCGCGAGCAGGGCTGTTTCGCCAGTGGCTGCTTTGGATCGGTGGTGACCCTGGGAGTGCGCGGGCGGTCTGTGCGCTACACGATGGTTTCCAGTCAGGCGAACACGGTCTACAGCATCGGACCGATGCGCCGTGAGGGTCGGGTGATCAGGGGCTGGTCGGGCTCGGAGTGCTATCGCTCAAAGGGGCCACTCGCGGTGCGTGGGTCCGGGTCCAAGACGCGGTTCCCCGGCTACACGATCGTCTCCGGCGAGCAGGCCGAGGCGTTCGCTCAGGGCCTATCCTCCATCGGACCGTTCAACGCCGCGGACCCGCCCGGCGTGACCACGGCGGCTTGGCACCGCACATACGAGCGCATCTGCAGGTGAGGTGGGATCCTCGTGATCCAGCCGCAACGCCGAAGGTGAACCCGGCCATCCACAGACTCGTTCCGCCCCCTTTCACGCTCTCCTGCGCTACGCATATGGTCCGACTATGAGCATTGATTTGCCGCATAATGTGCTGCAGACTGACCTCATGGCCAGTCGCATGAGTCAAACCGTCGTCCGCCGCCCAAGCCTGCCCCTCACGGCAGCTGATGAGGCCGACCTCGCGCTGCTCAAGGAGTCGGCACCCTACCTGCAGGCCCTCTCGCGATTGGCCGGCCAAGGCCTGTCCGAGGGCGAGGTCACGGAGAGCGTGTTGCTCCACGCGATCTTCGAGGCGGGTCTCGCCGCCGTCCGGCAACTGGCGGAATCCGATGGCTACGGGCAGGTGGCCGTCGAGTACATCGCTGACGAGGCAGCACGCCGCCGGCTGTCCCGGCGACGGCGCCCCGCCTGGGCCGACGAGGCGTGAGTCGGATGCTGCGCGGGCGTGTCTACCGCGCCCTGCCCATGGGTTTCGACGTCGACCACTATTTCGTCGTCGTATCCAACAACGCGCGCAACCGCGCCCTGCCCAGTGTCCTCGCCGTCCGGCTGACGACAACGCTCAAGCCCGCGCTCCCGAGCATCGTCGAAATCCCTGCTGGAGAAGTGCTCACCGGGCGGGCCGCCTGTGACGACATCTACGAGATCTGGGAGGACGAGGTGCACCAAGACCTCGGAGCGTTCACACCGGCAACGATGGCGGCGATCGACGACGGGCTGCGCGCGGCGCTGAGCCTGTGAAGGCCGGTCGACTTCGCGGGCAGGAGGGGGCTCGGCCCTCCGGATCATGTGCCCGGGAGGACAACATCGGCTCCCCCACGATCGGGGGCTGCGCGCGCCCGGACCTTCGTCACCTTGGGCAGCTTCTTGGGCTTGTGACACTTCCACGTGTTCGTCGCGTTCTTCCAAGCGCCCCACTTGGAGCCTTCGCGCAAGCTGACCTGGTAACCCGTGGCGCCGCCGATGGCCGACTACGCGACGCTTGGCGAGTGTCAAACCCGGCTGATCGACGTCGTGACTATCTCGTCACTGAGCCCGTGGGGCCACGTCGTAGCCCGCGCTCGCGAGCCACTCGACCGCCCGACCGGCGGCGCGTTCCGTACTGAACTGCTGCCATGCGCAACCGACGGCTTCGGGTTCGTCGTCAATGGCCTCCCGGAAGCGACGGAAGGCGCCGCGGCCCTCAATGGCCGCCAGGAGTCGGCGGCGCAGGCGTGGTTCCTGCAGATCGGCGAACAACTCCATCGCCGACCACGCCGCCCGCGACCCCTCGGCAGGCACGGACAGCCAGTTGCCCTCTTCGAGTTCGTCGGCGAACCCGGGATCCGCCTCGAGGAGTTCCCCGGGCGTCACGTCGCCATCGTCGAGGTTCAGGAAGCCGCCGGGGCCGGTGTACGCATCCTGGTCGATGACGTTGGCGAGATCCTGCAGATCGGCGGGAACGCTGGGTCGACCACGGTCCTTGCCGGCTGCCTTGTCCCGCAGCAGTTCCGCGAGCTCGAGATCGCCGCGCCATGCCCGCTCCTCGAGTTGCGCCGCAACGGCGTCGGCCAGCTCCGCAGCATCGGGGGCGTTCTGTTCCATCGCCACCAGCAGGCCGAGCGCCGCCCACAGCAGTACGCCGGGGAAGAGGCTCTGACCCAGCAGGGCCACGATCTGCTCACCCTCGGCCTGCGCGGTCGCCCGCCGCAAGGACACCAGCCATTGTGGATCCGCCATCGGAGGCGCGGACGGTGGGGCCAGAACCTCCACGGTGCCGTCGTCGCGGAGAAGGAACCGCACGTCCTGGCCGTCGGCCAACTCGAGTGCCGCACGGATCGGTTCGGGCAATGGCAGAGTGCCGTCGGGGCCGAGGGGGACGTCGAACTCCTGCGCCATGACTGAACGCTACGCCGGGGTCAGTGCGCCGCCCGGAACGCCTCCCACACCTCCGGACGCAACCGGCCGCGGTCGGACACCGGCAGCCCCTGCCCGAGCGCCCACGCCCGCACCTCGGCGACGGTCGGTTCCGGGGCTGGCAGCGGTCCGGCGGACGGCAACTCCACCTCCCCGCCGGCGGTCTCCAGCGCAACCTGTGCCAGACCCGCGGCGAGGAAGCGGTACGTCCACTCCTCTGCCAGTGGTCGCGTCTCGGCGAAGATGACCGGTACCGACGGGTAGCGCACCTGCACCTCGGCCAGGGCATCGGCCACGACCGACGGGCGGACGTGTTCCAGCTTGAAGATCCCCGAGTAGCGGTCCTCCACGACGACAGCCGCGCGGGGCAGCGCGGCGAGGTCAGCCATCGCGAACCGCAACTTGCCGCTGAGCAGGCTGCTCGCCAGGTCCGTCAGGGACTTGCGTTCCACAGCCACCACGATGCGCCCGTCGAGTTCGACGGCGTAGTCCCCGGCCGGCAGCCCGCGGCGCTGGGTCTGCACGTGGCCCCGGCCCGACTGCCGCGCGAACGTGTAGGGGTAGCGCTCGTGGCTGTCCACGTGGACGAGCAGGTCCGCCAGGCCCTGTGCCCGCCCCGTCGGCATCGGCACCGCCGGACGGGCCTGCTTGGTCGTGCGCGGCGACTGCCAGAAGATGGCCTCCCGGCCGCCCCGGATCCGGGTGATGACGAACTGGGAACGGTTCTCGCGGCCGCGGTCGAGGACCAGGTCGATCGCCGCCCCGCGCCGCTCGCACCTCCGCACGGGCACCCGCTCCACGATCTCCGGGTCCGCCGGCCACTCCGGAGCCCGGTGGCAGTAGACCTTCGACGTCCGCGGCCAGGTGTCTCGCACCTTGAGCACGATGCCGCTCTCGCCCACCGGAATCCGCACCAGGAACGGCAGGCTCGAGTCCGGATCGGGGTTGAGTGCGATCACGAAGTCGTCGGGCACGCTGCGAGTGTGACACGCCCGCGCGGCAGTTGGAACTGCCCGCGGCCGGGACCGACCGCAGCCGGGTGGGGTGAACCGGGGCATTCTGGGTAACCAGGTGCAACCCAGTTGTCCGTGGTTACCCAGAACCCAGCGGACCCTTCGGCTTCGAGTACTGCTCACCCGGCCCGGCCTTCAGGTCCCAGGTCCACGACCAGCGCTCCCCGCCGGATTCCCGGCTGAACGACCCCGACAGTTGTGGACCACCGGGCAGGGGCGGCAGCGGGTCCGCGCCGCTCCACGGGTTGGTGACCAGGGGGAACGGGAACTCCTGGCTGCGGTCGCGCAGCGTCTCGCCGTCGCCGAAGGCCGGGCACGCTTCCACATACGGCCACATGGTGGTGAAACTGCCGATCGCATGGATCGTGTAGGTGTACCCGCGCCAGGGGTTCACCCAGTACTGCTCGTCGGTGCGGATGTCGCCGAGGCCGAACACGCCGTTGCCCTGCCGGGTGCAACTGACGCCGGTGCCGGAGATGGTCCACGTCCCGGCGGCACTCGTCAACTCGTAGATGGCCCGCTGCGGGAAGGCGGTGACGGCTGAGGAGTCGACGGAGCGCAGAGTCAGGGTCAACCGCCCGCAGACCGTCCAGTGCGGTCATCGTGCCGCTACCGACGACCGGGTCGGTGGGGCTGAGCGCCATGTCCCGCTTGAACGCGCTGACCGCGGTCCCGGTGTTGTTCCCGAACGCGCCGTCGATGGTCCCGCACGGGTAGCCGACATTGCCCAGGGAGGCCTGGATTCGCCGCACCGCATCGGTGTCCGGCTCACCGGCCAGCACCCGGTAGCCGGCAGTGACGCATTTCTGGAGCGTCGGGGATCCTGCGAATCGTTGCGCCACAAGTACCATGGCCGGTCCCTTCACCATCGCTTCGCCGGCGGCCGGGAGGCGAGAGGGGACCGAGTCTGCCACCGGATCTCAGAGGACACCATCGTCCGAAGGCATGCCTAACCCGGGGCCGTTCGGTTCTGCGATCACAGATCCGGCCGATCCGGCAGGTCCACCCCCTTGGCACCCCGCAGCGCCTTGGCCATCGCGGCCTGCCAGGCGTCGTACGCCTGGCCGTAGCGTGCGGTGATGCGGTCGGACTCGGTCTGGAACTGCTCCCACTGCGCGTCGAACTCGAAGTAGCACTCCCCGTAGATGCACTCGGCGTCCTCGAGCGCCGCCACGGCCGAGTTGATGGCGTCGGCGCCGTCGCCGATGACCGTGACGATCCGCTGGTGCACGCCGCGCATGTCGGTGGGGGGTCGCAGGGCGGCCATCTGGTTGGAGATCTCGCGACGGTCCGTCGCGGCCTGGGTGAAGTAGTCGATGACCTCGTACATGTAGAGGTCCCGGTCGTACATGGTGTCGACGTACGCGCCGGTGTCGTTGCGCAGCGCGGTGTACTGGTCGATCAGTGACTCCATGTTCACGTGGTATCCGCGGACGTCCTGTCGCTGCGACTTCGCTTGCGCCTTGGCCTTCTTCACCTGCTTGCGGTAGCGGGACATGGCCTTGTCGACGCGGCGCGTGAGGTCGTCCATCGTGCGCACGGCGTCCTCACCCTCCGTAGTCGCCGTCTCGTTGGGACCGCCGTAGCTGGTGAGGGTGTCGAGGCTGCTGACAAGTGTGTCGCGGTTGTCGGTCCACACGTCGGTGTTCGTCTCCTCGTAGGCCTGCAGTGCGGCCAGCGCAACGAACGCGTCGCGCAACGTGGCGAGGCGGTCGGCGCCAGACGCCCCCGGGTCCGCTTCGAGAGTCGCGTTGATGGCCGTGAGTTCCGTCTGCGCGGAGCCTGCGACCTCCTGCACCATCTCGGTCGACTGCGCCCCGGACATGTCGTCCAGCGACGCGATGAGCACCGGACTCGAGGCGTTGTACTGGTCTTTGGCCGCAGGCACAGATCCTGGCGGCTGGATCCGCGGGTGCGCTGGGTCAGACGGGCCCGGCAGGCCCCAAGGGCGAGACGGGCCCGGCAGGCCCCAAGGGCGAGACGGGCGACAAGGGCGACAAGGGTGACACGGGCGACGACGGCGTGCTGGCCTCCTCGTTCGGTACGCGCGCTGCCGGCGATCCGGTGGCGCTGACCAGCACGAGTCAAACCGTCCTGGCGCTATCCAGCACGAACAACAATGTTCTGATCACTGGCGGGCCGATCGTGTCCGACATCCCGACCCGGCTCGTCGTCAATGCCGCGGTCGAGACCTTCATCGGAAGTACAAACGGGGGACTCGGCCGGGCGTCGTGCGTCCTTCGCCTGTCGACCAACGGGGCAACGTCCGTGCAGATCGGAAATGGCAAGGAGGTGACGTTCGAGGAGATCGTCCCCCAGGCCGCCAGATTCCGAAACATCGCCCTCGTTGCTACCACTGACGTCCCCGCCGGAAGCCACGACGTGTCGATCTCCTGCAGCCGTTTCGACAGAAGCGACTTGTCGATCCAGGCGCCCATAACCGCGCGTGACATCGACCTCTCCGTACTGGCGCTGCGGCAATCCTGAGGTGCCCGCCCGCTGTCGAATACCGCTGGCAGGCGACGTGGTTCATTCAGGCCGCGGCTCAGGGTGACGCGGGTGCATGAGGCGAGCGTCACCCTGCCGCTTTGGCACCGCTGAAGGCATAGCCAGGCGATTCGCGCGTCGGTACAGTTGGGCATTCCCACAAGGAGTCCGCGGATGGAAGCCGAACATGCCCTGCTAGTCCTCGCCGACTGGCCGGTCGCGGCGGTCCGTGGTGCGGTCGCAGACCTGCCGGAGCGGGCGATGGTGGTCATCCGCGAGAACGGGCCGACTGGTGAGCGGCACTGGGCGATCGACGCCGGGAGCGTGCAACTGGTCACCGATGGCGCTGACCCCGACCTGCCGCTCACCGCTGTGATGGATCTCGACGTGCTGCCCGAGAGTCCCACCGTCGACATCGGCGACCTCGATGCGGCTCCCCGTCCCGGGGACGTCCTCGTGCGCGGCAGTGAGGTCTTGGGGGTCGTGCGTGCCACCGGCGGAGACCGCAGCGCAGAACCCGCGATGGCCGATCCCGGGCCGAGTTTCACCGCCGAGGCCGAACCCCCCGGACCCGAGATGGCCGAAGCAGAACCCCCCGGACCCGAGACCGCAGGCGCAGAACCCCCCGGACTCGAGACCACGTCCCGCTTCCGCGCCTTCCCCGCGCTCGATGCCCCCGACGAGGTACGCGAAGGCGACCGCTTCACACTGGTCGCCCGGTTCACGGCGCAAGCACCGAGCACCGACCCGGCGGCCACGCCGGTGATCGTCGCCTCGGCCCCGTCCCAGGTGACCTTCGTCGTGCAGGTCGGTGGATTCGGCTTCACCTTCCCGGACGGCATCCGGCGCGAACTCACTGTTGCGCGCGACACCCCGGAGGGGCCGACCGTCGAGTTCGCCGTCGTCGCCGGCGACGTCAAGGCCCTCGCGACGCGCACCCTGGAGGTGTCCTTCGAGTACGCGGGCGAGCTGTGCGGGATCGCATGGCGCGACGTGCGGGTCCTCGCCGTGGACGCCGAGCCCGCCTCTGATGCGCCGGTGGCGGCATCGGGTGGCACCGGGGTGCAGTTGGGAGTGGACACCGCGCCCAGCCTCACCGTCGCCATCCGCAGCGAGCCCGGCGCGGCGCAACTCGAGTGGCTGTTCCATCCCCGCGAGGACATCGAGCGGCCGTCGCAGCGGGTCATGACCACCCTGGAGGCACCCTCGGCCGAAGCGTTCGCGGTGCAACTGATGGCGCAACTGCCCGCGGCCAAGGACTCCGTGTCGCTCCCGCTGACCGTGCGCGGGATGGGAAAGCTGGTCAACCGCGTGATCCCCGACGAGTTCTGGGCGATGGTCGAGGCGACCTGGAAAGCCACACCCTCTGGCGACCGTCCGTCGCTGCTGCTGACCACCAGCGAACCGTTCGTGCCGTGGGAACTGGCCTGGGTCGACGACGAGGTGGTCGACCCCGCACTCTTTCCACCGGGGGTCACCGAAGGACCGCTGGGCAGCCTCTGGCGGGTGGGCCGCTGGGTGCCGCCGGTGCGGCGGCGCCGAGGCCCGGATCGACCAGCGGTGCCGCCGGCGGCGCGGGTTGAAGCCGACGCGGTGGCGGTTGTCATCGGCGACTACGCGGCCGACACCAAGATCCGCAATCTGCCCCACGCGATCGAAGAGGGCAAGGCCATCGCGCTGCGCTATCAGGCTCTCCCGCTGACGGTCAGCGAGGGCGACGTGGACCGGCTCATGAATGGTGCCCTCGAGCGCGACGGTGCCGCCTACGCGCCGACGGTAGTGCACTTCGCCAGCCATGGTCAGGTCAGCACCCAACAACAGCAATACACCGGGATCCTGCTGGCCGGCGGGCGCCGCCTGGACCTCCTCACGGTCGAGGGCAGCCGACTCGGTGAAGCCAGCGCACCCTTCGTCTTCCTCAACGCCTGTCAGGTCGGAACCGCCAGCACCGTGCTGTCCACATACGGCGGCCTGGCTGGCGCCTTCCTGGGCACCGGATGCCGCGGGTTCCTCGCACCGCTGTGGAACGTCGACGACGAAGTGGCCAAGTCGATCGCACTGGACTTCTACCAGCGAACCCTGGGCGATGGGGTGACCGTCGGCGAGGCGGTGCGGCAGATCCGGGCCGGCTTCGGCGCCGGCGAGGCGGGCACGGCCACTCCCCTGGCATACGTCTTCTACGGCCATCCGGATCTGCACCTGAGCAGGGGTCCGGCACAACCCGACCCTGGAGGTGGTCCCTGATGGCAGATCTGGACGGCAGCGGTATCCCGGTCGACCTGGGCGCAGGCGTCACACTGGTGGCTCCCGGTCTGCTCGGCAGCGCTGAACGCGCCCCGGAGATGCTGGGAGGCAGGGCCGACGAGGAACCACCCGCGACACCGGCACTGAGCGACGCCCTGGCCGCTGCCGGGCTGCAGCAGGTGCACGGCGTGCAGATCGACGCCGTCGAGGTACCCGCGACCGGAGTGGACGTGCGGGGACCGCACGACGAGGGTCTGCTGCTGCTGCAGGTCCCGGACCTCGGGCCCGAGTCGCCGCAGGTGCTGCTGCAGGTCGACGAGGCCGGCGTGGCCACCTGGCACTTCCCCCAAGGTGACGCGACCGCGCCCGGCACCCTCGAATTCAGCGTGCGGCGGGAAGTCGCCACCGCACCGATCGAGGGGGCCGCGGACTCCGACGACCGAGGACTGGCCGCCGCGATCGGACGCAAACTGATGTCGGTGCTGGTGTTCCCGGCCGTCGAACGGGGCGTGGGCCTGCTGGCACGGGTCCTGGCCGCCAAGTACGAGAAGACCTCACGGCCCTATCGCCTGCGCACGTTCGCGCCGGGCGAGACCCGCACAGCAGGGGCGGGGAACCTGGCAGACCGCGGCTGGGACGGCATCGACGGTCGCGCGCTTCTGTTCGTCCACGGCACCTTCGCGACCAGCCACGGAACGTTCTCCGGACTGCCCGACGACCTCATCGGTCATCTGTGGCACGCCTACGACGGCCGGGTCCTCGCCTTCGACCACCCGAGCCTGTCAGTGACCCCGCAGGACAACGCCGCACACCTTCTGTCGCTGATCCCGCCGGATCGACGCCTCGAGGTGGACATCGTCTCGCACAGTCGCGGGGGCCTGGTGGCGCGCGCGATCGCGGACGTGGCGGCGGCCGCCGACTCGCCGCTGAGCGTGCGCAGCACCGTGTTCGTGGCCGCTCCCAACACCGGCACCCCGCTGGCCGACGATGCCCACATCAAGGCCTTCATCGACCGGATGACCACGATGCTCAACCTGGTCCCGGACGGGCCGCTGTCGCTGCCGGCCGACATCCTCAGCGGGGTCCTGGACGTGGTCAAGATCCTGGCGGTGGGAGCAGTCGAAGGCCTTCCGGGGCTGCGTGCCATGGACCCGACCGATCCGGGCCTGAAGACGCTCGGCAGCGCCGGCAGTCCGGATATCGCGCGCTACGCCATCGACGTGGAGTTCGAGCCCACGGGCAGCCTGCTGTCGCTGGTGAGGGTCAAGGACGCCGCGGTGGACCTGGTCTTCGGGCAGCGCGCCAACGACATGGTGGTACCCACCGACGGCGCTGCCGGTGCGGCGGGAGTACCCGGGTTCCCCGTGCCCGCCGAGCGCAGGCTTGCGTTCGGACGGACTCCCGATGTGTGGCACTGTTCCTTCTTCTCCCAACCGCCGACCGCCGAACGCCTGCGTCAGTGGTGTCACCCCGACCAGCAAGGATGACCATGGATCTCATGCCGCTGTACCAAGCCACCGCCAAGGGCGAGCTCGATGAGGCGCTCGCGGCCCAGCCCGATCTGATCCGGGACGAGGTCGCCGATCAAGCCCATGCGGACTTCATCGGTGCCAACGAGGCGGGCCGGACGGACATCGCCTACGTCGCGGCGACGACCGCAGCATTCATCCGGCTGAATCTGGGGCAGCGCGATCGCGCGCTCTCGGACCGGCTGGATGCGGCGCAGGCTCTGTTCATGCTCTCCGAAGATCCGCCGGCCTACGATGCGGCCCGCGGCGAGGCACTTCAGGTCGGCGCCCTGGCCCTGGAGATCGGGGACGTGGGCCTGATCCTGCGCAGCTGGGTGCTGGCCTCCGACTGCGCCTGGTTCGCATGCGAGACCAGCGACAACGACGAGGCCCGGCTGATCCAGTCCCTGCGGGACTGCGCAGACTCCCTCGACTGGGCGGGGCGGCTGCCCGACGCGGGCGCGCAGCAGGGCTGGCTGGAGAGGCTGGCCTCGCTGGTCGCGGCGGTGGCCGGCGCGGGGATGGGCAAGGTCTGGTCCCAGGAGTGGCTGCTCGAGGCAGACGCCCTGCTGCGCAGGCTGGCCGCCGGCTCGGACCACCTGCCGATCGACCTGGGGTTCGACACCACCGGTGGTCCGACCAAGACCGCCGAGGTCTCCGCGATGCTCTCGGAACTGGAGTCCCGCTACGGTGCCCACTGACCGGACGCCGACGCGGGCCGAGCTCCGGTTGCGTTCGGCCATGTCGGCCGCGGCCGACGCCGGGGACATGCAGGCGTGGCTGATCGCATCGACGTCACTGCAGGCGATCCTTGAGCGCCAGGAACCCGACGCGGCCGGTAGGGCTGATCTGCGGTCGCACATGCTGGGCGCCTGCGAGCAACTGCGCCTCGGGTGGCGCAGCCGGACCGGACGTCTGCTCGTTTCACAGAACAGCGACAGCGTCACCGGCCCGCTGCTGCGGGACCTGCTCGATGATCCCCATCCGGACCTCGCGGAGGTATTCCGGCTGACCGAGTCCGCCCGCGCCAGGGTCCTGCTGGACTCCCTGTCCGGGCATTTCCACGGGGACAGCGGCGATGCGGCCGAGGCGAAGACGGCCGAGCAGGTCCTCGCCTTCCCACCCGACCCGGACCCGAACCCGTTGCGTCGTGAGATGCGCCTGATCAGCGCGGTGCGCACGATCGACGACGACACCGCCGCCGCCCGTCAACAGGCACTGTCCACGGTGGAGTCGATGTATGCGTCCTCGGGAACTGGGGGTTTCCACGGCGGGGCCGAGCCCACGGCACTGGCCCGCGTGCAAGCCGCCCTTGATCCCGACGAAGTGCTGGTGGAGTACGTGGTGCCCTACCACCCGCTGCACCCCGCTCTCGGCCTGGCCGCGCTGGTGGTCACCTCGCAGGGTGTCAGCCTGGTGCCGGACCTGCCGCTTCCGGCGGGCTTCACCTCGGGGTTCATCGGCAGCTACGCCATCGACGGCCGGGCGCCGGTGGATGCCAGTCCCATGGGCGACATGGTCACCAGCGCCCGGCAGGCCGTCCAGGGTCAGGATCCGGCGGCCGCGGTCGAGGCGGGACGGATGCTGTTCGACGTGCTCGTCCGGCCTGTGCTCGACGAGGGCTCTGCAGTGGGCAAGACCCGGTGGACGGTGGTGCCACACCGCCAGCTGCACCCGGTCCCGTGGATGGCATTGTTCGACGCCGCGGGGGACCCCTGGTTGGAGTCGGTGGCGGTCACGGTCAGCCCGAGTGCTTCGGTGTGGGCACTGTTGGCCGCGCGCCCCCAGGCGGACCGGTCCGCGATCGCCCTGGGGGACCCGCTGCTGGGATACGCCGGCATGCCTGCACTGCCGCACGCCGCCGATGAGGTCGAACACCTGGGCACGGCATGGCGCGAGGCCGGCCTGCACGCCGATGTCGGAGTCGGGGCCAAAGCCACGCTGACCGCGCTGCGGGAAGACGGCCCCAGCGCGGGGGTCGTCCACCTTGCCACCCACGGGACGTTTCCCGACAGCGTGTCCGGCGAGGACCACCAACTCCTGCTGAGCATGTCGGCCGGCTCGAACGGGCGGCTGCCCGCGGCGCTGTTGCGCACCCTTGATCTGCGTCGGGCCTGGTGCGTCACGTTGAGCGTGTGCAACGGGGGTCTCTACCGGATCGGTCCGGGCGACGAACCGCTGGGACTCGTCCCGGCCGCCATGGAGGCGGGGACGTCGACCGTGATCGCGGCACAGTGGGCCGTCAACGACGAGGCCGGCCGACGGCTCATGACCGAGGTCGTCGACCACCTGCCCGACAGTGACCCGGCTTCGGCTCTGCGGGAGGGTGCCCTGGCCATGATGCGCGCGGGGGCTGCGCCGCGCGATTGGGCGGCCTTCGTGGGTGTGGGGTCGGGTCGCGGACCGCGGTGAGACTGGCGGCGCGCTACGCCTGCTCGAGCTCGCACGGGTGATCTTCGACGATCACGCCGGCGCTTTGCGGCATCCGCTGAACCTCGATCGTCCCTGGTGCCGGGCTGTCGGGCTCGTCGAACTCGACCTTGACTGTGCGCCAGGCCTTGGGCGGCAGCGCCAGCGACAGACTGACCACCGGTCGTCCCGCCTCTTCTGACTGCCGCCACGCATGCCCCTCGCCCCCGACCAGCACGGCCACCGGTTGCGCACCGGCCGGCAGGTAGACCTTCAGTCTCATCCGGCTGATCGGGCCGTTGGGTCCCACGCGGGCCGCTCCGATCATCGCCTCCGGCATCAGCGCATCCCGACGGATCCCGATGCGGTACTGCATCGTCACCTCTGAGCGGACCGTTCCATCCGGCGCGGGGCATCTGCCGACGGCGTAATCGACACCACGCATGATGCGGCGATCGAGCCGCGATCCATCGACATTGATCAGGACCGGCTCGACGGTGTGCGCGGCTGCCGGCTGCAGCGCATGCCCGAGCGTGGTGGCCGCGATCGCCTGCTGGATCTGCGGATCCCGAACCCACAGCATGATTCGCCGATCGCGGACCATCGGCTCGAGCGTGGGAAGGTCCGCGGCGAAGGCCGCCTCGACCACCTGCGCGGCGACAGCCTCCCGTGCCTCACGGCGCTGGCGCGTCTGACCCGTGTCGGGATACATGTCGTAGATGCCGGAGACCAGGAACTCCCTGGCATCGGGCACCGTCGCCCCGTTCGCGAGCGTCACCTCTCCCCCGAACCTCGGCGCATCCAGACCCACCGCGAGCGCTCCATCGAGACGCCGGCCCGTTTCGGCGTGGTAGGCGTCGAGCCATGACTGTGCGACACGGGGGAAGTCCGGCGAGGACGTGTTCGACAGCCGCAGATCCTCACCCGCGCCCGAGTCGACGACGGTGACGGTCCCGTCGTCCACGCGCACAACCCCCCACAGGTCCACCACACCGCCCATCGCAGTCATCTGATTCGGCACCTGAACGCCGACGAAGTACGACTGGGGGTTGTCCGCGCCCAGCAGTGCCGGGGCGTAGTCGCCGAGTTGCTGCACCACTGCGGCCGTCGACGACATGGCGTCGATCTGCGCTTCCATGCGGCTGACCTCACTTTGGAGGCTCGGCAGGACCCAGGCTCCCTGGTCGGCTCGCGGGGCGTTGGCGAGATGGGCGCGGGCGCGGGAGAAGTCAGCCTCGCTGTCGGTCATGGCCTCGTCGGCGACGGCCAGCGACGCGAGGTCGAATGTGTTGTGCGACAACTCCTGGTCGATGCCGGAGATGCCGGCGGACATGGTCGCGAGGCCATTGACACTGGAGTCGGCAGCGAAAATCACCGCACGCGCTGCCCGCAGGGAGTCCCCGGCCTTCGGCACCGCCGCCAGCGCTTTCCACACCCACATGTCGGTCAGGTCGGCTGCTGCCTGCGTCTGCGCCTTCGCCAACGCCACCCCCTCCTGCGCGAGCGCGGGGTCATCGGCCAGCACCTGGCCACGCGCGTAGGAAAGTTCTGTTTGAGCCTGGACCATGTGCCGGTGGGCCTCGTCGAACACCCACGCCGCCCACACGCCCACGGCAACGAGGACTGCCAGGATCACCACTGAAACTCGTCGTGCCACAAGCGACTCCCCCGAAGCGGTTCGTGACGTGGGTATCGGCAGGATCACCGCAAAACTGATCTTGATGCCGCCAGACAGGTGACGTGGCCTACCCGAACAGCAACGTCATCACAATCGGCGCGTACGACGCTTGTGTGTTCCCCATGACCATGAGGATCAGCAGGAAGCACGCGAACGCGGAGGCCGAGCCCAGCAGCACGCGGCCAGT